>JAAUXU010082005.1_pt1 | contig 62477 bp, 41 predicted proteins | sample 7278151 | NCBI WGS metagenome assembly JAAUXU01 (sample SAMN14350113, study PRJNA611818) | marine sediment metagenome | isolation source: surface marine sediment (1.8m) | place: French Polynesia: Moorea | collected 2018-08
CCCCGCCCCCCCCCCCCCCACCCCCCCCCCCCCCCCCCCCCCCCCCCGGGCGCGGCCCACAGCGTTCCCTGTCCACTGCACAGAGATGTTTTTCACACAAAAGCGTCATATTTTTTAAAATGAGGAAGTTCTCTGGAGTCCACCTTTAAATATCACTAATATTTAAAAAGTTTTATAACATAATGAAATAGAGACCTGGAGAGGTGAAAACAAGACAAAGTTGTGTCATTTCTACTGGTGAATGCAAGTCAAGTTACAAAGTTGTATCTATTATAATGGTAAGTCAAATGTGCACTCAGACCACCACTCACTAGTAAAAGAGACGCAACTTTGCCTTGTTTCCATCTCTCTTGGTGCCAAGGAGTTGACTTTAAGTGAGTTTATAACCTGTAAGCACAATTTATAACCTAAAAAAGTAGTGTTTGGACACATGTGCCATCAGACTTGCATTCACCAGTAAAAATGACACAACTTTCTCTTGTTTTCACCTCCCTAGGTGCCTAGGTACTGATTTTAAGTGAGTTTATAACCTTTAACAACAATTTAAAACCTAAGAAATAGTGGAGAGTCAAATGTGCACTCAGATTGGCATTCAGCAGGTGAAATGACACAACTTTGTCTTGTTTCCATCTCTCTAGGTATTGATTTTCAGTGAGTTTATAACCTTTACTCATGATTTTTCCCTAACAAAATGTGTTTGGGCCAAATGCGAACCCAGATTTAGACAGACTTTAAATATTAGAGATATTTAAAGGGGGACACCAGAGAACTTCCTCATTTTAGAAAATATGACGCTTTTGTGTGAAAAACACCTCTGTGCAGTGGACAGGGAAAGCTGTACCCCCCTAAAAATTGAGCATTTTGTACTCCCCCCCCCCCCCGTGCTCATGTCTGATCGCAGATCCAGGCAAGTTATCCCACTGGCGGCATTTTTTGTCCGGGATGGGACAGGGAGGGGGGGGGACAAGGGCTGAGTTTTGGGGACGGGATTGGGATGGGTGGGGTAAGATGTTATTTCCCTCTGCTACTCATATACAAATTTCACTGCTCGCATGGGTATGAACAGGGTGTTCAATACTTGAGAGCCTCCAGCAAGTGACTTATAGCTCCACTAGGTTAGCATGTTATGAAGTGACATTCACATCGATGGAAATAATTGTGTGGCGGTCAATGCCTGTAACTCAGAATTGGCTGAAGAAGTACTTGCTCATCACGAGAAGCAAAAAGCGAAAACAAGTGGACAATCAAGCGAGACTTCAGTGAGGTTCCAAGTAAAGGGGGAATCAGTGGGCCTACACAGAGCTTGTGTGCTGCTCTCCTTACCTTAAATGCCTTATAAATCCCCAATGAGGGTTTGTTTTTCAACACTTTCCCGGGGGGGACTATTTCTCAATGGGGGATTAATGCAGCATTTATGGTAAATGCTTCTCTGAGAGGTCAATGGCTCAATATTAAACCACGTGAATTGACATCTAAAGATCACTTTTGAGTGATCCGAGAAAGTTGGCAAATGAAGTTTAGAATGTCTACTTAGACTGATCATGTTTCGATTGACTTAGCAATGCATTAACTGACTGTAAAACGATCATGGAAAGACCTGCCAGCTCTGAATCACATTGACTTTTTGAGAGTGCTCAGAACTTCATGAAACTCTCCGATAAATTTGCTTCGCCAAAGGCCTAAAGTTTGTTCTTGTCGGAGAAGGGCCGAAGTTGCGCATGCCAGAGCTGATGGAAGCAGCGTGCCTGTAGAGGAACCTATGCATTGCACCAGGACTGTCATGTGTTCATCCTCATACGTCTGACCAATCACTGATTACCGCTTATCCCCGAGTGCCCATACCTGGAGGGCACAAAATTGGCCACAGTGCGCCGGACAGCCGGGTCCCTACCTGGAGACAGTGACTGCGCACGTACACAACAAGTGCTCGCGGGCGGAAAGTGGGGCTGCTTTGGCCGCAAGATGTCGCCACTGGCCAGGTACCCACACCCCGCACACACGTGAGTCCTCAGCCGATGAATGTGACTCACTCCCCACACCAACACGTACCGGACATCCGAGCAGAGCATTCGTGTACCCGCTACAGCCATTGTGTGCATGAATAAGATTTGTCTGTGTGATGAGGACGCAACAATCGACACGTTTGACCGATGTGCTAGGATATAAACAAAATCTGATGTCGCTAGAAAAAAAAATGTAAGCCTCAAAAAAACACTGATTTTGATGACATTATGTAGAGTGCGTGTTTATATAGTTAGTATTCTTTTCAAGCTGGTGTCCGGCTTTAGGTTAAGGTTAGACTAAGTAAAAACGTTTAAGCAATTGGGGCCAAACCAACTTTTGACCGAACGTGGAAGTGAAAACGTTTCCACGCCACGGCAAAAAAGCATGCGTAACCGAGCCCTTAAAGCCTTGTATATTCTCACTCAAACAGGCCGGTTTGACCTCCAAGAAAATTTGTGCGTAGCGAGAGAGAAAGAGAAATCGACAGAGTTTGCTCAAAAAGAAGCTCTCTGTTTTAGGTGATAGAACAATCCTGAAGCCAAGAGGGTGCCCATTTCCAGAGTCAGGAGAAAGGAAAAGCCCCAAAACACCAATCTTCTTCCACTACTGCTAGGAGAGAGAGAGAGAGAGAACAGAGATAAGGCTTGAAGAACAACAACAACGCATTAGTATAGATAAATAGGTTCACTGTTCCCTCTGACGTATTGGTTTTACAGGGTGCTGCGGCGGATTTTGGTTCGCTTGGCACTGAGAAGTGTGTCATATTCTGGCCTCTTGACATTGGTCATAGCTTTCGCACTCGTACTTTGATTCTGTGGTTCACCTATAGAGAGAGAGGACAAAGACACAGAGAGAATTGGATCTGTGACCTCAAAATTATGTCAGCTGTCAGTCCTGGTTAGGCCTGGGACGTCACACGAGGCTGGAAAAATGTGGACGTGACATGGGCGTGATCATCAGAAAGTGTAACGACGTGATGGAGTCGCTGACTTTATGACGTCCTCAGCAAGTGCTTCTTCTCTCTGTTCAGGCCCCCCAATCTCAAAGCCTCGCTCGGCCCAGCAAGTTTCACTGCTGACACGTGTTGAGCATCGGGGTGAAGTTGAAGGAAGAAAACGGCCCTCTTGTAACCTCATTTTGCCCAACGTCGTCACGGAAACGTTACAAGAGCTTGTCAATCGTCGCGCAGTACAAAATCCTGCTGCCACACCCTGTAGTAGTCTTCTAATGCGAGGAGGAGGCCCTATAACGAGGACCCTGTGCGATGTAAAGACCTCAGTGCTATTTAGAATGGGAATGAAGAAACCAGGCTATCTTCAAGCTACAGCACTATTAGTAGACACAACCTGGTTAGATCATATTCTTTCCCGTATGAGCAAGCTCCCACATCTCTATTTGCACTAAGGGTGTCACAACCATGACATAAATGTATTTTTAAGTTCAGAGAGAGCGAGAGAGGGAGAGAGAGGCAGGGACAGAGAGAGAAAGAGGGAACAGAGACGGAACAGACACTTTCAGTAACACTTTGGAAGCGATTGCAACAAAAGTCTGGCTCTGATATGAAAATCTGCAGATCATGAAGATTGCCAAGAAGAGAAAAAAGAAGGAAAAGGACGACTGAAGATGTGTTTTCACGATGGGAAGTTGCTTGTCATACACGTAAGCATGCATCCAGTGGTAGTCAAAGGGTGGGGCGCACGGTTTGGAAGTTCAAACTTTAACATGCCCCAACCCAGGCAGCGGTCGCACGTGTTTAGATTGGCAGGAAAACGGTAGAATCCAATTGAATTAACGCAGACGTGGACTTCATCAAGGAAAGTCTGAACGCCTTCCTGGATGGAGGCGTGGACCTAGTTCACCATGTACACGTTCATCAGGTGTCCGCGGACACTGTCCTTGCTGTGTATGAGCCTGCCTCAGCAACAATAGAAGCCCCATGGAGGCCAAACGTCACTGCACTAAATGATTTTCTCTCTTTTGACTCTGACACGCCTTGGACAGTTGCATTGCTTGGTTAGTATTTGGAGTCATGAGATAACATACCCTTGTGATTCAAGAACTCGTGCCAAACCTTGTAAATAGTGCCCGCTGAAAAGAATATCCAGTGTTTTGAAATGGTATATGATTTGACGTATGGTATAAGTGTGCACTCATACTTTGTATCTGCTTCAAGATGAAGAAGAAGGTGGTGATACTTACTCAGTCGACAAACCAATTTGTGCTGGTCGTCCTCCTGCTGTTTGGCCTGGTCTGGTCCACCGTTCAAGCTACGGAGCTGAGACTGGACGGAGACTTGGTAATGGGCATGTGCGGTTTAAATGACCAAGCTCTTTTCTTTTTAGCTCGAAGTGACCAATTTTTCTTGCATGTTTAAGGTTCTGGGCGCGCTGTTCCCCATTCATAAGCCCGGGTGCAGCGAGATCCAGCGCGAAGACGGTATCCAACCCCTCGAGGCCCTTCTGTTCACGCTCGACAGGATCAACGCAGACCCAAACCTGCTACCGGGGATTCGCTTGGGTGTCAGAGCCATCGACTCCTGCGACGATCCCTTCCACGCGGCCACTAGATCGCTGTCGCTGCTCCGGGGATTCATTTCAAGGGAAGCCAACCTGTCCTGCGCCGCGGTCTTCGACGAAAGTGCTACTACCACAAATGGCGTCAAACAATCCATGCCCTTGACTGCTGGATGGAGGTGCCAAGACAATCTGGTGGGTATCGTGGGGCCTCAGACTAGTGCCGTGAGCATCCAGTTGGCCACCTTGGGCAGGTTGTTCAAAGTGCCTCAAGTGAGCTACTTGGCCACCTCAGTGGCCTTGTGCGAAGACGAGGAGTTTCCTTACTTCTTCCGCACCGTGCCTAGCGACATCCACCAGGCCAAGGCCATAGTGGAACTACTCAAAGTCTTCGACTTGACCTACGCTTCCATTGTCCTCTCTAACTCCGAGTACGGCATGACAGGCTACGCCGCCCTGCTGAAGCACGTGTCCATGACCGACAAGGTGTGCCTGGCGGACCCTATCACTATTTACAATGAACACTTCGATGAAAAGGACTATATTCAAGTGATCAAGCAGCTGCTGGAGAACAAGCTCAGTCGCGTAGTCATCGTCTTTGCCGATCGGGTCCCCGCTGGAAGGCTTCTCGAGGCCGCCCAAAACATGAACATGAACGGCCACTTTGTCTGGATCGGCTCGGATGCGTGGGCGTCAAGGGAGTCGGTGGTGGAAAACAGGGAGGAGATAGTTGAAGGAGCCATCGCCGTCCAGCCACTGAGACAAGAGCTGCCTGGATTCAACTCCTACTTCTCCAAGCTGATCCAGACCGGGAATCCTAGAAATCCCTGGTTCGAGGAATACCTGAACCGGCACCACGGCTGCTCCAGCGATCCCGGCAAGACCGGATTGAGGCCCCTGTGCAACGCTACCACCGACCATAACTACTCGCAGCAACTCTACGTGCACTTCGTGCGCGACGCAGTCTACGCGTTTGCACACGCGCTGCACAACATGCACCAGGACACGTGTGGATTTGGCGCCAAGCTGCTCTGTCCTGAATTCAGACAAAAAGTCTTCACTGGCTTGAAATCCTACCTCCAGAACGTCACCTTTCCAGACGTGGCTGACAAGATGTTCGTGTTCGATGGCCTAGGCAGACATGATGGTCCTCCAAGGTATGGATACCTAAGAATTTAACAATGAGAATTCAGCCTAAATGACCTTATCTGTCTGTTTGTGTGTGCATGTGTTCAGGTACAGCATCATCAACTTCCAGAGGCGCCCCAATAGTGTTAAGGCAACTGCCAAGAGGGCCCATGACTGGCACAACGTTGGAATGTTCCACTACAACAAATTCTCGGACTGGGATCTCGACTTCAAGAACAGCTTCCTCAAGGACAAAAGCGCTGTTCGGTGCAGCAGGATTCAGTGCCAGGTCCACGAGATCGAGGTGCAGAACACTCTGGATCACTGCTGCTGGCACTGCAGGCCTTGCTCGGACCTGGAGTACAAGGCCTCCGATTTCGAGTGCGGTCGCTGCCCCCTGGGCACTCGCTCAGACGGCCCAAACAGGACGGGCTGCGTCCTCATTCAGGAGACCTCACTGGATTACTCAAACCCTTGGGCCATTGGCTCCATGGCCCTTGCCGCGATAGGCATGCTCGCGGTAGCGACCACCACGATCATTATCTGCTGCTTCTGGGAAACACCTGTCGTCAAGGCCAGCGGAAGGGAGCTTAGCTTACTCTTGCTGGTAGGGACCTTCCTCTCATTTATGGCCACCTTCGTCATCGTGGCCAAGCCCTCGCCAATCAGCTGCGGCATCATGAGATTCCTCATCGGCTTCTGCTACACCATTTGCTACGCAGCGGTCGTGACTAAGACGAACAGGGTGGCGAGAATATTTCAGGCCAGAGGCGACAGTCCCAGATTCACTTCTCCTCTCTCCACCTTGATCATTGCCAGCTGCCTTATCTTGGTGGAGGTGATCATTAACGGCCTTTGGTTGATCTCGGAGCCCCCAGAGACGCATCATGTCCACATCATCACGGGTGAGAGGATCTTGGTCTGCAACGGGGTAGACGGGAGCTTTATCACGGGACTCATATTCCCCTTTATCCTTATCTTCTGCGCCACCCTGTACGCCTTCAAGACTAGGAAGTGTCCCGGGGGATTCAACGAGACGAGATTCATATTCTTCGCCAACACGATCAATACCATCCATTGGGTCGTGTACGTCCCATTGTATTTTGCCAGCACCGACCCGGAGATCAGGGCCGTCATCCTCGCACTCTCGCTCTCTCTCAGCGGAATGGTGCAACTGTCGTGCTTGCTCTTTCCCAAGGTGTACACGGTGCTGTTTAAGCCGGAAAAGAACACGAGAGGGAAAGTCATGACTCATCACAGGTCCAGAAGCGTCAATATCCCCGAGACTCCGCCCAACTTAGTCGTCGGAGACCGGATGAATAAAGGTCCATCGGGGATGCAGCACCGACACATTGACTTGCTCCTGAACCAGGTGTCCGCGGCGATCCACAGTACAGAATCGACTCCGCAGCTGCTCAGCACGTCCTCCACGTCGAACGCGGCCAAGATCGTGACATCCAACGATTCCTGCCCGGGCTTCAATCGCCAGATGACCTGGAGCTTTGTATCCTCCCAGGCCGCGATCGGCGCTGATTTGGAGCGACACCGAGCACGGAGCAGTTCGGTGTGCAGGGGCACGCAGACATCGTCTGCCACCACGCCCGTGTTGGAGTCCAAGGACCGCGCCATCAACTTCACCGTCAGTGGGCCCTCGGAGTACGAGGGTTCGGACGATGAAGACGAGTTAGAGGCTCAAGAAGGACAGGAACGTTGACATGCCTACACTTCTGCTTGTACACCGAGTGCGTGTTCCCTTACGTCCTGTGCACAGGAGTGCTAGTGTAAAGAGACTGTTTTCAACGGCTTCAGCTGTTTGACACGTGTCATCCGCGCAGAATATGAATGTATTATAATACGGTACTTTCCTATTATACTCGTATATTAAAAGCGAACTTTGAATTATGCGGAATGTACGCGTACTGACTAACATTTTCCAACCATTGCGCCAACTTTTGCTTCACTTCACCTATTTTTTTGCTTTCCGAGTGACTGCATTTCAAATATTTTGGTTTCATTTTATATATTGCATGAGACGAAAAGAGGCATTTTGCAACATTTTGGTTCTCTTTACACGTTACTTGTACACGAGACAAAGAGGGAGGATTTCCCATAATTTCGTTGTAATAGACTTTATTTATTGCAGGTGACAAAAAAGCGATGCATTTGCCATATTTTCCCCTCACCATCCAAGTGCCACAACCCCATGCAGGATCTCTCAAGGAAGGTAAGAAGTTTGTTCAGCGGCTGCGGGTGCAAAAACATTGTGAAGATGCACACAACAGCATAATGTGAGGCAGCAACAGCTGCTGCTGCTGCTGCTGCTGCTGTTGCGGTAAGGTTGCTGTTGCAGCCGTCACCAATGGCCCGAACGGCGTTTCGCGGCGCCAACAACCGTTGCCTCGTATGCGCCCACCTGCACAGAGGGTGGGAGAGAAACCGCGCTATCAGCTACAAGGAACCATCAAGGAAACAAACAAGAAAGTGTTTGAGGAACTGTATTTAAACGTAACATTTCTAATTGAGGAGGATTTTAAGTATAGTGTATTACAGGCAGACAGCAAGAACTTGCTTGGCGGAGGTGCAACAATCAGAGGGCAAACGACTTGGGCGCCAAAGGGGCCCCCATTTTGACTCTTGACGCTCATAGTAATCAAGCCTTTGCTTTAAAGTGGTCTTGTGTAACCACTGTGCTTGCTTAGAGCATGTAAGTACTAATGTTCTCGGGTCCGTCTAGTCAGGGAGAGTTATACAGGCGCCTAAATTGTTTGCCGTATGATTCTGCAACTTTGACGAACTTTTGTTGAGCAAACAAAGAATGTCGATAACTTTCAGTCAATGTAAAAGTACTTCACTAATCATTCACCCATTTGCTTCTTCCCTACCCTATTTGCACTAAGTTTTTTATTCCTAAGTATGATACAGAAAATTAAGGATTCTCGCCTGGATGAATTCTGTTGGGAGGGGGGGAGTATATGGAGACACCATTCTTAGTGTCTGTATCCATCGTGATAGCCCTGAATAACAAATCGATCAAGTGCTGACTAGAAACACTTGATCGAGGTTACGTTCACGTGCAACGCGGTCACCTTCGACCACTGTCTGATCTTCCTCCGCCATTGGGCATCGGTGGCAACTCCCCCTCGGAGTCCTCGGCCGGGAAAGTCACGTAATAGGGAGTGGCGGGGTAGCCGGAAGCGAAAGTGCCCGGGTACGACGCGATGGTAGCGGCGCCGTTGTGGTGCGACGCACGAGACACGACGGTGCCCGCGCTGAGGTAGCTGTGGGCGCCCACGGTTCCGAAGTTGCTGCCGTGAATGGAGGGCGCCCCCGCGGCGGGCGGAGGTGGAAGCATCTTTTGCGAGTTAATGGTGCCTGTGCCGCCGGCCGCCCAGGTCAGGGCTAAGGGAGCGTGGTGAGACGGGACCGGGGTGGACGGGTAGGAGAGGTAACCTCCGTTGGAGCCGGCAGTGCCGTACAGAGTTGGGGGCACCGGCTTGAGACAGGTGCACTTGCCCTGAGCCCGGAGGGCCAGGGGACCGGCGAGTGGCCCTCCTCGGTACTGGCTGTCGGTGAGTCTAAGCCTGACAATGCAAATGATGATGATGATGATGGCAATGAAGGCCACGACGCCACCGACGATCCCTATGATGAGGGCGTCCATGTTGTATGGAGAAGCAGTCTTCAGCAAGGGATCAATAGTCGGTCTAGTCCTTGATATGGGCGCCTTGGTCACCGTCGATACCTCCTCGTCGTCTGATCCGGTGATTATGTCCGGTTCCGGACTCGGCGTGACCTTTTGAATGAGGTACTCCAACTCGGTGGTCGTGGTCGTGGTGCGTCCTTCGCAGGTGAGACTCTCTTCCTCTACGGCCGACAATAGTTTTCCTTCGAGAGCATCTGGAGCAGCGCAGCGGACATTGGCGAGGTCACCGTACACAGAGTTGGCCTTGATCTTGTCCTTGAGCCACCTGTGCAAGGCTCTGGCATTGCAGTCACAGAAGACAGGGTTGGTGGAGAGGCCCTGTAGCTTGATATGCCTCTGTTTGCTGTCAATGGTGTTAAGCAGCTGAGGACCTAAGCTGGAAAGCTTGCTGTCCCTTACGTCCAAGCTGATGGAGGAGGACATAGGGACAGGAAAGAAGAGGGCGATGGGTATGTTGGTGACTTGAGTATCTCTCAGCTGAATGTCCACGGATTTGCTGTTCAAGCCGCTGAGTGCTCCCCTGGCGACATTCTTCACTTTCTTGCCACGAATTCCCAGCTTCTCCAGTCTTGGAGTATAACTGGGCTCAAAATGATCTCCTATCAGCTCATCCTTGATCTCCACATCAACCTGCTCGAGCATGTGGAAGTTCATCAGAATACCCCTGACATCCATAAATACCACTTTGGGAAGTCCAACCATCTCAAAGACTTTGAGAGCGTCCAGATTTGAGAAGGCTCCTCGTTCCACTTTGGTACACCTGTATAAATCGTTCATCTTGAGCACTGTCAGTTCATCCAAGTACTTGAAGTCTCCTTTGATGATGTACTTGATGGGATTCGATGAAATGTCAAGGTATGACAGATGCTTCTGCTTTGGCCAAGCAGATGTCAGTCCAAAGCTCAGGTTGGGAATCTTGTTGTAAGAAACGTCAAGGCTGATGAGAGAAGGCTTGTCCAGGATATCTTCGTTCAGGACTGATATTTCGTTGTGGGAGAGGTTCAGATGAGTCAGGAAAGGAGTCTCCAATTCGGGCACCTTCTTGATTCCAGTGCCGGCCACGTTCAGAGATCTGACAGTTTTGGGCTCGTTCAAGACGTTCTCAATGGAGTCTTCAGTTAGTGGGTTGAAAGATAGGTCAATCTCCTTGATGTTGACCAAAACATTAGCATCGCTGGGAATGTCTTTGATCAGGTTATTCGACATCTTCAAGGTGTCCAAGAAGAAATACTGACTCTGCAAGACATCCACAGGCACTTGTGCAAATTTGTTATGGGAAATGTCCAGCTCCTGCAGCTTAATGACTTTGGGCCTTTCAAATATTCCTTGTGGCATCTGCTTGAGCTCATTGCCCGAAAGATCTAGGATGAGTCTGACGCTCCCCAGGAAAGTGTCACTCTTGAGTTCACTGATCTTGTTCAAGCTGAGATTGATGTACTGCAACTGGGAGGAGTTTTGGAAAGCAGTTTCACTGACTGACTCGATCTCGTTCCCACTGAGGTCCAGTCTCTTGAGCAAGGCCAAGTTGGCATAGTCAGCATCATCAACGGTCTTGATCAGGTTGTTGCTGAGGTCCAGCTTCTCAAGTTCTTTCAGCACCTTGATGAATTGGGTGGGGAAGAAACTAAACTTGTTTCCGTGGAAATTCAAGGTCTTCAGATCAGGATGGTGGACGAAAGACTCAGGGTACAAGTACGTGAGCTCATTGTTGCTGAGATCCAGGGTGTGCAAGTCAGTCACGTTGCCCACGACTCTGAAGTATTCACCCTTGTAGGAGCTGAGGCGGTTGTTGGCCAGGTTGAGTTTCTTAAGTCTCGGTATGTTGTCGAAGGCCCTGTTGGAGATACTGGAGAGTTGGTTTCCACTCAGGTCAAGCACTTCAAGGATGGACAGACTGGAGAATACTTCCGGGGCCAGCTCCTCAAGAAGGTTGTTGCTGATGTTCACCTCGTTGAGGTATTCATTTGAGAAGACCTCAGGACTGAGCTCCCTGATGATATTATTGCTGACGTCGATGCTAATTAGGCTGTCCATGCCCAAGAAAGTAGCGTCATCGAGCTCCGCAATCTCGTTGTCCTTCAGAACGAGAACTTGCAAGGTGTGCAAGAGATTGAACGCTCCGTCGATCTTGCGCAGCATGTTTCCCTCCAAGTTCAAGTACTTGAGATTGTCAAAGGCTAGCTCTTCAACACGCTCGATGGCGTTGAAGCCCACGTCCAGGTACTCCAGTGTATCGGAAACGCCGGCGAAGTCTCTCGCGTCCAGGTAAGTGAGTTTGTTGCCATGCCAATTGAGGATCTTGAGGTTGTCCATGTGGTCCAGGGTGCCTCTGGGTACCTCTCTCAGGATGTTGTAAGCCATGGACAGCTCCTCCAAGTTTGGGACTGTCGCCAGCAAGTCTGGATTGATCGCCCCAACCCGATTGTAATCAAGCTTGAGCCGTTTAAGGATTGGCAGCCTCGACAGACTGGTGAACGGCAGGGCCAGCAGTTTGTTGTCAGATATGTCGAGGTATTCAAGGTTTCGGAGGCCTTCGAAGGCGTCATCTTCGATCTAAAAGAAATTCGCGGTGGCGAAAGATGTCCAGATAAGACACTTTTATGAAGGCACGCACCTTGCGGATGTTGTTGATGCTCAGATCCAGGCCCTTGAGGCTGGCCATGCTGAGGAAGAGCCCAGGCAGGATGTCGGTGATTAAGTTTCGGCTGAGGTCCAAGTACTCCAGGGAGGACAGCGCCTGCAGGTCCATCTCTCTGATGACCTACAGGGGGAACAAGTTAGCATTTGCTTTTTACTCATGGCACTTCTCTCAATCTCAAATGCGGCGCGTGGCAAACCTTGATTTTGTTGGATCCCAGGTTGAGGAACTTGAGGTTGGTCAGCGTCTTCAGCGCTTCGATCGGAATGGACTCGAAGAAGTTGAACGCGAGGTCCAGTTCTACTAGATTCGTCAACTCTGAAAACACAAAAGACAATTTTTGGCGTAACTAACTGATGCCTTTATTTTTTCTTTGACACGTCTACATTCAGGATATTTTGCAAGAAAAGCGTGCAAAAAAGGGCAGCACACGTAAATAGCTCGTTTCTCTCTTGCAAAAGAAAATTCCAATTGACGAAACGTCAGAAGCTGCTTGTAAACAGCTTCTTCTTAATATTGCTGAATATCCTATTCAGGCAGTCATAAAAAGTGTGTTTGAAAACTTCTGGGAGACGCCCTCAGAAGATAAGAGAACGAAAAATTCCCCCTCAGGAGATGTTTGTGGCTTTTCTCGTCTTGTCACAGGATAGTTAGGGGAAAATTGCCGGTGAATTTGCACGCAAAAAAAGGGCCAGATCAAGAAGACTCACCTTGAAATGACCCTTCCTTGATCTCACTCAGTCGGTTCCTGGTGAGGATGAGCCTGACGAGCCTGGTGGTGTTGGCGAAGGCCCCCGGATCGATGACGTCCACCAGGTTGTTCGTCAGGTTCAGCGACAGCAGCTTGGGCTGCGTGCGGAAGGCGCCGGTGGGGATGCGGCCTGCGTACAGAGAAGAAGAAAAGAGTCGCGGTTGTAGCAAGCTGTTGTTGCACTCCCACATACCGGTACATGTACGTGTGTACGTGCTACAGGTTGGACTTGGGAGATTCACAACTATGTTTTCCACCTTTGAGACAGTCTCAAATCTTCTAGGACCACCCCGTATTGTTGGCGTGAGAAGAACTGTCAAGATTTTGTATCTTGCAGGCGATTTTTTTTATTTTTTCGGCCAATCTTTCATTTTTTTGCGGCTCATTTTCAGGGAATGCGATTTCAAGCTTGTTATGAGAATATCTCGGCGATTTTTATGGGAGACCCCTCGGGTCGTGGCAGCTGTCTCCGGACAGACCAAAAGTGGGTACATACGTACGTGTATTTTCTACTCACTTATGAGATTGTCTTGCAGCTGAAGATTCTGGAGCGAGTCCGGGCCTTGAAGCACCTCGGTGGGGACGCGCTGAAAAAAGTTTCCACCCAGCTGTAGGTCCTGGAAAGCATTGGGAATTGCAATGGTTTGTTCGAATAGTCTTGGTCAAACTGTTGTCTGTGTACCTTCAAATTCAAGCATCCCTCCAGGAGGCCGCCCTCGATTTCAGTCAGTCTGTTATGGCTGAGATCGAGATGTCGCAGGAACCTAAGGAATAAACAACACTCGTTGAATGTGTTGTAACTTGACAAACTTGCGACTGACGCAAAAGTGTTACAGGCTTGCCAGATTCTTCCTCAACATCTTCATTATTGACGTAAAGTGTAACTCAAGCCAACCCTAGTAAACCTAAGTGACAAGCCTGACAATCTCCTACAACTCTGCCTTTACGGACCACGTTATATTGGCTTCTCACTGAATAAAGAACCACATTTGGCCTCCAGCATCTAAGTTTTGGCCTCGCAATCGTCGAAGGGACTCGATTAAGACTGAGAAACTTTGCTTCCCTAATGAGTGTCTTAATTTTTTACTCACTAAGTGAACTTTTGCCGATTATCGATCGTTTATCAGCAAAAAAGGCCAATTTGCTCACTAGTGTAAATAAATCGCTCATGGGTACCTGAGGTTCTTGAATTCGCCGGATGTGAAGACAGGGTTCAGGTTGTCCCCGAGCAAGTTGTGGCCGAGCGCGACCGACTCCAAGGTGTCCTCGACGCCGTCGAACAACCTCTCTGTTAGGCGGCGCACGCAGTTGTGCGAAAAGTCGACCTACGATAGATGAAAATGAAAGCTCGTATACGTACCTACAACCTTGTCTGACATCATATTTGGCGGCAACATGAGGTGAGATAGTATTTATATCCCTCGGGCTATATACTGACCCCAGTGCTGTGAAGTCCAAGTCGGGCATAAATGGTACTACAATATGCGTCGGTAAAGTATGGTGGTCACTATTCTTCAACCACGTATTTATTGTACTTTCCCCCCAGGTATTTGGTTCTATGTAACCGACATCGAGGTGACTCGAACAGTTGCACCAATCATTATGTGTACACAGATGTCCAAAAGTAGTGAGTCCTCCCTTACAACAGAGTTGATTAAGCATAAGTCATTGGAGATAAAGCCAAGGAGTTGATGCGAGGGGGGAGGGGAGGAATGACAAGTCTACCGTAGCTGCTACTTCTCTGTGTCACCGACATCGTCCATCATTACTCTATTGGCAAGCCAAAGGTGCAAACGGTTTGGTCGTCATTGACGCTTTCGGCCTTGTTGCCTATGATGCAAGTGTCGATCGAGTTGACGCACCGGTTGTTGACTGGTAAGAATCTGATTGACTCAGACCCTGTACACAAAAGTTACCAGAGTGTACGTCCGAACCACTGCTTTTGGACACCTCGGTTGCTGCTGTGTTAAGTGTGTTATATATCACCTTTGTTAGAGGCAAATCCGATGCAGTAAACAGTTGAGCTCCCAGCGTCTGCAGTCCAGCGAAGCGCTGCGAGAACTCCTGGATGTAGAACCTGTAGGAGAGGGACTTTGTCAAGCAGCACGTCTTGTTCAGGGTCACGTGGCACGCGCACTCACTCGTCGCATCCATTCTCGCTCTCGCTTATTCGCTTACCTGTACGGGAGCAGGGGGAACTCGGCGAAGACCGCGCCGTCGCAATTGATCCTGGTGGCGTTGATGTCGTTCAGCCCGCAGGAGCAGGGGTAGTCGAGCTGGGGGTGAAACTCCACGCACGGGATCTCGACCAGGAAGTCGTTGGCGCTGCTGGCGCCGACGCCGGCGGCGCCGGCGGCGCACATGAAGACGAGACGAAGCAGCAACATCGTGATCATCACAGCTCGATTTTTTTCCTTTGTGCCTGCGACTTCGACCAATGCCCTGGTAGGAAAGCAAACAGACGATGTTTTCACTTAACCCAACCATTCGTGTGTGTATGTATGAGAAGGAGAGTGGGGCGAGGGAGGGTTTGACACTGTACAAACACGGACCTCAATGCCTAAAATTGTGTGCCTTAGTCCGAACCAAAGTTGTCACGGCCAAAAGTCCCTTGTCATGAAACTGTTGCACTTTCCACCGAGAGCAAAAAATGAATTCTGCCAACACAACTTCCTGAGTGTTCGGCAATTCCAGCCAGGTTCCAGCACCGCCGGTGAGACGGGGTCAGTGACTGTGTTTTACACCTGAAAAGAGCCCAATGATTCAGAAACCGCCGTCGAAATGCTTCAAGGCAGCGAAAATAATGTGATTTCGTGCACGTGGGAGCGGAACAACACAGACAGAGTTTGTGTGCTGTGGGGGGATTTCTTCCCCCCCCCCTTTTCTTCCATTTTCCTTTTTTTCCTACACCACTAAAGGAGACTGCGAAGAAATTGACACGATCCCGTCCATCACTCACACGGACTCGTCCAACTTACGCCTCGTCTACTCCGGGGGCACTTTTGCCACGGCGCCGCCGAAAGTCAGGGTGGATCCGACTGAGCCTTCCAGAGAGACGAGGGATGTCTGCATGTGCAAAGCGAGCTTTAAAAGACCCCCAATTGAAGCTGTTTGCTCTGCTCTTCCTCGAACGGTCACGGCGCTGGCAGACAAAATTGTTCTCTGCCGCGTGAGGGGGAGCAGAAATAGGACAATAATAGGAATCAAAAGTAACGTTGTCAATCATAAGACAACGTGTCATGACTGCACTTTACCGTGACGTCAGTTTTTCCTCAAAAAAATTGCACTCATCCCCCCCCCCTCCTACTGGGTTGAATGATCGAAATCTCTCTCCAGACCGAAGTCGACGAGTCAAATCCCACTTTTGGGCACACTTTTGAATGAGGAAATCTGGTGAATGCGAGTACGAGCAGAAGCAGCCACTCCCTTCCTACCAGGAACACACGCAGGCCAAGTGAGAGGAGGCTTTTGCTCCAGGCCACGAAATGCCAGCATTTTTTCTTTCTCCTTACCTTTGCGGCTTCTCATTAACCTTCGGAGTCTCTTGTCTTTTTCGAGCACCTCGACTGGATCAACAGATCAAAAAAAAAAATAGCGGACAAAAATGCGCTGTGTCCAAATGTCCACACTAATCTGCTCTTCTTCTGCTGCTTCTTCCACCGACGACGACGACACACATTTACCTTTGCCGGTGTGCGAGGGGGGGAAGAGAGGGAATGTTGGAAGTTCACTGACCAGACGCCGAAGCCGAAGCTGCAGCAGCCCTCAAGAGGGCACACACAGGTAGTGGGGATGGTGATGGCACACGGGCTCGGGCCTGGCTCAACCCTGGCTCGACCCTGGCTCAGCCCTGGCTCGGCCTGGGCCAGCTCAGGCTCCCAGACCGGGCGAGGCAAGGCCCAGAGTCAAACTTGGACGGGTCTGGTTCTGGCGCAGCACGTGGATGTGAGCAACCCTGTCATGCTTGGACTCAAGACACACTCATCTCATTGACTGAGGACGTGTCAAAGGTGCCGGGCGTGCAGACGGGGACGCACCGGTGTGGCCACACGGGTGGGTGGGACGACAGAGACACACAAATTCATAACGAACAATCATACAGCATTGTAGGTGAGTGGACTGACATTCTGTCCATCGCACTCTTACTCTACGGAGATCAAGATGAAGTCAGTCAACGACTCTGAGGGGACTGATTCGCTCATCCTCACCTCGCAGAAGCTTCATGTGGCAGGACTGAACCCCGTTTGACTCGACGTTCTCCAATCTGGCCAAGTCCCTTGAATGCAGCCAGAGGCGAAGCCCGACGAGGAGAAGCTCGACTCGACTCCATCACCAGCTCACACAGTAGTAGTGGTTGGTTCTCCTCAGGTGTGGCCGGAATGAAGAAGCCGCCGCCAGCAGGTAGACATAGGAGAGCCCTTCCCACTGCCACTACCTGCACATAACTGTCTCTCTCGCTGCGCGCGCGCGCGTGTGTGTGTGTCTGCCTGCGTGCGTGCGTGCGTACGTGCGTGCGTGCGTGTCTTTTCCTCGGTGGAAGGGGAAGAAGGAGGAGTTGCTGCCTTGGAGAGGAGAGGAAATTTGCTTGCCTGCATGCATGAGCCATTCACACACTCGCTCGCACGCACGCACGCACACACGCACGCTCGGAGAGACCAAGTTCTACTACTACTACTACTACGACGACGACGACGACGACAACACGATACTTCCATGGGCTACGAACTTGAGTCGAGACACTCACTGGATTTGTTGACGTCTGAGTTGCAACTTCAGGTTGTGTCAACAAATGAGTGGCTGAAAGCAATAAATTCTAAGACTACTCTTTAAAGTCCCCCTTCAACATGGTTCATGTTGCTGCACCTGCTGCACCCGCACTTGGGTCCGTGTGTGCTCGCGCGCGCGCCCGCGTTTATCTTTAGGAATGCTGCAGAAAGAGAAATTTCCTTCGAAATTGGCTGGGACAGAAGTCATCCAACACCGACAACGTGCCTAAGAATGCCGAGGAGGAATAGTTCTTGCCGGCGTACGTATGCGTGCGTACGGGGTGGAGACGAGTTAGATTGCCACTGACCTTTTTTGTGCCTTACTTTAAACTTCCTCATGCACGCCTTGCCTTGAGACTCCACGCCGCACGCACCGCACCCGTACGCACATGCACTTGGTCGACTGGGTAGAGACCACGTGGCCTGCCTCCAGGAGGACCGCAAAGGCCCCGTTCATCTTGGCCATGGTGCGATTTTTTGACATGAAAGCGGCCGAGGGAAGGATCAAAAAGTTCGAGGTCCCACAAGCGCTGCCGTGCGCGCCAACCTTGTTGGTCAGGATGTGGACAATGCTGGCTGTCACGGATCTGGCTGCGGTTTGGCCAAACTGGCCAGTGGCCTCTTCGCCACTGTTCCAGTCTGCCAATCAGGCTGCCAAAAAGAGAGATGCCAACTCATTGGTCACAAGTGCAAAGAAATGTTCTTCTGTACGTAAAGCCAATTGGTATCCACCCTGTAGGAGTTCCAATTTTTTCTCTCTTCCTGGAATCTCCCCTGGAAGTCGTGATTCAGGCTAGATGAGCAATTGTACTGTAACCTTTCAGGGGTCGTTCCAAACCTCGGCGCTGCAGTACAGTGGAAGGCGGATATGAGGTTTGCTCGATACAAGGGTCACGCGGATGTAGGCGACCCTTATATCCGTTATCCGTTGTAACGTTATGTAGGACAGTTCAATAACTACCGGTGCTACCACATACAAGCCACACATATCTACTGCAGGATACATCAACGTAGAGTGCACATATTGCTTGTGCACACTTCAGAGCATCCAGCCAAATATCTGGGACAGGGTGTTTCAGACTAACTTGACCGTCTGGGAGACGCAGGGCACGATGCTTACAAAGAGTGGCTCAAAGAGTCTTCTTCGGGACAACGAAAGTATGAAAAAACATAATCAACTCCATTGCATATCGATGAACGGTTATCTTGCGCTCAGAAGTCTAGTGAGTGGCAGAATTATCCGGAGGGTCGGGGGAAAATGCTACTTTTACATGTATATAAGTCTGCTCAAGCTTTGTCATAGTAAAAAGTATTTTTAGAGAAATACTTCCTTACTCATTTTAGAATGGCTGCTCAAAATTTCACACAGAAAATGTCATCGTCAGAAACGGTTTTTGTTGTTTGTCGATGGGTTCATGCAGCATCAATGAGTGAGGTAGCAGGACGGGAGTAGCCCTAACAATAAAAAGGTACCAGGGTAGTCAGCAAAAATTGGCAATTTTTGTTTTGCTTACTGCACCATTCCATTTGGACTACGAAGATATGCATGAAGCGTACATTTAAGTACAACCCTGTACCATGCACACTGCACGTACATGATGAATATTTTTATATTTAGCAGTGGAAAAGAGCAGTACCAAGATGCAAAGATATCAGATATTACCAGAATCGTAACTGCGGACAGTTCAGAACCATTGAGTCGACATCGTTTGCTCTTTCTTCCCATGACAGAACTCTGAGCTGGTCTGGACGAGGTTGAACCTTCAGCCTTGGTTCAACTCTTTTCCATTGCTATGTGACGTATCCATGTATTGCTTCGTGCAATACAGTACGTAAAGTACGTCCGTAGTACGCAGTAATTTTATCACAGCCTCTTGCTTTTTGCCTACCGTTTTCATTCGTGTATTTTCTCCACATTTTCCCATGTTAAAGTAGGAGGTGCGCGTTATGCATGAATGCTGGATATTCCAAAAGCCCGGATTGAGAAGGCCATGGTACAATGAGGCAGAAGCTGAGGCTGCCACAGCGCGGGAGGAGATAATTGCTCGGGCTCTTCGTAAATGCTGCTTCAGTAATAGCATGATGATGACACACTATGGGAATGCTAAAGGTACTACTTTGCTTCAAATTGTTTTAATTTTGGCCAAAAAAAGTGAAATGCAGGTGCAGCAGTTGCTCCACAAATTGTGGCTAAATTGTAGACGCGCACAATCCATGGGTGTGACCAATGTTGTTCTCCGACTTTTGCATGACTGACATTTTGCAATGAATGATTTAATTACTTTTGCTCCAGTCAAAGTACGCTCTGACCCCCCCCCCATGCATGGAAAAGTAGCATTTTTCTGTGACCGTCCGATAAACTCCGCCGTGTGTATCAACAAAAAGCGTACGAACGACGACTCATGGGACACCCGGTATTTGTGCTGGTGCACGTGCGCGGCCCGACGAAGGTGTGCTACTTGGTCACTTCTGTGCCACGCATACTGCACACACGCATACGGGGGGCAGTGACAGCATACAAAAGTGCAGTGACTAAGTGGTTCTTATGTTAAACGCGCTAGCTTTTGTGATTTTTTTGACAGGTTGATGTCAACCCTGTACTTGGAGTTTGATGAATAGACGGACAAGACTTTAGCGTGAACGGATCCCTCACGGTGGAGAACAAGACCGAAAACGTCCTTGGTGACGAAACCGTTGGCACGATGACCTCGTATGCGCCAATGACGTGACTTGTCAGGACCTCAGAGACACAGCATTGTCATGAACGTGTGGGCAAAATCTCAAATGTCCTTCTCATCAACTCATCGACCTCGTCCCATGATTCACTGCTACAATGCGACTGCACCTTTGGAAGAGAGGCGGCCGCGCTCCCGTCTTCAATGCACAAGAGCAACTAGTCTGCAGTGACGAACGTGCCTAGAGACCTCTTGGCCATGAAGGTGTAGCCGTCACAAGCTTTTTGTCATTCTGACAGGCCTGCTGAGCCTCACTGCTGACTTACTCACACCCAAATATGCACACACCACAAAAATATGCGTATGTATATACTTAATACATCGGTGTGACAGTGGAGAAAAAAGACCTAACGATAGTATGACTCTTTGTACTCACTTATCACACAACGTGCACAACAAAAGGCTAAATAGAAAGGCAAAATCTGGGAGAAAAGGCTTGGAGACGTAGAAATTGCTCGTGATAAAGGGGGATTTGAATTCAAATGAAAGGCCCAGAAATGAAAGGCCCATTGAGACGAGTTCCCCATTTGACTGATCAATGGGAAAGGATAACGAATGGGGGCAAAATTAGACACACGGAACTATTGGGTGCGCTTAAACGCGTCTCAGACTGGCGTAAATGTTCAATCTGTACGCGTGATAATTCCCCAGTGCTCATTTGACACCTACTTGGTCCAACTTATGCGAGAATATCCCAAAGTTGTGACTTTCTACATATGCGTTTGCAAAACAAAACTCCTACGTGATCAAGAACCACAAGTTGGAGAACGAGACCGAAAAAATCACTGTTGGCAGCTTCGGCTACACACATGCCTATAAAGTTGACGATCTCAGTGACACGGAGGAGTTGCACGAGGTCGTTTTCAAGACGATCTAATGTGAGCAGCTGAGGCATTTCTAGTGAATCATCTTAAAACCAAAACATCAAAAAGTTCAATTTTCTTTGAGTCAGCTGATTCTTAACACAAGTATATAAAGAGAAGCGTCCTGCGAGTACTCTCCACTCTTGTGAAGGAGAGGTTGAGTGCATGGAAAAGACAATATTTTGATCGTGGAGAACGTTGAACCTTCGGAGCAACATTGTCAAGCAGGAAGCTCCATCAATGCTTTTTTGGTTCATAGTTAAGAGAGTGAGTTTCACCCCTCATGAAGACAAATACATGACCTAAAACTATGCAGTCTCAAACAAGCAGTCGTCTCATAGGTCATGTGTCTCTATGTGTGCGATTCCAAGAGTCAGCTGACGTGAAGTTTTGCGGAAAGGACTGAAGATAATTCACCAATAAATTCACGAGTTAAGGTTGTCATGCAAGTGGATACAAAAGTATTCTCATTTGTGCCTAATTGCCGCTCGTAGATATGTTAATCCTGTAGGTGATACCACTTCATCAACTGCACTTTATCGCCTTTATCAACGCGTTAACCTTGTCTTATGCCAATGTAGGATGACTACTTTTGAACACCTATTTATTACCCACGCACTACAGCGTTTAGTACTTAAATATGCATGTTTGGGGCGTATTTTGGCTCTAATTTCCCTTTTGCCAACATTGCATTATGGGTGGGTGAGGTCGAACCTTCAACACCTTTTCCTTCCAGCCTTGGAAGTATAACCACAGTACTTCCAGTGCCTGCAACATCGACAAACACTCACGCAAACACACACGAAGAAAAGTGGCAAAAGTTAAGTCCTCATAGGGGTCATTTTTTACAGTTTTAGGAACGTGTTTGACTTCGCTAATTGGCAACGCTGTTATCGTGCGAGAAACATATACGGTGTTAATACGACTGCTTTTCTTTTTCTCCGTGTCAGGCCGACTTTCTTTGTTCACACGATCCAGACACCTTTAGGGTGACTCCCTTACCGATGAAAAACTTTAAAGTTGGTTCTGTTGCGTTGCCTTAAAAATATAGGTAAGGTAATCAGAGAACGATGGCGTAAACTACTGATAACCGCTGCCTCTGCTGACTAAATATCCTCTTTTTGAAGCCACTGCAGTCCTACAACAAACAGCGTGAATACCATGTGTTTCATATGTTTATGTGTGCATTTAGAATGGCAAAAAACGGCACATTCGCCGATGTTTTTAGACAAAATTTCTTAAAATGGCAAAGATGAGGCAACCTCTTAGCTGTGAGCATCTCTGCAGGCAAACTTCAGGAACTTTGGGGCACAACAACGAAACCTATGAAAACCACATCCCCCAGTGTCAGGAGAACGTCCAGAAGACTCCTTGCAGTTTGGGGCGGTTTTTTCGCCATGGAATGATCAGTAGGGTTCAAAGACTCAAGTGATTTTGTCACAGACTGATTGTACCAATGCACCGAGTGCACGGACAAAGCATCGATTGAACTGAATTGTGATGGTATGAGCAGTCTGTGGCCCGATCACATCAAGATCGTCACCTATGCTGGTACTGAGGAAGATTTGGCTGCCAAAACCTGTGCCAATAGCAGCTCTGACCCCGGCTGAATCCAACAAGAGTTGTTGTGTTAATGCAACAGCAGCATCCTAAAGTCAAGCAACACGAACGCATACGCTGAAGGACTTGGAATTTTTTAAATCCGTCGTTTCACGTCACTCCGGACACCACGGTGATCACGGTTTTACCAACTCGTGAAGTCCGACACGAATTTATGACGCACCCGATTAATATATCATGTTTTTTTCGGGATATACGGAAATTGCGGACAATACGTACATTCTCTTGATGATTTCCTTCCATACTGAAACAAAGAAATATAAGGCAGCAACTTCGTGGCTGGTACAGTGTACTCAAAGTGTTGTTACTGTTGCATGTAACAGGAAAGAAGTCATGCCTGGTGGCGTCGTCAACGTCCTGTCCTCCCTGGTCTATATAGGCATCTTTGTCTGGTTGACCAAGTCCGTATACTTCGGGCCCTACCAACGATACCTCAACAACGACACAAAGATCGTCGAGGATTGGGCGGATCCAGATGGTAACAAAATATATATTTTCCGCAGTAAGTACACATACAACGGTCATCATCATTGTCGTTGTTGTTTAGACCTCAATGGCACCCAATACCCTACAGTCGTGTTCTGCAAGCTTCCAGGATATAGGAATGAAAACCCTTTCTTAAGGGAGGCCATCGAGGACCAGGTAACTGATATAAAGCAGTCAAAAAGCTTCGTAAGCTTTTTTGTCACTTGGCAAATAATGATGACTATAAAGGTTACAACAATTTCTTCCCCTCAACAGAGAATTCTGAACAACTTCACTGGCTACGTGAACTATCAGTACTTGAATCGCGCCTCCGAGGTCCTCCGGGGTTTGCTCTTCATGGATAACGTCCAGGAAATAGCCTCCACTATCGACCCGGACGAGGTCTTCAGACCGGTGTTGTCGGACTGCAGACGGTTCGGTCGCTGCTTTGCGGCGGAGACCAAGGACCTCATCGCCCAAGCCGACCACCTCAAGGACACTGACGAGCCCGCCATTTTAACCTTCACCTTGGTCTTTGACTACGAAGGCATCAACCGGACCGATATATCAACCTTCCCCTTGTATATCGTCTACTTCATGGACTCTGTGAGTGTCAAAGACCTGGGCAATTTTATGTAAATATACATTTTTTTTTGTTTTTTTTTTGGGGGGGGGATTGCTTATGGGCACCTAAAAAACTTGGGGTCACCAGAAGGGATGGGCTGCCCATGAGGCTTCCTCTTGTATAAAACATCTCCCCATCTTTCTTCCCCTAAAGCACGAAGAGTTGGTCCTGTCTGGGGCGGCCAACCTAAAGGACACGGCGGGCAGTGACTGGATAAGCATCCATCCAACCCAGGGCACCTTCTACAACGCCGACACAGTCATGCACAGGGACATCCGCAGGTGTGACCGTGACAACAAGAAGCTGTCCCAGTGTCTCCAAGAGTACCTGGAGAACAAATACGGGCGCTGCAACGTCGAGGACATTGGCACCAACTGCAGCTACGAGGAGTTTCGCAATTCCTGCATAGAGATGGAGATGCTTAAGATCCAGTCCATGAACTTTCTAACGCGGAACAGCAACTGCGAGTTGCCCTGCGAGAGATTCTCCTACGCCTTCAGCCACGTCATCACTGACAAAGCATTGAAGGTCGTGCCCTCGACTCAGAGGACTCTGCCCGAGTTTGCGGCCGCAGTCATGATCGGGCTCCCGGTACACGTAAGCATCAGGAGGAAGAGGGAGGAGCTGGAGTACCCATTCTCCAACTTCTTGGCCGACGTCGGAGGCTACTCGGGCCTGTCTCTGGGAATGTCCATGTGGGGCATCTACACGGGGCTCCTCCCGTTGGCGGTGGTCCTGAAGAAGAAATTAGTCGCCACGTAAATCAGTGCGACTTTTCTACACGTTTGACAGGGAGGTGTAATAAACCTTTTCCCACCTGTCTTAAAGGCCAGGAGTTAATTTCAGTCTGCCTGCTGAAGTTGTTTTTACGACTGTCTTATGACTGGACAAAGACATTTTAGGTTATCTTTGCCAAAACACTGTCTTTTTCTACATGATTTTTCAAGGAAATACTTTTTGTGGCACGAGAAATATTTGTTTTAACGCACGGTTTTGCTGTGGTTTTGCACGGAATATTTCCCCGTTTTTGTACTCTTAGGAGGGACATATTCTCAGGAGGCACCGTATGTGCCGGTTTCTCCATGGTGCCAGAGAGTTGGCATCATGATCACTTTCTGCATTGCATTTCCCAAATTTGTATTTCATGTTTTTCATTCTGTTTTGACTGGTGTTCTAACAATTATGCAAATTAATAATACAGAACGTGTACTCATATGTACCCTCTTAGGACTCGACAGCCCTTGGGTCATTTTATATCCCTCAGGCCATCAGGATATAAAATGACCCAAGGGCTGTCGAGTTCCAGTCGGGAACGTATAGTACGACAATATTCGTCGTTCATAGATTACCACTTCTTTGAATTGTCCTCAAAAACCAGAAGCTACAGCATGTTTCTTTCGAACAGTAAAAAACTTTTGGTGTAGTCCAAATTGTCTCTGATGAAGTCGTTTGGCATTGTCACGTCCAGGAGTTTCTTCTATCGTAGTCTTTTTTTTCAGTCTCAGCATTTTTTTGTGGCCAGGCAAAAACCTGTTGCTCTGGATGCCCTGAAGGACCTCATTGATGACTTCACTGCTGCAGACATGAAGGAGCTGCAAAAATGCAAATGTTCGCCTCAAGCAGCAATGGGTTGTTGACGCCTCACAGCATCGACTGAAATGAAATTTTCTCGACCTTTGTTGGCGCAAAACAAAATAAGACCAGACCAAAACATTTTCTGTGGGACAAAGTTGAACCCCTTAAAAAATAGACCTGAACTTTTTACAGGTCGAATGAGAAAAACTGCAGATCACAACTGAAAATAACTTCTTTATTCGTCTTCACCCATGTGAGTCTCAGAGTTGTAGGGATATCTGAGCCATCACCAATTCGGATCGAACCTTACAGCACCAACAGCACCTTACGGAACCTTACGACCCAAAAGCATCATGGCTTGATGAGTTAAAAGAAATTTAACGCTCAAGTCATTCATTTTTCTTTCACATAATTCTTATATATGTTTTTAGGTCATTCGACAGCTGCTGGACTCTTGCCATAGGTCCTCATGACACGCACATACTAGAGCGAAGTTTCTCAGCGTCTGTGAACTCAGAGCACCTTTCTTTTATGTATGAGAACTGCTTTAGGCCCAGGCTCAGCTCAGTTAGGCCTGAAACTTCGGGCCCGACTCGAAAAGTCTTATGCAAGTCTACAGACTCGCAGGTCTGTCTGAGCTAACTGAATAGCATCTGCCTACTTTCCCCGATTATTGGACAAAACAGGTGTGTTTGTGTATAAAAAGAACCTGAATGATAATTTTTCCCAAAAATGCCTTTAGTTTGTGGAAAAAAAATTTGCGTGTAAAAAAATACGATGTCGCCATATATTTATGACACATTCATATCTATTTAAGTATATATCATTAGATCCTGATTTACTGCCTCTCTCTCAAGTATAACAGATACGCAGCCGTGCAGAAGTGAGTATACCTCACTTAGCAATTAGCAATTCATAGTTAGAAGTAATGTTTTATATTCAAAAGTCTCCTAAATTTTTTATTCATGTGCACATGTGTGTGCTGCAAGTGGAGAAGCGTTAAAATGCAAAAAACGTTAAAAAGACAACTTTCTAAAATTGCAGCAACACAAACCCTGTTTACAAGGTTGCAAATCTTCAGGCATGAATAGCTTAAGTCATTTACTTCACCTTTGACAAATCTGCGTATTTAAGGCAGGGCTCACAATTCTGTCGATGTGATGCTTGTGTGCAACCGCCTACCAAGCAACGTAACTTTCTTAATGCTGCAAATACGCAGGACCCTTTTTGCTCCGTTGGAAAGCTTGAGGCTTTCGGACTCTTACTTATTCCTCACTTTTGGACAAACTTTTGCATGGAAGACAGTGCTGGCGATTATGACTGAAGATACTACACACGCTCAATTCGCCAATGCAGACCTGAGCTACTCTGACTTCTGCACTGCTTAGTGTTATGTAGGATGGGACTTGACATGCAATTACAATTGTCCCATTATTTTGGCGACATCAGAGAAGTAGCATTTATTAGATGACAGAAATTACTTTCAAACACTCTGTTGGACAAAGATCTGTTAAAAATGTGTTTAACGCCCATTTTGTCGTGAACGACCGGGTTTAATTTTCTAGCTTTGATCCGTCCAGCGACCCTGTACTCCTCACCACCTGTGCAGCTGTTACTTTATGGCCCGCAGCGGCTACTTTACGGCCCGCAGCGGCTACTTTACGGCCCGCAGCGGCTACTTTACAGTCTGCTGCGGCTACTTCATTGCCCGCTGCAATGGGCTAAGCTGCAATGAGAGAGAAAACTGCTCGTCAACTTGAAAACCGGCACTGAACTATAACGCACAGGTGGGCGAGGCCAAAAGGCCTTCCGCTCTCTTCGTATTCTGCAGCTCTAGGGCTTGACGACCCTCGGACGCCTTCCTCGGTGCACAGAAGAGAGAATCTCGGATTGGTAGGAAGGAATTTGACTCGAGTTGACTTAGGTAGACGTTTTAAATGACGCGATTCGACTTGGCTGTCCTGCGTCACCCATATGCACTTGCTTGTAGAAGTCACGTCTCCCACCAAGAATGCAGACAACTGAATTTTGGGGGAATTTTAGTGAAGTAAAATGCCTCCGGGGGGGGGGACAATATGCTTTAAATATTCACTTTCATCCAAAGTGAAGAAAATAAGTTTAACTGCCAATGCTTCAAGCTTTCCAACGATGTCAATAGATTTCGTGTGGCTGCAATATTAAGGAAGTTATGATGGTTGGAATTACGGGGCCGTGACTTTTGAAGTGGGGGGTTGCCCCCAAGCGAGGGTACAAGGGAAAAAGGCCCCTTTCGGAAAGAAATTGACCCCCCTTATTAGCAATGTCATTACCATTAAATTGCCCAAATATACAGTTTTCTCATGAGGCCGTGACTTCTGAACGCCACTATAAAATTTAAGGTGGACAAGAAGACAAGTTTAACACTCTCTAGGACTAGAGACATGTATTTGACTCATTTCTGAGTCCGCAGAAAATGTATCCGAATCACCAAAAGCCCTGACTCGAGTCCGTCCTATATAACCTAGCCTAATTAATGCGTATAAGTATACTACACCACTTATTTATTTATACATTGTTCCATTGAGTCTCGACTTTGAAAAGTCTGACTTTGGGAAAAAGGTTCTGAGAGAAGCCGTTTTAAAGTTGAAATGTGGAAAAAAAATTCGATTCTGTCGAGTTGTTCCCGTCCATTCAACTCCTAGTTTTGCAATTTGGCCAAGCAGATCTGTTTTCATTTCAGTCTTGGTCGATATTTTTGATTAGATGAATGAACCGAGTTTTGCAGTTTGACCCGGAATTGTCATGCCTGCAGTGAAATCCTCGAGCAGAACCAAAACTATCTGCGGAGTCCAGTGTATGCAGTGCCGATGAGCTATGAACGTGTCCTAGCTAAGTCTGTCTCTATGGCTTTCACTGCATTCATGTCACCTACGTAGGCCTATACTGTGGCTGCTGCACTGTCGCAACTTTGCGGTGCATCAAATGTTGACAATCTATGTTCACTCACTTTGTGTCAAAAGAAGGTATCGGTGCATGTCTTCTGATCTGACATGAATAAGCGTGATGTCCGCCAATCTTAGGATTTATTCATCGACTTCAATGCTGCCCACACTAACTGCTGTCATCTGATTCATCAGCATTTGATGTTTTGTCTTCGAGATTTCGTACCACACTGCTCTACCAGGGGCATCCGCCCAAAGAGGTAGGTAGGCAAGCCAGCCCAGGCAAAAAATGGCTGCAGGGGCTGAAAAAATCAAAGGCTTCCAACTGAAAAATTCACGTTTAAATTTCATTCTCTTTTCCTTCCCAAACGCTCCTTGGGTGATGGACAATGATTGCAGAGGGATAGAGTTTAATCGGGCCGGTCACGTCAGCCTGTGGCAACGAAACGCTTTTACAAACATAGGTAAAACTAACACTCTTTTTTCATTTCTTTTTGAAACTGGAACACCTTAATTTGAGCTCATAAAATCAACTTTGCATATCCAGATGTGTGGCATACATATAAATCTTTCCCTTTATTGTGTTATACAGTAGGATCCATTTAGTCGAACAGTCCCAATTCAGATTCACTGAGCCACAAGCACGCTGTTGGCCACGTTGTAGCCAGTCTTGAACCCAAGAATCCTCACCACCTCCTTGAAGCTGTGGCCCATGCGGACCAGACCAATGATGGTGACGCTCTTAGCTTCACAACTCACTGTTCCGAAGAGTGAGTCGTGATATAAGGCGTGAATCTAAGCCCTACTCACACATGATCGCCGACGTCGTTCAGGACCAGGAGGACCACACGTCCAAGCGGGTCTCACTGTCTATAGCACGCAGCATCATATGTTTAGGACTAGTGCAGACAATTGTACATTTCTTTCGGCAATGTCAGCGGTTATTTTGGGAAAAAATCATCGCCTCCAAGTGGCCAAATAACAGCCACTCGGGAACCTACTTTTCTTTATTAACGCACAAGTGGATTGCGATGCCCATTGCTGCTCTCTCAAAGAAACTTTGTTATATTTCAGTAAATGGGGTCAATTACGTATTTTTATATTTCAGTGAAGGGGGTCAATTATGTATTTTTATATGCTTTTATTTGAAACGAACTTTTTTCTTTTTGTCCTCCTCGCGCCCTGGGGCGGACAATACTAATCCGCTTTATACACAGGTGCTCACTTTATTTGCCGTAACACCAAAATTGGCCACACAGGAAAAAAAAAAATTGGCTTCAGCTGGCAAATTACGCGACCAAAATGTGCACTTTGTTTTCCTGGTCGCTTTGACCTGACCTCAGCCTTGGGTTCGCGGCCTCCGTGGCCGCGGACGCTCTAAGGCCTCAAACGGGCTCGGTCATCAAGAAGCATCGTGAATTCCATTGTTGCAGATGAACCGACAAATAAAGTTTAAAAAGTCCATTGATTTAGGGGACTTTTCGAAATTTTTGACACACTCTTCCGCGTGCAGTCCTGATGGTTGGTCCTGGACAAGTCAGACGTGTTTGCCATTGGAGAAGTTTGAAAAAAAGGCACGTTGACTCCACTTTCAGACGCTCCATCCCAGACAGCGAGCCAGACATCAAGGCAGTGCCAGAAGCTGTGGCACTCACACATGGTCATTAGACACCAGGCTCCAGCTGTACTTGACTCTGAGCTCAAGCTCGACCTCGTTGCAGCTGGCAGCTGCACATGTCCCGCATGCTTTCGCACGTTCAGGAAGTTCAGCTTGGCCAGCCAGGACTCTTTGGACCTGAATCTCCTGGACCCCATCTGGTTGCTCACGTGCTCCTCCTGGATAGAGTAGAGGAGCGATCGGCAGCTCAGCTCCATCTTGTTGCAAATCGGCGCCATCCAAGTGAGGAAGCATCCTTTTCAGTATGAACTTGTGCATGTGACTTGAATCGATCATAGTTTTTGGTCATCGCACAGAGCTAAAACCAGCGCTGCAATCACTACTTGTCGAAGCTATTTAACAGGCCAATTCAGTCTTTTGCAACTTCTGTAACTGTGAATGTGAAGCCAGAAGTCAAAATGTGTAAAAGAGCCATGTTGCTGAACCCAAGAGCACAAGCCGTGCAAGTCTTGTTTTATTTGGGAAATAAAGATTAAAGGTTAGCTTTTGAGTTTTAACGTAAAAGGTAGCGTAGCTTAAAAGTTTAAAGCGGTCAAGTTTTTGGAGGCTTCAGGAACGTCTGCTCAGAAATTGAGTTCTGAATATCAGCTCTTTACTGGGTTTTAGGAACAAATTTGTCAGTTTGTTAAAAAGGCCAAAAAACGCATAAGATTACAGCTCGGACGCCGCTGCTTGGGCGAAGATGTAAGATACCCAACCAGCCCTTCAATTGATACCCACAACCATGAAGCACCAGCCAGAACTGCCAAATTGAAATGTCTTTCAAACTGTACTTTTCATATAGCGCACTTGAAAGCGCATAGCACAAATGAAGTCCTAAATCTCTACCTTTACCTCAATTACACTGCCACTTGATTTGTCGACCCTTGATTTAGTCAAGTCGGCAGCTGAAACTTGAAAAAAAGAAGCAAAAGATTGACCGAATCATAACAGAATTAGGGTACGAGCGGTCGTTTGAAATGGGTTTGCCAGCACAATACCGAATTAACTGTTTCATTTTCTTGCTTTGCTTTGCTCCTTAGTTTATTTATCGAGCGCCTAACATGGCTCAATTGTCCTTGAGAAAATCATTGATTCCAACTGTTTCCTATTTTCTGTCAACTGCCTCGTTTCTGTCACACTCACAGTCGACAGAAACGAGGGAAGAAAAAGCTTCCTCTGAAAAACTTTACTTTTCGAGATCTTCAAGACTTTTTTGACAATGGCTCCATTTAGATTGACTAAATCGAATGGTGTTATGCAGTAAGAAAATCGATGGGCAAAGAATACTAGACGAAATCGGGAGGTTTGGCTAAATCAAGAGTGGACTGTCCTTGATGTGAACAGCCCATTTCGACATCTTGGCGATCAGCGTCAGACAGCCCATTTAAAAGTACTATAAGGTATCCAACAACTTGCCGCAGTATTTTGCGGGCAAATCTGTGTACGAGTCCAGCATTGAATCTCTACTTGCTGGCCAAGTAGGCCAAATTTCAACAAATAGCCGTATAGTGACAGGCCCCCAAGGCATTTATCACAGCAGTGACTAAATATAGATCGTTAAATGAACCTCCTTACTCATAATTACAGCTCCACTGGACCATTATTCAGTAGGACTTTAAACTGTCGGTTGGTTGAAGGCATCAATCACTACCTGTAATCAACGCATCTTCCGCTCATTGCCGTAGTCTAATTTATTTTATTTAACCTAAACATACGTCAGGAATTTGAGCACAAGTGTTACATGTTTGAAACGCTCTAAATTTGTAACAATACACTGACAGCACTGCTGTGCAGGACCTATATAAGACGGCGCCTCTTTAGGAGAAAAAAAGCCACTCCAGTCCTCTCCGTCCCAAAGAGCAGTGGTACTCAAACAGCAAGGACCAACGTCGGCCGTTAAAGCAAAACAAAAAGTGTAGCAAACATTTGGACTTTTCAATCATGGCATCAGCTCAGTACGTGGAGCCTGATCAAGAGAATCGCAGTAGGTCCAGGTCTTATTGGCCAGGACTCTCGACTTTTGACGGACACGAGACGTCCGATTGCGGACTGGTTGATGAAACCAGAGCTGCCAAGCGATGCTGAGCTGGGAATACTATCATGCACAGTTCAGTCCGGGAAAAAGTTGCCCAATCTGCGAACCAGGAGACCATTTAAGAACGCTTTCGGTCCATTCCTATCAGAGGTCCCCTGCATCAGCACACGAAGTTGACCTCAAAGCTGCAGTGACAAAGGCTGAATTCCCTTGCGAGAGCATCCGCTGACCCTCGTTCCACCTTTGTCGACATTCTTAATCTTGGCACCCGCACCTCATCTCCAAGCTGACCCAGTAAGTTCTTGATCAGGTTAACGGGGAATCCAGGTGTTCTTACCCTGAACTCGTTCATCTGCGTAAAGTAGGGCTTTCTGCGTAATAAATGTCTGCTACTTCGAAGGTGTTGCTCTGGTGCAGAGCAACACCTTCAGCAGCAGTTTGAGGCTTGAAAAAGTCGTCGAGGCTGATCTAGCCTTGGCCTCTTTGACTTGACGGCCTCGTGATCCAGAGTTTGACTACCACTGCCTTCGCTCGCCTCAGAAAACATCCGTCAATCATGATGCTGTTGCAGTTGACTCTAGTCCTTGCACTGGGTAAGTCCAAGATGTTGCTCACGTCCTCGCTCTGTTCTGTTCTTAAACGTCTTTCCCTATGCTGTTGCAGCCCGCCTGGGTTCGGCCGTCACCGCCAAATTTTTCTATAACCACCCAGGTAAGTCTTTTTGAAAGGATCTCCGACCGCTTTACTTTCAACCGCGGTCGAAAGTCCACTGAAATTTTAACTATTCCCTATACTATAACTTCGTAAAAAGAGTAAATGGTGCTTTACAGCGTTGCAACAGGACAAGTTCCATCAATAGGCAATAACTGTAGATTGCAGGACAATAAGCTAGGACTTTTTTATCCGAATTTTTAAAATCGTTTGGGAGAGGCCGCTTGATCAGTCTTCGGTCCTTTATTGGCCGAGGACGATCGAGGACCAAGGACAGAAAAAACGACCGAGATCAAATTATTTTAAAAATAAGGAAAATAACGTCTCTTCCCTCTTCTGCAATCGGTAGCTCAACATCAGTTTTTAGTCATTCATTCATTCTTTTTCTTTTGTTTCCTCCTTCTAAGTCTATGAGCGGAGTTGATTGCATTGGGGCAGATTGATGTGAAGCAGTTTAACATTGAAGCAAATCACGTGGAAAAGGGTGAAAGTAACTCTGCCTTCTTTATATCCTTTATATTTATTACTGCTCTTTCTTTTTGGCACATAGCCTTCCATTGCTCAGAAGGTAGTGTGACTCAAGAAGATCATTGTAACTGGTAAAAAGCAAATCATACAGTGGAAAAATTTGTCCCAAAATCTGACCAAGTTGTCACCAATAAACGTGCCGCAGTTACCTATCATGAGAGTCCAAAGCAAGCACAATTCGTCCAAGGGTAGCCGTCCAACACAACTGAGACACCCTGTAAGTGAGTCTACGACAAGCACGATCCGTCCAGAATTTTAGGAGAAGTTTGCAATCAATTCGCAAATGAACGATATCTGGGATCAGCAACCAAAACATCAGTAATATGAGTAGCATCATTAAGGTGAGTCATAACGACCAAGAACACGTCATCTTGTACGATTGCTCGTTTTCAGTCACTAATCGACTTTTTTCACTGCAAAATTAATCATGAAAAACACGATTAGGAAAAGGTAAAATTTGTAGATTTGCATAGTCTCTTCGCCTTCTTTAAAATACAACTGCTCCTCAACACAAAAGTTGTAATTTTTCACATACTTGTGTCGATTTTCCCTGAAACGTCGGGAATTTGAGAATCAGCTGTACGACTCCTACGTGGAGTACTGGTTACAGCATTAACGAGACTCTGTACACGATGTGACATCATTCCTCAGATGTTGACCTGACCTGGTGCAATACCATTGAAGGCGCCCAACTCTGCTGCGAGGGCACCCGCCAGACGCCCATCGACATCGTCACCTCCGAAGTCACGGAGTCCTGCGAGCTCGCGGGAAATCCCATTCGGTTTTCCCTGGGCTACTTCTCGAAAATCACAGGCAAATGGTTCAGCACCGGAACAACGGGTTCGTGCCACTCAATCCGATGTCACCTCTCTTGATGAATTCTCTTTCACACACGGGGTCGCACGACAAGAGGCTGAAAAAAAGTTTTAGGAAAGTTTGATTTCGTCTTGAAATCGCTCCATAACGTGTCTGTTTGCAGCCGAGTTCAAGGTGGAGGAGACGGCCTGTCCGCTCACCATTTCGGGCGGCCCCTACGGGAACGACGAGTTCGTCCTTGAGCAGTTCCACTTCCACTGGGGGCCAAAAAAGAAAGGATCGGAGCATTACCTTGATGGCAAACAGTGAGTCTGGCGAAAGAATACGTTGTCATTCTCACTCACATCACGACTACTCTTTTTGTACAGGCAAATGGCTGAGATTCACTTCGTCCATTACAACAGCAAGTACGAGAGCGTGAGTGACGCGGCCGCCTTCAGGGACGGCCTCGCAGTCTTGGGAGTTTTCTTCAAGCACTCAGGGGGCGCAACAAACGCTTTCATGGAAAAACTGAACGGGTACACCGGTGACTTGGTTAATGGCGTCGAAAGCACCATCGAAATCACCCTGTCCGATCTCTTCGGCAGCGTCGAGCAATTTTGCAAGTAATGCATTTGCTTTCCCATTCACTGATCGCAGTCCAAATGTGATTTTCTCCCCGTCAGTTACGTCAACTACCGCGGGTCGTTGACGACCCCAACGTGCAACGAGGTCGTCAACTGGGTCGTGTTCACCGACCCCATCAAGGTTGACAGCGACTTGGCGGTACTAAAACAGCGAGCACGGAACGTGTTAAACATTTGCATGACGATTTTTTTTCTTTCCCTACAGTTTTCAAACTTCAGGGACCTCACGAACGACAACTTCGGTTCTCTTAATGACAACTACAGGCCCATTCTGCCAACAAACGGACGGCCCATCTTCTCCACTTTCGCGCCGACAGTGGTGTAGGATGATCAGGACTTGGATCAAAGGAAGAGATATTGGAGACCAATTTGGAAGCAAAAACAGTGTGTATACGACTCCGGAGTTTAAATTATTTTTGAATGTGTGTTAGAGTTAAATCAGCTTAGTGATCTGCCTACTGTTTGCGCCGCCATTCTTATAAATTTGCCTGACACCATCACCATCTTGTGCTATTTATTCAACGTCTGTTGACAGTAGCAGCATCGTGTGTCCTTGTCTCAATATACATTTCCCTCCTACGAACTTGCTGGTGTGTTAAATTTCATTGAAGCTGGTCTCGTCTATGGCGTCCCACGTCGTGGGCCTCACGGACGGGTACGACGGAGTTGAGCTTTCCACAATCTGAGATGGAGAAAAGTTGTACGTAAAACATCCTGCTTCAGCTCCCTGCCAATGGTGCGATCGACGTGTAAACAGATGTGGAGGTAAAAACGTTAGGTTGTGGCTGAGGGATCCACATCAAACTGTACTTGGGTTCATATTGCACAGTTGCCAGGAGGCTTTCGATGATTCCAAGTGTTGCTATCGATGGTCAAAACCTTTGATTATCAATCACCACGACTGTTTGTTACTTTTTGGAATTAACTGGGCCTGATTCCTGCCCATTGGACCAGGGATGAGACCAGAACTGTGACCCCTTCTCCTCCAGGTCTGGAGTTGATGCAGAGGACAACTTGTGCTCAGGGGCTGGAAACTTACCACGAGCTGGGAAGACGTTACCAGAGATTGAAGACGCGGACAGAGGCCAAACAAATAGATGAGGAGGAAAAGGGGTCATTTCACAGTTTATTGGTTTAAAGTCATTCTCACGAGCAAATTTCGCTGTTTCTCGAATGAGCTTTGAACACTTTCTTCACGAGGAATGAGTGAACAAAGTGTTCAAAATGCACGAGAGGATCAGAGGGCTATTTTCTTGTGATTTTCTCCAGCCCCAGGATATTACTTTTTGCCATGTTAGGGTTAGTCCATTCATAACAATTCATATATTTTGTACAAGACCACTAGAGAGGAGAAACTGTTATTGTTTGGGACGTTTTGCTGGCATCAACATTCCTGTTTCACAATCCCTAACTATTAACAAAAATGCTGACATCGAGACATAACAGTAGTCAGTATACCCTGATATAGCTAAAACAGTCTACAAGGGAAGAAGTATGCAACTTACGTGCATTCCACGAAACCTCTCATTCAATCAGCGATAACGAAAAAGTCTAATGCTGGAGAAGGAAAACAGCTCCCAACTCACGTCAAAGAAGGACTTCGGGCAGCCGTTGAAATACTCCGAGCAGTCGTCCCACACCCTTCCGTCCTTCTGAGCCTGGAGGTACTCGTTGGGGCTCACGAAGTTGGACAGGTTGTCCAGGATGTGCGCGGGAGTCAGGATCAAGTTGAGGGCATCACCTGTGCAACACCTACCTCATCAGTGGCAGTCCTAACAGAACAGCGCGGTCACTGAGGTCATTCACCTAGAAATCCGGCCGAGTGGTCTGGCACCTGGGCCATTTCGCACAGCGTCCTCAGCATGCAGCCGTGGCCGTCCACGCCGGCGTACCTGCTCAGGTAGTCCTCCACCTGTTTGTGGGCAGGCAATTTCATCAGCTTGTTCACTTACATCTTCATGGACGTCCGAGTTACCTGCTGAATCATCTTGTAGCGGCCTTGCTCTTCGTGGCCGAACGAGGCCTTCCTTCCAGCCGTGATCCTTTGCACGAAAGTATTTATTCAACGAAAACGCGAATTAATCACCGGTAATTACTTGAGAGAGGAAAAAGCATGACTTTTCGGCCAATTACGTAAAATTGTGCACTGCATGCTCCTCTTCTAGTACAGACATCACAGCAAAAGCTATGAGCATCTGTTTTGAATGTTATACTGTTAATTAAGCTTATTGTGATCCGGAAAACTTTTGTGTAGTTGGTGAAATAATAAAAGACGTTCAGGTGTGCACTCGTTTCAAAAGTCGTTGCTGTCATAATCCTAATGATGGCCCTTTTACGTAGATTTTCCTTTTTTCCCTGCAGTCAGTGGGAAAGGACCACATATGAGGGAATGTGTTAACTTTGACAAGAAATATGCTATTTTTGCTAGAGCCATCTGATTGTGTCACAAATGCCTACAACCGTTGAAGCATTTTCAATCTTTATCCGCTCAGTATCGACAACCACGTCCGTCACTAAATACTTACGAAGCAGAGTCAAAATTATAGCTGAGAGGCAAGCCAATGGTGAAGTCAGACCCAAAGTCCTAAAAAACAACTTTTGTACGCATGGGGCACGTGCTAGGGTGAAGCATCGAACGTCACGGGGCTGAGTGAGTCAAAAAGGAAAGAAAACACTGATGTAACTTTTTCCATGGTCTCCTCCCCCCCCCCCACGCCTCTGACGACTGCCACACCCTCCATGTTCTTCTACGTACGTAGATTCTCCCGTTGTGACATTTTTCATGACTCACGCTGTACGTGTATGCAATTGAGGGTCAATACAGTTCATAACTAAGTCACTCTTTTTTGTCACAAAAGAAGGATAACACACACACACATGACAAATAGTAAAGTTACCAAGGAGGTTGAGCACGTCTCATTTCTGATATACACTGTCATCGTATGTGAGTGGCTGCTATTCACCTGTGGAATGACCAGCTCCAGGGTGACTCTGAACTTCCAGCCGCTGGCCGACGGTACCAGAAAGCGTCGACGTCTGGAGAGGGTGTGCAGATCTCCTCCGCTCCCCAGGAGGTCATCCGGGGTGGCCACAACTCGACAAAAGCAGTCCAAGATCACCAGTGTGAGCAGCCAGGACTTCCTCAGCAGCGGCAGCTTCATGGCCGTCAAGCAATGCCGGATGAGGGCGAAGTGGTTGACTTTGCTCGGAGGAGATCGACAGTCTGACATGCTTGATTTCACGCTTTTCTTGGGCAACTTTTCTTTCCCTTTATACTTTCTCTTGTACCAGAGGTTTTTTCATTCTTTGGCCATGATTTTTTTTATTCAGCTTGGGAATTAAAGTCATGGGCGAATGAGCCTCAAAATAATGCATGCACGCTCTTCCGGTCCCGCCTTGTTCATACTGTATACTGTATTGTGCACACACGCACGTGCAGCTTTGTATCAACTGATGAAGGCATACTGCAAGTTTCTTTTTGTGTCACTTCGGTCAAATGTCCTTAAATAAGTGTTTGTCTATTTAACGTGAAGTAGAAGATTCAAACTGTGACTGGAAATGTTTTCCACAACAATCTTGAAGTCAGCAGTCAAGACTGTTGCATGCTGACATTGTTGGCGCCGCAGTTGCCCAACGTCTGCTCCATACACTTGAAAATGTTGCGTCATCCTCTGATTTAAAAAAAAAGGTATGTTATCCGTGGTTTTAAGTGTTCTATCGCAAGTGCTGAAGGTTCTGTCTCGTTTAATGACTGAATAAGGCTGAAACAAGTGAGTGGAAATTTTAGGGAGACAACATTTGCCTGCTTCTTGAACTCGTACATATGCGCAGTACTTCAGCTCAGTCCAAGGTCAGACCAGCGAATAGCAGGAGCACGGGATTGATAAGACCAATCTCGCCTATGACAATATTTAGCATCTGTTGAGGCCGCTATGGTGACAGTCGTGTCCAGACCAACAGAAGGTTGAGTCCAGTTTTCTTGACGAAGAACTTCGGATTGGTGTGCTGATGTCTGAGACCGAAAAGATCTAAAGAACTAAGGAAATGTGACTGAAGACTAAAAACTGTGTGTCATCCACAAAGCTGGAAAGGGAAGCTTGATTTCTTTGTCTTTGACTCACTTCTTATACCCAATTCGTGCTCAGTTTTCAGTGTTTCAGTCACGTTTGCGTAGATTTTTAATCCTTTGACAGCTTATTCATCAGAGCAGTGCTTGATGTGCCTGATCCATAAGAAGACTTGAAGTGTGCCATTCGGCAATTTTCTGTCTTTCTCCATGGCTCACATTGGTCTCAAAGATCAATAGATATTTGGTCTTCACATTCACTGGACTCATCTGGGGCTGGACTGAAGTTGCGCACCACCGTGCAGTGCGCGCATGCAGGCAAACAGCGCAAGAACAAGTGAGGGGGGATAATCCCAGGTGAAGATTTTCTTTAACTTAGGTGCTTCTCAATAAATCATTAAGGGTACTTCGGCTTTGATTGTTCAATGTTTTACTGACAAATTTTCGACGCCGAAAAGTATTTTAGGCTATTAATTTTTTCGCCTAAAATGACAACTTTAAGGGCAATAATCACGGTTATCAACTGACATCATTGCAACGTTTATTGATCACCAAGTTGCCTTTGTTCTTAAGAATAATAATGGGAAAATTCGAGATTGTGGTAGTCGCTGTTAACACCCTCGTAGGAGATAAAGTTGTGCTGCGGTTCGTAGTAGTCAACAAACTGAAAAAAGGGAGCTACTTTTACACGGTATTCTTGGTGTGAGGTCACTTCTTATTCTCACCTCAAACATGGACTTTGAGCAGTCCACGGAGTACCTGGAGCAGTTTTTGGCCAGCCTCCCGTCCATCTGCGCTCTGAGGTAGTCTCCGTCCAAGGTCGTGAGGAACTCCGGGACGCTCTTCAACAGGTGCGCCGGGGTCAAGAGCAGGTTGAAGAGGTCCCCCAGCATTCCGTGGTCGTGATGGGGAGTCTGCATTGAGAGGGGGGGGAGAGAAAAAGCTAGGTTTTTTTGCACTTTTTTCATGCAAATTCCCACAAACACCATTGAAGCCTCGCAAAGCATCCTCAACATGCACGCATGCGTGTTCTTCTCCGACTCGGAGCGCTCCTGGGTGCCGATGGAGCCCAAGTTGCCAAGGTACGACTCTATAGTCGAGATCTGAGAGTAAGAAAATCACTGCAACTTTGCCGCAATTTTAGTTTATTCACTATAGGTAAAATTTACCAATCCGAGTCGCTCCTCCTCGTGATGTACGAAGTCGTGGACGCCGTCACGTCCGCTCACCCTGTGTGAATTCTCAGCAGAGTTGCATGCAGTTTTCCCATAAAAATTCATATGAAAACCTACGTGTTGGTGAGGGAGCTGTAGGTGAATGGAAGCCTGATCTGCATGTCCGATCCGACCGACTCTATGGGGAAGGTGACACGGAACTTTACGTTGATCTTGTAGCCGCTGCCTTCTGCCGGGAAGAGAAACCGACGGTGGCGGCGCAGGAGACGGCCCGATCCTTCCGCGTCGGCGCTATCGTCGAGGATCCCTTCCTGTCTGGCTGCACCTTGGACAAGCAGTGCCAAGAACCGGAGGAGAGTGGCAAGGAGGACGTATCTTCTTCTACCCATGTCTGATCGAGATTTGTCCAGCTGCTCCGGGTTTTTTCTGACTGGGACTTGGAAATAGCAGGGTGAAACTCGCCATTTGCGTTGGGAAATTCGCTCGCTTGAGTGGACATATTAACATCCATGTTCTTGTCAATAGTCTTTGTGTGCAGGCGAGGGAAGAATGAGAGGGCTCTTTTGTACTGCAGGGAGTAGAGCGGAATCTGTGAAACGTTCTAAAACAAGCGCCACGTCATCCAGATCTGCTTGAACGAGAAGTGGTAGCGTCTGTACATATACTTTGTGACCTGCGAAATGGCTGCTATTGGTAGCAATGACAGCCTCCAGCTGTCTGACCGCTGATCAAAGACGTTCCCTGACCCTGTTCACCCTGTAAGAGAGGTGCATAGTGAAATTGTGCAGTCAACTGACACCCACAGGGGGTGAATTATAATATGAATATCTCCAACCAGCCAGTTCTTCTCAGTCATTCCATCTTCACCATGTCCAACTTGCCGACGGAGACGCCACAGTCGTCATCACCGGGGATGGTCATTTCTGAAGGTTGAACCTGATTCAACACTGGCTATAGCATAAAAAGAAAGGATGGATCATTTCATTAATTCAGGGATACCATGTAGTCGATAACTGAATCAGAGGACCATTCTTTAGGATCATCACACGTTCTTAGCATGCAGCAGAACAAATGTGCTCCAATGACAATCACGGCAAAGCAACTTCTTATAGTAGATACCAGACGTTTATTTACAACTTCACACATGCTTAAGAAACACGAATCACAAATCGCAGTTTTGAAGGTGCGGTGCAAAAATATCATCAACAGTTTTTAATACATATAGGTAGTCAGAACGTAGGGTCTCCAACATTAAAAAACAGTTTTGACATCCGAGAATAATACAGTATAATACTGAAATTGTGAAATCTAGGTACTATGGGTTAACAAAAGACTTGGGGGCTAAGAAAGTAACTCGAGGGTACTGCAAAATATTGCACTCGAATTGGACGAAGTGGCAAAATTGCACTCATGTGACAACAGGGGCAGGGAGGAGGATTTCTCAATGACAAAAAGGCACCATATGGGCTAAAAATGTCCCCTTTTCTCCAGAACATTCGTGGCAAATTGCATGAAATTGCGATTTGGTCGCATTGTCAGAGAGAGGGAGGGAGAAAAGAACAAGGAGATAAAAAGATCTTTCTCTGATCGATTTTAAATCGGAGACAAATATTTAACTTCATTGTCTCACAAGAGGTTTGTGGATCAAACTTTCTCTCTCTTTCTCAAAGTCGTTGGCACGGGAGTCAACTTTTAAGGTTGGTTCACACCTTTGCAAAAAAAAAGCTGTACCACCGATAACAAGATAGGTGTTATTCCTTTTTTTTTCTTTCTTTTTTTGTTCACTGCTGTGATCACTTTTCTCAGTGTAACCGCATTCGCACGTACACACACAGGAAGGGGGAGGGGTAATATCACATTGGATTATTTTTGTTTAGTATCTCTTGCCAAAAGATAGTCTCAGCTCCTCGAAGATGTCGAGCACGTTCCTGATGGGCAACTTGGCCGTGGGCATCGGCGTGCCGTCCATGTATGTCGACGAGTAGTCACTCGTGTCCATGCGGTCGATGTCCTCGTCCTCGTAGACGAAAGAGGTGGCGTCCACACTCATCTTGTCATTGTTGTGATTGTTGCTCGGGATCCGTTCCAAGTCAACGAACGGAGTCTCGAAGCCCTCGACCAAGAAGTTGGACGTGTCCAGCTTTGCTGGAGGATAAGTGACGGAAGTTGGCGAAGCTTCAGTACCTGTTGGGAGCGCCGAAGAGATAATAGTTGTCGATCTCCTGGTAGCCCTGGTCGTGGTTGGCTCCGTTGTCGGGACTGTTGGAGCCTTTGTCATCTTCTTCCAGCTGCGTTCTGGCCTGAACGGCCTCGGGGTTGGCCAGAATCCGTCGTCATTTTTGCTCTCCTTCCCTGAAGCTGTCATCTTCACTGGATTCCTCCTCGTCGTCGTCACTTTGGGAGCGAATCTCCGAGGACTGCCGGTGCTTGCAGGAGCTGTGACCCCCTCTGTTGGCCTGGTGTAACTCCCGGGTCTTCTTGGTCTTGAGAATCCTCCACCACTTCCATATTTGGGGTTTGATTGTTCCTCACCTTGGACAGTGGAGTCTGAAGGCTTGGAATACTTAGAGAAGATCTCCTTAGCGACTTTGCTGTCTTCAGTGTCCTTCGGACGTGGTCGCCTGAATGATCCTCCAATGTTTGACTTCGCAAACTTTCTAAAGTAGCTGGAAGAGGAAGATCCCTTGAATCCAGAGCCCATTGGCGACCAAGGTCGGGACCCATAGTTAGTCTGAACGCCAGCAAACGGATCCTCATAATCGTCCGATGCTTCGTCGCTTGTCTCGTCAAGATTAGATAGTTCGGATGTCGTCATCATCTTTTTATGTTCACTTTTCTTCGTAGGATCAAATTTCTTGGTCGTGAAATGTTCTCCGCCATCGTTGACGCCAGAGCTCTTTTTCTTGCTGTTATACTTCTCAAAGATGCTCTTGGCAGCATCTCTGTCTTCATCGCCTGCGCTTTGACCCTCCTTTCTGTTGCCCACTAGTCCGGCACCAGCAGAGGGAACAACGTTGAGCTTCTTCAGCATTGCCGCAATTTTTTTAGGATCATTTCCATGAGCTCCGCTCTTGAGAAAGTTCTTCAGCATTTCGGTCTTCCGTGGCGGTGCTGGCGTTGGTGTCTCCTCAGTTGCATCCGTTAAGTTCGGTGACAAAGTTGGAGACCACGGAGTCGACTTGATCTCATATTTTTTGTCTGCTACGATCCGCTCTGTTGTCGAGTTCCTGATCCTGTCAACTGGTCTGGTCTTCCAGTGTCTGATAGCATTGTGCTTTAGGATGTCTGGAGAGTGAGTGGTGCTCACAGGCTCCGTTTCTTCCCCTTCTTCTTCATAGTAGTCGCCGAAGTCTTCAAAGGGATCAAAGTTGGCCATCTTGGACGGAGAAGGTTCCATCAGTTCATCCCTCGCCTTGGTGGAGGTTTCATAAGCACCGTTATTAGTCTCGGTGACCGCGCTTTGCAATCTATTCCTGAACTTTGAGTAATAATCACTTGCAACTTTGGTACGAGTCTTGGAGGATTCAAAGCTTCCGAAAGACTTTGGACGTGGACCTTCTGGTGAGGGACTGCGAGCTTGGTGACTTTGTTGCACTGATGGTATTTTCGTGGTGGTGGTGGTCGTCGTCGTGGACGATCTGTGACTGGACATAAGTTGGCTCTTGTATCTGTCTCTCAGCATGTGGATCGCGGCTTTCCTCTCCGGGCTTATTGGCGACGGAGTCGTCGACTTGGTCGGAGGCGTCTTCGGCATCACCCTCTCCCTCTTTTGCTCCTCCTCCTGCTCCCCATCCATCGCCTCCTCGGGCATGTAGGTCGGAACCGCTGTCGTATGCATCACTCTAACCGGTCTGAACTCCGACACTGGCTCTGGTGATGGAGTAGTAGTCGTCGCTGTCGTTGTCCAGGGGGCATCTGAACTCTCAGTGGTCGATGGCAGAGGAGGCACATACGGTTTAGCCGGCCTTAGAGTGGAAGGAATTCTTGGGATGTAGGACTGTTTGAACTTGGACTTGGGAGTCGTCACATGCTTCCCAAAGTCTAGAGGCAGATGAGAGTCGTCATTATGTTTGATTTTTTTAATTTTCTCCTCAATGCCTCCCTTGAGATTTTCCTGCAAGAAATCATTCTCTTTCTTGAGCAGAATATTCTTAGGGCCGCTTTTCCGGACCTTATCATTCCAAGCCATCAAGTCGTCGAAAGCTGTCGTAGAAGGGGAAGTTGACGAATAGTAGTCGTCTTCCTGGCCTTCATCGCTATCCTTGACAATTTTCTCTATGGAGTCAAAATTGTAACTCAGAGGTATCGTGTCGTCATGGCCATCAGTATCCTGGTCTTCCCATACATGTGGTTTCACCTGCTGAAGAATCTCCTCCCTGTTCTCCCTCTCCAGCGTTGTCAACTCCTCACTGAAGCTGCTCTCGGTGACTGGAAACCTCCTGCGCGTGTCAAAAGACGCTCTTGGAGATTGCCCAAACTTTTTTTCCTGATCGTGGTCCTCTTGGCGGTGACTCAGTTTAACCTTGGCGCTCGGCTTCCTCCACGATGCCCAGTGCCTGACCTGCTCATCTTCTAAATTTGACGTCGACGCAGGCCTGGGCCTCTTTTGCTTTCTCCTCCGAGAGGGCCTATCGAATAGAGCCTCGTCAATCAAACCGTCTGCTTGATCAGTTGAGGCTAGGTCGGGCTGATGGTCTCTCTGCTCTGAAGACGTCCACTTGCGCTTTATTTTTGTCCTGGACGTGGAAAAAGGATCTCTCCTCCTCAGGGGCGGAATGTCGGCTAAACATCAAGAATAAGTACTTGAAAAAAGTGCTCGTACTGTGCGAACTATAAAGAAGTAAAAAGGATAGTTTGAATCATCACCTATAAAGTCAGGACTTCTGTCATGCAAAGGACTGATCACAGTGGGCGTGCTCGTGGGGTGCGTGTACGCGTCTTCGAATTTGGCCACTGCGCAAGCACACTCGGTCGGGATCCGGAAGGCTGCGGAGAACACGCCGCGCTCAGGCCGCCAAGGATCGACCACCATTAGACTAGAAGAAAAAAACCGCAAAATCATGATGACTTCACTGAGTACTGAGATACTTACTTTTTGGTCACCGTCTTCTGTTCACATTTGGACTCGGCCCTCGAGTACATCATGGAGCATCTGTTGCCAGCGCTCCTAAGGGGGGGGGGGGAATGAAATGATTGTCTCAATTGACCCTTTCTACTTGCATGTACTCACTGGCATCGCACGGTCCTGATCTCCTGAGGGTAGGCGTTGGTGTTGACCACCGCCAGCCAGGTACCGTCAGCTGTCTTGGCCCATCCAGGATTGACTGTCTCTTCAATGGTCTCGCAGCTTCCAGTCCTCCTGTGGATTACATGGACTTGACCATAACACAATTTTTTAGGATGCCCAAAATGCTTGCCTTCGCTTGCTCTCCCACATTGCGCTGGCCCCGATGAGACTCGGGAACTCCCTGATGACTTGTTGATAGATGCCTTGCACCGCCGGACCCTCGGTCACCACAATGTCCATGACTGCTTTCCTGCAATGATCACTGTGTACAGAACACAAAGATCTCTCTTTTTTCAAATACTTACAATGGATAGTTTCCCTCCCTGACGTCGCAAAACAGACCTCGCTTGCAAGGATCTTGGTCTTTCGGAGGAGGTTGATACTCATTCGGTATCTTGTAATGAAACTGTTGCCTCCTCGGTGGTTCTAACTTCGGCGCCTCAGTGCTGGTCACTGTCGTGGATGTTGTCGTCACCGTCGTCGTCGTCGTCGCCGTAGTAGTAATAGAAGTCGTAGTGGTTGTCGTCGTCGTTGTCGTCGTCGTCGTTAACATCGGCGCAGATGTCAGTGAAGCTTCCAGTATCGACGAATGGGTAGGCAAGACCTTTTCCGAGGCTTGGAAATCATAACCTGACACCTTTCCTGCATTGGGATTGAAGAATTCCTCCATGAAGCTTGTTGTTGAGGTGATTGAATGATGTCTCTTTCTCGGAGGTCCCTTCACACGAACATGCCTCCTGCTAGTCAACTCTTCCTTTGTCCTGATGGGAGGCCTGTACGAGCTCTGGAAGAAGTCATTTTTCACTGAAGAGGTCTCTCTGAATCCTCCAGGGCTCCAGAGACGTTGAAGAGAAGTTGTGACGTCCACTGGAGGCTTCATGCTGGACACGGGCGTCAAGAGCCCGTTGAAGGTGGGTTCCCTGGAACCGGGGTGTTGCTGAGGGTTCCTTGGATAAGTCCATACAGGTCTTCTCGGATTATTCATTGTCTTTTCCCTGGCAAACGGCTGCTCCGGAGGTGTCTCCCGAAAGCTTTGCTCCGGAGTCTTCTGAAGTACGGGCTGCCTCGGATGCTTTTTGGGCCTCTCCTGCGTCCTGGGAGGGGACGTGGAGGGACTCGCTGTACTGGCATATTCCGGGTAGTCGTAATAGTAGACGTATTCGTAGTCCTCGAGAGTCGGATGAGGCTTCGATTTTATCACGCTGTCCGTCAGTTCGTCGTACTCTTCGTCGTAATAGTACTCGTAGGCGTCCTCGTCTACCCTCGGCACGGACGCGGTTTCCGTAGCTGTCGAGGTGAGCAGACTCTGCGTTTTCTCTGTCACCGTGGTCGGAGCTGTGGTCGTCGGTGTTTCAGTCTTCAGGGACCCTCTGTCCTGTTGACCGTGGGGCATCATTGGCATCTTGCTGGACAAGTACATCTCTTCCGGAGTCGTCCTCTCCACTATTCCACTCCTCCACTCGTTCTTCAACGGGATCCGCCTTGGATGCGAAGGCTGTCTGTGGTAGCCCAAGCTCCCGCCCGACAGTTGTATGTTGGCATTTCGGGGCTTGGTGGCCTTGTTTGTTTGACGCCTCTTGTTCAAGAAGTAGTGGTCGGGAGTCTGGTCGTAGTCGGTCGTTGTGGTGGGAGTTACAGTTGTTTTCGGCGGAGGAGTCCTGACTCCCCCTGAATTACTCTGGACCTTCCTCGGCACCTCCGGGTCTCTTCTCAGCGGCACTTTCGATTTCGCCAATACATTCTTGGCAGATGCTTCCCTAGGCCGGACCTTGTCCCGTTGGAAGTACCCCCGATCGTCACTGTACGCATAGTCGTAGTCAAAGTGAGAATTCAGAAAAGGTATAGCTGTAGTTGTTTTTCGCGGAGGTGGCGGTGGACGACTTGGCGGGGTAGCAGTTTGTGTCGCAGCCGCCCTCCTGACTGAAGGAGCGTTCTGAGTCTCGAAGTGATCGTCGAATCGAGGTCTTTTCTGTGGCGCTTTTTCCGTTGGACTCTTGACCTCTGGCTGGATCCGTCCGAATTCAAAGTCAAAGTAATCCCTGAAATCCGCAGGTGGCCCCCAACTTGGCGGGAAATCCGCCGGCCTCTGAGGTGGTGGCGGCTTTTCTGGGAAGTCGCTCCTTGGAGGCAGAATCCTCCTCGCGGGATAGTCTTCTTGGTTCGTCAGGATGGTAGGAAAGGACGCTGCGGAGGACCTCCTGAACCTACCGGACCTCTTGGGTGTGATGGAGCCGTCGTTACCGAAGTTGTCCCTCCACGGATCTGTCTTGGGATTCGTCGGTACGGAAGCTGACGCGTCGGAGGCGCCTTGGAAGGCCCTCGGGAGGTTTCTCACCCTCTTGCTCTGGTCCGTGCTAGCCTCGTACTCGAAGTTCTTCTCCGGCACCCCAAGAGACCTCAGACTTCCAGGGTGAAATTCCAGCTGACCCAAGGGATCGAAGGTGTTGAGTTTGGCCACCTCGCTGAGGTCGTAACTGTCTTCCTTCTGGTCTTCTTTGTTGACCTTCCCGTTGCCTTCGTCCTTGTTTGGAGCCTCATCCAGTTTAGAGTCGTGGTGGCCCGCCTTGGTCTTGCCCACGCGGAACCTGCTTATGCCGACTGCCGGCCTTGGTCCCGCCAAGCCCGGCCTTGGAGACCGCAACAACGTCGGGACCTTTTTGGTCTTCTTCGGCCTCGAGCTGCCGACAATTGAAGAAGGCAGCGGTGGTGGCAGTGGTCGTTGCTGTTGCCCCCTCAGCGCATTGCTGAGGTTCTTCTTCTTGCCTGGCGCCGCCTGGAATGGGCTCTTGCTGCTCACTTTGTCCTCTTGCCTAGGCTTGAACAGGGCCTTCTTGAAGTCGTCCTCGGCCACTACCGGCGGAGAAGTCGAGACCTTGAACGGCAAACCTATTAGAAAACACATACACACACACACACACACAAACACAATGGCATCCATGTCCATTGACAATCACCTGGGTGGTCGTGGGTTCGTATCCGCTCTCTGGGACTCCGTGCATGAATTGACTTTTATCCTCCTCACCCAGTTGTTGCCTCCTCTGCTCCGCGGGACCGCCGGGCCTGTCACCCGGAGAGATCTTCTTGAAGAAGTGCTCGTTGAAAAACTTCTCGATGTCCTTCAGGGCCATCAACTCTGCAACAGTCATCGAATGATGTACGCATAAGTAATCTGTACTTCATCTGTACTACAGGGTGTCAGCCAACACTAGAAGCCCTTGAAAAGCTCAGAAATCTTGTCAACCCTGATTGTTTGCTGTATTGACTGAAGTTCTCTTGTATGTGGCCTTCGACATGAACGATGTAGCTCAGGTTGACCCTGTACGAAACAGTGTTGGGAAGTGTCCCGGACTACAGGTGAGGGTTTTAATGTTCGAGTCCACCCAGTACAGCGGCAGCACTTCAGTATCACTGCACTGGTATTTACGGTGCGTGCACGGAATCGTTTGTACAATCAGTGAGTCTCCTAAGACCGCTGTCAACTACGTGGTTGGTGTGCGTTGAGAGTTTGACGTTAAAGTAAAAGAGTTTTATACTCATGCATTTACCTTCCATACCGAAATCAGGAAAGGAGAAGCTCGGGCCCTCGTCGGAAAACTGATCCAACTTGGTGGATTCTGGAAAGTGCAAGGAGAAAGAAATGACATTTCCACCTCAGTCACCCGTCTCCTTCGTGTACAGGGTGGAGCAAAACGCAAGTCGACGCTTCGGACTCGACCTGTGGAGATCCAAAACTTTCCTCTGCAACCAGGATGTTGTGCGAATCGGGCCGAAACCGAGGGGTTGGGGCCACTTTTTGGACCTACAGTCAAGTCTAGGAATGAATTTTCTATGGTCAATTCATTCACAAACTCCAAGTCTTTTCACTGTATCGAAGCTTCTTCTCATGGGTCAGTGGGAACGAGCGCTCAGTACATGAGATGCCCAGCAGGAGTCTTCACTAAGACAATTGTGCAAGACAATTCACATTGACGATTGTCGATTACTTCACCTAGAAAAAAAAATCCTTCCTCAGGAAATGTGTTATTTCCCAATTTTGTTGACCTTAGACGTAAGTTTTCTCCAACTTGTTCATGTTTAATACGTTTGAGCTCTCCAGACTTGTCCGTCCGTGTGTGACAGTGTTTCCAGGTGAAGAGAACAGTCTTTTCGAGGCTTCACTGGCGACAGCATCCGGCTTCATCGAGCTGACCATGATAAACTTTGCATTGGTGACTGTTCCATTGTTTTCCTTCAAGTCTTCTTTAGATACGTGCGAGAAGGCTAGAAAAGCGACTCGACTGATCGCACAGCCTTAGTCTTCATCGTTGAGTGCAGACGAACTCAAGCAGGAAAATGTTGGCGTTTGACTTTTGAGTAGTAACTTTGTCCTCTCGGGTTGGCAGAGTTCTTCTTGCCAGCCCAGGACTGTTGAATGTCCTCTGATCGGAGTTCAGCCTGGGCAAGTCCAGTGCAGGCTGAGCAATCGGGTACTCTGTCGCTTTGAGTCACCAACTCTTCCACGGGCGCCATCTGTGAGCTTTTGAGAAGGCGCCAATTTACATCAGCTCTTCAACCTCAGACGGGCTTCAGAGCTCCCGGAGTCTTTTTTCGCATCTTTTTCTTATCGTAGCGTGTCTACTTGAGGCGCTTGATTAGGAAATCCTGCGTAGGAAGGAAAGATTAAGAGGAGAGAGCGGATTAGAAAAGACAAGACAAACGGACGCCACGAACGAAAGTCGATCCTCCTCCTCCTCCTCCTCCTCCTCCCTTCCAGGCATGATTAAGCACTTAATTGCCTCAAAATGATCTCTGCCCTACGAGGCAGGAAAGGAAAATCATCAAGAATTGTGCCGTGTCCTGATTTCTTCTTGTTGCGTGCGCGTGTCTGGAAGACTTTTTCCCGCCTTGAGCACTGACAAAATGCGCTGTCGTCGTCCCACGTGGACAGCGGCGACGGCGGCGGCTGCTGCGCAGATGACTATTGCGGGGAGCCACATCTGGCACAGGCCATATGACACGCACGCTGGGGACGCGTTTTCCAGAAAAAAATATTGCCGGGGAATAATGATAACAAAAGCCACTATTGCGTGTCCGCCGCCGCCGTCGCCGTCGCCGCCGCCGCCGCGGCCAATCAGGACCCCGACTGCTTCTAAATCAAGCCCGATGCCGCAATCGGGTGATCCCAACCTTTTTTGAGAACGATCCTGGTGTAATTTAGACTTGTGCAAGTTGGCGCTCCCTCCTCCTCCTCCTCCTCCTCCAGTGCAATGCATGTCAGGTGCGTGCGAATTATGGGGAACAATGTGCGAAAACACAGGTATGGCACACGCACACACGCACGCAAGCACGCACACTTTTGTGAGGAAGAAAAATGGCCCATGCCCTCTTTTTTTCTTGCCAATCTCTGCCAATTTTCTTTCATTTTTAACCCTTGCAAATGTGGCTTCTCTTGACCTCTCGTTTTTCAGGCTTCTGACCTCTCCTTCTTTCATTGGCTTTTTCTTGTTTCCCTTGTTTTTTTAAAAAAAATTATGGCACACATACGATATATATATATATATATACATATTGGAGGCTAGACCATTTTTTATTTCTTTTTGTCTATTTGATGTAAGGCTATATTAAATGACATTTCAATCAGATAAGATGAAAAATAAAGCATGTTTCGGGGCTTGTTCTCTGCCTTTAAAGTTACCAAAGGATGTTAGAACAACATTTCAAATCTGACGTGGACCTGCTTATTTAGTTACCTTCCAGATGTTAAACTGCAGCCAAATGAAATTGAAAAGAAAGTGCCTTTAGCTCTGCCTCCCTAATAAGAATCTTGTTATGAACTGAATTTATGTAGTAAAACTTTTATGTAAGAGAGAGGGAGCCAAAAGAACTGGGTTTTTTAAACCATTTGGCATCAGGTGACAAACCTAAACTGCACTCAGCAAAATTTGCCAAATTTTCGTTAGTTGGTCTAGCCTTGTACATAGATGGTTTATTACATTAGGATAGTTCATAGTATAGTATAACATACTGTATGTTGTAAGTGTTGTGGATACTTCTTATTTATCAGCCATAACTTTTGACTGAATTGTGCTACAGAAGAGGATCTCCTGTATATGGACAGCTCAGAAGTTTGCCTAAACCTATACTGGTACGCACTTGTTTTTGTTCACTATACTGTCGATATGTTATGTAGTAAATTCTGCCACCGAAACGCAACTTAGAGCTGATGTTTTGGAAAACTGAGTAGTCCTATAGCAGTTCAGTTTTCAAGGAGATTCTTAGCTTTCCCACTCGGTAGCCGGGATTATCTTCACACGTGGATCGCCATAGAAGTGAGAACGCTACTTATAGTAATGCGTGTACACGGGGATGATCAGACGAATCCGGGTCGCTTTAAACTGGAGCAGAATTAAGGACGGACGCAAGGTGCAATCTCAAAGTCACGTACCTTCGGACTCCTCAATGTTGCGGTTCAAGATCTCCTTGATGACGGGGGCCATCGGCTTCTCTTCCTCCACTTTGGGGCTGTCCTTGAACTTGTCACTTGTACTGGATAGAGGCTTCTTTGGAAATAAGTTGGCGAACGAAGGCCTCTTGGCCGATCCAGGACTGCTGTTGACAGGCTTGGTCTTAGGGGCGAAGATGGCGGGCCTGAAGCGACCGTTGTTGTTGAGGTTCTCGCGGCCAGCCGCATTCTTGACGTCTCGTTCCACAGGGACCTTCTTGTCACCTTCTCCTTTGCCAAAGGTGTCCTGGAGGCGATCAAAGGCGAGGGTGACGTCGCTCGGCTGGACGACGTCAGTGATCGTCTCGCCAAAGTTGTTGCGTGACCCGGTGGGGACGAATCCGATGGAAGGAGCAGTCGGACTTTTGGACGGTCCTGAGGACTTGGCAGGAGGTGCCTTGGGGGCCCCGTACGAGTCCTGGACGACCACGCTAGCCTGGGGGGCGCTGTAGTCGTCTTCCACAGGAGCCTGTGGAGCGCTGTATCCGTCATCCACAGGAGCCTGGGGAGCTCCATAAGAGCTCAAGCTGGCCGGCACCTTAGGTTTTTGTTTGTTCTTGACAGGCTGTGCAGGTCTGGGCGGGGTCCTTCTTGGTGGCCTCTTAGCACCTCCACCGTTGTAGGGAATGATCGCTGGCCTTCTCTGTGGCGGTCTGGGCGGCCTCGGCCTTCGAGGGTTCATTTTAACAAGGCTGTTGGCCATATGGCTCAGGAACCTCATGCTGCCGCCGACGGTGGAAGGCATGGCGAACACCTGCTTCCTGTTGACCGGCGGCGGTGGTAGCGGCGGCAACGGCGGCGGCGGCGGCGGCGGGTTCTTCTTCAACGACCCCTGAGGCTTCCTGGTCTTGACATGAATGTGGTCTTTGGGCTTGGGCGCCATCTTGCCAGGCATGTTGTGACTTTTCTTTGCATTGACCTTGGCAGACCCCGACGGCCCCTCAAATGGCAATGGAGGAGGAGGCAATTTGGGTCGAGACCTCTTTGGGGGAGGCTTCTGGATCTTCCTCTTAGGTCCATTCCGCCTCGGGGGTGGAGGCGGCGGCACGGGTCCAAGTGGCTTCGGCAATCTAAGAGGTTCCCCTCTTCTCCTCGAGGACTGCAAAGCTCTCTGATTGGACCTCGAATCAGTCTTGGCACCACCATCCTGGAGCTTCAACTCCTCCTTATCCATCTTCTCCCTTGCTTCCACGGCGAGCGCAGGCGGCTGGACGACTTTGGCGTCGGTGAAGCTCGTCTCTGTCATGATGTTGTCGCGATGCCTGCGGCGGAACTCGACTGGCTGCCGGTGCCGCTTCCTCATCCTCTTGGATCTCGATCCGGCCACCTTGGCGGCCAAGGACCTGTGAGCCACCGCCGTCAGCAGCCGCTTTCCCTGGCGGCGACGAATAACGACGGGCGATGCCTTGGCGCTCTCCATCGCCATCATGTCGTCTTGAGCCCCCTGGGCCGCGTTGCTGACGCTTCTGGACCCCCTGCTCTCCTCCGGATTCACCGCCTCGGAGCACACGACGACCACAACGGAGACGACCGAGACCGCCAGCATCCAGCGGTGCCACCGTCCGCGCCAAGACGCCGCGAGCAGCACCATGTCCAAGCGAGGATTTCTTCTTGCTCTACACGCTTGGCAGCTCCACCATCACTGTCCAGGACGTCTCTTCTCTCTCTCTCTGACGCGTCTGCAGCAGAAGCGTCGGCGCCCTCCTAATGTTGATCAGGAATCGGTACCATTTGGCTCTTTTCTAACCTAAAAGACCAGGGAAGAGGAGGTGTCAGTTACACTTTGGAATTTTCCAGACCGTCAGAAGTGTTAAGATTTCTCTTCTTCTTCCTCTTGGCCAGCCTTGAGCGAGCCAACATGAGGCTTCCCTGATGCCACCAAGGCTGCGCTGACTGCGTGAGTGTAGTGAAAATGCCAACGAAGTCTTGTCAGACCTTCCCGCACCCTCTGCGTTCTTCACGACTCACACTGTGGTGGAAGTGAAAGTATGAAGTTAATCTGGTCGCGCCCAAGATCAATTCAGAGGAACAAAAAGCTCGATTTTCCTCCCTCGGGGCCCGCCTCTTCATCCAGAAGGACATGAAAACAATACGGATGAAGTTTTATCGGTGTCTTTGCCAAGTGGGTCGCTCTTATCACGGTGATTTGTAGCGATTATTGAAGGTTAGAGGGAAAAAAAGCATTTGAACTTCTAGGAGCAGTCAAGTGAGAAGTGAAAGTTTTTTTTCTAGATCAAGCATCTCCAAAAGGAGTCCTACAAAGGTCTGTGCACACTGTGCTAAGAAAACGGAACAAGACAGGGTGAAATTGGCACTGCACCGTAACACCCGGGGCAGCAGACCCGCCCCAAAATGACTTCTGCGCTCGGGAGGCTCCTAGCAAACCCGGACGACGACGACCCGGACAGTTGATCTGCCATTTTCTCTGCACAGTTGTGTTTGTGGCCGATCTCTCTTTGTCCCTTTGACACGAAACCCAAAGCCCCGCACTCTACCGGACAAAAACAGGCCCAGCAAGTCCGATCTTTGTACCCATCAGCAAGCAGAAATTAGTGATTTTTGATACACTAATATAGGAAGCGTCTGAGAAATGTGTAAGATGACGACAAAGGCAAAAAAAAAAGAATTCTTGGTGGTGGAACAGGCAGGGGCAGAGTTAACGGGACCATATTTTTTGGCGAAAAAGCGTAAAATTTCTGGACATTTCCTTTGTGTTTAGTCTGCCTCTGCAGAGCAGCTGCTGTCCCTTTTTGGCGAAAATGTCAACGGCCAGAATGCCGAATTCGTGCTCGTGCAACAGTTGCGAAGACTTTTTGCTCCTCTCCCTCCCCACTTAAGTCCGCTCTTGGTGCTTATTGGGCCAATTCCTGAACTGTCAATGACTCAGCTCACAGGTTCGTGGCGTCACCGTGTTATGATAAGAGCTCTTGCTTCATCCCCGACACCGGGCCCCGTGGACCCGGCCTCTGGTTGCGGTCCGTGGACTGGCGGGCCTTCCTCATGGCCCCCATGGCCGCGGCCTCGATCCACAACTTGTCCCAGAGGACATCCTGAACTGCCCCCTCTCTGTCGTTCCGCTGTTTGCCAAGATCTCTGATCAATCTATCCCGCCAGCGCCACTGAGGAGCTGCGGGCACGAGTCCACGACTTTACCGCCCCACCCTGTTCTGTTCCTCACGATGTAAAATCTCAATTTTGCACGGCAAACTTTTCATTTGTCTGGTGGAGATTTCGCAAGGCCCAGATGTCTTCCCCTGAACGGATGAGGTGGCAATATTCGTATCGATCGATCCTAATTAAACAAGACAAAAGCTCTGGTCATGCACATGTTCCAAATTACTCGGGGTTCAGCCCGTCGTCGTCAGCTCAATGCACGCTCTCTCTAGCTGCATACTGGCAGCATAATTATAATAAAGTGAAGGAAAAAAGGAAGAAGACTTTGGCAATCCCCGCTGGAATGACGCATTTCCACGCCATGTGCTACACTCGTAATCAGTGCATAATAGCAGAACGAAGAAGAGTCTCTGGCTGCTGTCTGGGCCAATTTTGACGCACGTGACTCGCTTTCCCGGAAGAAATATTTCAAAGGGAGACATATTTCCCCAGGAAAAAAAAGAAAAAAAAGGAAAGATCCGCACAGAGCGAAGACAAAGAAAGGCAGCTCTGCAGTGCTGCTTGTCCATATTGACTATGCACATCTGAGCCAGCTGGAACTAGAAACCACCTGGAAGACGGAAGGAAGACCAGGAACTTCTGCAAAGCCTTTACTGACCCGGACTTGTCTTCAACAAGCAGGTCGCAAAAAAATTGACCGGATCTGTTCTGGGCCGGACTCGTTCTGGGCCGGACTCGTTCTGGACGGGACTCGTGTTGATGAGGTCAAGTGAGTGAACGAGGGGGAAATTAACGACTTCGCCGTGTCTCCGAGCACAGCGACATCGTCACTGGAGCCAGAGTGGCGAGCCGAGTCTTGGTCACGGACGTCTTGGGACTCGCCGCGTGGTCTTGGTTTCTTTACTCGTCGCCCTTTTTTTTTTTTTTTTTTTTCAAAATCATCACGAAACCGCATAAATGAAAACACAAGACCGTAATTTTTGACATCTCTATGTGCAAACAGCGGCAGTTTAAATCCCCCCCCCCCGCCAAAGCACTTGAAGTTGTCACTGTGTTGGTTGAAACTCTTTTTGCGGTTTTGTGGAGCCGTGTCCGAAATCAACCTTGATCCACTTTCGGCACCGCCGTTTTGAAATCTCCGTGGAAAATTCTGCGCCAACGGCCTTTTCTGTTGACGCCCTGGCAAAACTGTTTCAAGGCGCGTCCACACTGTCAGAATGTAACAAAGATCTCTGCCAGCTTAAGCGCGCCTTCACCGCACTGCGCGTCCTCTCTGCGTCAATTGTGGAGAGAAAGTTAGAAAGAAGAAGAACATCAGATGTTTTTGTTTGCGTCCACCGCGTTGGTCTCGTCCAAGCCGCTGCCAAATGGGCAGCGCGACTTTTTCTTTCTCTCGTTTTGTGGCAAACCGTCTTATTGCCGTTCTTGCTGGAGCGCAGAGAGGAAAAGTTGCGACGTAGCAACTGTTGGAAAATGCACGTTAGGGAGTGGCCACAGCTCTTCGCACCCTCCTACAATGGTCTTGAATCAGTGAAACCGCCAGCCATCCAGGAGGGTGCCAGAGACGCATGCGCACATCCATTCGGGAACATATTGGCATCATACCTGACGACATGAGCGGAAAACTCAATCAGCACGTGACTCCTCAGTCATCGCACACATCGCACAAAGGCCTGCAGGAGGACGCGCTCCACCGGCCCTTCCACTCCATGACCACGGCGGGCTCGACCAAAGCATCAAGTCGAGAAACCACATCCTGGTCAGTTGGCACTTGGCCCTCACCAGCTGTTCAGTCTAGGGCCAACTGACCACTGCAGTAACGCACAAGCATTGGGAGCTCAAGCTCCACACCGATCAGCGCTTGTACTCGTGACAACAGCAGTCTGATACTTGCACTGGCCAACATTCTCCACATGTCCCTCCTGGACCTGTTGTCGCTGTTGCCCACACAAGACGTGGCAAAGTGAGGCAACGTCGAGATCCTGACTCAACCTACTCGGAGTCTCTTCTTCAACACAACCAGTGAAAGAGTTGAAGAAACCTCAGTCAGCCACAGTCATCATGTGTTCGTCACCTTCCAGGGACAAGAAATGTGGAGAAATCTATCCAAGTCGCCTGCGTCCATTCAGGGCGATGTCTCCAGGTGTCCTGAGCTTGGAAAATCTTCCCGATTGGTGTGAAATTTCTGTCTCTTTTTGTGACCCCTGGATTCAGATGGATTTTGAAAGTTGACGCCGCTTTTGGTCTCCTCACATCGATCTCCTTGGCCTGCTCAGTTTGGGTGTGGCCGAGCAGGATTTCCCCCCAACCTGACGACCAAAGTCTTAACATCTCAATCAAGTTGATTTCGAAGATGAAATAAATGATTACTGTTTCAACTTTGGTTAAGCAAGATCGGTCATAAGCAGCACTGGATTGGCTTTGGACGAAACAGACCTTGGCGCGCCTTTTGTCGTCATTGTCTTGAGGACACTCGCACGCTCTCCACAGGCGTTTTCAACACTCCTGAAAAGCCTGGTTCATCCGTCAACAGTTCCTACAGCTGAAACTTTATATTTCATTCTTTCTCCTCCTCTGGCAATTGGGACAAGTACAAAAAGGACAATTACATCCACACAAAGAGGGAGGCATCCTCGTTCTCGTCGTTTCGACACAACCCTTTGACGGAAATAATGGCCGCAGAAAATGCGCACGCGCCCGACGAGGAAAGTCACACGCCAGCCAGACAAGATGATGGCGGAGGAGTGCTTCAAACTGACTGCATCACTACTCCTTCACTCTCGGGACCGGGTCTCAGTCACTGCAAAAAGAGCATCTCGGGCTCGCGACACTTTCCAATCACACAGTCCAATATTTGGGGCTTGGACTGATGGCTGACATCAGGCCAGGTTTCGCTGGGTTGGGGTCCAGGGGTTCCCGGATTCGTCCTACTGACGCCATTTCAGACACCAAAGCCAGGCACTTCAGTCCTCGACTCCAGAAGTACACGGAATTGTGTCCTTTTAGACCGGAAATGTTGCGGGGAGGGGGGGGGGTTAAAGGTCTTTCCTACTTTTGTGACATCTTCGCGTACCACCAAAATTGCTCTGGCGTACCGCAATGTGGCAAAGCCTGGGCTCGAAGGGTTAGGTTAAGTTAGAATTTCAATAATTTTTCCTGATGGGACTGTTTGGACTAAAAGTACTGATCTTGCCATATGAGCAAGAAGGTGCCTTTTTTTACTTTCTCCATGATCAAAGGTTTGGGTTCTTGGGGGGGGGCTTCTTTAATGCTGGACATGGGTGTATTATGACTTCTAAGGACCGCAGATTTAAGTACTACTTCCTTCAAAGCAAAGAAAAGTCAAGTCATGCACACAAAACGAGCAGAGAAACAGTTGCCATGCCAACTTTTTGTCTGGGAAAGTACTTCAAAGTACCTTAAGTAACAGAAACGGTAGTTGTGAAAAAACCTTGTCCATGAATGGATGAAGAAATGATATTTTCTTCGTCCCCCTCGCAAAATTGCGACAGATATCGAGGTGCTCTGCCAAATCTTCAAACTTCGTTCTGGACATCAAGAAGGTCATTTATCCAAAAAAAAAGAAAGAAAACGAAAACAAAACACACACACACACACACACACACACACACACACACACACACACACACACCAACGTCTTCCTCAAGTCATTTCTCTACAGTGGGTGAGCATCAATGAAATCTGCCATTTTTTCCCTCCTGTTCTAAACATACGTTACTCGTCATCATACAGGGTGGATCAAAAGCAGGGTCCTGCGTCTATTCCACTGTCACACTTTGGCTGGTGCTAAGTGAAAAAGAAGGAAGGTTCAAAAGTTTCACTTGGAACCAACCATGAAGAGAAGGAGCTCTGAAGAGAACTTCTCCAGCTGATATATGGAGGCAAAAATCGACCCTGACAAATGTATGATGAGCTAAAAATGGCCTAAGCATGATAGGCCTAGCTGTGCAGGCCTACTTACGAATTCACTGCATAGAAACTCAGTCATCTGTATTATATAAGTGGCTAGACTCTGCTGTGTCTGTGCGTGACAAACGTGACAAGGCCAAACCACAGGATATTAGACGGATTCTATGACAGCGTCTCTGTGCGCAAGTTTTTAAGCTATTGCATTGTTATCCTTTAATTTCAGCAGATTCCTAAAAATATCAGTGTAGCCAGGGAAAACAATGTTGAAACACACACACACACACGCACAAAGTACGAAGGTGACAGCTTTTTCAGACCCGATCACATCATTACCAGGGAGTCCTTCTTTAAAAGACAAGCTTGTTGTGACTGAGACGAAAGCATCCCTTTGAAACCATGTACAGGGTGATCAAAAGAAACAGTAAGACCAAAAAAGGGGAATTTCTGCCGTTTCAATTTTGGGAAAATGGAATTTTCTCAATTTAGTGAGTCACCAGGATTGAGCCTTTTTGCTTACAGACCCAAAATGGATCTTTTCTCAGCAAATATAACGACATCACCTTGGTCAGGCAGTACAGCCTGATGCTATTCTCCTTTTATCCAAAGTGACGAGAAATGAATGATCAAAGAATGTGTCTGATTGCCTGGATCATAGGGAAATGCTGAAGCAGAACTCTTCAGCACCACTGGAACCATTGGTCCTGGTCTGAAACAGGTTTGCACAAGGTCTCCGAGCAAGCGTCTCCTGCGAAAGTCTGGGGAAATTGTCAGCTGTCAATAAGCAGAGTCGTATTGACCAAGACATTTAGAAGTATCACTCATAAAGTCCGTTTTACCCCGAGTCTCGAAGGTGTCAGTCCTAAACTGAACTCCTGAAAGATACACAGTTTGCCCTGATCATTCTGTGCTCGAAAGTTCATTGTCAGAATTGGTGAATATTCCATGTTCACCTCTGTGATTTCCAGAGCAGCCTCTCGCTCACCCCGTAGGACCATGCATGACCAAAGTGGTGTAGATTACATTGTTTATTCCTACACTCCATTGCACGAGTTGGGAAAAGTGTTGACATTGTCATTCATTACCTGGGGAGACAGGTGTTCTGGTAATCTGTCCCATTAAGTATTATGGCGCCTGTTACTTCTATCCTACATCCTTGGGATATACGTACATGTTAATGGACTTAGTAGCAACGCAAAAGCATCTCAGTTGGCCTTAGAGCGAAGGAAAAAGTTTGGTGTAACCAAAGTTACTCCAGAGCTGGTCTGTAGAGAGGGTAGTGAAATGTTCACAAGTGATCTCAAGTGATCTTGGACAGTGTACGGTGCACATAAGCTTTGATTCCAGGGGTTTGTGGCAAATAGTCTGTACAGTGCGAGTCACAGAAAAGCATCCCATCATGTCATACTAGAAGAAAGGCGGCGAGGAGAGGGGCGTTGAGGGGAAGCTCACAGGAGGGTGGTCACGGGCGCGGCGGAGATCAGCAGGGTGTCGGAACAAACCTGGAAATTTGCTATTTTCTAACCTCACACTGTACTGCGTATTGACCGAAGCAACCACAATCTCCCAGTAGAACGGACATCTAGTCAAACCTGCCAAACCATGCTGCTAGTACTCATGGCCTACTTGGTGTTGGCCCCGGGCACCGCCAGGAGTTCCCACTTCTTTGTGTGCCATGGGGTGGCCGGCGGCAGCCACATTATGAACATGCATCATATCTCTAAGAGTCTGGTAAACCGGGGTCACCGGGTCACCACCGTCACCTTGGAGGACGTGATGCATCCCAAGATACCCGGACTGGGAAAAAACCACTCCCATTTTATGGTGAGCGTGGACAACTCGGACGGGACCATCCCGTTCTTCACCAAGGGACCGGAGGCAAAGTTCAGGCTGCCCCAGGAGTTCCTCTGGAGTGCCGGCAGCAACTTTCAACTATTGCTACGTGATGTTCTGCGAATCGGCATCGATCCAATGGTTGAGGGGCTATACAAAGGGTTCCGTCGACACGCGCAACTCCAGAAGCACCTAGCCGAAAACAAGGTGTCCCCTACTATTAAACACAGTGCCACAAAACCACCACCTGTAAGTTCCAGGTCGATGTTGCCATCGTTGACCTGCTCTTCAACGAGGTCTGTCTCTTGATAGCCCGTGACTTCGGACTCAAGACTGTTGGCTACAGTGCTCAGTCACTCACAGGTGGGTGAAGAGAATCATTATTTGCCCTGCAACTTGCTGCACTTGGACACTTTTCGCTCCAGGCCTTGCTGCCCAAGCCATGCTCATAGCTAATCCTGCAGCTTCAGTGCCGGTGCTCTCGGCTGGACTGGCTCAACCCATGACTTTCTATGACAGAATGAAGAATCTACTCTGCAAATGCCTCATGGTGTGAGTCTGAAGAAAATGGTTACAAATGGCCCCAAGCTCACAGGGGGTAGCGAAATTTTTTCGGAATTTTTCCTCATTACGGTCAAAAGGTTCCATTTTCAGGCTGTTGACGGGGCTGATGGAGGACGTAAAGAGTAGCTGAACAAAATATTCCAGGCTGATCAGATCCGCCCCAGCCCGAGAAGCTGCAGGCTGAGGTGGAGGAAGTTGGCGGCAGATCACAAACGAGGGTTATTTATGATTGTTGTGCAATCCACCAATATCTGAATAGTTCAACAAATGGAGTTGTTTCTTTTCATGAAACACAGCAGCAGCAGTCAAAAGCGCTGGTTTATTAGTGTCACCGACTTAACGTCACTTTTTGGTTTATGTCTGTCTCATTGACTGTATCACTATGCCGCTGTACTACAGTACAGAACAGTGGAGCGTGTATAGAAACCGCCCGCTACAAAACTGTGTGGCTACATTGGGGGGGCAGCTGACTGCCTATACCAGGTAGCTCAATGGTTAGAGTGTTGTTACTCACTACACAGTTATGTTTTGGGTTCTGCATATTTTCTCAAGTGTTGTAGGTTCGAATCCAGCCACTTCTCATTTTCTGAAGGTCTCTCCAGGTCTTTCCAGTTCATAACAAAAGTTGTAGAAGAAAAAGTGACGTTCCACTACAAACGTCGATCTGGACAAGGCCTTGACATCCTCTTTTGCATTTTAAAGTGATCAGGCCTTGACGGCCTTGATGCCAGTTTCTTTTTAAAGCAATGACTTCACTTGGGAGGTCATTCTAATAGGCCCCAACTACATGAACTTCGTCTCAGATGCTTCATTTTGAATTCTTCCTCACAAGATACCGCATTGCTAGCAAAGAAAAACGTTTTTTAACATCCTTACCAAAACTTTGACTTTTCTGGTAATCTCATTTATGGGACCAACATCCACCGCGTGCCACGCGCACTCAAGGAGATGCGGAGACTAAATGGAATTTAACTCTTAGTAAGGATGACAAAAAAATTGGTTTTTTTCTTTCGTTTTTTTTGCAATGCTCTAGTCAGTAAAAAAAATTTCAAAATGAAGCATCCCAGAGCCAGTATATGCGGTCACCACAAAATTCATAAAAGTGTAAAAGTTAAATTTGTGACTAGTTAGGCTGCTGGTACTGTGAATCATTCTCAAATTTCCATATATATTAGGCTATAACAAAAATTTTAAACCCTCCATGACATGGCCTATTTGATGCCTATTGATATAAAAACAAGTGCTAGTCAAATAATTTTGCTCAAAAAAGTGATTTAGCTTTCCCTCTCATCACCTAAAGTTTTTAAAGTCTTGAGATTTATGTCGAGATGAAATGATTAGGAGCAA
>JAAUXU010099439.1_pt1 | contig 62123 bp, 59 predicted proteins | sample 7278151 | NCBI WGS metagenome assembly JAAUXU01 (sample SAMN14350113, study PRJNA611818) | marine sediment metagenome | isolation source: surface marine sediment (1.8m) | place: French Polynesia: Moorea | collected 2018-08
GGGGGGGGGGGGGGGGCGAATAATAAAAAAAAAAAAAAAAAAACGACAAAATAGTGAGGAGGCAGGGGCCGGCCCCCCCCCCCCCCCCCGCCCCCCCGCCCCCCCCGCCGGCCCCCCGGCCCCCCCCCCCACGTGACGTCAAACTGCACCCTCAGATCAGTAATCTGTTTAGAAATCAGACGTAGTTGAAGGTTTCCAGAGTCAATGACGATACTTAAAATGATCCAATGCCTCCTCACAAACGTGCGATATATCTCAGGAGTTTACAATGGGATGTGGACCTTCAGTCGAGAGGTCTTCGACTTTCCAAATAATAAGGACAACGGAGACTTTTCCTAATATCTCTTTTCTTAGCACCTGGGCTGGAAAGTTGAAGATTTCTTTTATCTTGACTCCTGCTATTGTCATGCTAGCAAACTCTCGGATGTCAAGAATGACTGAGGCGAGGAAAATGTGACGATGCATCGAAGCATCAAGGTTCAGAAACAGAATATATTGCACGCGCTTGCACACGCAACATTCTGTATCCCTCACGTCAAAACTGTTACTCTACGCGTCTCAGTGTTTCATTGAAGGCGCTTAGGCAAGGATTGTCTTACCGAAGCGAGACTTCTCCAGTCAAGAGACTTCCACAGCCGAATCCTAAAGAAATTTGGCAACCTCATTTTTGCGAAGGTTTGCGGCGAAAAATGAGGGCAGCAGATTGTGCTTCTCGTAGCAACGCGACACTTCTTTTATTCTTCATATACCTAGTAAATGATATCTCATTCCTAGTCTGAAGCAGGAGAGAACTTTTGATGCAAGTGTGGCTCACGCTGAACAAGCGCTCACCACTCACGAAACCTCTTTATCCGTAATGATGATGAGGCCGCCGTCAGCGCAGTCCTCCTCGCGCGCATTCTTGTGTGGCTGCGTGAACGGGAGACCAAGACCAACCATTGACACATCAGAGCACCAACTTGAGTGACATTCATTTACTGCACCCCTGTCAACCTATTGATGAGGGACATTTACCTCACCTCCTGGCATCGTACCGTACGTCTCTAGTCGATCATCAGAAAAGTCTCAGGGAGAAGCTCAATACGAAGTCACCAAATGTGACGAGAAAGTCACCCCATTCGGCTTCTGTCTTGGCAACTCTGTGCAGTACGCGTTTGCCATGGCTTCTTTGTTGCTGAGCTGAATCGTAGGATGACCGAAAAATGTCTCAGCCCCAAATGGTTCAGGGCTCAAGATAGAAGCGACATCGACGTTACTCTAGCAGTAACGAGGCGTTCACAAATCGTCAGTGGCAGCGTTATCGACTCTTGCTTTGGATATGCGTTCTCTCCATGCTCAGGTGTGCGCACAGCACCTGCGCACCGCAGCAAGCCAAAGTGTTCCAACAACAGTCGAACGCGATCCTTAGACCTGGAGAAGGTAACCATGCATGCATAATGCTAATAACGTCATTAGTTCTCTTCCTTCACCTACAGGTGCATGAGAAGTCGACAATTTCAGTTTTCGTCGTATCAAAACAACCATAGGCGACTCCAAACCAACGTTAACATTCTTCTACGCACTTTCCTTTAGTCGAGAAATTCGTATGCCAATCTGCTGGATCAAATACTGCTGCTCTTGTACTTGCCAACACGTCGTGTGTCTGAGGGGTTGGGGGGTCATCATAAGACCTAACCATAAAACATTTCTGCGAGTCAACCAACACAAATTACGGAAAGTGCTATATATTCGCCGTAATTATCCTGCAAGGCCACAAAGAAGGCCTGCTGCAACAACGAACGCATGCACATACCTGGCAGGTCAGTTGGGGCACAAGATTAAGCCTTCAAAAATAGAACTGTTAATAATTTGCGTTTTTTTTTGGGACAGCGCAGTACGCTAAGTCCGAGGTTTCCCAGCCCGAAGCCCGAAAAAAGGCCCGAACTCAGCCCTAAGCTTGTTTTTTTTGTCGCGGGGAGTTATGTTACGATGACATCACATTGTCGCAACTGGTTAAACCGTTACCGATTTAATATTTTGTTTGTTAGGTGAGCTGATTCTATAGTCATATGGGCTAAAAATCGATTAATCGACCCCAACTCAAATATGAAGGCAGTTTGCTGTGTTCTGGCTGAAGTTACCTTGTATGTTTTAGTCCTTCTCCGCTGAAATAGGCTACAATGTTGGGTGCTCTTTTGCAGTCATTGCATGACCAAAACAATATGGGCACGGAAGGCAAAATTTCAGCAATGGGGGATAATTGGGAAAGGCTTTATGGGATGACTCCGGATTATGATCAGTCGTGCAAGCCTGACGAAAACAAACACTGGCTGCTGCTCAACATATGTAACTGCTACGGGTGCAGTGTGCGGGTGAGGAAGTAGCAGGTTTGCCTCTTGGCTAACCCCGATTCTCTATAACCTGCCTGGGACAGCCAATATATATAAGATATATAAGATGGCTTCCAATCAGCTTAATTTTAAAATTTTATTTTATGAACATGAAGAGTTGAATACTTTCTATTTTTGTAACTTTTTTGCATGCGTAATAGTTTTTCAAAGTTTATTTTATGGCCTCAGCAATATTATCTTCATAACTTTTTACGCTGCAATGACTGTGGTCTGAAAACTTCACCTGAGTTATAGCATGAGTATGTAGATTCATGAAATGTTGATGTGTTGTCACCCTAAAATCATGTCGATAAACTGGCCGTTCCATGGAGCTGCGTCATGTGCAGAGTAATGTCAGAAGTGTCTATTCAACCCTAAATACCTTTGTCGCGCAGCGTTACCATCAACAAACGTATACGAGTGAGGAATAGGACGAATAATCCACAATAGCAGCGAAAACGTACTACAATTTGGTGTCCCCATCGATCCTTTCGACGGCTTCTACGAGCAGACCCCAACAGGCAAGAACAGTTTGTTGAATTATATAAACGTGTGAAGTGTCTTATTGGAGTCGTGCAATGGATTTCACAATGCTTGTCTGTAACTGTACAGGGTGAGCAAGAATTAGCGTCATATCGACATGCCCAACAACGCATCTTTCATCCTCAAAAGCTCTGATTAATCCGTACTGACGCAGGACCAACTTGGGCAGCCAGGAGGGACCTTACACCAAACTCGTAGAGAGTTAAACTTTCAAAACATGAGTTTATGTGTCATTTAGAGGTGCTTCAACAAAGAGTTGACACTGATCGGGGAGAATTTGAGAGGGAGGGAGACTCTCACAACTCTACTTATTTGAACTTTTCAAAGTAAGTCACTTAAAAATATTTTTGAAAGGGCATCTTGAAATGTCATTGCAGCTACTTAATTGCGGAAGTCTTAACCTCTCACTTGAGAGCCTAGAAGTTGATAGGGACAAAAGCCTCAAACTGAGCACTTGATTCACTCTTTTTGGTCCAACGTCTCATTCTCACGCCTTCTGCAAGTGTACAACCTGGCGGAGAAAGTTGACTTATTTTAGCCTTTTGCTTCCGTCTTCAACTTTTTTGCTCAAATTTGAGTCATAGAACTTGGTTGCAACAAAGTCCCCTGTCCTCGGATCCCAGCATCATTGTATACGGTGCTCGAACAGTGCAGCTACACGGCAATTTCCATACGACACTAATTCTTGCGCATCCGGTAGAGAGGCCCAAGATGTCCACTCAGCTCTTGATGTTCCTCATGTTTATGCCGCCAACTTCGGTCTGCTGGAACAAGATTTTGAACGTGGAGGTCGCGATGACTTGGAAGAGACTCTCTTGGTCCACAGTGTTGGTGCTGGACAAGAACAAAAACGTAGCCAATGAAGCAAAACTCGTCAAGGAGGCGAGTCAGATTGAAATCTCTTGCTCCGTTCTTAGCAGTGAGGACACAGTTTTAAGTGAACTCGAACGGTCGAGTGCGCAAGTCACAATTGTTGGAGACGTTGCCCAGAAAGTCACCGAAAAAGTGGTCTCATCTCACCACCTCCTACCATACAGCCTTCTAGTGGTTTCATGGGCTGATCCAGGGACTTTTCTGGACCATTTTCGCACAGCAAACGTCTCCTTGGGCTTCTTTGTTGTGCAACTTCGTCCAAATGCAGGAGTATCGCAGTTGTGGAGAGTGCAGACCTTCGCAAAGCAAAAGGTCGTGATCAGAAATGCATTGCAAGTCGATCAGTCAGGTCGCTACACCGAGACTTACAACTTGGAAGGACTTGAACTAACTTCATCCACTCTTCCTTATCCTCCTTGGCTCTACATGCATGACTGCAAGGCGAACAACACAGACTGTAGGATCGATGGTATCCTCGCTGAAGTCTTCGATGTCCTCAAGGAGCTATTAAACTTTACCCTGAGGGTGGATTTAGCACACCATTGGGGTGCGGTGCCCAAAACGGGGTCTTACGTGGAAAGCAATCCTACATTTCACGGAGCCATGGGAGCTGTCATCAATAGAGACTGCGACATTGGCCTGTCTGCCTGGGTAGAGAGGCTGGATCGGCGGCAATACTTGGATTTCTTGTCGAGTTTTATGACAGATGATATGGTAGTCACAATCAACAGAAAGCTTCCTCCAGCGGATTTTACTTTGTTCTTGCGACCTTTCACTCTGGAAAGTTGGCTGTCAATAGCTGCAACAACCTTGATCCTGGCTCTACTTTTACTCCTGCCCAACATAGTGAATCGCATTGCTCGGATAAATGTAGCCAACTGGAGCTATCACAGCCTCGTCATACTGTCCGGTAGGAACATTGTCTCAGACAATTTCTAGCATGAAAGACGATTTGTCTTGCATATCAATTGTATTCGTCCTCAACCATAAGAAACGTATGAAGTGATAATGCTGACACTAATATTCATCAGGCTGGGTCTTCTTCCTTCTCATCAACGCATTTTATGGCGGAGCTCTGACAATGTTCTTCAGTTCATCCCCCACCATACCGTTCAAGACCTTGCGTCAGGGACTGGCCTTATATCCTACGTGGAAATTTTTAACCTCCTCTGATTACATCATACACGTTCAGCCACTGGCAGAAGAGGTCGGAGATCCTCTTTTTGTCAGAGTCTGGGAAGAAGCTCAAAGACCCGGTCAGGAGATTATTCAACCGGATATAGAGTCCGCCCTCAGGAAGCTCCTGCAGCCAGGGTACTTCTTGTACGTGGCGAAATCAAACCTCTTGTCTCAATATAAGCAGATGACTGGAATGCGCGGTCTTGAACTGGAAATCCTAGATCATGACAGCAGTCCCTCTAGCGTCATACTCAACAAGGGATCTCCCCTTACTAAAATCCTAAACGAAGGTACGACTTGCATCACGACTTTATTAGTGTATATTTGTAGACAAGATTACATATGCATTAGCCTAGTTCGAAAGTTTCAACTTTGGATTTTCATGGAGGAAAATTGGCATTAGACACTGGCGTAGTTGGTACTAGTCTCATTTTTTGACAAAAAAATTATTTACTATCTGCACTTATAATTTGAAGTTGTACTTCTTATGTATAGACAGAACATAGCAAACTCCAAAAATGCTCTGTTATAAAAGTATATCTGGTTGAGCTGAATTTCTGTTTTTGCTGACACATTCTCCACTACGACCTCCTAAAATGTCAGATCAATCAGGGATGCTTTTACAACATAGCATTTTTAGAGTTACAAATTCAGACAGCTCTATGTTCTGTGCTACTGTAGTGAACTTCAAATTGAAAGTGCAGATAGCAAATGACCTTTTAGCAAAAAACTTTTTTAGTAAAATCCTCATAATTGGACCCTATGCCAAAAACCCAGGATGGAAAAATATGAATTTCCAGAAAAAGTACCATTTCGAACTAGCTTAATATGCATGAAAGTTAATAACATGTACAGTTACTTGCAGGTTGTCTCAGTTAAGTTTTAAGTCTGCTGTTTTTGGTTAATCCAGTTATCACTGTGCTCCACCTAAATGGGGTCTGGATAACCAGTATTTTTTTAATAATTAGTATTTCATCGAGTTTCCCCTGCTTGAATGGAGCAATTTCAATTACTTATGATAATCAGGTTTCGTCCAACACAACAGCGTACATCATGCCCAGTTAGAGTCTAGTCGGGCCAGTCAGAGTGACATCAACCTGTGACAAGAAAACAACACCACTTTTATATATAAGTAATGAGATATAGGTGACATCAATGCTTGTGAAGTTGCTGGCTCATTCATTATCCTCGTCCTATTTATCCCACTCTGTCGTCATTTCTGACTAGCCTTTCCGTCTGAACCACTTCAACAAGTGTTGCCACATTTCATCTTCAATTGATCGCCAAACTTGTTTTGAGGAAAATGTCCATAAAAGCAGGAAAAGTTGCAACTTAAGTGAGACAGCCAGCAAAGTGTGAGTCAAAAATGTCCGATGGGCATAACATGTGGGAGGGAGTATGAGTGGCCAGAAGCATGAGGACTCTCATGACTGATGTTTGGAGGACACAGGAAGAGCGATGATAGTTAAAATTGGATATTTTTGGACTCACACTACATACTCGGACAAGCACACGTATAAGAGTATGCCATAGGTATCCATCAACTTCGGCAGACGGGAATCATCGATGTGATTCTAAAGAAATGGATAGATGAACCGATTTCGACTCCCCAAATCGAAACTGAAGAGTTGGATATCAGGAAAATGGTACTCATCTTCGTGACATACCTAAGCGCTGGAGTTGCCTGCCTTACAGTTTTCTGCTCTGAGATTGCTTTCTCAAAAGTATCGAGATTTTTCAAGCGTGCGAACAGTCTTGCACACAGAAGGTAAAGCGAACTTTAAGAAGAATATGAAGTGTACCAAATAAGGTGCAGAACTGAAGAGGACTGCGAACGAGTGTGATCTCCAAGATCCGCGTCAAGAGAAGTGACAGGCGAAACTCAGATTGATATAAACTGCTCCCATACCTGTACGTAACTTGTTACTTCAGGAAATGGACGCTGTCAAAATAAGAGCTTGGATGATTCTGTTTTACCCTGTCTTTGTACCACCACCTACGGTGAAATTACTCTCGCTGGTTGTCCTCATTTTTTTTTCTTAGCAGTAAATATCCTCTATGTAATGCAGCTCGCTCTCCAGTCGAGCGATTCTTGCTGTTGCCTCAGACTCTTCGGTGTCGTCAAAGTAGTCCTTGGCGATGCGACGAAGCACATCTTTCACGCTCTCGGCCATGGACACCTTGGAATTTCGAGATTAGCTTCATGATCCTCGCAAGCTGGAAATGTCTTACCCCTCCACAAACAAGTACACCGCCTCCATCCTCAAAGATCATTTTGCAGATGGAGTCAGCGTGTTGCAGCATCAAGTCCTGCACGTAGGTCTTATCCACCCCAACCTCTCTGGAGTAGGCGACATGTCTGTGCAGAAGTCCAGAGCTCTCTTTGTCGAAGAGGTTTTCGGTGTGGTCACGGCATCCGAAGAACAAGAGAGTCTGTGAGGGGGTCAGGCGTAACTTCTTCCTCGCCTGCCAGATACCTCTGAACCAGAAAAGGAAATGCGTACACGGACACTTTCACTGTATGCGCATAGAAGTACGCACTGCGTAGCATGTATGTACCTACATCAGTACACAGGCAATTCCTTATAAGTACTCCTAAATCTGTTACCTGAATGGTGCAATTCCAGATCCGTTGGCGACCATCATCACTGGCAGATTCCCTCTGATCCATCGTTGAAATATGGTCCGGGGCTGATGGCAGCAGATCAGCTGGGATCCGACCTCAGCGTCTCTGACGTAGGTACTGCATAAGCCATTAACCTGCTTGCCCTCCTCGTCAAAGTACTCGACCATGGTCAGGAGCAGTTCCACAATGTCCCCAGTGTGCTCGGAAGTTTCACTGGCTACGCTATACCTGGAAGCATACCAATATGACGCCACATGGCGCATACTACTGATGATCCTTGAAAATATTTGAGTGAAAACCCAATGTTTCAATGATGGAATTTAATTGGCTCGTAAAGACACTATATTATAATAGTTTTAAAAAAGTAATTAATACATTTTATAGCATGGAGGAATAATAACAGTTATGCGTATAATCATTTTTCATTTTTTTACTTTGGTGTTTAGGCATTGCACGGCTTTTTCCAATGTTCTTTGGAAGTTTGTTAATGATGATGGTGGAATTTGCAGGGACGTCCTGCTCGCACAGCTGCTCACCAGCGAATCCTTTGAGGCTTCAGCAGACTGATGAAGTTGGCCGCGTCGAGGGTGACTGATTGGAAGATATGAAAAACTTCTGATATCTTATGCTTCTTTTTCATCCAAGTTTCGTGGCTTTCGCTGTCGTCGATGATAGACTTGATGGCCCTGACGTCGTCGTCGTCAGTGGCGAAAAGAAGGATCTTTTTTAGGAAGTCATCATCCATGGGAGACGTGATGTCATAGTAGAAGTACAACATGTCGTTGAATGTTGAGACAGCGGAATCGACATCTAACGGGACAGCTATTGTCACCTTATGGTTCAGCCAGATACAGGTATTAGGCGTAAATTGAACCTTTCAGCTTGATGACCAATTCCTTAGGAGGAATCTTCTTGAGTTTGGCCAGAAGTCTCTCGACATCCCTTTCTGGATTTCTGGGGAAAATGCCGATGTTGTCTCCTGGCGCAATTGTCTCCTGGAACTCCGATCCTGCCAACTGGAGCCTCAGGTAGCGGCGGGACTCCCACAACTTGTCCAATAGAGTCACCATGGACGTCTTCCTCTCGGTCAGTATCTCAAAATCTGTTGAAATGATGAGTGGATAACGAAAAGTCCACTTTGGGCATACCCATTGAGTGACCTTAACACTAAATAGGTTCGAGCTAGAATCTGGTACGTGTATAGACATTGAGTACCTTATGGTATGCATTTGCAGGCTGGCCTGGCCATAAGCTCCAAGTGAACACCATGCGACTAAGGGCGCTGCTGTACAATATATATTGAGTCCTTTGCCCAGCGATATACATTGTATAGCTCAAGGTACGAGCAGTCTGATCATGAGGATGAGTTACTTACTGTCATTGATCGAGAGTGTCTTGTTGGGTGTCTCCCACTCCGCTTTGCCTAACAGGCCTGGCTCCGCCAGTAAAGCGCTCGAGCTCTGCTCTTGGAGCCCCCCGAGACTCTTGAAGACATCAGAGATCCACTGCCTGAAGGTGAACTCCTGAAAGTTGGTCTCGTCTCCGCAGCCCACCTCCAGGATTCTGCTTCCGCCCAGAGACTCCAGTTGCTTGTCCAGGGTCTTGCCGAACTGGCAAAAGGAGGGGTAGACGGACGACCCCAGAGCGAACACGCCGTACCTTTTGAGATCTGAGTCTTAGCACTGGCCCGTCCCAATGTACTATAATTGCCGTGTTCTAGTCAACGTCTTTGCACGCAACCTTTCACGTCGGTGAGATACAGTATCCTTGGCAGTGCGTAACACACCTGAGGTGACTGAGGCAAATCTCCTGTTTCATTGCTTTCTCCTCCACGGCCTCGCTGAAGACGGCTGCATCGGCTGGGCAGGATCCGTTCCCGAAGGTGGACACCACGAAAAACACGGTGATGTCATTCTTTGCTGCAACGACCATGACCACCTTACATTGGTTTCAGCTGGAATGTCTGTCACGTCGCCTCACCCCGGCACAGGGCCCTGAAGTTCAGGTCCTTGATGTTGTTCAAGAATACCATGTACTTCGAGAAGAGCTCGTCGGTGAGCCAATGGGCGAACTTTTTCGCTGTTCCCGTTTCTGTGGCATAGTAGATGTGAAGCTGAAGGATAAAGATGTGGACGTCATTGTCATGGTATGGAAGGGATACACAAATACACACGCACCTGCTTCCTTTTCTTCAAGGCTTTCGACATCAGGAGTCCACAGAAGACGATAGCCTTCAAGGCCACAGACAATTTGCGCCTGACGTCGCCACCAGGCAGTCGGTAGGTTTCGTGCAAAGGACGCTGAAAAGATCACCTTTCGGTATTGCAGTAACCAGTATTCAATTCTGGTGAAGTTACCTGATAGTCATAGGAGGGAGTCACCTTGTAGTTCAGCATCTCCTGGTGCCAGACCTCAGTGAGTGATCCACTTTGCGGCTGGTTGACCCAGACCCAATCTGCTGGACACCCTCCTCTCGTAAGGTGTTCCTGTCTGAATTCAGTTACATTTTCTGTACATATTGCTGTGATATATTCACAAAGTTGGGGCGCCGAAGAAACTTGACCACGTCGAACGCTTGTGTTTGGAGAAAATGTTATATTTTGTAAGCAGTAGTAACAGATATCGGTCAGTGGAGCAGTTGTGACTATGCTGAACGATGTAACTGTGTCAAGGGTGCTTTTATAGAAAGTTCTACCATACTTTTATTGTCTTATCCTTAAAAAAGTTGAACTTTACCTGAAGAAGGTCATAAATTGTTCGCACAAGGTGAACTGATCCACCATCGCGGCCCCGGCGACTTTGAAGCTGTGTAGGACGGCAAGGTTCAGTTCGGTGCTTATTTTCTCCCTGTGAAGATTCATGTTGGTCCGGGTCTCCATTTCCAAGGCCGCAGCAACTTCCTAGTGACACGATTCTGCATTACGTTGCATGAGGTCAAAAAGCTCATTGCCCTTGGTCACCTCCATGACGTCATAGCGCTGTCGGTCCAACAGATCCCTGGTGGCGACTTCGGGCAGGCTGTACCAACCGGCGAAGGTGTTTGCAGGAAACTGGACGCCGCCGACTTCGAAGCACATGCCAGACACCGAGGGCAACGCGTACCACTCCAGCCCGAGCTTCTCGAACGATGGATAGCTGGAAATGCCAGAATTGTATATGTGAGCGCCTCAAGTAGTGAACCACGGAAGTATGTTCGTACCGAGGATGAGTGATTTTCACGCGCAGGACGAGTTCGTCGGGGATCTCGTAGAAGTGTGGTTCTCCGTCAGAGCCAGACAGGACGATTGGAAGAATGTCGAACCGCTGCCCCTTACCTGTCCATCCCAGCTTCTGGCAGAACTGTAAGAGACAACAAGTCACAAAGTACTGTCACTTTTGCAACAATTTGAAATTTGAACTGTACGTGCCCTCGTGAAAGCAACGTTTCCCTTGTCCCCTACGACGGTGCCGTCCACGGCGTCTTGATATCCCGCGTAGCCGATGGCAAATGGATTCCAGATGCGGATAGGGTCGGTCTTGCCAGGGACTCGCGGTGAGAATAAAGTGATGGTTGGTTGGATCCTGCCCTTATTGGTCGAGAAGTCGATGTGTTGACAGATGGCCTCGAAGGCCTCATTCAGGTCGGTGATGTGTCTGAGACAGGCAAAAGCGTGCATTCAGAGGAGTACCTGAGGCCAGGTTTCTGCTTTACGTTCATGATGTTCAGCGCCCCTTAGGGCTGACACTGGGTTGAACAGGCCCGCCAAAGCCCACAAGTTAGATGGGGAGGTTGGGATCTTGGACCTGCGCATATCATGACATATTGGTCCTGGCCAATAAGCCTGCAGACTCGGTTGGGTATCTTATTAGTGAGAAGAGGAGAAGCCTGTCAGACGAAAGGATACTCAAATTCTTATGTTCTTTCAATGAAAATGTGCGACTGAGCCTTCAAAAGATTCTTAAATAAACCCTACTGTTCCGCACTGCTCCACTTTCTTTCTTATTTTACATCCTTGCCACATTGCTGCATGTACACCGTTTCTTCATTTTTGCCTGGAAAAGAACATGTCAATGAACGACTGTGTGACATTCTGCATCAGATACTTTTGGAGGTCCTAATCAATCTAGCGAACCAGAGTGAACCAGGTGGTAGTCAGTTCATACCTTCAGGGCCAATTAGACGGCCAGGGTAATCTCTGGGTGTACCAACACTCCTGATATATCAATTTCTGCTGGTCCCAAGGGTGTCAGCATACCTGGAGACCACTGCTCCACCAAAGTTATTCAATACAGAATAGTTAGATATTGACCTGTAGTCACGCAGAACCAGGTTCTTCCACTGGATCCTGCCTGGACACCTCGGAGCGTTCCTCCACGCTTGTTTGACTCCGTACTCCAACTCCTCCTTTGTCAGGTGATACACGCCAGTTCTTTCAATGCTCGTCTTAGCTTCGTTATATCGTTCCTTAGCCATATCTCCTCTAAAATTTACAGTACAACAAGTCACAAAGTACTTTATGAGCAGTTGCGTTGGTATCAGTCTTCTTATGCCTACTTTCCAATCGAAGAGTAGTAGGAGGTCATGAATTCCAGCGCTTTCTTCTTGCAATAGGGCTTGGTCACCCTCGTCTGGGCAAACCCATACATTCCCATGAAGGAGCCGCTGCAGACATTGCCAGTGTCGCCACACGAAATAGACTGAAAAAAATTCGACACTGGTTTATATGTTACGCAGGTAGAGCATTTTGCGCACGTCCTGTACAGCTTAAAAGTATCGTCGAGCTTTGGTTTAGTCAATTCAGCAGCAGAAAGTTGACTCAATTGAAGTTCGCAAAAATAACTTTGGCCTTTACAGTCAAGAATCAGTAAGGTTTGACCACTTATGATGGTGTTACTTAAAGACATCGATTATCCTGCTCCGCTTTTTGGTCTTTGAAACCTGCCTCACACAAGGGCAAGGAACTTTTTGCCATTTTTTGCTGTCATCAGGTCGATGTTGATAAAGAATCGGGACACAGCCCGACATGCAATGCAGAACCAGATATTTAGATTTGGTGAAACGCCAAATGCTTATTGAGTCCAGCAGCGGCAGAGCTGAAGTTGTAAGAAAGTTCGACCAAATCGAGGCTTTTTATGAGGAAAAGTTTGGCAAGCCGACAAAACTGAAGTTTTTGACTAAATTTAAGGCGATTAAGTCGAAGTTCGACTGCACACGTTGAGATTTTTTTTTATCCGGACTGGATAATTTGCATTTTGGAGATTCAGTTCAATTTCGAAAAAAATGAGTGAGTGAGTCAAGTCGATCAATGAGCTCTTTGGTTCTGATGGAGATTTATAAACAGAGCGCTGCTGGCATCTTCTCTTGATGGGGGAATTAAAATGGCAAACATTTTCAGCACAGCAACCACGAAATTTGGCTTGAGAAACTGAAGCTCAGGCCTGACCAACCAAAAAAGGGAACGTTTGGTTCGTCAGACTTGAAAGCTTCGACACATGAAGAACCTCTGGTTTGTCATTCGCTACCTCTTACGTCTTGTCCTCAGGAGCTTTCCTATCAGCTCGCTTAAATGACGCATAAGCACGGACAATTTTCATCATAGCACCTGGTCCGTACAGACGAGAGGATTGTCTCCATGCCAAAACTTTGTTCGGTTATGACAGAGGTTCGGACGTTTGAATGTGACTCGGTTGAGCTCCACCGTGTAGTACAAGCAGATGAGTTAGAACTGAGTCGAAGTTTCAAACCAAATCAAGTAACACCAAGTTTTGCAAAGTAAGTTATACTAACAGTTGAACCGATTTTGGGGGAAAATTGAATGTCAGCCCGCCACCACAGCCTGTGCCATGCTGAGCCACAAGACAAAATGTGGGCAGTCATGCCATTGCCTCTTTTGGGAGCCAGTGTCAAAAGGATCCGTACAGACAGAGTCTAGGGGGTGAGAAATTCGGCTCTTGTGAGACTGACTTGCCAACTCTTGCGTTATGTTTTCCAGACTTTATCATCCCCACAAACAAGCAGTGGCTTGAAAAGATGCTATGAAAGAAGGGATGACGTGACAGCAGCTCTTAGGGATCCTGACACCAGCCTCCAACTGAGCAAACATGTGTCTCCACCAGACATTGAAAGGACTGCGTGTCGCGTGCGCGGGTGGTGCAGAGATGGAACAGATCTGTTCCAAAAGGTTGTTCCGAAAGGTTGCTCCAAAAAGCTGTTCCAAAAGGTTGCTCCAAAAAGCTGTTCCAAAAGGTTGCTCCAAAAAGCTGTTCCAAAAGGTTGCTCCAAAAGTGGTTTCAAGGTTACAAAAATCAAGCTTTTAGTTCACATAGTCTGATTAAAGTTTGGTTGAATGAACTCGAGCTTTAACTGTGGGATCGAACAGAGCTCTGATACAGGTGTGCTTACCGCTGGTGTCACCTTCTGGTGCAGGGTGTCTACGAAGGTCTCCCCGGTGGAGAGGTTCTTCAACTCCTTACCTCGATCCATTGTTTGAAAGTGCTCAAGCTATTGTTACTTGTTGCAAACCAAATACGATTCAATAAAGCGCGACTTGTATAAAATGTGGCTCTGCTCAGAAGAAGCGTCTGAGACTGCCCCAAGTTATCTTCTTCTTTCCCTATTTATGGCCTGTTGCCTGTTGGGCAGGTTCGGGGCAGCAGCGGAATACAAGCGCCTCTCACGTAACGTATGTAATAGTGTTTACAACCACCTCAAGGGAATATTCCTACCTAATTTTCCTCGGGTTTTCCCAAAATTTCCCTGCAGAATTCCCCAGATGACTTTTCCCCTTCTCGGACCGGGAGAGATTTGCAAAAAAGATGTGTCCAAACTTTTTTTTATCGCGAACTTCAAGACTTTTGAAAAGTTTGCTTTTGAGGCGAACAGATGATGGTGAGCAGAGACTGTGGTGGAAGCGGCGAAATCGTTTAGACCGTGCTTATGCATGCTTGAAAAGTTGGCTTCAAGAAATGTTGAGTTGAAAAGGTCTCATTTCTGGAGCTGCTTGTGGAGCTGAAGAAGACAGGATGTGCTCAAGAGGGATCGGAACAACGCAGAAATGTGGCTGCAGTGATGTTTACACACACACACTAGCATCATATAGCTCAGCGTCAACGCCTACCTCCCTCAATGTGTGTCTGTACAATATACAATGCCCTTCAGTAAAAAATTTAGAAATGATCGTGACATTGCCGCCGTTAGCAGTTATGGCATCTGTGCGACAGGCTGGCGGGTCACCTGGGCCTGAAAAATGTAACCGTTCCTCATCTCCGTGGTCTCCGGGGCATCGTACTTGACCGTGGCGGGCATGGTGGAGTTGTGTGGAGGAGAGTAAGGCAACAGGGCTGAAGTCTCAATCTTACATTCATTCACCACTCCTCTGTGCTATGTCTGCAGCCTGTGCTGTCTGACCTATTGTCAACACTTGAGCGTTTGAGGCAACGTCCGAGGAAGTTTAGCAATTGCTCTTGACAGAAGTCCATGTCAGGAATGCAAAAAAAAATCTCGAAAAGCTCTAATTGGAGGTACCACAGGAGTTAAGAAGCCTAAATTTACTTATACCAATAGTAATGTTGGGCCGTAGGAGGGGGTTCAAGATCCCCTTGGGCGATTGCCCTGGCAGCAGTTTTTATAGTAGCTGGTGCTGTTGAAGCAGTGCCAGGGTCAATTTCGAAAAATTGAAAAAAACAGGGTGATGGTAAAGTTGGTGACATGACTTTTTGCTGCGACAACTGTCTTATCACAGTGTGGTACAGAATCATCAGATTCTTCGTCATTTCAAGTAGACGCAGTGAACGTCCAAACATTCACCACCAGAGCAAATACACTGCCAATTTGTTGACCTCTAGAAAGGATGTTTCTTATCCGCTAAGACGTCTGATGTTGGCCGGATGTACGCACTTCCCCTGGCACTCCCCCGGCCTATTTAGTCCCCATCTATGTAGTCCTCCGCCAATGTAGTGCTCAAAAGTTTATTCAATAGGATTCCAAATAGCTTCCCGAAACACACTGTGCCGTGAAACAGGGGTATATTCAGGGCAAAGCAAGCAATAGAGCAAATTTCTGAAGTCCTCAACCAAAACCACTTTTGCAGTATATGAGATGCCACTGCTGTAGGGGCGGGCAGAATTGCCCACCACACTGTGACAAGGGCAAAAGCGAATAGATCAATGACGCCAAAGAAATATATTCTTTGTGGCAGCGATGCCATATACTTGCTGAAAGAAGTTAATTGGCGAAAAGAAATGAATGAAAATGCCTCAGTTCACTGCGTAATTCGGAGAAGTGTCTGCGTTTTGCTGGTACACCTGGTACGCTTCCGGTCCAGGAAGTCCGGGCTGAGCACAAAAATTGTTTAACTGCTTACAAGAAGTTCTTTTTTGTCAATGACACGGCATAAAGTGAGTTTAATCCGTACTTGCTAGGTAGCGCGGATCTTGTGGAGGGGCAATTGCGTTTAGGGAAGTTTTTTCGTATAGAGCATGGGCAAATTTGCCTCTGGCTCAGGGATTATTACATTTGGTGCTGTCAAAACAGAATTGAGTCGTAATAACCCTTCATGAGTCTTGAGCAAGCTGAAGCATTCTCTTGGAGCTGGGGCTAATTTTCATTGCTAACCACAGATTTGGAAGCAAGAGGAGACCGGAGCCATCTCATTGCTAACCACAGATTTGGAAGCAAGAGGAGACCGGAGCCATCTCATTGCTAACCAGCATTTCCTTCCAATCTTGACGAGGCGCATCCCATTTCGACTTAGACCTCAGCCTACAGAGCTCGTGAATCGACCAGAGATCGATGTCTGCGCCTCAGGCGGAGTCATCCCAATTTGCCGGGGAAACCAGCTATGGTCAAGTCCTGCCCAAGTGGAATTAATGTGTCACCCTTGACAAAATAACTTTTACTTCGCCAGAGCCACGACCTCTCCCACTCTTTCATGGACTTCGAGTTCATAGCTGGGGACATCAGGAAGATCGGCGTGACCGATGACTGATGCGCCCTATGCGACGTCGGGCCAACAATTGACTCTCAAGGTGATGAAAAAATATTTTGGTGCATAGAAATATTTTAAGGTGCTACGGAGTGAAATATTTCCTTGGCGATGAAGGTATTTGTTAGGCGACAGAATAAACATTTTGATGACGAAGTGCACAGCATGCGGACATGCGATGGCTTTGGTGGCTGATCCCTGATAACCCATAAGTCACCGGGCCCATCCTGCAATGGCACTGTCGGCTGACCCGAAAATCCGACTTCGGCACTTCCCTCCTCTAGTATATCTCTATGTTTAGAGCAGTCATCAGCTAGTCAGCAATGGTGAGCAAGGCCTGAGTGTTACTAACACTGATGACTGTGTCAGCACCACCAAGATTGTCTGGGAACCACAGACCTTCATCGTATCTCAGTCGTAAACGGGCCTTCACTCCTATCTCAAGCCGACGGCGACGGCACCGCCGCCGACGGCACCGACACCCTCGCCGACGGCACTGTTTATGACTATACCCAGGTCTACCTGCTACGCTACCGGCAGTTTTTTCTTATTGCCGTTGTCGGCTTTTCCTGTACGCTTTTGAGGACAACAATCCTCTGTTGCGCAGTTGGTGGCTAATATGAATTCTACCTCTCCTCGTGCATGAAGTGTAAACAGTTGGAGGAATTCAGCCGCGGAATGAGCCCCGCCAAGATATTCTGAAATGACGTAATTTTTTAAAGATGTCCCACTATGACGGACGCTCGGTGGATGAGCCTTCCAGGTCCGGTCTCCGAGACTTCGGTATAACTCCTCTACCCTCTTACTTCCATGCATGACGCATCCAGTAGAAAAGTACTGACGTATCTGATCTTTTTCATCCGGGCAAGAAGAATCACCTGAGGTATGGTATTGCACCGCATTCGAGAAACTTTGATCTTTGGCTTCTGAGTGCAGGAAATTGACTACAGAATTATTGTGAGAGGTTTTGCTCTTTATTGTTAATAACGTAGCATAGATTCTATCATCCATGATGGGCGAGCAATGTGACCATATTTTGTTAATCAATTTTGATCAGATATATCGATATCAATGTTGACATTGAGCAATTTCAAGACATCGTATTGATGCGAGTGATTTTAAAATACTGAGCGGCTATTTTCTTCATCATGATCTCTCTGAAGAATCCGTTAAATTAGAACGTACAGTGCAGTACAAAAGTGAGCGTACACCTGCTCGAAAGACAAAAAATCGCATTTTGATTTCACTTTTTGGCAGTGAAATGCAATTTTTTTGCTAGGAGAAGGGCTCGGCTCCCCCTTCCTCCCCTCTGGGGGTAGGGACCCCAGGACTCCTGCTGGGGGTGAGCCCAGAGACACCCAACATTTTTGGGGGCAGTTCAAAAGTCAGCATACACAACTTTCAAGTATCATAACTTCCTTGATACTGCAGCTACACAAATTCTGCTGACATCTTTGAAAAACTTTGGATGAAAATTAATGTACATGACAGCACTGGCCATTTTGTCTACTGTACTGTACTGACGTGTTGGATTTGCACAAGTTATTTGCCAGCCCTGCCTTTGATATGCGATATTGCCCAAAACTGAAGCGAATGCCTCATTGCTTCGATCTCAAGCTTTCCAACAATGCCAGTAGATTTTGAGAAGTTCCAGTATTAAGGGAGTTATTTATGCTGCAAAAGTTGATGACGTGAACCATGCCCCAGTTGTGTTGTGAAGAACAAAGTGTATGTAGCAGTTTTTGTCTGAGTTATTTGCCAGCGCTGCTGTACGCTCACTTCTGGTCCCCACTGCAAGTGACTCAAGTTGACTTGCTGACAGCAAGTGATTCTTTAATCTTGCTATCTGTCCTGCGGCTGTATTAAAGAATCCTCAATATCATATACAAAAGAACGCATAGAGCGGTGTCGTCTCTACAAACTTCCAGTGACGGCTCCTCTCCGTTGTCATTCAACTCTATCGTCGCTCTTGGATGTGCTGAGGGGTTTTCTTTATGAGTCAGTCAGGTTCTACCATGTTTTTCTCATTTGTGCGTGCTCACGTCATATTTTCTCTTCTCTTGCGTGCTCTGGCTCTTAGTGCACACGTGGAAGATCGTGTTCTCAGGGCGAGAGGTTGGGTGACTCCTGTTGCTATCTTCCTTTCTTTCACTTAGACTTGCTCTTTTTGGATAGCCCGAGTATCCATAGTATTGCAATAGTGATAGTCAATATCCATAGGATTATCTCATTGTCAAATAAGACCGTGAAAGGAGACAAAATGTCCTACGAAAAACATCTCTGATTCACGTATTTCCTACACGATCCTTCATGTTGATAAGAAAAATGTCCAGTGCAACAACATGCTGGCAGCACATTCTCATCTTTGGAAGTTCCAGGGATGTTGAACAGGTGGCTTTGCTTCATTTTTAGCCTCTCTGCGGTATTTCGTCGCAGTAATTTCAATAGTTGACCTTGGAGAAGCCATTCTCTGTGTTTCCTCCACATCAAGACTGAGGCTAGTTTGCACTTTTTGTGGTCGACCGCGCAGCATAAATTGCCAACGGCTCCGTACCAGCCGACGTACTATCCTCTTGTGGTTTCACGCATATGTACTGCAGCGCAAAAGTCTTCGTCCCCCAGGCCAAAAAAAAAGAGCAAACCCGCGTTTGTCGCCTAATTTTCACTGGCAGACGTGTATCCATTTTTTGCTGCAGATGGGGGAAACCCCTCAGACGTCACGCCCTGCCCATCCGCTAGCTGACCTCGTAGGCCTGTTCGGCAGCCGTGCATAAATGAAATGGTCCCTCTGCGCCAACCATCATTCCCTAATACGACAGCTACACACAAACTTCATACACAACTTTGGAAAGCTTGAAGCCTCATCCATTCAAGTTATTCCCTTCGCATTACATGAAATGGCGCGGTTAAGCTGGTCGCTTTGTCAATGTCATTTAGCTGATGCACTCTTCTGCTTCGTAGCTCTTTTTATACTGCACCTACGCAGACCCCATTTTACATTGTTGGAAAGCTTGAGTCCACAGTAGTTTACGTTAGTTGTTGCACTTTTGGACACAATTGTGTTTTTTAAAGCCAGCGCTCGCAATTTCAGCACCTAGTGGTTTTTCACTACATGGTTAGGGTATGAACACTTCTGCACAAGTCATAACTATCTTAATACTGCGGCAGCGAGAGAAATCCCATTTACACGGTTGGAAGGCTTGAGGCCTTATTTGCTTTACTTTTGGATAAAACTGTACATTAAAGAGATGTCAGTTTAACGAAAAATTACTGCAGATGCCCGTTTTTCATATTCAGACCGGGCTCCGAAGACTTCTACAGGGCAGTGTACGCGTTACGGTATACGGAATTTTGCCAGCCGCATGGGCATGGCAAGTACAATGGACAACCCAGACGAAAGGTGGAGTGACGTTGATGTCGGCAGAACCGAGAATGCAGTGACCGAGGCCGTCGCAGACGAGGGGAATGCTGCAAGGATAAGCATCTGTGACTCTTCTGACTCATATTGTATGCACACCCTGTATAAACATACGTACTAATCTGGTAACCGCGAAACCTCGACTCTTAATCCTAGTCAATGCCCTGCACGTCTCGTATTTATTCTTAAATGCACACACCAGTGTTGCACAGTATCACATTGGGAAGGATCTTCCCATCATGCCTGCTGGTCTTCCTCGCACGTCTGCGGGGGCACGTACTTGAGCGTCTCTGCCTCCTCCAAGCAGAAGTGATCGACCACGTGACTTTCAAACTCTTCCTCATCGACTTCGGGAGGAAACACTGCCTCACACATGGGACACAGCCTTGACGAGGCCTCCAACACAGTCTCGACACTTGTGACGGCTGGTGCCACACCAACGTCCGGTTCGTCTACTCGTTGTCTCTGTGCGGCGCCGTGGCGCATGGTCGAGCCCAAGGTACGATCTCGCTCTTCGTTGACATTGCAATAGCAGTCCTTGCAGGTGGCGCAGGTTGGCGTATTCTCCTTCCTCGGGGACACCTGCACTGGGGGGCCCCTCCTGGCGTTGGCCACAGCCATCAGTCTGAGACTTTGCACGATGAATCCACGCTGCGTGACGAGCATCCGTTTGATCTGTTCCATCCTGGCTTGGCTTTGGGTGAGTCTTCTCAGCAGGATGGCCTCCTCATCCTCTTCATCCGTCTGAGTGCGCCCTGCTGCACCGTCAACATTCTCTTCGTCGTCTCCGTCCTCATCCGGAACTTCAGCCAACTGATTGTCGGTATCTGGGTAGCTGTCCCCAGGTAAGAGAGCAGACGAGAATTGGTCGGAGGACAACTCCTCATCGTCCTCGTCGTCTTCCTCGTCCTCTTCGGACGCTATTGATGTCAGAGGGTGGCGGGTGCTTCGATCCATATCGCGGACTCCGTTGATCAGAGTTTGGCTGAGGGATTGCGCTGGAGGCCGCAGTGGCTGCTGCTGGTGCTGGTGCAAGTACTGGTGCTGCTGGTGTCTGGCAAGGAGCAGACGCACGTTGCGAGCATTCTCTGACTCTACAACATCCTGGAAGTATCATTAGACATTAGCTGACAATGATCAAGGACGCAACGCACTTCCAGACACCTCTCAAAGGACAGGACAATAACTGTATGCAGAAATCGACATGACACAGTGTGCACACGTGGGGATTGTACGTGAACGTGTACGAGCATGACGTGACTCGAAGGGCGCGCAATCAAGCCACGTAGGGCTTGATCTTCAACGAGGCCTGGCCTGGTTCCTACCTACAGTAACAGGTACGATCTTCTTTCGCCCACAGTCACATTGTATGTAAAATGATGATTATGCCTTGCAATCTTTAACCGCACAATGAATGTGAAATCTCTCACAAAAAAGCACGAACCTTCCTGGTTCCTCCACTCCCTCCTACTCCTGGCAGTGGCAAGATCCTTCTGCCAAGTTGATCTCTGGTCAAAGATGTCTTGGCCGGGGTCGTGGCAGAAATCCTGGAGAGCCGCTGCTGTTGCTGTTCCCACGTCTCTAGGGGCGTCGGCAGTGCAGATGTTAACACTCGAAAAGGTTGCTGTTGCTTCTTCACAGTGTCATCGATCTGCTTATTGTTAGAAGACATGACCTAAGCCTTGCTCAGGGCAACAGGTGTGTTTCTCAATCTGTTCCTTCTTTCTACTCCAGCCACCACTGACTGAGGAAGACGCGCTCAAACGCGCACTTCGTGCTGCTCTGGAGTGTGCAACGTCAGCTGTCACGCACCATGAAATATTTATATCTAATCGAGCGAGAGCTTCATCGTCTGTCTCTCATGGTCATTGCTGCCAAATGCCAAATGGACTTTTTCACCAAGTTTTTTTCAACTCAGGAGAAATTAGCGTGCGGATTTTCTCCTCGCCAGCAACGGCGGCAGCAGCTACCAGGAGTAGCTCCACGACTGCAGCGGCAGCGGGGGAAGGAAAAGGGACCGTTGGAACATTGGTCATGCTCGCCAGCGCCCTCACACACAAGCTGCAGGGGTGCGAGTGTGTGAGCAGAGCAAAGCTTGGTGCATGTGTGCGGGCAAGCCAGACAGCGTTGCTCACAGGAAAAATGACCAGAATAGAGCTTCTGGCTGCTCCTGCATGACTTCCTCTTCTTGGCGTTCTTGGTCGCTCCTCACTCAGCGGAACGGAAGTAGGCGAAGCAGACGCTGGAGTGGCCGCACCAGCTCGACAAGACGCGGACAGGTGGTGGGGGAGTCATTGTGGAAAAAGTTGTGTCTGAGAAAGAAGTCTTCTTTCTCTTCCTCCACGCACCTGTTTGATTTATCGTTGTATGGGTTCTACGGGACACTCGGCGGAGTCTCACGCACACGCACTGTGTACGTACGTTTAGCCTCCAGTCTGAAAGCTACTCTATCGAGCAATGATTGTTCTTCCTAAGCAACCGAGAAGTGCCAGGCCGAGACGAAGTGATACGTGTCTTTGCGGTTGCAAAGCATCAAGTACCGGTACATGCATGACTGCAGCGTTCTGTGCGTGTTCAGCACACATGGACATATCTTTGCTCATGATTAATAAGTTGGCATGAGTTGGCCTTGAGTAACAACGGAAAAATTTCGCCGCTGAATCAGATAAACAACGCACGACAACTTTAACAACAGTTTTCTGGCCATACGATCGGTTACGAGTTAATGTAGAAGTCGCTCGTATTTCTCGGGGGGAGATAGAGTTGTATTGTTAGAGTCCCACTGACTATTTGATCCAATGTCTATTTTATCGATATAATTTTCAGGACTGCATGGAAGGCGGTCAAGCCTAGCAAAGTGCTTGAGAACCTGATGAAATGAAGGCTGTTCTGAGGGATGCCAAAATGGCATTAACACCATATCTTTGTCAAAGGAGCGCAGTCGTTCGCAATTTTGCACTAGTAAATCAAGTACTGGCTGATTTGTGTCGTGTTAGATGTTTACAGTGTACTCAGACTGAGATAATGTGCAGTGCTGCGGCAAAAAAAGCCTTGGGCTGGCCGGAACACTTGTACCTGTAGGTCCTATATTTTATACCCAATAATTTTATTTCTATATATCAAAGAAAGTGGTGTTTCCTGTCACAACGAAGTGGTCCGATTAAACTTTAACTTGCTATGATGATTGTCTATGGCTCAGAGAGAGTCCTCGAAGTGAGAAATTGAAACTTAACTGTTAAATTTTCAATTAGAACAGAGGTTTTTAAATTTTTTGGCCAATTTCTGCCTGGGCTGCCTTTTGGGCGGGTGCTTCTGCCAGTACTTGCTACAGCCAATTTTAGCTCTGACTTTAGAAGAAATCGCCGCAAATTTGCTGCACAGTCTTCGAACATACAGGGCAGACAAGGAGAAAACTTGTCCGTGAATTACTCAAGCAGAAGTGAATGACCAAGTCGAAAAAGATTAATACTCTTCCGTCAGTATTTGCGTGACACAACCCAATCCAGGGACTGTCAACTTTCTCCGTAGTGGCTACTGTGGGTAGTAATCTTTTCATTACCTGAATTTGCGTAAGTGCTGTAATATCCTAGTCGCTTTCTCTATAAATATTCCCAATGAAGATTGAGCTCACACACGACACATGCAGGGAGAGCTACTGTTGCAACATGAACCTTTGGCTGACGACGATTCCGCCAATGTAGAAATCTGTCTTTGCGTAGTGAAATAGTCATTACCAAAGTTATACTCAGTGGGGCGTTGGCGGATCAGCTACGACTTGTCCAAGGTTGACCACGAGGACGAGAATCCGATAATTGTGGACGTCGTGAAGCGCAACGTTTGCCAAATCACAGAAGAAGCTGTCGGCAGAGTTGACATTGCATTTTGCTGACTCTGCGCGCCCCTACCAGAGGTGTCCAAGGTGAGACTTAATTAGATTCCAGGCAACGCGCCAAAACTCTTTTGCTTCCATACTTTTGACATCAGTCAAGCTTAAATGTGTGTTTTTTTGCCACTGACATTGAATCGTTATGGCATCACTGACCAGCGTTACCAGAAATGCAATCAATTCTCTTTGTTTTCCCGTCCTCTTCAGGCAACTCTCGACCACGTTAAACGTGACCTCGTCTTAGACCTCGGCAGTAGAGGCCAATCGGGCGTTTTCATCTTGGTACAGGCGTGGCAGTAGCTATGTACGTATTGTACAGTCTGTGAACTGAAAAGCCCCGAGATCCCGTGTTTGTAGTCATGCTTGAAAATTCTCAAAGTCCTAGTAAACAATTTTTCTACTCCGGGTGCGCTGTCCAATTGTTGCGCTGATTTTAATGTACATCATGGTGCTAACAATACACTTCATGGGAACTAAGACTATATATTGTGTTTTGGATCCTATCACTTACCTTCAATTTTGATTCCGATTAACTTCCGTGTTGAGCCCCAACGACTCTGGACTCTATGCTGACCTCGCATGAAGTTTTAACATAGAAATCCCATCCATTACTAGCGGAGGAGCCTGGCGCTGCTCGACTTATTAAGATCTATACATACAAAAAAGGAAAACTTTATTTTTATAACCTCCCTGGTGCTGCTTGAGTTATTAAGACTCAGCTCAGCACTTCATGGACTCTGACTCATGCATGGGCTCTGACAAACTTGATAATGCACTGACCAGTGTTCTCAAAATGTCGGCATTTCAAAAGGACAGGACAAATCCTGCCAAATATATATGTATTAGGCTGGTTCGAAATGTACTTTTTCTGGAAATTCACATTTTTTCATCCTGTTTTTTTTTTTGGCATAGGGTCAAATAAAGAGAATTTTACTAAAAAAAAAAATTTTCCTAAATGGTCGTTCACTATCTGCACTTTTAATGGGAAGTTTTTCTGGAGTAGCACGGAACATAGAGCTGTCTGAATTTGTAACTTGAACAATGTTATGTTATAAAAGTGTCTCTGATGAATCTGAAATTTTAGAAGCTGGTAGTGGGGAATGTCTAGAATCAGCAAAAATAATTCAGCTCAATCAGAGACACTCTTATAACACAGCATTTTTTGGAGTACAAACATGAGTGTTGTTTTCGTCCGAGCCGAAGCTTTGTTTTGCTAATTCTTCTAAACATTCACCAGTATTAGGTCCTGAAATTTCAGATCAATCAGAGACACTTTTATAACATAGCATTTTTAGAGTTTCAAATTCAGACAGCTCTATGTACAGTGCCACCGTAATAAAACTTCAAAGTAAAAGCGCAGATAGTAAATCAATTTCTTTTCAAAAAATGAGACTTGTACCAGCTACACCAGAGTCTAATGCCAATTTTCCACCATGAAAATCCGAAGTTGAAATTTTCGAACTAGCCTAATATAAACATATATTAAACCCTTTGAGAAGAAGGTCCGTTCGGGGTTGGACCTCAAAGGACACTAATCTTACAGCGCTAAAATGAGTTAAAGGGATGACAAACACAGTGAGGTGAAAGAGGACGTTCAATCCTTCACTAGTATGAACGTCTTTAAGTGACTTCATTAAAACCTATTGCTTAAACGACTTTAAAATGTCAGTGCTGGCAACTGCCTCATTTTTGGGAGCATTAACCTCTCGTTCGAGAGCTACATAAGCCTAGAAGCTGATCCGTACATAAGCCTTGCACAGGGCAACTGCTTCACTTTTTTATTCTGCAACCTCGCTGAAGTAGCGGCATTCGCACTGCAACCTTGAGGCACATTTTTGCTGTTTACAGCAAACTGACAAATTTGTTGCCAAAACGTAGTCACAAGCTGCATTCTGATCAATTTCTGATCAATTGATGCCTAAGCCTCAAAAGTATTTTCATGGATGTGTGAATTAGGTCACTCTGAATGTTAAAGTTGATTGGTACTGAGCTGAGCACAGTTCTAATGGTTGCACCTTTGTACAGAAGGACTGCAAGGACTCAAGTCGGTACAAAACGGTTTGCTTCATCTTATTGTATCAAGAGACCGCCAAATTATCTCAGCTGTACGGCGCTCCTTGCACCACCTGCAGTACAGGAGCCACTTTTTTGGAGTCTGTAGCAGTTCAGTTGCTCTGTGCAGCCATTTATGACTACGCATATGTTGACCTGCACTGTGCGTTAGCCAAAGGCAAGCCTCGCTGCTGCTGGCGGGTTAAAAAGTAATAAATGACAAATAGACCTTGAAGAGATCACCTTAGATTGGTGTTGGCAGAAAAAAATCACTAGGTGACCAAATTGCCACTCATCATCGATTATGGTGAGTGGCTTCCGCTAACTCCTGCTTCATTATCCATGTTTTTGTTTTTATCAAGGGCGAGGGTGATCAAAGGCTGGCAAGCCTGGACTTTCCCCTGCTTGTATTCCATCGGCCTGGACTGCGTCAGAGACGTCGAAGGTCCTCGACTCCATGGGCGTGGAAATCTCAACAGTCATGGACGTGAGGGCAAGGTGGAAAATGCTCAAGACTCCGCGGACCTTTTGTTTGGTGCTGGACGGCAGAGTCAGGAGTGAATCCCCTTTTTCATTGCTTGGATTTTATTTTAGAGTCGCGTTCTCCATCGGCGCGCCGAAGTTGATAGCTCACTGGCTATTGAACCCCGGTAAAGATAACTTCTTGGACAAGATTCAGACGTTTGAGCACTGTGATCGCAACTATCTCCACGAGAACATACGGAGAAGGGAATAAAGTTGGACGCTATAATAGATCGTGTGAGGTTATTATTGGACAAGAAGACATAGTAATCAGTGACAACCTATGGTGTAGTAAAGAGACACATCACAAGTGAAACATGCGACACAGATATGTACTTGGTACTGTACTGTACGAGTGCACAAAGTGCGGTTTAGTATTGACAACTGTGCCCGGCAAGCTTTCGTAAAAAGCATCACAGAAGCTTCTGCAGAAAATTGATCAGGTTGAAGCCTTTGCTCTTCTTCTCGATAAAGGCTCTACCCTTCCTGGCCGGCTGGTTCTCCTTCCTCTGCTCGTTGGTGATGCCCACCACGGTGAACTTGCCCTTTTTGTGTCTGAACTGGTGGCCTCCATGGGCCCGCGACGGCATCGCCATTTTCGGCCTGTGGGGCAGGCTCTTGACCTCACTAGGGTCCGGGGGCGGCGAAGGCAGAGTCCTGTAAACATACCTTTGGGGGGCATCGTCCAACCTCTGCGATATCTTCGGCTTGGGCACCACCAATACATGTGTGGACGGGTTGTTGATTTGTGGATTTGGCCGGACATGAGCTAGGTGGTCTTTGGGAGGCAGACGTGACTCTTCCTTGTGGTCTGAAATCACATCAGCGTCGTCTAGGCCGTAGTCGTTGCCGACCTCCTCGATGATGGTGGGAAAGATTTGCGTCTCTGAAGTGTAAGAGTCCTGCTCTTCGGTGTGGGAGACCACGTAGTTGCTCATCAAGCTGGCGGGTAAGTCGCTGTCGATGGCTGCGGGGAATCCTTCCCTGAAGGTTCCGCTGGCGTAGTCGTCCGGAGGGAAGGATTTGTAGTAGATGACTCCAAACCTGGGCAGGGGGGTCGTTGACGTAGTCGAGACTCTGTAATTGTTGTCAGGGGTCAAGTTGTGGAGAAGAGGGTTCACGCCGTACTTGGGCAAACTCGAGACTTGGACATGACTTGACTCTTCGCGCTTTGGCACCTTTTTCTTCACCACCACCTTCTTCCTCTTGGGTCTGCTTTTGGGAGAGGAGCTGAAATAGTGAGAGTTGGGGACAGGAGTGGGCGGGAGAGTGGGCAGGAACACTGAGGTCGTGGCGCTGGTGTTCGGCCCATACATGCCCATCGGTCTGCTGTAAGTTGTTGGCACCGGTGCAGTTGTCGATGCAGTAGTTGTCACCACTGTTGTCACTGTTGTCGTAATTGTTGTTGGTGCGGTAGGCCTAAACTCCGGCTTGGTGTACACGGGCTTCATGTGGGATCCGGACGAGTGCTGTGACTTGAATGAGAGCTTCACCGATGGCTCCCTGGTGACAGGGATGTCTGTCGTGACCGGTGTCAAGATCTTTCTCGTGGGCACCAGTATCGCAGGGTGAAGAGTGGGAGGTCCATACGTGGGAATGGGAGGGAGTTTTGAAGGTGCTGGCGGCAAGGCTGGACCATACGTCGTACGACGAGGAGGAGGAGGAGGAGGGGGGGGATACGTTGGTTGCGTTGACCTGAACGTCGAGTATGGAGATGCATAAGTTGAAGTGTAGCTTGGACTCTGTGAAGTAGCGTATGTCGTTGAATAAGTTGAGTGGGGATAAGGTGACGGCGTGGTCGACGACACGTATGATGCCGCCGCAGTTGTCTTGGGCGTCACGTAAGACACGGTTGATTTTGGAGTAACTTTATAGCGCAGTTTGGTGTTTCTAGGCGGAAGCCCGAAAGACAAGGCTGTGGGCTTGGTGGCCTTAATGAGCACTGTGTTGGTGGCCTCTGTAGGTCTCACTCTAGATTTTCTTTTAATTTGGTCCAGGAGTGCCTTCGGGATGGGCTTCCTCCTGTTGGGCGTGGGGGGAGGCGGGACAAATGGGATGGCGGTGCCCTCGTACCTGACGTCGGCGGTGTAGCCATTGGCGGGATCGGAGCGGTACCTGAAACGACAGTGGTTCAAGGCACTAATGTGCGTCACAGTATAAAGATACGGTGAGTATCCGTCCTAAAGCAAAACATTGTTGAACACAGTAATCCTCTCGTTCACTCACGAGACGATTTGGGTTCTGCCATCTGGAAGAAGAGTGCGGTACTCTCCCTCCACCACGACGCCGTCCGACCTCTCCGCCCTAGAGAAGAGGTTGGCACTGCCCCTGTCGTCCACTGCGTAGGAGAACTCGTATGGGCGGCTGGGGGCGACGTCTTCCAAGTGGTATGGACGAACATAGGGACGAGCACTAGTGAACGACCTGGCCGTCCGCGTCTTGTCCTCGGTGTCCTCGCTCTTCTCCCTCTCATTCTTGGCAGAGACGGCGAGGACAATGATCCAGAGTATCAGAAGCGAGGGGCGCTGATTAATTGAAAGAGAGGACGTCCGTCGTATGAGAATTAATAAGGCGTGGACAATAAACATTGTCTGACATTGCTGTCATTGCCCGATGATCGTGCTAGCCTGGCGTGAACAATTGCACTGCGCTCCAGTATTGCAAAATTCGGGGCACTTGAGAGTGCTCGACGTGAGTGACACACGAGGTAATGGAGCTGCGCAGGGGATGAGAGCAGAATTGAATTTGCGATCATGTGCTGATGTTCTACACACTTAGTTACTTGCACCGGACTGATGTACTCTGTAAATGCATAGGCGCAGAAAACAATTCCTCACCACTCTCAGTAGCTGTGGCCTCATCTTGGCAATGTTGCCCCTCAGCTCCCACCTCCAGAAAGTTGGAAGCTAAGGGAGATCGTCCATGGTCAGAGCGCGTCTCTGTTGTCTCAGAGCTGACTGCACCATAGTTCTATTCAATCCGTGACTTTTCCGATGCTAATTTCGCTTGGCTACTAACGGTCGAGTGGATTTACATGATGGTTTTATTGTGAAGCCGCTTTTGCTACTCGTAGGCCTAGTTGACACTGGCATGTAAGCCTACGCGCAAAAGTACGCGCGCGCATTCGCACGAGCTCCACGGCTGCGTCAACCAATGGTGCGTACGTGCCTCTGCACATGTCCAGCATGCGCATGGAGTGGAGGTCCCAAGAGCAAGTGGCCGAGTTGATGGAATGCGTGAAGTGCCTCCAGTGCAATGGGCAAACTTCGGGCAGAAGACTCAGCATGTACTGTACACTAGAAACACGCGCTGCCCTGGAAGCGTTGCAGCCTGATTGTCACCTTGAGATGCGTACGTTCATACCTCTAATAACGCAGTAGTTGAGGTCGTGGGAGAACGTCTGGAGGTCTAATTAGTGGAAGTGGGAGGACAATTACTTAAGAACAAAATAGCAATGCCGAACATTAATAATGCTGAGACGACTCACAATTGTGTGGGCCTAACCACTCCCGAGAGGTAATGAAATACATGTGGGAATTAAGCGCTAGGTGACAAAAAGAAGCGTTGACTCTAGAACCACTCGTTCAAGTCCGCGCTGTCTATGTACGTATATGAACCACCCTGCACTTTATGCTAATGGCTCTTTATTTTCTCGCTGACCGTGGAGGGACTTCAAGCGTGAAGATGCGCTTGGGAAAATCAAAATATAAGAAAATCGAACAAATCGGCCAAATGCGTACTTTTCCGCTGCTGCCACTCTCAGCGTGCGTACGGACAATGCGAGACGGACGCAAGCGCGTGAGGCTGAGCAGCTTCATCCACGTCGTGTATTGATAATGGAAGTAACTCAAGGTGACAATTTGCAGCGAGGATTGCAGCAATTACGATTAAATATGGTAGTAATCTAAGCACAGCTTTCAAAGCTGTCTGTGCATACGATTGCATGCAGCACGGTATTGTACAGCAATTACAAGTACGTGCTGTGGCACCAGAGTGCACCAGGTCGGCTCCGCAGCGCAAGTAATCAGGTCAAATGGAAATGCTTACACGTTGACACTGAATGTCAAAGTGCTAACTTCGATAAGCAAGTCCAGTGCGGCTGGAAGTTGTCAATCGCCGATTACTTTTTGCACCCCCGGTTCACGGTCATGGTCCTGCTCTTCCTGCGGTAGCCACGCGTGAACTTGTGCGTACGTGCAGCATTGTAGCTACTATGGTCAAATTTTGTATCAATCACCACGAGCGACGACGCAGATGTTTAATTACGGCGCATAAAGTCTCATCGCGGCGACAAAAACACGCTCGCACTGGGGGAATCGCAGCACAAGATCAAGGTGACAGCCAGCTGGAAAGGTTCACTACTGAAGAGGTACCACAAATGCTGTACATTGAGCTTGGAACGAGGAGTTCCGCCAGCTCCAAAACTCGTTGCGAGTAATAAGTCCAGCATCAGCGACTACGAAGTCACCTTTGTGCTAAAGAGCTGTAACTTCCAAATGAGCTGGATGATAATTGTGAGGCCCTTTTTCAGAGGCCTTGTAACTTGTAGCAATTGGTAGTGAAGGCGAAGAAGTATTTGAGAGTAACCGAGTGTAGATCGGATCCCCCCCCCCGTGGTGCAGGAGTAGTACAGTGGGTGTACGAGTATCGATGTGCTCTCCAGATTAGAACATGAACTGGTACACACAGTGCTACAGTACCACCGGCTACTGGGTGGTCTAGAGAAATTTGCAGCTTATTTTGAGAGTGACAAGGACGAACCTCCTTCGTCCACTCCAACGAGGTGTGATCCAGAAGAAGAAAAAACGAATTAGCCACCTGTTGCGGAAACATAGATATTTCGATCACGCAACCTTTGGAAATGTAGAGATGGACCAATGAGCAGCCACTTTCTCTACGCACGTGAATTAAAGAACAAGTAGTACCGTCCGTATTACACGGTTAACATATAGCAGGCAGTCTATCAAATGTTGCTGTCTGGGGGCCGGCAATCATTTTGCTGCCAATGCTGAGTGGGAGGATTGCCGGCCTAAATTTCAACTGATTCGCAGCCCGCTGTGCAAAGAAGACTTTGCGGATACATTGGGCATAGTCAATCAATCCTGAGCTACAAGATCAACGATGCGGTCAACACACATTGCTCTTCTAGCTTCAATCCCAATCACCACAAAGGCCCAGGCTGGGCCTACGTCTAATTATTGTCATTACGGTGCCATTGAAAGCCGAGGTATCGATCACACTCAACACCAATCTATATACAGAAGGTAAAAAATTATATTTCAGACGGAAGATTATACGCGTACGTCAAAGCTCATACCACAGTTGGGAGAGTGTGGTAAGCACTGAAATTGGTCATGACGCCTTCGTTAGAAGTGCGGTATTCGTACGCCAATAATGTACCGGTTTGACATGATGTGAAAGAGTGATGCATACAATTCTTAGAAAATAGTCAATTACATGACATAAGATAAACTACCAAATGCTGTTCACTAGAATACTAAGATGTTTGTAAATTCTACAAATACTCGTAAATGGCATATCAATAGGAAAAGAAACACTGACATATAAAAACATAGTGTGAAAAAATTATATAATAAGTAGGGATACGACTAGGAAAGTTGTCATCGGGCCACAATCCCAGAAATGAGGTTTGCTAATAGCCCTGAAACTGTTTTTGCCCACCAGCACTTCACACTCGAAGTAAACATTTCAATTTGGTTAGGCTGATTTCAACCTAAAGCTGACATATTTCTCGTTCCTTCAGTCCGACAAAGAGCCCTAATATTGATCTACCACTCTTTTAAACTCGTGGTTAACAGTTATGAAAGCCAGTACGGCTAAGACAGGGACCCTACATTCATGCTCCCTGATCAAAAAGTGTGGAGTGCGGCTAAAGAAGCCGCTTAGCAAAGCAGACCAATCCCAGAGCCCCCGACTTAGTCTGGCTTTCGATATTTTTAACCACGGTCCAATAAAATTGTTAGTTTCTCTCGGTTAAGACAGTTTGGCCTTAACTCTTCCCGGTAGTGATCAATTTTAGGGGTCCTCGACCATCTGTAGGTTTGCGATGAGTGATAAGGCTCCTGAGTTGCTTGGGCACTTTTCAGACTTTTCCATTATAAGGTAATATTTTTAAGGCTAGTGGGCAGGACTCATCATGATCATGTACGAGTCTCTGATCCTGCCTCTGAGAATGCACTCGGTTGATTGAAGGTGCAATTCATCAGCTGAGTTTCTTCTTCTCCTCCCTTAAGTTTGCATATTGCAATTCCACCATTCAGATATGTTAATTAGGCACAATTCATTAAGTAACTTATTAATCTCCGGAATAATGCTTCTTTACAATTCATCACATTCACTTAAGTATTGCAGTTATTCTTGCTGGTCTTCTTGGTCCCCCTGTGCTGTTTGGGTAGAGTGAGTGCAGAGAAGTCGATGACGCTTGGATCGAAGGCTTCTCCTGGTTTCAGTCCAGCGCAGAGACCGCCAAAGATTTGCCCTTGGGGAGCTGGGGGAGCGGCCGCAACCCCCACTTGGTCGAAGTATGGAAAATCCCCATAAGGCAGGTCAGCAACAGCCGGAGGGTGTTGCTGTTGCTGCATGAGGTACATGTTGCTGTTCCTCTTCCGTTGTTGCTGTCTCTTTTGGCCGTTGAAGGCGCCGCTCTTTGGTACTAAAATTGCACCACCGTTCAAGATGAGCTGCCTATAAGTGAAGCGTCCTCCTCAAGCTTTAAAGCTGTGTTCAAGCTTTGGGTATTTAGCAGTCAAACCTTTGGATGACAACGCTTTTGCTGTCGAAGGTGATGCGGACACCTGTGGAGACAAGACTTTCCGCTTGACCTTTGCCGTCAGTTGCTGCTTCCTTTTCCTCGTCTGCACTTTGTCTTTCCTCATCTGCACCGGCCTCTCGATCCCGTGCAGCTTGACGTAGAGACCGCAGGCATTGCAGACCGGCAGTCCAGTGGCGTTCCGCCGCCAGAGGGAGGTCGTCTGGGTGTCACAGTTGGCGCAGCGAGTCTGCGGGCCGAGTCGAGCGCCACGGTTCTGAAGATGAAATACAACAAGTGACTTCAACATCGCGAAGCGCGCACTTGCTCTCGTGTCTTAAACATTATACCTGAACAGATCAGTAAGTCCTACTGCTGCTACCTTACCTGGCGCAGCCAGGAAAGTTGCTTCACCTTTTTTCAAACATTGTTTCATCTTAAGATATCTACACCTCGATGATGAACCAGATCGACAACTTGAGTGTTAAAGCTAATCACTTTTTGTGTGTAACTTGGACTACTAAAAGTACATTTCCTGCATTTTAAAGTTACCTTCAGTAACCCCCCTCCACTAAACAGTAAAAGTGTACAAAACAATTAGCAAAACTGAGACATCTCACCACTGGCTTCTTGGGTACGACCTCGTAAGTGTCTCCATCTCTGTTTTTCCCGCGGTTACTGCAGGAGCCGCCGCCACCGGTGGTGGAGTCGCAGCCGTGGATGGCGGCTCGGCGCCCGTTGCACATGTTGTTTGCTTGGGCGGTGCTAACGGCCGAACTCTTGACGGCGGGCATGCAGCCTGGGTACATGTCGTCAGATACAGGGCTGAAAGTGAAAAAAAGTCTCCATCTCATTGCTCGTTCACCTGGTGGCCTAGTAAGTGGAGGAAATTCAAGTGGAACAAAGGTGACTTTGCATCATGCAGATGAGGTTCTTTTTTTTTACATCTTAAACAAAGGCAAATTGAAAACTTACACTGCCATCATTGTTTGGCCCGGCAATAACGGCGAGGACATGGGTTGCTGCTGCTCCATCCCTTCGGACATCGCCGGGATGGGGGCAGGCGACAGGGAGGGGCAGGGGGTGTGACCGGTCATCGGAGGCTGAGTGTAGTGACCGTGCGAGAAGCCTAGGCCGGAGACTTGATCTGCAACGGAGAAGCATCTCTACATGAGCGTTCGACCAAGCGTTGCTTTCATGTGTGCGCCAAAAGTCTGCCTTTAAATTGTTCCGCCCGCAGTCGCTGTAGCAGATTCGCTTTCCTCCCTTCGACACTCATTTGCCTGAATCCCCATCACATTAATCAAAACAAAAACATTCTTGCTCATGTTACATCTCTCCCTCGCCCGCCCCTCTGGCTCTCCTCTCCAGAGCTCACAAAGAGCTCAGGCTGTCGTGCCAGCACTGGGGCAAATGCTTCACACTGCACAGGCCGTGTGTACACACATACGTGCAGTGCACGTTGTGGCGGCTGCACAGAGCAGATGAAGAAGCACCAAAACTGGGGCACTTTTGGATAACACACGAGCCACCTCTTTTGTGTGTCGTTGTTGTTTCGCCTTCTTTGTCACGTTTGACGTGTGGTGAGCGGAAGGGTTGAAGTTGCAACTAGTGACTCCTTCAAGTTACCAGAGCGGCCTCGAGATGTGAGTCACAAGAAGGCGTAACAGGCATTTGGGGTCATGCAGTCTCCAGCTTGAACGGCCTTTTCGTCGTTGTTCAAGGCGAGAACTGTCTCAACTGTCAAAGTTGCCACTTGTCTTAGTCTCACGTAGCATCAATAAATAGACTTATAGATGTGGGCATATCTGTGCAAGTCATGGAGGACAGTAGAGAAGAACAAATCAATGAGCTTCCTTAGGCTGGGGAAGTAATACCCTGCTACGCAGGCTCGTAATCAGCGCTAATGTTGACTAACGCAAACGCGCCCAGTTGCAGATGGAGCAATAGCGCTGAACAGAAGTAACACAACATGAACTGAACGAAGGTCCTGTTTTGTCACTCACATGGGTCCACCTGCTGTTGGTGCGTGGTGATTGTGTTGGCTGGGATGACGTCGTACGCGCCAATGGGAGAAGGCGCCTGCTCAAGGTAGTAGGTGGTATTGGGAGAGTCACTGGAAGGAGTGGCAGTGCCCCTGTGAGGTATCGTTGTGCCATATGAGGGGCCTTCGCCATACATGCTGTGAATGAAGGATGAGCTCTTCAAATTGGAACGCTAACCTGGAGACCACTGAACTCACCTAATATCAGCCTGGCCATCGTATCTGACGGTGTCTTGTCCCCAGCCTTGATAGGCGAAGCCATTGGAATCAAAGTTTATGGCCGCCTGTTCCTGCTGCTGTCCGTCCACCACGGCTTCGGGGCCCAAAGCAATGAACATGCTTTGGACCACGATGTCGTTTCCTCCCATCGGGACTGGGAACATGTCGGCGTACTCGACGACCGCGCCTCCGGTATTGCCGTTATTGCCGCCCTCAGTCTGCAGACTGGTGAGCTCAGTCACCGTGTGGCTCGCCAACTCCTCCACTGAGGGATCAATGTCGGAGGACGCGAGGTTACCGCTACACGAAGCAGCGACAGGCCCAGATGAGGCTGACGGCGGCGGAGGCGGAGGCGGCGGAGAATAGTGTTGATTTTGCGAGTAGACATTTCCCGCTTCCTCGAAGAAGAATTGTGGTTGGAAATAGCTTTGGTGCTCTTGCTTTTGCTGTTGTGGGTGTGGCAGGATAGTGGGCGGGGTGGGTTGTCTAAGAGGCGTGTCAGCTGAGGAGGCGCTCAGGAACACCGAGTCAGAGAAGGAGTCGCACTGAGACATCTAGAAGTCGGACAGGCAAGTGTTGACGCGGCAGTGCATGAACAGCTGGATATGTCTCACCATGATCACGGTTTCCGAAGCCACTTCGGGGGAATGCGTCTCCTCCTTACATAGGAGGACTCCTTCGCCTTGCTGATAGTTGTTGAGTGGCGAGGAAGAGGTAGATGGCGAAGAGTTGTTGTTGTTGTTCCACCCGTGACCGTTGCAGGACGCCACGGGGGCGACCATGGTGCCCACGTTGGTGCTGTTCGTGGTGCACACTGGGGAAGCCACCATCATGTTGCTGTTGACGACGCTGAGGTTACTCTTGACGCTGCTGCTGCCGCTGCTGTTCCGGCTGCTCGACAAAGGAGGCATTGGGAGAAGAGCTCTCCGTTGTGAGTTCCAGAACTCAGAATGATCTGCAATGATTGGCAACTGGTGTAAACTGTAATAACATTGCCGTTAAGTCTCTTCATGACTCAATGAAGCCATCACAATTTCTGCCAGACTGAGAACAGTTTCAAGCTGTGGGAAAAAGGGCCAAAATATTTGCGGTTTGTCTTGGTCGCGCCCAATTTCATTCCCTCTTGCCCATTTTTCCTGCACCAAGGGAAAGAACACACAATACCGGTAGCTGTGGAAAAGAACACATGTCGCCAAGTATGGGCGACATTTGCGCTTGGGGTGGAAAAAAGAATGAGCTCTCAAATTAACGCCTAAGAATGCCAGAAATAGTTTGGGTCGCTCCATATGAAAAGTATTTAGGCTCCTACTTTGTGCTGTTTGGCGGTTACTGTGTGCGAATGGAGCAATGCATGCATGCACAGTGCACTCCGCATGAGCGGGACACCTTGGGCTCTTCCTCCCCCTGAGCTCCCGCTGTAGCGGAGGTGACGACTTACTTCAAGGAGGAAATGTTCTGTGCAATGGAACCAAGTTTCCTTATCTGGTCCCCGCTCACGCGGAGTGTACTGTACTGTACAATTGCAGTCAAAACTTCGTCATTGGCAAAGCGTGCGTCTACCTGAGCCACCTCAGGAATCAAGCAAACGATATTCGGACAGCGGTGACAATATTGAGACTCCGATGGACTTCAATACGGAGAGTGCACCAGGTGATATACGAGGGAGGATACAACTCAGAGAGAAATATGTGTCTGCAGAACCATCTAATATAACTGTTACAGTCATAGTGACTCCTGTGGCTCGTGCATGCATCACCTCCCTTCGTCCACATTTCAAAGACATCATACGGGCCATCAACAGACACCAACTTCTGGTCAGCACGAACCCTTGAGTCACTAAGGTCTTTTCTTCAGTTGGAGAGGGTGGAAGTCATCCCGAGCCAGATGAGCAAGGAGGGTGCTCAAGCAGTTCGAACCTCCGGTGGTTCACGAACGTTGTGGTCTCTGTACTAGTCGCCATGTGGTTCCATGGCATAGCGGCGCTGACGGTCGTCGAAACCGCGGCCGAAACTCAGCCAAAATGGTTGCAACCATTCATTTCCCCCAGAACTGTGAAGAAAGAACCTGCAGGAAGGTTACGCCTACAACCTCAACAAATTTTGGTTCCCACTTAAGTTATGGCGGTGGTGAATTCTTTCAACACTCACTGGACACGCTCAACCTCATCAGGAACAATTTGGTCAAGGAGCAGAGGCTCTAGAAGGTCCGTATGGAGAACTTGGCTGGCCATGAAATTGCCCACCTCAACTATAGGTACAGTAGATTTGCCATGGAGGTAGTTGAGATTGATAATCTTGTAGCTGTCGTACTCGTTGCGACAACGTTGTTGTGGTACACTTTGCAAATGCGACTATGCAAGTTCCATCCTTCCCCCGATTCCTCTCTGGACCCGAATTTTCGACACACTCCGAATGAGATTCAACCCTCGATCGGACTTTAAATTCCGCTACCACTGTTTAACCACGAGTGGCATAAATACTTCAGCTGAGTCAAGGATGCTGGCAATTAAAACGACATCATCTCCGAGGGGGCGACACAAAAAATGCAGCACGAAATCGCGCGAATTCCTTTATGAATCTCTTTAGACCGGAATGTGATATCACTGGGAACGGCTTGTCTCATCTCGCTTCATAAATGCATAGATGATGTTTCTAAGGTGTCACTTTTGAAATTTAAACTTGCTCGCTCAAATCTCCTCGGAGATGTTGACAAAAACATTAGCAAAAATCCCTTCTTCTGCAGAAGTGCAAACATAGAACTGTTTGCCTCGATTCACTTTCGATTTTCCCCTACTTGGAGAAGAGAGGAAGTCCACATTTCCCTACGTGTGGCCTCACCGGAAACTGAGAAATCGGGCCTCGGATTTCTTTTTCTCCTCTACGTCAACGTAACTGCAGTGAGTGCATTACACGAAGCGCTGGGTGCACACGGAGTTGGACTCGCTGATCGAGGGCAAGATGGAGTCGACGAGGAGGACAAGTCATACTTGCACGAGGAGCAACGTCACCGTACACAAACGTTGCGCATCATTGTACTCTCTGGTGAGGTCAGGTCGTGTGGGGTTGACAGGAAATTGCTTGATAAGTCTGAAATGTGCGGTGCTGAAAGACAGTGCGGGTAGTAAAGAGTCCTTCTGGAAAGCTGCGATCGCCGAGCTGAGCTCACGTCTGTTGACCGGAGTCTTTTTTTTTCCTATCAAGTACCGAGATGCGGACTAGGATGGGAGGACTGGAAAAGTCTGCGCAAAAGCATCAAGAGCACACGCCATTCTGAGAGAGAATGTGACAAGTACGTAATCGCTGTCTTTCAGCACGTGCCCGGATGTGCACCAGCGGCTTAGGACCAAGTGATAAGGACGCTACCGAGGACCGACTGTACCGTACGTGTTGTCTAGCACCGCATTTCAGCTGTCTTGGACGTGCGTTACTCATGTATAAATTAGCATGGCGTGACCTGGCCTCTTGGGCGATGCGTAGCAAGCCAATCACTAATCGGGGTCTCCGCACCAGACTTTGGGATAGGCCCTTGTCTTATCTGAACGCATGTGACGCATCGGCACAAACACAAACTCCTCCGATAGACGCTAAAGGTGGGGAGGACTAGTTGGGCATAGCGATGTTGAAGTATTCTTATCCATACCTACTTATAAATGTGTACACACATAGTTTAATGGAGCAGAGGTAGCAAAGCAGCAATTTCACTATCGCACAGCACAGCTTATCGCGGGATAGAAAAAAAAGTTATCAGAAGGCCTCTCATTCTATCCGCTGGTGATAAAGGCCTCCATTTGAGGTCGCGCGCTATCGTCAAAGCTTCCATTTCAACTTGTCCGGCCTCTCTGCGAAGGCGTCGCCGTCCTCGCATTTATTAATTCTGCCGCCAAGAACTTGTGGCAGGCCAGAGCCAGGAAGAGACCGGGCATGTGAGACTGGTGCGACTTGTGTCGGAACCACGGAGAAACTGGCGTGCAGACGCGCGCGCACGCACACCCATACACACACACACACGCACGCACACATGTGCAACCGTGGGTGATTGAGTGTGTGGCGACCCAAGCGTACACGGCATCATCCAAGCTGGTGTGGGCGAGGAGGAAGGAAAAACACACCAGCAGCTTCCAGATATTTTTTCCTCGTCCTCCCACCCGAAATCCCGATCAGATTTCAAAGGCTGCTCTCATTCTCCTCTCCCTTCACACACACATTTTGCCACATTTGTGGGGCCAATTAGGGCTTTAAATTGGTCTCTCGTGCTCGTGTACAACATCGACATCAATGTGGCCAACGAGCTCATAGCTCAAGTCAGCCCTGGCTGTAGGAATCATGCCCAACAAGAGTGTCACACGCATGCATAAACTTTACATGGGCTACCAACTTGCACGCAACACGTTGTCTTTGGTACTTACTCTGTCGGAGAATCGCTAAATCCTCTTCTTTCAACCAAGTGTGAGGAAAGAGTCTCTTCCTTGGATCGCCGACCACGGACTTCTTTTAATTCTTAGTCACATCCAGAAGGAAGAAAATGAGGGATCGGAAATTTGGCGTGCGTGCATGACTGGGTCCAGCAGCCGCGTGCGCTCGTTCGCAAGCTCCACCTCCCTGGGCTCCCCGACGGGCGGCTGCGGGGCGACTCGCCGTTCGGTGGCTCTTGACGTGGGTTGCGCTCGTGTCTGCCCTCGTTCTCGGCCGCTCTCGCGGGTCCCGCGGGTCCCGCGGCTGTGGCGGCTGCGGCGGCTCTCGCGGCTCTCGCGCTCCCGTGCTAATGGCGGTTGAAGCCCTCAGGAAATGAGGGTGTCATTGGGCAATGATGGTGACTCGTGGCGATCTGAATCACTTCAAAGCGCAAACACACAGCTTGTTTGTGCGATTCCTTGTTGTGGTACAGAAAGACGACGTCACAAGCCTTTTTTTTCACTCCTTCTTCTTCCTCTTTTCGCACTCTTGCGCCAGACAAACGATGAAGCTGTGGCCGTGGCTGTTCACGGCGGCGAAGTCGTCGCGTGCCGTCCCCTTTGTTCCCTCGGCCCCAGGGGAGTTGTCACCACTGCAGGTGGAGGCTTGAATGAATGAGTCCGATGGAGGAGGAGGAGAAGAAGATCTGGTCCAGAAACGTGACCACTGCGGAGTCCATGAAGCAACTAAAAGAGGCCTGAGCCGAGCTCTCCTCTATGTTGTGACCCGGGCGTCGCCAACCGCGAGCACCCTTGTTTTCTTCCTTGTTTTGCCAGACACACATGCGATATCTCGTGGACGTCGAGGCGGTTGATCCGCAGGCCGTGCACACGTGTCTTCTTCTGTCTGGGCGAGAACTGAGAATGCGATATGAGGCTGACCCAGACCGGGGCGCAGACAGCAGAACCTACACAAATTACGAGTATTTAGAGGATTCGCCCGCTCCATATTGAATTCCGCCGGAGAGACGCCAGTGGCTGTCCGTGACCACGGCCGCCATCGGCTCCATCAGACTTTTCTGGCACCTCCTTGGACTGTATGCAAACAATGGACGCATGGCTGTCGGCTGGAGGACGGTTCCATTACACTTGACCCTGGAAGCGACGTCTTGGGTTGGGGCGTGTGCTCAAGAAGGCACACATCCACCATACCCAAAAAACAAACGGAAAAGCATTATTATTCGCCCATACTCGTGTCAATGTGTGTCATCTATAGACGTGTCAGCCATCTAACCTGCCTGCAATGGAGATCCAACCTGCTCGTTTTCTTCATCGCTCTTCATTCTTGACCGAGACCGGGTAGATTCCACCCAGCTGTTGACACTCCTGCCTGGGCCCCATTTGCCACGTGCTCGCTGTGCAACCAAGAGGAAACTTGGGAGAGGTGAACACCGGAAGCGACTGAGACCCACTGACCAACTGGCGGAAAAAGTGAAATCAAGGCATTCCCGGAGGCGTCAGTTTCACGTTCACGGAGTAGAAGAGACAACATCCCTGGTGGGTGAGTTGCAGTCCTGTCAGTGTTTGAGTTCAGTATTTTGGGTCCCAGGAACTCTGATTGGCATTCATTCAGTCCAAGTTCGCTGAAACTCCACTCATTCGGAAGGTTATGCTATGATGTGTCAGAGCAGTAACTTCCTAAGGACAACAGAAATACTGACTGTTTATTCACACGTTTAGGTCGGAGCTACTTCCTTCCTCAGTCATCGTGCTTAGGCAAATGACTCCTCGACGCGTTAAACAGATTGGCCGTGAAAGAAAAAAAAAGTTCAGCCTGAATAAGCGCGAATGTTGTTGCTCTTTGGCATCCCGGTATCGCTGAGAGCGTCTGGACTTGAGCAGCCACGCCAACGAAGTGCCCTGCACGTCAAGATATACATATGATGTGTTAAGAAGCACTTTTGAGAGTGTCTAGATGTTCATATTCCGCTGAGATGACGCGTTTGCCTTCACCGTGAATGTGTCATGGGCAACTACCAGAGGATCCGCCCTCTTGGGAAACAACCCATAAAGCAGACGCGAGCCATGGTCGACACACAACGTTTTAATGACAAAGACAACGGCTTTTAACACTTTGCACCAAAGTACTCGTGAGGGCTGAACTTTTGCCCGGCATCCAATGAAAACTGCGTGTCTAAGGAGCGAGAAGCTGTGCTACATTATAAGCACATTAGGTGTCAGCGGAGCAGCCCAGACTGCCACATTCCGTCATATCAATGAACCACGGTGTCGAATTACTGACACGAGCCACACAAGCTTCAAACAGCAACCGAGCTCGGCGTGTGTTGTGCAGTGCAGCATTTCGTTCGTCGTACAGTACATAAGTGCGTACACATATGTACATACGTTGTACGTACGTGCGGGTGTGTGTGTGCGCAAACTCAGACGGGGCAAGGAACGTCGGCATCCATGGCATCACAATGACGAGGGTCTATGCATGTACTGCATGATACGTACGTGCAGTACTGTACAGACTGGAAAGCAAGCACGAAACTTTAAAGAGTAATTTCAGTAGTACTGACAACTTTCCATTGTTCTGTAATCCTGGCCCGGTAGATACTTATGTTTGAGATCTGCTTCTCTCCACTCCGGTACAGCATACACAGGATGTCCCCAAAATACATGCCTCTCTAACGTGCTCATAACTTGGTTGTCCTCGGAGCAATTTATCTTTCTACGAGTATCACTCCTCCTTCTGATCGAATACTTCAATTGAGGTACTGTTGGAAGTTGCTGCCATTGTGTGTAAGGACGACTGTGTAAAATAAATACGTTCAGCATGCAGAATCGGTTCGCACTTCTCTTTTTAGCGTCCTCCTCGCTCGCTCAACCCTTTTGGGCCACCTGAGAACACCACAACTCTCTCCTGCGTGGGCTGTTTTGACACGTTACACCTTTTGTTGCCGCTCACCGACTCCGGCGCGACCAACCCTTTACGGCTCAACCCTTTTCCCCGTGTCACTCAAGACAATTGACAATTCAGGTGGCAAAACCAACAAATAATGCGCGAGTCCCTTTGAAATCGAGAGCCCACAAACAAGATTATCGACCTAATTGAGGGAAGTTTAAAGAGTTGAGTCAATATCAGAACGAGAATAGCAAAAAAAGGAGCCTTTCTAGCACTCTGTGACAGTGATTTTCCTTCGACGCTGTCACGTGGAGAAACACTGCAGTGCACAGTGTATTGTGCGTATTGTCGTGATTTTATGTTTCCAGCGTAGGCAAGTCTGCCTGCCTGCCTGCCTGCCTCACTTGATGGCTATCGGCATTCGGGATAAATAATATTTTATCCATTGTGAGCTCTTCAGGGTGCGTATCGTATGCTGCCGCCATGAGATAACGCTGTAGATACTGACATATTGTTTAGTGAGCCTTGGCCTTAGCCGCGATAGCGTTATTTAATCAAAGGGGATTTCAATACACATGATGGCAAACAACAAATAGGTTAGGGAAGGAAACTTTTGACGACGATGAGAGAGCGCACGTGCTAAGCAAGCTTCTTGCCCCTGAAGTCCAAGATCGATCCATGCCTCCGGGCGCGCTGACTTCGAGAGATTCCTCCGTAGGTTCTTGAGCATCACTGACTCCGTTGTGGTGAGTGCATGCTCGAGCATGACTAGTAGGTTCACATCACGCGCTCCGCGCGTGCTCCACCTACGTTGACGTCTTGATCTGCTCTCCAACTCATGGATGACAGCGCCGTGCTACTCTCCAGAGTGCGGAGCCACCTTGGCAGCAGCGCCAACATGAGCTTCATGAGCATCCTGCACGACGATGACCACTGTGCAGTTGCCACTGTCATGACCGAGACGAAACGACCTGGGAGGGAAAGAAAAGGCAGCTGTGGGCCATTCTTAGCATTGCTCAACACTCATGCCCACACATGGGTACATAAGTGTTTAGAAAGGAACCACGTCATTATCAGCCTTTATCAACACACAAGACCGTGATAAGATAAAAACTACTTGTTGTACGTACGTTCTACTAATCGCCCATTGTTGAACTTGCAGGTAAACGTATCTCCCTGTGTAGATACTGTATCTGCACGGTAGTGTTAGTACACGTATTATCTGCGCACACGCACACAAAGTTGATAACAAATGCAAGAAGAGAGATTACAATATGTATAACGCCGAGTGCGCCACTGAACCCGGTCGTAGTGACGCTGGGGAAACTGCCCGGGATAGAAAGGACACTGAACTTTGCCGCGTTCACCAAGTCAGTGCTGTGCAGAAGAGGCAATCGTGATTGACGACAGTGCTGGGCTGGACACACAAGTGAAAGCTGCAACGACCCTCGCCAAGTTAGTGATGAAGCTTCATTGAAGTTAGCAAGAATCTATTAATTCCCATAAAGAGCATCATTGTCGAAGCAGCAGCCAAACAAGTGTAATGAGGCGTTTTACGAAGAAATGAAAACTGCGTGTTTTTACTACATCCTCTGAGGGATAAGTGATAACGAAACTAACAGCGACAAAGAAGTGGACAAAAGCAGACTTCTCCGGTCCTGGAGGAGCAGGAGGATAGAAAAAGGGTCTTGACTGTGCTCTTCTCGGCTGCATCCAGGGTGCTGCCATCAGGTACGACGACGACCCCACCTGGAACGGCGGTGCAGGGTAAGATCCGGCGTGAAATGGTCAGATCACCCCTGGACAGGTGACGTCATGTCTTACACGTTGCAGTTTAAGATCAATGAGGATCATGTTGATGATGAGGAGGAATCCAACCACTTCCATGTCAAGCAGCCCAGAGACTTTCACGACCGCCCATTCAAAGAAGGCCGTCGCGGTCTCGACCACGACGCCGGTGTCAGAGGATCAGCAAAGCAGCACCAGTATGAAGCTACAGCGCCCGCCAATCTTGCGGCTCAAACTCCAGGAAGAGCTGATAGCACAGCCGGCAACGCCGCTGCAGGCCTCGGTGACGCCAGTGATGGCTTCGCCGCTGCTGCTCAGTCGGCGTGGCATCACAAAGTCCTGGAGCTGCAAGTCCTCCGTCTGCCCCTCGGTGGCAACGCGTCGCGCCGGCACAACGATGACGTCCAGCTCTCCAATCGACGCCGATAGCATCCGGCGTCGAGGACGTCACACTGACGGCGCGGGTGACGTCGGCTGTTGCATCATGTGGGTGCACCTGCAGACGAGCATCTGCACCGAGTGGGAGCAGAACTCGATGGTGCTGACGCCCAACAGTGGCGTGGGCGCGAGGGTGATGACGAACAAGAACAAGCCACTTCAGCAACAGACATCGACGACAAATAATGTGTCGTCAATCCTGGAGGTGAATGTCAAGCACTTACCTTTAATACTGCACAGTACTGAAGGAGAACCGATGAATGCGATATCACATTTTGTTTTTGTGTTACTTTCACATATTATTCTCGGCATAGGAAAAGCGTTGGCAATGAAATGAAAGACCCGCCAATAATTGGCAATTCTTCGGACCGCTTTGGTTCCCATCGAACTAAGCACTTAATTGAACTCATTTACCATTATGACGGACCTGAACATGTGCAATTGTCTTCCTCAGGCCCTTGCCAACAGCGACAGCCGCATCTTTGGGCAGCCAGCGCAAAAGCGCCCAAAGACAATCCATAGATGCATCTTGCAACGCGCATCCCCTGCAGCCGGCCGAAGCGCCAACAAATCTGCCGCCAGCTCGTTGCTGAAGTGTCATGTGTGTCACTCTGCCTACGATTCCTACAGCAGATACTTCGACCACTTGGTTGACTCGACGTGCGCCAGACTGAAGGAGGCAAAGGACCTGGCGGCGTTGGCGGCCACCGCTGCCACGCACCAGGCACCAATCACGCCAGAAGAGACGCCTCCAATGTCAGAGTCGTCGAATAGGACAGTGAGACCGCCCAAGATGAGACCTAGACAACTCGTGCCAGATCAGAGCCCTCAGGCTTCCTTGGACAGGGCCAAGGTGTTCAATTTCGAGCATGTCAGGACCCAGTCCATCGACAACAGCGGCGCTCTCTTCAGTAAGAGCCAACCCGCCCAGAAAGACGTACAAATTCGGTTTGGTGCGCCCAAGTCAACGAAAGTCGTCACCCTTTTGTCAGAAGGCACACCGACCTCAGACGAGAACTCCTCGCCCAAGGCCGACGAAGAGACTCCGCTCAATCTGAGCGTGGGTAGTAGCGACTTGGAGGACAGCAACGTAGCCCCCAACTCGCCGCCGTTGCCACTGAAGAAGAGGAGACGCGTCTGTCCGCACGCCGCGGCCTCGACGCTTCCGCCCATCTCGCTGGTGTCGGCGGCAGCGGACGCCGCTGCGTTGGCGGCCGTCAAAGCTCGAACGACGGCTCTACTCGTGTCGCTGTTGGGAGAGGCCAGGTTGATAGAAATGGGATCTCCCGAGAAGAACGTCCTGTGTCTCTTGAAGTCAGTGTTGGAAGCAGCGGGGGCCACGGTGGCCAGGATGGAGGACGCCTGTGGTGAGAGTTGCGGCGAGGGAGAGGACGACGACGCTGTGATGACAAAGCAAGTGAGACTGAGGATGGTGAGGAGCGAGACTGCGGCGGCCGAGAAGAACCTGCAGAGCTTGCAGGCCATCTGCGGTCAGGACCAAGTCCGGGAGGAAGAGAAATAGGTAGTTCAATAATGCACCGGGCCGAGGTTGTGAGGGAAAGAAAGCCCTGAAGTGAGCAAGAGAACACTGAAAACAAAGAAAGAAGTTGTGATTAGTTTGTCTCTGGGATTTTTCTGTGATACGTCTTGATTTTTTTTTTACAGATTGTAGAGCTTGCGTTGCGTCAGATTATTATGGTCAACAAAGAAATAAATAAACTGTTGAACGTCCAACTCCTCGAGCTATTGTTGACATGTTCACTTGTATATTTCAACTTCTCAAATGGCGTGATCAACGACAGAAACGCATCAATGCACGTACGTGTGTGAACTTTATAACATTGGCTTTCATCATCTTCAGTAATAGCGTTTTATCGTCACCATCAGAATCATTGGTGTATTTGTAAGCAGGTTTCTCTTCTTCCGCCACATTTGTCGTTCAAAAATACTTTGCCTTTTTTTGCTGGTTCTCATTGTAGAGGGGTGTGTGTGGAGGTCAATGCTTGTGGGGAGAATCGACATGGAAAGAGCAGCGATCTGTGGCGAGATCCAAACCTGCGCCTCTTCTAACTATTTGTTCTCCACCTCGTCTTTATTTACCAGGTGGCAAAACGAAGAGGTGAATAAAGAGAGCGTCTTATCGGTCTGGTGTGAAGAGAGAGAGAGAAAGAGAGATAGGAGTCTTCGGTTGGCTGTAATAATAGGTTTGCACTGCGATAAAAATCGAGCAGATAAGGGAGTTTCGTGTCTCCAACAAACAGGGCCTCAAACAAGAGCGAGCCCGCGAAAAGATAAGGCTGGACAACTTGTACAAATAGAAAACTTTCACGTAAGTAAGTAGAAAAAAAAATTCGCGACATTAATGCCCGACAGTTCTGGCAAGCCTCTAGCCTGCGTCAAGACTTGTCTCCTTACGGGACAAGGTTGTGTCATTGTAATTTTTTTGGCCATGTCCCTGTTTATACTAATGCACAAAACATAATGAATTCTTAAATTAATGAATGCACTAATAGTGATCTAAGTGTGAAATGGGGTGCTGAGGTTGAAGAGTCTGCGGCGTGGAAAACTTAGCGTTCCTAGTTTGTTTCTTAACCTATGAGCAACAGTTTGTGTGTGCGCTTTCACCTTGATTTTTGCTAGCAAAAGAGAAACAAGACAGTTGTTTTCTCGACAAAGGAAAATCCGGTCGCTTAACAGACACCCCATTTATAGACACGCTCTTCTGTCGACACGATTGATTTCAAGGGCTTGTGTGCGGTTGCACCCGGGTATCGAAGGGTATTTCAGTGAGTAGCAGTGGAGGTTGAGTGGAGGTTACTTTCAAAGGAGCTGCGAGGTCGTCTGTCAAGATGTGGCTATAAATCGGAGGACCGGCTCTTCGTCTGTCTATAAATACAGTCTATGTCTATAAACCATCCTGATCGCTTTCCTATGATGCATAATTTTACCTCTTATGTACATGGAGTGTGTACAAGGGAATGATTTCTTCGATTCAAAAAGCCGGAACAGTTGGTTGGCTGGTCTGCATGTATGATAGCGATTTCTTTTTAGAGGGGGAAGCGTCCTTGCAACAGAAAAATTGTGCCGAAAAGGGCAGCAGAGTGGTTAGTTCATCCTCTCAGAGATTTGTACAGGAAAAGGCACAGATTTTTGCATTACAAGTCGACTGAAAGGGGCTTTTGCGTGTTCTACATACAAGGGTTGTTTCAAATTTACAAAGGCTCCGGTTTTTGCAAGAATGAATGCTCCTGGAAGTTATTAGCTCTAATGGGCTTTTTTTTTTCAACTATGCTATTGCTACGTACAAAAAGAAGGACAAAAGAAGAAGCTTTTACAAAAATATTACTTTTCTGTCTGTACAACCTGTACCACGGAGAAGGGGTGAGCAAATCAAAAGTGACTTAGCTGCTCTCAGTAGCCTGCTTAAAAGAGAGAGAGAAAAAAACCCTGCAAAATGCACACAGACTGTAGAAATCGAGTGGTTCTCTCGATCAGACAAAAACGATGGGCGGTGGTGGGTATTGGGCTGAGTTATGGTTGCTTATCTACTGTACATTCTTGGAGTCTTTACACATTACTTTTTTTTACATCTACATCTAAAGTTAGTTACATGTAGTAATACAATGCACATACTACGTACACATACGAGTACTTCACATACATACAAACACTTATGGTAGGAAGGGGCAGGGAGGGGGGGGGGAACATCCAGGCTGTCAGCAATTGTTAATTTATTGGTCACAACTTAATGAAAAAGAGTTTTTCCAAAGCAAAGAATTGATCGAGCCATGGACACAATGGGCTTTACTTCACCTTGTCACATGTGCTACCTCCATCAGGGCAGAGATATTGCAACAAAAATACTCTTTACACACAGATGACAGGTTTTAAATGACCTGAGAATAATGGATGCTACAAGAGGAGAAAAAAATATTACTACTTCAGTTTATGTTCCTCATTCGTCGGGATATAAATAAGTCGAAATCAAAAACTGAAACTAAGTCTTGGCAAACTTAAGATCCCTTCAGCTGCTCTGCTATTCGTTGGAAGTTTAGGAGTCATCGCTGCCATTCTAGAAAAATCAGTGTTGTCATTATTCTTGTGTTCATCATCTTCATAAAAATGCTTTGTCGATGCTGATGATGCGTTCAAACGATTGTCTCATCTTGATCTCGCTCTTCCTGATTTGTGGCATTTTACTGACGATCGCGAAGTTAAATGCGTCGAAGCGTCCGGCTGTGACAGCCCTCAGAGAGCCCCGGTACCTAAGGTGGCAGGGGAAGAAGAGCAAAAATACACTACGTGCACGTATTGGGTGCTCCAGAAAAAATGTTTACACGTTCCTGTGTTAACAGCAGGAATTGAGTAAACTTTTCTGTGGCACACGATACTTTTACACTCTAAAGGCACACTGAAAGTAGCTTGTTGGACTAGTAAGGTACAGTGTTTTGTACACTAAAACCCGTAACATCTCTCTTTCTCTGCATGACTACAGTACAAGAAGGATAGTCTTAGAAGAAGTCTTCATACCAACAGAAAGTTGTTGAGAAGTTGCTGCGGCTGCAGGACTGCGCGGCTGCTGTTGTGATTCCTGTAGACCCGCCACCATAGTGGAGAGGGGTCCAGGCTGAGGAAGGCCTCCAACCACCCCCGCTAAGCCTCCGCCGCCAACGCCATCGCCGCCATCAGCAGGTTGCTGCGGAGCAGCAGCAACGGCGGACGACGACGGCTCCGAAGAAGAGTTAGATGACGACGAGGAAGAGTTTGAGGAAGTTGAAGCAGTGGACGTGTTGTTCGCCCCTGCTCAATTGCGGAAGAAAAAAGTTGACAGTAGGGACAGTATGGACTAAGAAGAAGAAAACTATGCACTGAAGCTTACTACACGGTAGCGTCAGTCATGTGACCTGCAAGGAAATGAATGGCCTTAACTTCAGGTTGTGTTGACTCACCTGGCGGCCCTATGGGACCCAGATCGGCGTTGTTCTTGAGAAAGTATCTCTCCAACTTAGCCAGGATGTGCTTGCCATAGGTATATTTCCTAAGCGTGGAGCAGTGAGGCCGGATCTTGTGCATGAGCACCTTGCGCTGAGTCGGTTCAGCCAGGTCGATCATCTTCTGTACTACGTAGTTAGCATACTGGTCCTTCATCATTATATGAAGTGGACAATTTGGCGCTCTGAAGGAGAGGGAAAAACACGGTGAAACGAGAAGGCTTAATTAATAGAAAGTACTTGTTGACTCACCCCTCAGGCGCGACGGAGCAGACCTCGTCGATGAGCAAAGCCCTCTCGGGTCTGCTGGCGAACTGGACGCACTTTTCGACCACGTTGGACGCGAACTTGTGCTGAGACAGAAGCAATACCTGACCCTGCACAGCAGCCACGATCTTGGACTTGTCCTCCTAAAAGCAGAAAGAAAAGAGGATCGTTTGCACCACGAAGAAGGTTTTCTCTTTCCCTCGCTGTTCACGCACCGGTTTCCCGTGCTCAAGCACGTGCTGAATGACGTAATTTCCGTATTGGTCCTGCAGCAATTGAGGCGTGCTCTGGTGCAGCTCGTCCAATATGGGCAGCACCTGTTCGGCAGTGCAGTGCTCCAAGATGCGCTGGATCACGCGGCAACCGTACGGGTGCGTGGACAAGCTATACACCTGACCCTCGAAAGAACCGATGATGAACTGGAGATTGGACGACTCCACGCACTCGATGCACTTCTGGACGACGTGATTGCCGTTTTGATCCTTGACGCACTTGAGGACGTTGCCCTCGAGTTCGGTGATGATCAGCTGCTGCTGATCGAGGGGGATGCTCTCCAAGGCCTTCTGGATCACACGACAGCCGTACATCTGCAAGGCCAACGGCTGCACATGCGTTCGCAGCTGAAAGAGAAATAAAATGGTAAATGTCACAATTGAAGTGGATGCTTGAGCTAGGCTCTGTGATGCACAATGTACGTCCTCTTCCGTTGGTATGAATGTGCACGTCAAGACGAGAGCAATCATCGAGTGCACCCATACTGTCATGTAAAGTTGATGGATGTATCCTCAGTTTCAGCTTCTGCTGTACTGCGCTATATCACGGTACGTTGAGGATGCCTGAGAATAAAATATAGCCGTGGCATACGTAGAGACGACTCTCAGGACAAAGTTTAGCATCCCTGCAGAGGGAGGGGAAGAGTAAAACAAGCATCACGGGGACGGAGGCGATGCCCTGGGGGTGGCAGTCATTTTTCTCTCAGTTTAGTCCAATCTCCCTGAACGTACGTATACGTGCGAGCGTATAAGCCACGTCCTCATAGTGTGATGTCTAAGCTGTAGCTCCCCTGAGCCATCAACAAATCCTCCCTCTCCGACAGAAAACAATAAATGTCTCTTAGACACTTGCCCACAAACTGTGCAACTTTCACCTGCTGCCACTCCTTTTCCCCCTCCCCACTGCTCTTTTCCCCAGGTCTGATGACGAGGTTGTTTTGCCTGTTTCGCCATGCATGGCTGGCCACAGTTTGCCATTCCTCCTCTCTGTGGTACACAAAATTGAAAGGCTTCATCATGTCGACCAGAACAGAGAGGTTCAAGAGTCCTAAATGAGTTTCCTGCCCTGAATTTGCAAAGTTTCTGAAGTGTCCATCCGAGCGTGCCAACCCAGAGATGGAAAGGGCTTCTCTGGCATCCAGGAATGAGACCGACTTTTCCCAAGAGGGCCCGGCAAATTGGGCGGAAGCAATTCATTAGTCTTGTCCGGAAAGGGCTTCACCTCCTCCTAACTACTACTGGAAGCGGCACTCAGTATGTACTCCAGCGAAGTGTCAATGAGGGAAGAAAGTCTTCTTCCTTCCCAGTGAGAGCAAAAAGATGGAGAACTTGAACAATGTAGCGCTAAAAGTTGGCCTAAGGTTGGCCTTCGTGAAAAACGACGCCCCTTTGAGGACGGAGCGACAGCTTTCGCTCTGTGTGCTGCAAGTAGAAGAGGTCTACAGTCGAGGTGCTCTATTTCAAAAGCGCCGTTTAAAGGTCGGTATTTCTATTTTCCATTTTCTCCTCATTCTGGAAGCCTCCAGTTCTGGCAAGGTATGGCAAGCAAGTACCCAATTTTCCCAATGTGCCAAACCGCAGTCAGTCGCAAATTACCTCGGCTTAGCTCTCTCTCAGCTCAGTTCAACCGCCACAGGATGAGAAGGGGGGAAGAGGAAAGCAAGGCCAACATCACGGCACACAATGGCACGAACATTTCCTACTTTTTGCTTTCGTAATGGCCACGAAGCTCTTAACATTAATCTATGTTACTGTGCTTCGTGTCCAAGGTGAGGGCACAATAGCCGAGGAAAAGCTGATCACAAGAAATGTCGACTGGCCTATAAAAAGGTCAGAGCTATACGCACTATATGTCATGTGTGCACTCACTTTAAAAATATACGACTTGCTCAGTGTCTACTTTGACGCATACCTTCTGCACAAGTGCGCTCTTCTGCTCTGGCGTGCCATACTCGAAGAACTTCTGGATCACGTAGTTGCCGAACACGTCGGTCATAAGGTTGTAGGCGTGCGGAAGGATTTCGGTGAAGATCGCCTGCTTCTCGGCTGCGGCTGCGCGCTCCAGCTTTTGCTGGATGAAGCGCGAGCCGTGCTGGTCCTGAGAAAACTCCACCACGTGACCGCTCAGATCGCGGAGGCTCATGTTGGGGAACCGATTGTTCCTGCAAAAGAAGGACAACGTGTGTATGAAATGCGTGCACGCCAGGTTGGCAATTGAATGCCGCCCTCGCCAAGTACTGCTTATGTGTAGTTTTACACCCCAATAGTATCCACAGACCGGCAACCGCAACACAAATCAACAATCAAAGGTAACAAACAACGGTGTCGGATGATGATCGAAAGTTTCCACTATCGATGGCAACACTGGAAGTCTCCTCACAACCGTGTGACGAAACTACAGTGCACATTTCGACGTGGATCCCCCAGCAGTTGAGAAAGCGATCTTTGACGTCTCCAGATGTTGCTCACTTTTAACCGCAAATGCATTCACGCTCGACGCAAATCGGTCCCACCTCTCACCTCCTTCAAGGCTTGTAACGGAAACCTTTTGTCGATTTCAGCTGGAAATGTCACACACTCACCAAAGTGTTTAGTACGGCCCATTAGAATTTCTACACCAAATATTGGAGCGCAAGAGAGAAAGAGAGGGGGGAGTTGGAACCCTCAAATAAGTTTCTTCACCTGCTTTACTCCAAATACTTAAGAGAACATAGCAAATACAGTACAAGTGGCAGGCAGTAAAGAACGTGTGCATTCAGTACAGTGGCATTAGTTAGCGGAATCTGAAGCCGCCAAGGGAAAATACGCATTTCGGGCTTTCTCTTCACAAAGTTCTACCTCCACCATAGGCCATGCTTTATTGACAACGTAAAGAAAAACTTTTCTCTCCTCTCAAACTGAGCCACGATCCCAAAAGGGTAGGGGTTGGCCGGTTTGCCAGCCAAAAGGAGAGGAAAAAGTTTGGTACTGGGCGCGCATCATTTCCCCAAATCTTCAACACCAACAACATGAGTTGGGAACGATTTTGGCACCGAACATTAGCACCAGGAGCCAGAGCAAAAAGAGGCAGAGGTGTTTGCAACGAACGATCCAGCGCTTCTTCTCGGGCCAAAATTAAACTGGAGCAAGACTTTTGTCCCTGAAAGTTAAAAGTCCTTCTTGAGTGCCGAAGGCAATAACAAGTGTCAGCCAGAGACTGCACATAAAAGGGACACTTTGAATCTTTTCCTATAGAGGAACGAGGGTCAAAAACTTTGCTTTCTTGGCCATTTTTAAAAGGAAAGGTATGATTGGCACAAACGGGGACGGAGGGACGGAATGGACGGGCTCGGGTAAAAAAAGGGGAGCAGAAAACTTTTTTCACTCTCTTTCAGTCTCCACCGGGGGCGTCGTTGGACCATAAATCCGTCACAGTGAGATAAAAAGAAATCAATTTCTCTCTCCTTTCTGTCCTCCTCCTCCTTCCTCCTGACTAAAATCTGGAAGAGGGTTGGAAAAAAGGCAGTGAAGGAGGAGAGAAAAGAAAGTTCAATTTGACGTATCGTCAATGCAATTTGCCGCGGGTCGACAGTTGATGGATTTTTATCAGAGGAAAGGTAGGAAATAGAGCATAAAGTTAGATATTAAAGAGATTCGCGTGCAGCAGTAAAACACAAGTGGATTAAGGTCTCTCTCCTTATTTACTTGTGAAATACGACAAAGGCGTATAACATCACGTCGCTTGTTTGCACTCGAGAGCTTTCCTACCTGAAGTCCTCCAGGAGTTTGCTTCTGTTGATCTGCTTGCTGTCAATACTGTTATGTCTATTCTTAGCAAGGGCGCCACCTCCGCCGCCAAACAAGCTGTTCGAGTTAAACAAGCCCCCCAGAGAACCGTTATTGCGTGGCTGGAACCCGCTGCTTCCGCCCCCGCCGCGATCTGCTACATTCAGCCGCGTGTGCAGAAGATTGATGCCGCTGGCGAGGGAGCCGGGGGGCGGCGTCAGGGCACCGGAGCCCAGACCCAGCGGTGTGTATGGCCAGGCCGCGGGGAGTCCAGCCGCGGCGGCGGCGGCAGCCGCCGCCACCGCTTTGTTTTTGTCGAGAGACGGAGAGAACGCTGGAGCACGGTCGAAAGAGTCGCGGCGGGCGCCTGAATTGAACCCAGTGGCGGCGGGGGAGCCGCCGAGAGGCCCGCTACTTCCTCCAGTGCCGCCGCTGCCATAGCCCAGACTGTTGTTTTGCGGCAGGTTGAGGGAGTTGAGGCCATTTCCCATGAGAAGAGGATTATTGGCCGCAGCCGCAGCTACCGCAGCGGCTGCCGTCGGTGGAAGAAGTCTCACGCCAGGCGGTGCTGCTGCCGCCGCCGCAGCCGTCGCGGGTGCTGCCTGACCAGCTGCTGGCGGCGCGGCCGGCAGCCGCAACAAGGCGCCTCTGGCCGGATCGAAGTAGGCGGTTGGGAAGACCTGCTGGTAGGCGGGAGCCTCGGGTGGCCCCGGGGTCACAGAGCCGTTTGGAGTGCCTGGACGGCGAGGTGGCGGCTGTCCGTTGCCTCCGCCACTGTTGGTGGTATTAGGTCCACTCCCGTTCTGCTGCTGCTGTTGCACGAGTCCAGCTGGATAGACATTCCAGGGCAAAGCGCCGTAGGCTCCGGTGGCCACTGCGGCGTAGTTGATGGGGAGGACCGACAAGCCGCCGCCTTGTCCTATAAGAGAGAGCAACGAACTATGTCAGTGCGTTCGGATAAATAATAATTACATGCGTTTCCTCAAAGCGAGGACATTTTCACAGCTTTCACCATCATTCATGCAGCCACACTGCACTTATCGTGCGAGTCAGAAGGATATTGCTCTTCTTCCTACGTCTGCCGGAGAGATGCGAATTCTTTTTCCGGCCCCATGTGAACCAAAAGACTCAAGTGTGTAGTGTGTGTATCAACTTAAGATACAACGATTGTAGCAGGGCTATCGAGTTCCCCTTTCTCATCCTCTTTCTCGGTTCGTTCGCCAGCTCATTGAGCTGTGTGTATCATTCATATCTCGGAGGAGGAAGAAGAAAATGATGCTCATTTCTCTCGGGGAATATTCGAGCTGGAAAGGCCCAACTGCGGCCTTGCCCTCTTCAGAAGGGAGTCATTCGTCATGGAGGGCAAAAGGACGGAAAAAAGGAAGCGAGATCATTGGCTTCCAGAAAAAATGAGAATAAGACCGCTAAATTAAGGTCCTCTGCTTAGGGATATATATAAATATATATAAATATATATATAGTAACAGTTAATCCGTGAATAGCAGCGCCAAACACGTGTTTCCATATGCATCGGAGCCGCCAACGTGCAAGGTGAGCATGGCAGATGCATATCACAAGAAAGCCTCTCTCCACCCGACCGGTGGAATCGTTAGAATTGGCTGGGAGGAGTCGAAGGGTTCTGGGTTGGCAAGTCGTACCTCGAAGTGCTTGTGCCAACCTGATGGCCCCCGGGAGGCAACGCCCGGTGGGAGCAGAGAAATCACAGAAAGAGGGCAAAACTCATCTGGCATTTGGCAGAAATGGTGGCGCTGGCCCATACGCAGTGCGTATGCGCATCTTGAGTGTTCGTATGTGCACCCCACCAAGGGGGAGCACCTCCCATTGACCCTGAGGAGAAATGAGCGCGCACTCAACTGCCTCGTCCACGACTATGAGCTCCAGCGCACTTAGCGCTTGAAGGATGCCATTCCTCCCATGCTGCCCCCGGGGTCCTGACAGGTAGCGCCGGCTGTCACTGATCAAAAACCTTGCTCAATAGCGCCACTACCGGCAAATTAAGGAAGCAAACATGACTGCCCCTTGTTTGTCTCATTCAGGAAGGCGCACGTCCATGTATGCCATAAGTCACAGCGCTTTCTCTTTTATCCGGGCAAGCCACTACTAATCCAGTTATGGTTATGACGGGTGCATTAGAGGCCTTGGTTTCACGCAAAGTGTTGTTCTCCAGCAAGAAAAACAAGTCATGGTCATCTTATGACCGTTCAAGAGCCCCTGGCGATCATTTACAGTTTGTCACTGCAGTGGAAGAAAGCCTAAATCGGATGGCCTCTTGAGTGAAGAGGACAATTTGTCAACATGAATGGGAAAGAGAGGCTCGGATAACAATTTGGATGAGTGTTTGCTGCTGTGGCTGCCACAGCAGAAAAAGGAGCTGTTCCCTGGCGTCACAGCGGTTCTTCTATTAATGTGGCAAGGAAGAGCAAGAAATGGTCCAATCTCGATGTCGGCTGAGGCATTGATAGTCAAGGACGGCCGCCAAATCTCGACAACAACTTCTCATCTCTTATTTTGCCTCTTCCCTTGGCAAAGCCGACTATTGTAGGCCCACCCCATCCGAGGGCGTGAAGAGTGGCTTTTGCTTTCCATCACAGCCTCGGCGAGAAGGCCTCAATCGTGACACAAGTTCTGCATCTTCCCCGACGGCGCGAATACGCACGAGTCCCACACCCACAGGGGCAGACACACATCGCTGAAAGTAGGGATATCTATCTATGGCACACAACATCACATCCTCGCCGCTTTGGCTTTCACGCACACAAAACAGGTCGTGTTTGCTTGCGCCTCCGTGGGTGCGTGCGTGTGTGTGAGTGTGTGTGTCTGCACTAACATAACTTGTTATTACAGTAGCCGACCTAGAGAGGGGGGGGGGGCAAAACAGGCGTGGTCTCACAGAATGATGAAGTATATGGAGAATGTGCATAACATTTTATCACCGGCCGACACTCACCTTGCAGAAGTGCAGGCGCTCCAGCTCCGGCGGCTCCGGCTGCAGCTGCCGCGGCTAGGTATTGCTGATCCTGGGGGCCGATGAGAAAGGGGCCGCCGGGAAACGCCGCGGGGTTGCCGCCAGCAAGGGCTGCAAGAAGAAGAAGAGACAACGCTGGTGAGCCCCTTGGTAGCTTCAGCATATGCTTTTCATTTACCACCCTTATCCAACGCCATTAGGGGCAATTTACACCACATATCTTTCTCATGCGCACTCGCTTGTATGCTTGCCATAGCCTCTCCAATTTCGGCTGAAAGCCTACTATTACGTATAGTAATACATACATGCATACATAGGGTATGGCGTCGACTACAGCTGTACAGAAGAGCTCGAACGTTTACTACATGAGGACAGTACTGCGTGCTGCCCTTAATGTTTCTCTTTTCAGGGCTTCACTTCTTCAGTGGCACTTTATATCCTTTAGTACTGTACAATATCCCAGCCTATGAGAGATAGAGGCAATAAGTAGATAACCATAAAAATATGATCCACTCTTGTTGCTTGGTCATAAAATAAAGCAGTAAAGGAGGAACGCGGCACCCTCAGGGCTGCATACACTGCCACGCACCGCACACAACACGGGACGCGATACGAACCGACCAGCGAGTGCAGTCGACTTTTTTTTAAGAGCTTACGAAAGGAAACAGATTTGGAAAATATCATGGACTGAAGAAAATTTAATCCTTTAAAAGGGAGAGGAGAGCTTATCTTGGAGGGAAACATTCTTTTTCTTTTCCCCAGCACAGCCAGAGGGATCTGGTTGCAGAAAAAGTCCCTCTTCCGCTCACAAAATAAACAAGAGAAAACTGAGTCGACGACGACAAAGCTGGCGAAATTTTACCCCAAGCTTCTCTCCCGGAAATTGAAAAGAAGAGAGAGAAAACGAGGCCTAAACTAGTAGCTAGAAGAAACTAGCAGCAACTCTGCCTTTCCCCATTTCTAGATGCTGCTGAAAAATCGAAACGTAGGCGAAGAAAATCTTCTCTCTCTCTTTTTGACGGGCTGATGAGCAGAAGCTGTCAGCACGGGAAAGTCAGAAAATGCACGGAATTCGAGCAAAATCACCCACACTTTCTGGGCGATTCCCTCTCTCGCTCCTCCCTGGGGGAAAAGGAGGGATCAGGCCCGGGCGACTTCATCAGTCAAGACGTCAGGAACGACAAATTCGTGTTTAAGACCACCTCGCCTCGGGCGAGGCGAACGAATTGCGTAGTCAAAATATATGTGGATCGAATGCCTGATGCCTCACGCGCCCGCTGGCGGAGTGGATGAATAATTTCGTGCAAGTGTGGAGAATTCTTCGGGTAATACTTCACATTTTAGGGCTGTACACAGTGTGTATGTGTGTGTACTCACAGATGGGAGTGATTGAGTTCTCGGCTACACAGACTCACGCGACCCAGCTCTGGTGTTACAAGGAGTGCTTGACGAGGCAGCGTAAATGACAGCAAGGATCCAGAGTGCTTGCAGGTCGGCTACTTGGCCTTGCAATTCTGACGTCATTATTTAGTGGCTTGAGAAAAGAAGACAAGCCCAGGAAGCCTTGTACTATTGATCGTGGAGGAGTCATTCAAGTATGAGGCCCATAGATGCGTAGGCAAGCCCAGATTGGAGAAGTATTCTCCATTACCGCGTTCACCGTCAGTCATCAGCACGATCATCACTATCGATTGGAGGCTCATGCATAAATAATCTTTTTTTTTGGCATGAAACAGACCTTTCGCCAAAAGTAACATAAATTTGCATATACTGACACTTTGGGGCAAGAAGTGAGCTATAGAGGGCATTTGGCTGGTGTCAGGCACAGGACAACAACGCCAGAGATTCAGTCCGATACGGATAAAAGCATCACTCGCTTATGGGCATCAATAACAGTAGAACCAAAGCAAATGGGTTTTTTTTTGACTAAGGAAATTGAAATGCATCAACAATACCAGCTGTTGATAAATATCAACAGCGGGGTGCGCAAATCAGCTCAGTTATTGCATCAACCACAGCAACAACTTGTACTTTCGTTCCAGTTCCTTGGACATAACAAACCGGCGTCCAAATGTTTGTTATGGAAAAAAGTGTCTGTTCGAGCACCATGACAAACTGCCTCAGGTAAGATTCTGAAACGTCTTTTGCACCAGTAAATTGTCGACACATGAACCCCTCTCCCCAAGGTCCTGAAGGTTGACTCAGCACAAATTGATAGATTCTTTTCAATAATCGTTAAGAGATAAAACTGGCCACGTCTCATTTCGGCCATCGTTTCGATCCTCCAAAGTACCTTCAGCACTGTAACAGTCAGTACAATAACAGCATCAGACGGTTACATGCATCAAAACTTGCGGTGCCAAAGCCATTCACACATCTGCATTGGACTGCAGTATTTGAGGCAAAAGGAGGCATTTTTTTCGGCTCAGAAGAGGACCCACCGCTGGGAAGCTTACCCATTTAGCCGCCAAGTTGTACATGGTGCAGGTGTGTCAAAAAGTTGTCCGAAAAGCTACATAATCCTGAGTTTTTGTCACATAAATCAGAGGGAAGAGGTGCATAAGTATTGGATAAATTTGGGGGAAAGTTAGCATAACTTTCCGTTCTAAGATTGCCGCTATTGGAGCACGAGGCCCCCATTTGAAGCAATATTTAATGAAAAAATACCGCATCGTCTGAGTTCAGAGCCGCCCCTGAATAAGGGCGACGCATCAGAGGCGTCCTTGAGGAATGAGAGTCGCCTTTGAAGGAGAGCTGCGCGGGATCAAGTGGTCTCCAAGCTTAGCCGATGTTGCCGGAGCTCACGCCGATGGTGACAGTGACGGTCATCAAAGCCGTCAAGTATTTGGCATGGCCAACTGTGAACTAACAGCTGTCTTTAAATGAGAGATGCAGCCAGAAGAGGAGAACTTCATGGACCCTACGTACGTACGACAACGCTGATTGCTTTTCAGTATGCATTACGGCGTATGTAGTGGTCCATCGAGAGTAGGTCAACCTTTCCGAAGAAAAAAAAATTGCACAGATGGCTTCGAATTTCCCCCCAAATTTGAGTCGTCTCCAAACAAAACTACACCATTTTACCGGCAACTAGAGACGGATGTGTGACGACAGCGACTGCTTGGGCATCACCTGAAAGGGGGAAAACTAGGCCTACACTTTAACAATGATGGGCCACAAATGACACAAGTGCCAGTGGGCCCAAAAGTGCGAAATGGTACCAAAACCAGTTGAACGAACTAAAAGCAAGTTGCCTTGTCTAACGTTGGTGGGTCCAACAACGTGTGCGTCATCAGTGTTACGCTACTGTTGAAAGGTGCTAGAGGTAGGAGGACTGGGGTGGTGGTGGGAGACATCTCGCTCTCAGAAGTGCGTGCGTTATGACTCATACGTCATTTGTACCGGCGCCGGTAATGGTGCGGTCACACACGTCTAATGTGACAATACCCCCCCCCCCCCCAGATACCAGTTGGGGTCTTGATTTATCTGGTAGAAGATGCCCTACCTGCTGCGAGCTGCTGCTGAGCCAGCATCTGTTGCTGTTGCTGGAGCAGGGCCAGGGACGGGTTCGACCCCGGCCCTGCTGCCGCCGTCGGTACGCCGCCGCCACTGCTGTTGCTGGTTGAGGAAGAGGAGACGGAAGTTCCACCACCGGAGGACACCGATGCCGCCGATGCCGCCGCCTGCGCGGCCAAAACCGCCGCGGCCGCCGCGTGATTGCGGTACACGTGCTAAGGGAGAGAGGAGAAGAGACCGTTAACTTGGTGCCGCCAGTATTTTTATAATGTGAAAGCTGCTACTGCTCTAATGCTTTCCTCCTTCTCGAGTCCCAAAAACCTTTTAGGCCGACAGAAGCATTCTTACATTACATTTGAACAGCCTTAACATACGTACGTGCGCGTGCACACAATAACACAATGCTCCGCGGCGCGCACGGAGGAGAAAAGCATGTGTATGTACAGGGTGTGCACAATAAGAAAAGCAAGACGAAACGGTCGGATTTTCGTAGAGTGGGGGGAAAAAAGGGGGAGGGATGAGATTGCTTTTTGCGACACGCATTCATCATTGTCCCACCTCACGAGCAGCTTCTTTTATCCTGTGCATACGTCAAATTACCGTGTGACTCAGGAATAATGCCAGACCAGATACGCTTTGTTCGATATTTTGAAATCATAAAGTACTTGGTATAAAAGGTGTGTGTGTGTGAGGAAATAATCTTTTTTGAGGACATTGCTGAAACTGCGCAAAACTTTTCGTCTGGTAAAGACGGAGACGTCCGAATTTAAATATTGAGATAGGCAAGAAAATACAGTATTATTCAGATATCTTTTTTTCCCCCCTGGCTCCGTGAGATCCCATTGTTGGGCGTCAGAAAAGGGGAACTTTTCCACTGTTGCCCACAAATGTATTCACGGTACACAAAAAATCACAAAAGAAAAAGAAATTGAGACTCGTCTTCTCTAAAGGAATTACTCGTGAATAAAGAACAAACTGGGCTGTAGTATTTTATTTTTTGGTCTGGCGAGGCCGTCCCCAATTTCTCCCCATTAGCTAAATGCATGATAGAGAGAGGGAACTTGGATGCTTCACCCAGATTGGCCCCCCCTTGTTTGTTGTTTCAGTGGACAAGGATGGATGATGATGGCGCGGCCCAAAAGTAGCCTAAGACCCATGGCAGCTCTTACCCTTTCTCTCTCTTTTTTTCCTACAGAGAAGAAAGTAGGCGAAAGTGCGCGCGTGATGTATCATCTTCATCAGTTGCTTTTCAATGGACTTGGGGGGGGGGGGGGGGGGGGGGGGGGGGGGGCGCGGCGCGGGGGGAGGAGAAAAAGAGGGGGGGTTGAATTAATGAGAA
>JAAUXU010075758.1_pt1 | contig 62104 bp, 69 predicted proteins | sample 7278151 | NCBI WGS metagenome assembly JAAUXU01 (sample SAMN14350113, study PRJNA611818) | marine sediment metagenome | isolation source: surface marine sediment (1.8m) | place: French Polynesia: Moorea | collected 2018-08
CCAAGCAGACCTTTTTCCCCCGCCCCCCCCCCGGCCCGCCCGGCGGGGGGGCGGGTTTACGCGTCCCCCCCCCCCCCCCCCCCCCCCCCGCCCCGGGCGGGGGGGCAGGATCGAGTTGAGGATGGATTTTCTTGTATAAAAGCGTAACTTTAACAAAACTACACGTACTTTTATGGGACTGAGAAAAAACAATCTCGCTCACTCACTCGACTTCGTCTTCCAGACACACCCAGCTTTGATCATCAGACACCTTAAACCTACAGTATTAGAGGCTTTGACTTTGGCAAAAAAAGGATTTTTTTCTCGTATTGTTGTTGTAGGGGATATCATAAGCATTGTTTGTCTACTTCAAAAAAGTGTAGGGATTTTCAAGGTCCACTTACTGTACAGAATGTATGAGAAACTGGAACTAATTTGGAATGGGCCCTATGGAGAGGTTCAAACAAGTTAACCATTCTTATTGCTTTCAGTGCCGAGGGAGTAGGGAGAGAACATCTTGGGCAATGGGGAGGGCGTTGTGCAGATTTCACACGTTACATTGGACAGTAGGATGCACGCGATAATATTAAGGCAAGGACATACATAATTACGCACGCATGTACGAGTATTTAAGCACGATAGAATTTTTTTTTTGGTTTCTTATAACGATTTAACTAGTGATAAGGGCGCTTTCGACCTAGCAACACCTGCAACAGATCAGAAGTGAGTTAGTCTTTTTTTAACGTTTTGTGGCATGATACAAGATCATGAGTGTCGCACCTTGCTTTATTCCTCCTCCTCCTCCTCTTCCTCCTCATCTTCTCCCTCCTCAACTTGCCTCTCCTTGTAGAAGATCTCCTCGCTCTCCCGGTCGCAGATCAGAAGCACCACAGACATGAACAGCAAGATGAAAGACACCCAGCTGACGCCGTAGCCAAAACCGAAGCTCCACTCGCGAGATCGGCCTGAAAAGCAAGCGAGCTGAGTTCGGCTGCATCGAGTCTGGCGGGCTTCACTACAGTCAGGGCGATTGTTTCGCTGGGGTGAAAGGGTTATGCTTAGGAAATCAGCCTCGAATCTCGGTCGGACACCAAATTACACGGACCAATCACTGGATGGTCAAAGCAGCGATCGCGGGAGAGATTGGCAGTCTGGCCTTGGAGGATGCCAACGATCTCTTCAGCGACGACCCGCTGGGTCCGCAAGAGGTTTCACTCACGGGGACTTCTGGAGTTACTCAGGGAATGCAGTTACTTCGTCGTCAGTCTAAAAATCACTCGTCCATCGAGAGAGCATCTTGCTTGTCACATTCACTCAAGCGACTAAACTGGCAAGTGATACAGGGTGTGACTGTGACAATTGGTTAGCGCGTGTCAAGAGTTAGTGAGGGTTGCAGTGGAATATTAATCTTCACACTTTGCAGACTAAAGATCACAAACCGCTCGTGATCATCCGATAACAAGACTAACCCTCAATGTCTTCCTCGTCCGGAATGCCATCGTCGTCATCGTCGTCGTCAATATCGTCATAGATTCCATCGTTGTCATCATCGGGATCTTTATAATCGGGAACACCATCACCATCGTTGTCTGGGAGGGGTCTCTCATCGGCATCGCTGATTCCGTCTCCATCGTCATCGTCGTCATAAATATCCGCAATGCCGTCTCCATCATCATCATCGTCCAAGATATCAGCAATGCCATCGTTGTCGGCATCTCCATCTTCCAAGTCATCAGCAATGCCGTCGTTGTCGTCATCGTCATCCAAGGCATCAATGATCCCATCGTTGTCATCATCGTCGTCTAAAATGTCTGCCACACCATCGCCATCCCGGTCGCCTTCTTGGGTGTCTGGTATCCCATCGTTGTCATCGTCATCGTCCAACTCGTCGATGATGCCATCATTGTCATCGTCATCGTCCAACTCGTCGATGATGCCATCATTGTCGTCGTCATCGTCGTACACGTCAAGGATGCCATCATTGTCCATATCATCATTGTCTATCAACATTGTGTAGACTGGTTCATCTTCGTCGAGAACCCCGTCATTGTCGTCATCTTTGTCCATTATATCTTGAACCCCATCATTGTCATTGTCCTTGTCTATGATGTCAGGGATGCCATCATTGTCATCATCCGGATCGATATGGTTCGGAATTCCATCGCCGTCGAAGTCATTATTCCCAATCTTCAGCTTCACGGTGCCACCATCATAAATATTTCCGTGATCTGGATAGTAAGGTATTTATAGGCAGAGAACGGATTTCACCGAGCTAGGTCACTTTTCTTTGTTACAGCAGTACAACTTAACATGATGCACACGTACATACAAGTGCATGCAATGAAAGATACCACATTGATTCAATCGAAAAAACCCTGAGAGCATAAAGTGCACCTTACCCCGCTGGATTTCCTTGGAGAATGACACTGGATACAAGATGATCGCAATCAGGAGACACAGAGCTAAAACGGAAAGAAAAACGTTGGTGACTCCTTGAATGACAGACACCACCTGAATGTTTCTACTCACTTGCCAACACAAGAGACCAGCTTGCCACCCTGTAGTACTTGTACTTCTTGTTCGGGTCCGTGCTCCTGAGTCCCAACCCTGTCAGGAGGGTGCCGAAGAAGTCCGTCAGGACCACGACGACAACCAGTGCCGCGGTGCCACGAACGTAACCTTTTTTTGGAACCAATGAGTTATTGACAGAAGGTGATCTACGTCCCTTTAGTACTTGTGCATCTGATACCACATGCTCTCGCTGGCCAAGGAAAGATCTAGACTGACCTGCTCCGTGTGCCCTGAAGCATCCCGGCTCCACCTCCTCTCCCGGCTTGGTGAAGGGAATGGGTGTGGGCGCGCCCACCTTGACGCACTGCTCAAACAAGCCTTCCCGGAATCCTTCCGTCATGATCCATTCGGTGGTGGCGCAAGCTGCGATCATCAGGAACGTGGTCACGAAGCAGCAGACGAAGGCGATCACCTGCGGGGGAGCATCGGGTAAGTACTTCTCTTTCACCTCTTCCCAAACACTACGGACAAGTCTTAAGGACCTACCTTTGAGTCACACATTGTGTCATTAGCCAGTGTTTTGAGCTTTCAAGAGTCCATTCTCAGCCTCAATTTTTCTTCTACTGTACATCTGGGACGTGTAGAAAACTCCTGCTCTTGTATCAAGTTCTTTCCTCTCTCCACCTCCCCCTTCTTTCATTCGTAGGACTCATATGTCACATGTCACCTTCAGACCTGACTGACACACATGAGCTTGGACACTGAGGCATGAACACAAGCGAAGGATAAAGAAACTTGTGAGGTCACAAGTGAAACCTCCTTCTGGTCCGTTATCAACGCCAATGAGGACCTCTTAGGGCTTGGCTCGTGAGCACAAAAACACTCTTCTTCCTCGTCTCAGCTCGGTGCAAATTTGACTGAGGTTTTTCAACCTATTACACGTCCCCTTTCCCTTGTTCCAGTTTTTCCATCCAGCGGTTAAGCTTTCACCAGCCCCAAAAAGGAGAGAAATGAAAGGGAGAGAGAGAAAACTAGGGAAAATGAGCTCTTGTCTGCATAAAGAGAAAAGGTAGAAAGTGGAGGCCAAAGAGTATTCTGACTGCCAGCAGCATCAGACACATACTCAGGAACGCAGCTCGGCAACGGCGTGAAATAAATGGAGAAGTCTACATCCAAGACGACGTGGCTTCAAGTCTGGGTGCTTGACCACGTGCTGCACGGAGTGCGTGGTCGGCATCGTGGCCTTCTTTCTTACCTTCATCGGCCTGGTGACCGTGATGGTTTCTATCGTTGTCTTCATCTTTTTGCCGTGGGAGGGACGACTAAAACAAAAAAAAAAAGATTTGAATGAGAAGTTAGGCAGCGTCGCAGTTCATTGGGATGTTCTAGCTACTGTGTGAATGAAAAAAAATGTCCGAAGTCCACTTCTCCTCTAACTCGCTTTCTCTTGGATCCTCTTCGGACCAGCGGACATTTGTCAAAGTTGTTCTGTTTTAGTCTGGCTCAGACTGCTAATAACACCGCACTCAATAACGTCCAAGGAGTTAAAAGCCAGTGGTACAAAACATGTTCTATTTTCGCCAAGGGTCGGCCTGAAGGATAACCTTGCAAAAATCGAGAGGGTTTTTTTTGCCAAAATTGACAGTCGGACCCTTACTGACTAAAAATTCAGTCAGCAGCAAAATTTGGCCCAAATCGAGGTTTTTGCACAAATCGAAGTTGCGCAAAAATCTAATATCTACAGTATAAGGAGTCTGCGACCAAGTCAAAAATTTTCCCGACCTCTAGAACTTAGGACTCACTTTGTAAACCCTATGAAATCCTATGTGCAGCAGCTGGCAAAAATCTCCACACGGGTGTAAAAAAAAAGCCTCTCTGCAACATCGTGGGTTTTGTACAGGTATAGGAATTTGTGGTCATGTTAACAACTTGCGCTAAATAAGACATTTTGTTAGACACAGTTTTCTACCCGTCAAGTGGGTTTTTTCTGGTGGGGAGTAAGAAAAGAGAGAAAAAAGCTTGTTCGTTGTGCTGTGCAAGCCGCAGCAGCAGCACCACTAAAGTCTCCTCGGTATGTCTAAAATGCGAGGAGTCGTCTATAAACAACCGTTAGCCTATAATGGCGTCCAATCAGTCACCTTTTCCTTTAAGTCAGGTCCCGCCAAAAATCAGGACTTTTTACTCTCTGGCCTTAGGCTCTTGTTCCGTCAAAGGTCGTTCAACAGTCCGATGCTTATCTGAAAGTCAGGGACGTCGAGTGATTACCTAAATTCTTCTTCGAACTACAGCACGCTTCATTATCCTCATCATCATTATCTTCCACCTCTACTCTGGCTACGCTCAAGGTGCTTTCCAATGATAGTTCCTATGCACGTGCGACAACGTCAGAACTGAACCGACCACGTGTGACATGATCTGTGCAATACATTGCTGATGAAGTCGGCCTTTTTTCTGACTGTGAAAGGCTCCCTCTCAGATGCTTTCCAGCATATGCTGCAGTGCACGAAGAGGAAAAGAAGTGGGTGTAATTTGAAATCCATCTTCTCAGCGCCCGCGTGGGTGTTGAAGGAGCTTCTCGTACGTGCTGAGAAATTCGACAAGGTCAGCTGCGGCATGTACGGACGGAGCTCAGGGAGTGACTTATGGATCACGGTCGCTGCAACTCTGCTGGAGGTGGGTGGAAGGACATAAGGAGAAAAAGGTGCGAACGACACGTTAATTTGAAGATGAACAAACTCTGCTTTCGCAAGAATTCTCTTCTCTCTTCTTTCTTCAATCAGTTAACTACGTGCATTCCAGTGATGCCTCGCTTTGCTTGAAAAAAAAAGCGCGGGCAGTGAAGACTCACATGATTGCATATCTTTCGAGGCAATGGCACATATCTGCAGGCATTTCTGTGCACAGCACTTTAAGTTAATGGTCTAGTGCTCAGAAAAATGGAGCTCAAATATCTCTTAAAATGGGTTCTACTGAAAAAAAGCAAAAGAACAAAGTGACTGCAACGAATCTGCTGCTTGCTATTGGTTGAAGAAGCACTGCAACTTTGATCTTCCACCTACACCTGCACGGACGACTTCGTCTGCTGTGTCACTGTCACTGCTAACTACAGTGGTGTGAATCACAGTGACTCGAGCTTACTTTTCGTCGATGCTCAAACTCATTATCTTCGCACCTGAGGCCACTGCATGTGTCAAATGCAGGTATGGCCATTAAGCTAAGGAAAAAATGACAGCCTCAGGTGACCGCAGCAATGCTGATGCGGCAGCAACGTTGGCACCCCATGGGAGAGAGAGAGAGAGAGAGAAAGAGTCTCCTTCGCACACTCGCACTTGTGCAGAACTAAAGGAAGTATGAATGTGTGAGTGCGGCAGAAGAACCGGGTATTGTGGGCCGGGGGGATGCCGCAGAAGTAGAAAGAACCCGGGCTGCCCCCACGTGAACTTCGAGATGTGCACGCGTGCGTTTGAATATAAGAGAGGAGTATGAGCAGGCCAGCTTTCACTCCCCCCGAGTGCGTGCGTGTGTGTGTGCTACAGTATGTGTGTGGCTTAGGTACTTATCCACTCAGGTTTCTTGGCACGTTTCACTTGAGCAAGTCTCTCTCCCTCTGGTCAGCTGACAGCTCTTTCTTGTTCTTCTTCGTCTTCTTCTTCATCGTCATGTTCTCCTTCTTCTGGATTGTCTTCTATCTTGCTCCCATAGTTACAAGTGGCAACATAAAGCATCGACACATCACTGGATATCGTCATGAGCTTCGCAGGCCACGAATGGACCCATAGCGAAGATCCATCCCGGAGAAGAATTATCGCCAAAGAGCCAAATTTTTCTCATGAAGCCTTTGCCACACATACTGAACTCGGACTGCTGCTTCTCTTTTTAATTCTTCTGTCGCTCAAACACTATCACTTAGCTGTTTCTTTTTCTGAACACGAAACTCGTCCGAGATGACGTCATGACGAAGAAGACACTTACTTTCTTCCTCCACTGGCAGTGGCGGCTTCCTCGTCCTCTCCTAGGTGGTGGTTCTGCTGTCGTTGCTGGTGCTCTACCATGGCAGGGTAGCTGGCTGAACGACGCTGGTCGCTCACTACGCGAGCGACCGCAAGTTCGATTCCAGCTACACTCGAAGATGGACAGAGCGACACCAAGGACGTAGCGCAAAGAAAGTGAAAGCAGCAGCAAAGTAAAACAAGCAGTGGGTGCGCTGAGCATGCACACGCGGGTGAGGGGGGCCACGCAAATTCCCGCACAAGCGTGCGCATAGGTGAGAGAAAGCGCGAGCGCCCACGTGGGGCGGAGAGACATTTTCCACAGCCCAATCTGTGGAGACGCAGACAGGGACAACTTGACCTTTTCCTACTGCAGGCACGCACGCACGCACGTTCGTACGTACGTACATGCTTTTTCCAGCAGTCGACACACGCACAGCACTCCGGCGTGCTCATCTCTGAGCCGGGGGAGGAGAGTGGCCTGATCGCTGATTCGTCAGTGCATGACTTTCAAATGATATCGAACCAACTTTTTCTGCATCCTTATCTAAATCAAAATTGTCGCCGTAAGAAGAGATTATGACCTCTTAGGCAGTGACGAAGTGCTGCTACTGCAGCGTCGGCCACGCACTGCATTCATGCATTCCAGCGCCATAACGGCTTGAAGATGTGGCATTAGCACCGTCGATTGTGTTGGAGTCACGCTCATCCCTCTGTCGCTTCTCCGCATGCGGCTTGACTACTGCTTTGCCGTATCCCGAAGAGAGCGAGAGAGAAGAGCTTGACTAACATGCCATTGACAACTTGTATGTGTACGGAGTATTGAAGTAGGAGGAGGCGGAGGGTGAGTAAAAATAGTCCTGCGCCGCTTAAGCTGCAAGGATCAGGGAGGAGACAGCAAGTAAGATTTTTCTTAAGCTGGAGAGAGAGAAAAGAGAGCTACTCCTTGGCCCAACATCTGCGAGCTGCCCGGGCATAAAAAGTTGGCAGTCGGCTGAATCGCCGATTTGTGTGTGTGTGTGTGTGTGTGTGTGTGTGTGTGTGTGTGTGAGAGAGAGAGAGAGAGAGAGAGAGAGAGTGAGAGAGAAGGGGAAAATATGCAGAGACGGGGACGGCCGAGGACAAAATCAATCAATGATGAGTAGATAAAGAATGTTTATAGGGAGCCACACAAAAATAAACTTGCTTTAAAGTCTCGCAAAACAAAATTCGGTCTCCTCCTCTCTTCAACCTTTTTCCACCCTCGGTCTTCGTCTGTTGGGAGAGAAGCTTTTTAATGAGAGGAAATTATGTCAAGTGGGTTCAGTCATGAGCTCAAATGCGGCCAACGTTATTCGAGTCGCGCTTTTTGCCTTCGGAAGAAGAAGCAGCTTTCTTTCCTCCTGCTCCGGACTCCAGAACAATGGGAACAATGCGAACTAAGAGGCTGAGACAGACTCAAAGAAATTTCTAGTCTAGGCTGGACTGTGAGTATGGATGAGAACAATGTTATCGCCTGCAAGATGCAAATTGCGCTCGCTCAGTCAATCAGGTCAATCGAGTACGTACTAATGTGGTCCAGCTGACTTGTTTAAATGAGCTGGCATGAAATGAGAATAGGGACAGGATTGGGGCTTGGGCAGCGTCTCTTATCAGCGCATGACAAGCAGATGCATTGGCAGCGCTGATTCTCTGCTCAGCAGTCGAAGTGCAGGTTGTGACTACTGCTACTGACCTCTCGATGTCGGCATTCTTGACGGACAGCTGCTGAACCACCCGGATCATTTTGTCCCGTCGAAGGTGGTGATTTCTTCGTCATCACCCGGTGCGTTGCTCACCAGGTCTCGATGAAAAGGGCCTGGGTGAAGACGGCGGCTTTATTTCGGCATTTCCAGAAGCTGCAGCTGTGCTCTGGAAGTGTAAGGGATGTGAAGGGATCTGTCTATCTCGAGCACGTCACCACATGCATGTGGTGCACATACGTATCTATAATAGGTATCGACGCAAAACAGCATGAGACAGACTTAGAGTTAGATCGTTCTAGTTGTGACAGTGAGTGAAAATCGCCACTTAAAAAGCTTCTTTTGTTTTTTTGGAAAATTTTTGCATCCTCCACACTCACATGCTAACGAGAGAGGGGCCGAAGCTCTTTTACCCTGCCGGCTCGGGGTGAGCATGCCGAAAGAACGAACAACTGCCGGAACAGGTGAGTGGGTGAGCTCTGTCACGTGACCTGCATCACCTGTGAAGCCACCAGTACATCAGACTGAGCTGGGACAACGATGAGGACGTCAGCGCCACCTCTTGGCCAGATCGGGCCTCGGTTGAAGTTAAAGGCAAACATAGAAGGAATGAGTACGTGAGGTCGTGGCTGACCACATGAACGCACAAGAGGCTTGGACACAAAAGTTACATGACGTTTGAATGTGAGATCCGAAAGAAACCCAATACATGGGCAGTCTAAAAGTAGAATAGATTGACAGTGATGATCTTGAGGACCGCACAAGTCCAAATCCCACTGCTGTACTTTGATTCGTTGCTGTGCAAGACGTGCGATATGACCAACAGGTGGCGCTGACGTCGTCGTCGTTGTCCCATCTATCGCCCAATCTGATATAGCGGTCGCTGACCTATGTTCAACGGCGAGCTTAACAGAGCAGAATGACGCAGCTATTGTTGAACAGCCGGGTTTTCAGTGCTAAACGAAAGCAGAGCAAACTTTACGTCATCAAGAAGTTTTAATGCACCGGAATTGACTACATCGAAGTTTCAGGGTATATAGTGTGTCTTTTGCCCTCAAACCCACGGCTCCTGTGCAACAGCTGCTCACAACTGGTGCGTCCCCTCGGCTCCCTTAAGCGCGGCTGGTGCTCACCTGGGTTTGAATCAAACAACCAACGTTGCCAGTTTGGGCGATTCGCCGGACGGATTTACAAAGCAGAACAGTAGACATACGAACAGAATCTCGGTAGACATGTCAACCCTGGAGCATAGGAGGCCCCTTCACCCTAGTCATTTCCAACAGTCAAGACAGCATTTGGTATGAGAGTGACAGAGTCTCGGCAACAGTGATCATGATAGACTCCGAGGACTTGGCGACGGAGGGCAAGTTTGCCTTCACTTCTACGAGTGAACATCTGCGCCACTTGGCGCTCAGTGCACGCCAACTGCTCACACTGCGCCACCATGTGCGGATGGGGAGCCTTGGATTTGAGTCCCTTTGCCACTCGCTGGCGTCAGGGTTGCAGGAGTTGTCCCTCCGGCTGTCGGCCAATGCTGCTCCTAGTGATGAGGTGTCACGCTGTCGGCGGCGTCTCTTGGACTGTGCTGCGACCCTCGTAACAGATGCCGGTCATCCCTTTAAGGCACTGGAATGCCTGGAGGAGGTGTGCAACTGCTGTGCTGCCGCACTAGCCGCCAATGAGCGCTCCGTTGCAGATGCTGTCATAGTGGCTGCAGAGCCTGCACTCAAAGCCCTTGAGGAACTTGAACACAGCAGTGGCTATGCTGAACTCCTGAACAACGTGCGTCGCTTTGGTGCACGGTTGCACGCCTTCCTGGCACTGGCAGCACCTGCTGCTGCTGACTTGCATGCTGAACGCGGTCGTACACGCGTTGCTGGTCGTGCTGAAACAGTGCGCCAGTTGTTGCCAGTGGTGGTTCAATCACTGCGTGAGTCTCTCCGACACCCAATGAATACACATTCTCGCGAAGATCGTGCTTTCTTCTTCCGCATCCTTAGAAGATCCATGCAAGACATGGTTGATGTGTTTCGCCCAGACCTCAAGGAGCATGAAGACAATCAGGATGAAGCCGAAGTTGGTCTGTTTATCAAGAACCTGGACTTTGTCTTGGATCATTGCAGTGGCGATTCCTCACCAAGTGCTAGCAGTGATGTTGTTGCAAAGCGCTCTGAATGGCTTGTCCGCTTTGCCTTGGCAGTGGGCAAGGTCTCCTGCCCTGCAGATGAGTCCTCCATCACCTCAGACAGTCGTGGTGTTCTTAAGGCTGCTGCTTCTCTTGCAATGGATCCTGACAATGCCAAAAGAAGTCTTCAGCGCTCCCTAGAGTCCCTGGAGCAAAATGTGAATGAGTCACTGTTGAAGCTGATCATAGAACTATTTTGCCGAGGCAATTTCCCACTGGATGAACTCATCCACCATATACTGAATTCCCAAGTCAGTCCACCTGACAGGATGCCAGAGGACGTGGAGGACTTAGTGGCGGCATTTGATGACAGGTACTACTTAAACATGCATAATGATTACGTGCTTGTGTGGTATATTGTCATATACACAAAACTGATGTATGTGCGCACTTTGATGAACTTCTTCTTTTCAGCTCTGACTTGCTATTCCATGTTGCTCATCTGTCAACCTTCTGCACCAATGACCATCGTCGAGCCCGTGCCATATCCTCGGGACTGTCCTTACTTCAAGAGTTAGAGACGGAGCTGGCACCAGCATGCCTCAAGTTGTACTTCAACCCCAACGACTATGGCGCACGTGCTCATCTGCGCTCAGTACGAGAGCTCTGGCTGCGTCAATGTGCTGACTTAGAGTCTGCTGTACTTGCTGTTGTGGATGCAGCTGCATTTTGTGCCGTGGCACATGCAGAAGCCCGCCATGGTGCTGCTGAGCTACGTAGGAGACAGTATGCACAAGATCGTGCCTGGCTCAGAGATCGTGGTGCTGTTCTGGTACGCATGTGCCAGCGTGCTGTTGACTTTGCCTGGAAAGAGCTAAAGAACAACAGTGGACCCTCTTCAAGTGGGTCTGCACCACCTGCACTACCAGATGACCACCCAGTTGTCAAGGTGGAACGCAGCACATGGGAACTACAGGGAGCTCTGAGACTTGTCCTCAACAATGTTGAAGATCTTGACCTTCACAGGACCATGATTAGGAGAGTGCAAGTGCTGGTCACCTGTCTGGGAAGCATGGCACACTTCTTGGCTGGGCAAAATGCAACAAATTATGCCACATCAGCTGGTGGTGTGAGAGTTCTTACCTCAATCAGTAGAATTACCATTGGCCATGATTCTAAGATGACAATTCTTGAAGATGGCAGCAAGAACAACAGTAACAGGCGGTCCACCAGCTTTAGGAGTGTCAGCAGGAGTCAGAGCATTAGAAAAGAAGAAGCCAGTGAGGATGATGATGCGGAGGTCAATGCCACTCTGGCAAAACTGAGGCCCACAGAGCAATCTGGATTTTTTCCTTTCCACACTCGGAAAATGACCACCTCAGTGATGAAGGGCAACTCTCCTGCCACTGCCAGGACACCAACAGGTGCTGCTCGTCCTCCATCATTAGGTTTTGACTTCACTGAGATCTTTGATGAGCTGTCAGCGCTGTCACACATATCCCGCTCACTTGCTGCTGATGAAGAGAGTGTGGACCAGCAGCATCACCCCATGAAGGATTGCACCAACAGCGGTGTCTCATTACGCCATATGGCATTGATGCGCAATGCCAAGAGGGCAGAGCCACTCAAGGCCATAGAGAACACGGCAAAGAAGGAGAAGTCCTTGCAGCAAAAACCGTTTCCACTGGTCATTAACTCCCCGGAGAGACTAAGAGACATCCGGACCCTCGATGCCAAGCTGGCGGCAATCAAGTCGGACTTGGAAGGCACGGAGGCATAACCAGAAAAACTTTGTTTCTTTGAAGCATTGCTGTACAAACCATACTTCTGTTGACATCAATAAAGTGTCTCACCTCAATACTTCTGGTCTGAAGAGATACGCACTTGCTTTGCTAGCCTTCTGCACGTAGAAAGTTGTTCTGACTGAGCTATTGCTAAATCCTATACGCTCGGTTACCAGCGACGCACATGTTGCAATGAATCATGTGCTGGCGTCTTTAATCTCCCTCTCGTCAGGGCATTATGTACCATTTATCTCCTCTTCAACCTCTCGCACAATCAAGTCGCCTCATTTGATGTTGTGGAAGAAAATGCCGTGCCCAGCAGGAGGTCCTCAAGGATGAGTTTCACTTTCTGTGGCACCAGTGATTCGTACTGCAACACCTCTGTCGTCTATGCCCTGCAGATTGCAGTAGGATGTCTAACAAGCCGAGTAGGTTGGGATAGGTTAGGTCAGGTCAACCTGGCTGATGACAGGCTGCGTTAGCTTAGGTGACCCCCGGAATGGCTAGTACAGTTGCGTGCATTGTTACTACTCCACTCAAAGATGTGACATAAGAGTAATAAATAGTAAGACTTTCTTGTCAGCTACGGCTGTTCGATTAGGTGAGTGAAATACGTTCTTACTCTCGCGTACTCTCTCAACTTGGAAGACAGCGCGTGCGTGACCAAGTTGTATGACGCGCTCTGGATGCTTCAACGACTCAGTTTCAACTACCAGGCAGGATCATTTTTACAACTACGGACTGCACAGTCACTCAGGACTAGAAGTTCTAAAAAGTACTTACCTAAATGTCATAAACTGTCCGGAGGCACCTTTTCATTTCGGAGAAAAATGTTCCAGGGAAGTGAGAGAAAAGAAAAGAGAGTCGTGTTTTAGGTCGCCCAAAGCCTTATAAAAATCATTTACATATACAAAGGTCGAAGGAAAAAAATAGGCATAGGAACAGTCCTTGGAGCTTCTCCTTCAAAGAACTTTCCACTTTAATATCGGACAGAAAGGGAACTTTAATGCATTCACATGCAGATTTAAGTCCCCTGGTTTTTTTAGGAATGTAAAGAAAGGCTTGGGGAGGATGATAGTGTAAAAAAGTCAGTTTTGACACCAAGTCTGACTGACAAGAACGACCATGGGAGAGTTAGTTAGAACGTCTGTATTAAGCGAGTCGTTAGAACATTTCTTGACACATCCCAGCGTTTAAGGTTCCAGTGTATATCAGTGACTGGTGGATAAAAGTCCGTACATACATAAGTTTTGTCAGTGTTGGTTCAAGAAAATTAATTCGGTAATACAAACGTGTACAAAGTAGGCTTTGTACACGTATGATGACAGCAAGAGGAGTCTGCTGGCAATATATATCGTATATGACTGCATCAGGAGCGTCACCATATCCTGTGTCACAATCATCGGACTCCACTTTTCGTTCTTAAAAAAGTAATGAATTACCATTGCCTCCCTAGAAGGCGTAACTGAATGCCATGGCTGAGAAACGTCCATTTGCCTCGGACTAATCCAACTCTACTTCTTGCCAATCTTGGTCCAAGATGGTCCAATTGTTGTGTTCAATTCGACTGATGCAGATCTCCAGGCCAGTTGTCCTGCATCTTGGAGATTGGGCGACTCTTTGCCGAGGTCATGATGAGGGATAGACTCGTCCTTTTAACCTTGAGGTCACTTTTGGGCGCTCAACTGTTCTCTCTTACTCAACATCTCCTTCTCGTTCCACTGATGATGGACAGGGGTCTTTTGGAGAAATGCAGGAGTATCTCCCGTTTTTTCCTCAGCAACCGCTAGTGATTACTCGGTTCTCACAATTATTCGAACAACGACAAAAAGAATGCCAACTTAAGGAGTGCTATTTTTTTGTCTCATCGGCGCTGAGCTCCAGAGCGGAAGAAGTAACGTGCGACGCTGTTAGGACTCGGACCAAAAGGTGACTCACCCCCAAAAAACTCAGCTCTCTCGAGACAGAGCACAGAATGAGTCAAAAATAACGTCAGTCCAGTAGACTCGGGCTGTGGTGCCGTCCTCCGGCAGAGTCTACGGCAGGAACTCTACAATACAGCTGCACACTGCCAGAAACGACCGACTACATCAGTCACTGGGCGCCACTCCAGCGGTGGGAATGGTCACGGGCGCAGTAATTTCCCGACTTATCAGAAATTCCCACTTACGCAAATTGGCGGTGTAGCAAAAGAACAGGCCTACCCTGGGAAAATACCGTCTATCTATGCACCAAAGGCCTATCAGTACTTGTCTGTTCGCCAGATTTAGACATCTGAGAATGAACTTCCCGTTCGCTATCACAGAATTTGGCATCTCCCATGTCACGAATCTTCTTAGAAGTTTAAACATGTCCATGTCCGACAAGCGTTGCCTCATTCTCTTCCATGACGTGTTAGGTATTCGTAATTGGGCATTTCTATCAGTCTCTTTGTGCTATGTTCAAAATTAGACTTGGGTTTTTTTCACTCGTCCAAGCTTTGTATTTAGATTCCGCCCATTTATGCCAGAAATGTCATCAAGTTTCATGGTAAACTTTCCTACTGAGGCAGATTTCTCTCTTTTCTCGTTCCTGCATAATTATGAGGAGTCTACTGCATATTCGGTGTTAGCGGTTTTGCGCTTAGGTCTAGCTGAGTCTACGCTAACTATGAGAATAATTTGTAAGTCGGTTGCAATTGGGCATTTGCTGACATCCTCGAACGAAAGTAGAGCAATTCTTAGTTGAAAATGACCCATTTTCTAGTTGAGAATGAACAACTTTCTAGTGGAGAATGAGCAGCATTGTAGCTGAGAATGTCCAATTTTCTAGTTAAAAATGAGCAACGGCCGAGTTGAAAATGAGTAATGGAGCATCCTGCCTTGTCTGTGATGTCCTGCGAAAGTGGCCAGAGACTTTTTGGGTGAAACCATCTTCAAACTCCACCCTGTACTGGTCACCATTGCACGCGCTGCCCTCTATTGTGCTCTGCATCGCTCAATCTTTGTTACCGAGTCCGCGCTCGGCACTCAAACAATAACAGTTAAGCCTGACCTTGCAAGAGGGAAAATGTCGGAAGTTGCCCCTCCAGCAAAAGGATCCAAGCATTTCTTGGTTCACTGCGTAAAGCAGCTGGACTTGAGTTCTTTCATGCTGCACGCCGGAGAAAAATCTAGCCTAGTTTTGCTATCTGCCAACCTTTGTGTCACTTCATCAGTCATTACTCTATTTTTTGCCGTCTTTTTTTTGCTTTTGCTACACAAAAACGGTGTCGAAGACGTTGCCAACGGTTTCATGCAGCTAGTGAAATATTCATTTCTTTCCTAAACAGGCCCAACCTAATTCTCCATCCTAACTTAAAGGATGATCATTTCGCAAAATTGCTTCGCCAAATTTCTCGATTGCAACATTTTCAGGCTCGAACAAAAGTCATGCTCGAAATTATTCGATTTCATTCGACTCCTCACACTAGCAACCACGTGGTGCGCGCGGGCGCGAGTCTCGTCTTTATCTGTGAGGGCGCGTAAAAAAGAAATCAGTCGCTTGGCGAGATCCGGGGAGTGAAGACGAGTCCGAGTCCCTCGCGCACAGCATGTGTCTCGGCGGGGGCGGCCGAGGAGCTTCTGCTGGGGTCCGAGGGATCGCGGACCGGCGAAAGAGGAGGACGGTGACACCGTAGACAGCGAAAAGACCGACGAACACATTGTCGTGACGGGGAAAAAAAGCCACAAAAACATGGGTCTGCGTCGCTCATGCTTCGCGCTCATCCTCCTGCTCTTCCTCATGTTCGTGCCCTCCATGGCTAAGAACTCCATCGTGGACGCGGTCGCGCAGTACGTGCGAAATATGCCATGGCCAAGGTGGGTGGATGCAGCCATGTACGGAATACGACGGGAAGCGTTCTCGACCCGGTTTGGAACGGGCATGGAGTGGTTCAGTTCCGTCGAGTCTGGATCATGGCATCATGCGGATGCAAAGTCACCGTCAGGGATTCGAATCGGGGCATTCCTGTGCGTTCAATGTTCCAAATTCTTCGACTGCACGCGTCGAAGTGCGCATTTTGCGCACGGAGTTACTGATGACTGTGAGTCTGCAGCTGCGGACTCCTATTCTTTTGGACTGTGTCACGTAAATCCCTGCTCTGACTCTTGGTGATCCAGATTCAGCGGACCTGATCTCAATCCAATCCCAAGGAATCCGGATACTCCATCAAAGGCCATTTTTGGCAAGGAGCCCAGATCCTGCTCAGACGTTGACCAAATGCCAGACGTTGAGTCCAGTTATGAGTTGAAGCACTCGTCCCGTCAGCCTTTCTTATTGCACACCCAACCGCCTTTAAGATGACCGCTTCATAAGGCAAAAAGGCTTTGATGCAGTTGCAATGTTTAGGCATAGAAAAAATCGGTTTGTTCAGGTTTCTACGTCGCCATGAGAGACTTCATGCTCGCAATCATGCGGCAAGTTTTTCTTTTATTGAGGCAAAAACGGTCTTGGTGTGACCAGCCGAGGTACCTTTTAGAGTGGCTGCGTCATTCAGAGATTTTTGCAAATTTTTGCAAAGTCAACAGACCCTTTGTCTCCTTTTGTATCGACGCAGGCGCACCTTGGTATGCGCCCGCGTGCCAGTTTTCTTCTTTTGCAATGCAATTTATTCTGGCGACAGTTATTGAAGCATCTCGAAAACTTCGCGTACGTTTCCACTGTCAACTTTCAACTGACACCAGGCTCGTCAGCCGTAAGGAGTTGCTTCGCCAGTGTTACGGCAAATACGGCTGCTACTCCATCGACTACCCCTGGTTCTCCACCCGCCGCCTGGTCAACCTCATCCCCAAAAGTCCCAAGATCATCAGGCCCTACTTCCAGCTGTACAACAGACCCAACACGAAGAGAATGCAGCCGTTGGCAGAGGGAAGATTCGGCCTCCTGCAGAGGAGCACGTTTGATCCCAAAAAGTGAGTTCATAAAAAACCTCAATTTATACTTATTTTACTCTACATTGTTTGCCAGCCACAAGATCGTGACATTTCGTAGAGCTGAGGAAAGGAGGTAACGGTGTCTTTACTTCAAACCAGAAATCTTTCCGCAATCGCTTTGGTCATCGCTAGACCTCGGGTTTTTAGGTTGAAAAACTACGTCAGAGACCTAAAATGCAAGTGCAGCAAACTTTGAAAAGTCCAAAGTGAGGAGCAACAGGAAAGAGACGCTTTGAAGCAGTACAGTAAAATCAAAATTGCCCACTAAATGGCAAGAAGCAAATCTTAAACGCAACTTTCGTCACCTCTATGGTTAAAATTCTTCACCTAAAATTCCGAGGGCCACTCCTTGCTTTGAGCGCTTTGGGGAGGTGTAAATAAAAGGGGGGAAAAACATCTGGGCAAAAAACAAATTGAATTGGTTTACAGACCCGCAATATTTTGAGTCTGCTTTTTTCCCAGGCCGTCGTAAAACAATTTTGCTCCGATCGCGTGCTCAAGTATATGATACTTTCTGAACTGGAGCCTTAGCAACCAATCTGGGACAAATCTGTCCTCCCAGCGGATAAGGGAAGAAATTTGCCAACAACTTTATCAGATAGAAAGTTTTTTGGGCTGGGAGTCCGCGATTAGCTGAGCTACAGCAGTCATTTCTCACAAGGCACTGCTCAGCATTGCCCCATTAGCTAATAATCCGGTTGGGCGGAGATTGCGCACAAGTAGCAAAAAAACAAGAACGCTGCGCACGAGCGCAGAAAGGCCCAACGCATCTCTAGGAAGAATTCTAGAATACCTACAAAGTACTAAAGTGCCCACTGTCCGTTTTCTGCTCTTCCGCATGTCCTACTCTAGAAAATAGCCCTGAATTTCCTCGCAGTAGACGCAGTCTCCTTCACATTTTGGCATACCGCGTGCCATTAATAAAACTTTTTTTCTCTCTCTCTCTCACACACACAAGCAATGGGAGCGAGTGTGTAGTGCGCGCTATAAAGAGCTGCACAGTTCTCAGACAGTCGCCAGTCTCTCGACTATACCAGTCTAACCTAGCTCAATCTAACCGAACCTTACGTACCCTAAAAGGGTTTCTGCGCGCTCTCTCCTCCACTCGGTGGATTGCACAGTGCACTCTTCTTAGGGCGAATGTTTACGTTAGAGTCGTTATTTGTCACTTAAGCAGAGCTCTCTCCTGCACACGCCAACTCTGCACTGCACACAAAAGCTCTGCACTACACATACGAGCTCTGCATTGCACTCAAAAGCTCTGCATTGCAGGCAAACTCTGCATTACACACAAACTCTGCACTACCCACAAAAGCTCTGCACTACGCACAAAAGCTCTGCACTACGCACAAAAGCTCTGCACTACACACAAACTCTGCAATGCACACAAACTGTGTAGTACACAAGAGTCCAGTCGGGTAGAAAGAAAAAGTTCTGGGAGTCCCCTGCATTCAACCCTTCTGATTTCTGTTGTATGTATTCTTATTTCTTACTTGTCTCGTGCTGTTAGCAGAAGTGTGAGTGAAAAATGAATCGTTCCATACCTGCTTCCATCTCTTCCAGCCTGAACAACTGGCTTCTTTTTTGTGCCACCTCCGTCTTTCCCCCCTTTGTTGTCTGGTCAGAAAAATGTGTACATGACTTAAGAGGAGGGAAACGTGTCAAAAGTCCTTTAGGCAAAAATCCCTCCTCCTCGGCTTTACAAGGTGGAGATTGATGAGGAGACGTCAGTTCTGAGCGAGCTCTTAGTCTGCCTCCTTTTCCAACTTGCCTACGTTTCTCCTCGCACTGTGCCAGCGCTTGCCAACGCACTTGTGCGTACGTTTGTACTACACCTATGTTTTGCTTCATCGTTTCAGGATGACTTTCGTCATCACCCACGGCTACCTGGAGCACGGCATGAAGAACTGGCTGCAGCAGATGAAGGACGAGCTGCTGGAGCACGGAGATCACAACGTGATCATTCTGGTAGGTGTGCGCACTCGCTGAGACACCCGGTGGCGATCGTGCAGAGGCCTTTCTCTCCCATGCAGGACTGGTTGAATGCCTCCCATCCTCCCTACACTCAGGCAGTGGCCAACATAAGGCTGATCGGAGTCATGGCAGCGCACTTCCTGGCCTTCATGGTCCAGGCGGCCGAGCTGGACCTCATGCACACGCACTTGGTGGGGCACAGTTTGGGTGCGCATCTGAGTGGGTGAGTGACCACATGAAAGAACGAGACAGACCTTTTTTTAAGCGAGGGAGGAGGTTAGGGTTGGAAGCCTCGCATCTTTTACGCTAACGGGCTTTTTTTGGTGAGTTCTTGGCATGAAATTTCTGGTCTCTCACTTTCTCCATAAATAATGTGCGGCTGCGGTCCCTGTGATGGCATCGCACGCTGGCCAGAGGTGTCACGTCGGCGTCTTGGCGGGCGACGTTGAGTTAGTCTGCCCCTACTCCACAGGATCCCCCACCCTCGTCCTCTTTGTCAGGGGGGAGGGCAGCATTGACGAGGGAATAAAGAAAGGAAATGATCTTTTCTAAACGAGGCCCCCATGAGAAATTTTCACACAACTTAAAGGTAGAACAATATGAACGAAAAAAAGCTGTGTGACGCCCAATTAATTACAAACCTGACGAATCTTAAAAAGTTTAGATAACGAAAATTACGTTTTAGGTTCTCATTTGACAACCATTTTTTTAAGATCCCTCCATTTTTACTACCTATTGCATTTTACTCTTTATTTTTCAATTTTTGTTGAATCATCACCTGTATTCCACCATTGGCTATTATCAAATTTTTGCCTCCTCTCCTCGAAAAGCGCTGGAGGTCTTCTACTCACGTATACTTCCGTAGACTAATTATAAGCGAATGAAACATTGCCCAAGATTTCTCGATACACGTTTTTCCTGTCCCCTGAGGCAAGGATAGAATTTGCACAAGCTGCAAAAATCCACCCCGTGCATGGAGGGAAACCCGATCCTCGGAAAGTCAGGAGAATCGCAACTTTCGTGCGTTGTCGTTCAAGAGAGAAAGAAAATCATTCATTTAACCGTAACCGTCAGCGGTTCTTTCCCCCGTCCAGGATTGTCTCTGATATGATTGCTTTTTGCACAACAACTCGTCATTGAATGAATGGAGGAGGTTTTTCCATCGATGACTCCTGACTTAAACAATACCTGGATAAGGTGAGGCTTTCCGCTAACTTTTCTCTCTCTCCACAATGCGATTTTCCTTTCGTAAGAAAAGATGACGTTATAAATGCGTCGAAGAAGTGTAACTTTCCGTCCGTCTAACAACTTGCCAAGGTGAAGCACGTTGCGTTCTGCATGTCTGGGTTCCTGGATTTCTCTCGGAGAAGAGGAATCGATTTTTTCCCTTCTTACGCGCGTACAGTGTGAATCAAAAAAAGCGTCCAGCGTCGGCGACACCTCAAACGTGTGTAGCAGGGTCGGGGTGAGTCTTCAGGACTGAGGACTTGGAGGGCGCTGTGAGTCACGTTCGTTCATCTCTCTTTGACCCACTCAGTACTTGAGTGCAAAGTACATCTTCATGCCGCCCACGTACGTAGCACGTACACCAGCGCCACGATGATGCTAACGTACGTACTTTTGCACACGCACGCAGACAAAGGCTGTGTTGGCTCCACTGGAGCGTGGCTTCAGCTAACCAGAACGTTTAACCGATGGAGACCGTATGAGATGTACGCCTGGAGTCCCCCGCGGCGACGGCGGCGCCGCCGCCGCCGCAGCCGCCGCCGCAGTCGCTGCTCGTCGCGCTATTTCCCAGATAATAAGCAATAGCCTGAACAGTAGGTGCGTGAACGACAACTGTGTGGGAGATGGTGAAAGTGTGCTTTGGTCTCCCTGGCGTCCCTCTCCTCCCTGCCCTACCCTACCCTGCCCTACCCCCCGGTATAAAAGTCTACCTGTTCGGATCCAGGACATTTTTCGCACGTCCACTGCTTTGGTGCTTTTTAAAGCGAGAAAACAGTGCTCAACAACGCTTGTAGTGGACGTGTGTAAAGCAAACCTCGTCAGTGCAGTGGCTGACCAATGAAACCCGTCGAGCCGAAACTTTCCCCAACCCTTTACTTTTTTCCCCCTTCTCCAACTCGTGCACAATGACACAAAAGAGCTCATGTTTGGCTTGCTATTTCCATTGAGAATCGCAGAGCACGCACGGTCCCGCCATCTTTCACTCGGCAAAATGCTACAGTAGAGATTTTCGGCGAGAGAAGAAAAGGACTGAGGAGTTTTCACCGGGGAAGGGCATTGGGTTGAGCTCAGCCCGGGCTGGCCGATTCTGGGTCGGGCCCAGCCTGCGTCAGAAATTAGCTTCGGTGGGTGATGTCGTTCTGCGTCGGGCTGGACCACGCTGTCACGCACCGAGGAGAGAAGCTTCTATGGGCTGGGCTTGAAGAAGTCTCGACCCCATCGGGCTGGCAAATCTCGACCCACGCACATGCCTACTTCTCACATAGTTTGTACAAAGGGACCCAGAATGTTAACGATCTCTCGGCTAGACATAGACAGCATGCGAGAGGAGTTGCTATGGGACCTTAAAACTTTTCTCTCGCTCGTTCGCTCGTTCGCTCGCTCGTTCGCGCGTTCGCTATCTTTCACAAGGTTCGGCTGTACACACGAGAAGCAAAGCAAAGGAAGGAAGCGTCCCAGAAAGTTGCGTCATGCCCAACACATTACCCAATGAGTTGGCTCGGCAAGATGACGCGTTGATACGCATACAATATAATGGGATATCATTTGGACAAATGTTGAAAAAGAAAGGACGCGAGGAGAGAGTACAGTGGAGGTGGCGTCGGCGCCGTGCAAGTTGGGACGACTCGACTTCCAAGGATTCCTCCAGCACGTGGGCATTAGGGTCGTTTCTTCTTTCCGTGTCTCTGAGCATCTTTAGTGCTGTCTCAAACTTCTTTCTGAGCTGTGCGAAATAACGTACCGACTTCGAAAATCGCGATATTCGCAAAAAAAAATCTAACATCTAAAAATGTGAATGATATCTTGGCGATATTATGCAGAATCAGTCAAAAGCCCCGGGTCCGGTACGGTCCTAGAAGTCTCGGGAGCACCTTCGGCCCCTGGGCCGGCTATGGCAATGCAGAAAAGCCCTCATGTCAAACATATTTTAAAGATCCTCTTGACTTGACATCAAACAAGGACTTGGACATTCAACATATCGGATATTGCGATTTTTGGTCTATATGTTGAATATTGTGATATAGTAATTTGAGGTGCTGCACAGTTTTACTAAATATAATAACATGTGCAGATTACTACATGTTGTATTTAGATTGACTGTTGAAGATGAAGGTGAATGAGCGGCAGCAGTCAGTTGAAATCGCACATCCATAAGGGCCTAAAGTTGTGTTAAATGATCATACGCTCATACGAAGCCGTGCACGAGGCTGACGAAAGAAACCGAGTAATCCAGAGCGTCCACTTGAGGCAGTATGGTAATGCTATTACTTTTGCTACGGACTTTTGACTGAAGAAGAACAGCGACTACTTGCTAGAGGGAAAGGTCCATGCCTTGTGGGGGGCCTTTCTGCAGTTGCTGCTTTGCTAACAGTCTTTGTTGCCCTTAGAAAGTCAGCAGTGGAAAAAATATCTCTGTGATTATACAGTCGGGGTAGAGAATGTTGCCATGAATCAAAAACTTTATGCTATGAAAAGTCCATGAGCTAAAAAAAAAAGTTGCATTCATTCCAAGTTAACTGAACTGAGATCTTTCAGTAACGAAAAGAACTGTGAGTAAAAAAAGAATAAGAAAATACTATCAAAATTTAAGCAGGAAATTATTAAGAGGTCTTTTGGGCCCCAAACCTTTATCATTTAAACCCAGAATAAGTTTCAAAATCAAACAGAAGTGCAACAGACTTCTTTGGCCTAAAGAGGTAACAAAATTGCAGTGAAGGATGAGAAAGTAGAAAAATGTGCCTAAAATGCAATTTTTTCGCCTCCTAATTTGCTTAGATCCTTCATATAAAATTCCAAGGTTCGGCAACAAATAATTGAATTTTGCTGAGATTCAGGATTTAGCAGCTCACCAAGTGTAATAACAGTAAAAGTTATGAAAGAGGTGCTGTAGGTACTACGAATGCGTATTTTTTGGCGCAACAAATTTAGGCTTGGTCGTAGCATTTCTTCGTCAGACCTACCTCATTCATATAGGACTGTGCAAGTTATTCTTATACACTGATACTAACATTTTTACTACCTGTTTCAGCTATATTGGCAGTACACTCCAACGTGACTTCTCCCTCACTGTTGGCCGCATCACCGGCTTGGATCCCGCCGAGCCGCACTTCGAACACGCCGACCCCATTATTCGGCTCGACTCCACCGACGCCTATTTTGTTGACGTCATTCATACCGACGCCAACCCCATCCTCAGTCTGGGCCTCGGACTCCTGCAGCCTAGTGGACACCTGGACTTTTACCCGAACGGGGGCAAGATCATGGCCGGGTGTGACGGCACCGTGATGGGTAGCCTGGCACAGGTGTGTGTGTGTGGTGCGTGTGCTTGTGTCTGCGTCTGTGTACGCGCTCGTGACGCTTGTCAAAGTCTGGCAGTACGTACACCTAACAACGAAGTATACTTTTACAGGAGGATGGCAACGTCGCCTACGCACTTCGTCGACTCCTCTCATGCAACCACATCCGCGCCTACGAGTACTTTATAGAGTCCATCAACTCCGAGTGCCCCTTCTTAGCTGTGGAGTGTCCCGACTACGAGTCCTTCATTGGCGGACAGTGCGACGGGTACATACATATAAGTACATGGACATCGTACTACCCCTATGTAGAGTTGGGTGAATTGCTGGGACAACGTATTTAAGTACAGCTACATTTACTTTGTCATAAATCATCATTAGTTGACGTCACTTTCCCGGAAAATGTAGCGAACTATAATTACCTTAATATGTGATGACCACTGTGTACAATGGCCAACTCGCCCCCCCCCCCAGTGTACGCCGAACAGATGATGCTTCCCGTGATATCTGAGATCTGCATATCTGTCTCCCCAGGTGTCTGCCTGACGGTGATCCTCACGGCTGCGAATACATGGGCTTTAAGGCATTCTCATCGTTTAACGGGTCCAAGCCCACAAAAGCCGGCCGCAGACTGTACTTGCTCACCGAGGCGCACAAGCCGTTCTGTTCCTACCACTACCGGGTGACCATTGTGCTCAGCGACACCACCGAGAGCATACGACAAGGAGGTGACAGGTGTGTGCCCTGAGTCAGCCTCGCGTCCTGTACAATCTGCTCTTTTTCCATGATGATCCCACTTCATGCATGATTAATTAATTGCCCTCATTTGCGGTCCCACTCCTGAAGTGCAGGCTGGGCGCGCGTGCGCGTTCATGCAGATGTGAGAGTCTTGCTCCAACGTTTTTACTTGGTGTACCTCACATGAATCTGTGATATCAACAAGTCTTTTCAAGCTTTTGCGTGCCTCTACAGATGATTCGCATGTTCGCAAAAATTGGAGTGATAATGAATGTGTGCACGAGACTTTTGACTTTTTTATTTTTTCGAAATTTTCTCCATACAGCAGCTCTTTTCCCTGTATGTGTTCCTTCTTCGTATCCGTCTGACGCCGCAGAAGAGTCTCAATGCGTGGAGTTTTTCACGTGGGAAAATTAATTACAAACTGCTCCTTCGGCGACTTCTTCTGCGTGAAAGACTCCTCATGCGCACGTTGCGTCCGTATCAATATGTACATGCATTCATAAAGCGCTGAAATATCACTCCAAGCTGGGCTTTCTTCGTTGCAGTCCTTGCAATAAATAAAGTGGAGTGCAATTGCGAGCAAAATATCTTGCAATCTCTCCTTACCTGACCAATTGCATTTTGCACAACGTACGCACGCGCACACACGCACGGTACGCGTGGCAGTATGATAATGACCACGCGGTAATTGCACACCTGCGCGCGGGAAAGACGCCCCAAAGCCACTTATTAACCGTAATCATAAATCCTTTCACGAATACCCCAGAGGCAACTTCTTTCTGGTGCTCCACGGCGAGGACGTCTCCTCCGACCGACTCAAGCTGACCCCGCAGGAGGCATTCTTCGAGCCCGGACGAGTCTACCACTTCATGACGACCACGCGAAACCTTGGACACGTCAAGTCCGCAGATCTGGTGTGGGAGTACTCGTACCACCCGTTCAACCCTCTCACGTGGCGGATCTTGTCGGACTCCAAGCTCTTCGTCAACAGGTGGGTCTCTTCTGGTGACAAGGAAAAAGCCACTCCAGCTTTGTCACCCATGTTGATATGTTCAGGAAGGTCCCGGTTTTATCGCATTGTCCGTCAGGGGCAAAAAATAACCCGAACTATGATAAAATCGAGATCTACTATAACGGCTTCACGGTAGTAACCTCGTCTTCGCAGAATTGATATCGAAGAGTTCGGCGGAGGCAAGCGTCACACGTTCTGCGGTCAAGATCGAGCATTCTTCTCGGGTAAGTCCGGGTTGGTCAGATGGCAGCCCAACTGCAGGGAGAACAACCCTCAGCCAGCTGCAACCTTCCTGGGCACCGTGCTCAATGCAGATCCTCTTGGCAACGCAGAGTTCATCATTGACCAGGTGAGCGCAGCAGCAAAGAACGTGCAGTTCAATTTGCTTGTAGCGAAATCGGATCTATCGACAATCCCAACAGACCTATGTTATGCATAGTCCCAGCGGTGTCGATATAAACGGCTGCCACTGCAAATACGGCGTTCTTTGAGTCCTGTTCTCCACGGTGGAACATTATATGAAAATAGCAATTGTACTACGTAGTAACACAGTTGAACGGGTCCATAAGAATTAGCCTTTCTGATCGAGATACCTATTTGGTATAGGAGAAAGATGAGCAGCACAAGGGGCTCTTACAGAGAGGTCTCAGTGAAGTTCCAGTATCTTACCTTTCCAGGTCAATCCACTTTCCATGAATCCCCTGAACGGTCTGGCTAACATCGGCTTGGCCTTCCGCGGCTTCTCCTCTGGCATTCAATCCATGACTTCCACCATCAGGCGGATCGGCTCTGAAGTCAGCCGCAGCATGACATTAAATTCCTGGGAGAGCTAAGAATAGAGACTCTTTGCGGCTGATGGCGCCAGCTCGAACGAGGAGAAAGAAAAGTGATATTTAGTACAAAGCTAGTCAGTTCCATGCTGCGTGCGACGATATGGGTAACGAGTGATTGTCACTCCGTCAGCGGAGTCCACGTCCATCTTCTCGACCGACTGTGAAGGCAGTGACACGAGATCGATGCAAATACACGAGTGCGCTAGCAACGACGTCGATCAGCAGGCTTATATCAGACTCAACACGTGCCCGGACGCCACCACGGGGAGGACGGGCGTGCGGGAAGTGGCCGCAGTGCTCAAGAAGTAAAGGTGGGGCAAGCGCTTTCCTACTGATGGATGCTCACTGCTCTCTGAAATGTAAATGTGCAGAACTTTAATAGATTATAGGTAAAGGAATTTGCAGTTTAGCTTTTTCTTCTTGCTTTTCATATTCATTTGCAAATTTCGTTTTCTTCACTGCTTGCAGCACTTCCAGTTTTTACTGCATTTTGCAACATTCAGGACCAAGCCCCCAAAAGGGACGCCCCTTTAGGTATTTAACACACTTTTTAGGTTTCTGCATAAAATTGCGTGGCCCCCAAATGCATATGGGCCATAAGAGTTGAACGCAGCTACTTCTGCATGTACTCTTGAACGAAGCATTTCTTAGCAAGCGTTGTGCAGGTTCGTAGGTGGAAAGACTCAGGGATCTGGTAAAGTCCGGATAAAGGAGCTGAGACTGATGTCTCTTCCGAGGTCGAGACGAGAGGGGACTCAGAGTACTTGGACAAATTTTCAAACATGACCACAGAAGCGTAGGAACATGCGAGCCAGCTTTTCTAGCAAGCCACGAGCCAATCGAGCTGTGAGAGGACGAGTCAGGAGTTCCATGAGGTGCAATTTTTTACCCCAACGATCTGACAAGCTGAATATGAGAGAGATCGAACGAAACGAGCCGGAACATACACCAAATAGGCCCACCCTGAAGGCCGTGGGCCTTTTGCATGGACTTCACAACGCTCCCAATTCGACGAGCCACACACGCTACATCTCCGACTAATCGAGCTCGCTCTTTTTCATGCAATGCATAAGAGGCACGAGTCGAACCAGCAATCAGCCCGCCGGGACGAGCCGATCGACCTGTCTCGTGCCCATTCCTACAATGACACCAGTGAATCGAAAAGATTCGTCCAGGTCGGCCGTGTCCCATTCTCACCGTTAGCCCGTGCGCGACGTGATGTTTTACTACTTGCTCCTCCTGTCAGCGGCGGCATCGTCTTCTTCAGTCGCCTCCGGCTTTGGCGGCTCGCCTTACGCGCCGCAACGTGGATATGGACCGTACCACCAGAGGCATTCGCCGCATCCCGGTCCGCAGCAGGCGATTCCTGACATCCCTCCGCCATCAACGCCGCCGCCGCCACCCATAAACGGCCGATCCCGGAGACATCCTCGATTGGTGCTGCACTTCGCGCGCTACTTTCCAGGGCCGCCGCCTTGCACATGCAGGTACAGAGACAATCCGATCCTCGGCGGTGGCGGTCAAGAGCATCAAGCTGGTGAGGAGCAACGGGAAGTCACCAAAAATCAGTCCGGAGAAAAAACTAGCGGTGAGTAGGTTCGGGAAGGTGATGTGAAGCAATACATCATGGAAATGATGCGTACGTACAATAACATTCACTGAGAATTAAAGAGAAGAATTGACACGTTACAAGTTAAAAGTACAACTTCTCTCCCTAAGGAGAGAAGTTGGATGCATAGAAATTGTCAACTACTAGTGCGCAGCCATGAAGAGGATTTCCAATGTTGGTCCCTTGCACCGAGTCTCGTCTAAGAAGAACTGCACTGAGTTACTTGTTCTTTCAGACGGAAGCCTCTTCGAGCCCATCGTGAAACTGCCAGAAGAACAGACGGCCCAGAAAGGCCCGCACGAAGGCGGACTGGACATGATGGACATGTTGTTCGTGTGAGGAGGGTCACTATTATCACTCGTTAACCCGTCATAAATAAATGATATCTATGTCCTGGTATTTATCTCGCTCCTACTGTTGTCCCGTCTCTCTGTAGCTGCGACGACCATGAAGGTCGACTTACTTCCATAGAATATCATGCCATATGAGTTACTCATAATAAAGTCGACCCCATCTTGCACGTTCAGCGTTGTCCTTTATAGTCTCGAAGTTTCGGTAATCAGCGTCAGAACACAGTAGGTATGTGTCGAAGTAAAGGCAACTCAAGTATAGAGATCAGACTTTATTGATCGGCTACTACTATTGCACTTTTGTGACTACTTCTCTTGCACTCGGTCGTACACACGGACAGTCTCCACGTCCTCGACCCTGCAGGTGCACTTCATCTGCTTAGGCATGAACTCTCTCCAGCAGATGGAGTCCTTACCGCCGTTCGTGCCCTGCATCTTGTGCACCAGCACATTCGGATACTGATAGGTCATCACGGACTTCACCTGTATGGAGAAAAAGCAGAGACTTTGTGGTAAGACACACATCATCGTTCTCCTATCCTCTTTGCCTAAAGAGTCTAATACCTAAACAACTTCAGGATGCCTCAATAATTTACACTAAAAGCCTACTTTTCTGCCGTCTGCAGTCGTTTCGTCAAAAGGATCGTCCATCTTGAACTGGATCTCGGTGGTCTGGAAAGGGAAAAAAGATGTTCTGAGGCATCATCGGCCAAATCTGCAAGCAACATGTGGAAATAAATGGTCGACGCTGATTAACAGAGCAACAGTAAAAGTGTAAAATATCGCCCCCTTACTCACCTTTACTAACGATTCTTGCTTCATCTTATACTCCTTGCCCTTCTCGACCTCGGTGACGGTGACCACGGGCTTGGAGGCATTGCCGACTTTCCTGGTAGAGAGTCAAGGTAGGTTGAACAACATTTTTCGTCTCAAGGAAATATGGTCTAGTCTACGCCCAGTCTCAAGCAACTCTAGGAAAAAGGAAACCCATGCATACCTCGTCAGGTACCCCACGCCCAAGACACTCATGAACTCGTCAAAGTTGTTGGAGTCCACCAGCTGCCATTTTCCAGGGATGTCGTCAATCGACATGTTGAACAGCGACGAGATCCGAGCCCGAACTGTTAAGTTAGGCCTCGGTGACCTCAGACGAAAGTACAGAGCACAGTACGTCTTCCTTTCCTTCTGTTTATAAAATATGTGGGTGATAAATTGGCGGGAAATTTGAACCACAGCTTGCTACATCGTGGAGAGAAAAGGTCTCGATCGAGTCACGCTGCTGTCGGTGCAGCAAGAAGATACTCTGGGGGAGAAGGGCTCGTGAAAGTACTGCGGTAGTACTTGTACTTTCCGAGCCTACTATAAAAGGACCTCGTGGCGAGTCAACGCCGTGTCATTAACTTTGAGTCAGTCGGAGGGTGGTTGTCGGAAGTCGTCATTTTAATCGAAGAAGTCTATCTTTTATTCGTCGTTTGCCTCCCATTCTCATCATGAAACTCTTCGTGTTGTTCCTCAGTCTCTTCGCCTTCGCGTCCTGCGCCGTGGTCAAAGACTACGGCCCAGCGCAACCCGTGGACCAGGCCGCCCGCTCCTACAGGCCTCCGCCACCCCCCGAGCGGGTCAGCGAGCCCTTCAACGCTCCTCAATCCAACGAAGAAGCAGATGATCCCTACAGCGCCCCCGTGGTGAAGCAGGCCGATCCCGTCTCCGATTCCTACGGCGAGACGAGGACGGAGAAGAAGTGCCGGGAGGTTGAAGACGTCACATACAGGGTTAGTGTTCGTTTTACTTTATTTTTACTCACGAATTGACGTGTTCTTTATCAGCAACACTGCGAGAAATTCGAGGACGAGGTCTGCACCACCACGCCAAAGGAGTCTTGCGAGGAGACCATGGAGGAGAACTGCAGCGGCGTCGTCACCTCCAAGACGGGTAGGAAGTGCTTCGACGTCACCGAGCAACGCTGCTCCCTTAAGGAGGAAGTCAAGACTCGAACCATCCCAGTCGAGATCCCCATCATGAAGTGCAAGAAGGCATTCGGTAAACTAACGTTGTTGCTCGTAAATGCTATCATAATCTTATATTTTTATTCCCCCTCTAGAAAACGTATGTGACACAGTGTACGATTCCGTTTCGACCACCCAGTCTCGCAATCTCTGCATCAACGCCAAAACCGTGAAGTGCGACAGCGAATCCAAGACCGTGTACGACCGCACCTGCCGTACATACACCACCTTCGACTGTGAGTCGAGTGAAGCGACTCCGGTGAGATCCATCAGATCAGATGACGGGTATTCTGATCAGCGGGACCAGATGTTGGGGGCATCCAGCCAGACTTCTGGAGGTTACGGGGCACCTGAGGTGAAGCAGCAGCAGCAGCAAGGGTACTCTTCCACTTCGAACTACGGTACCCCTCAACCCAACTGCCGCAAGCACCAGGAGACCCGTTGCTACAAGACGCCCCGCTACGTGACTGTCCCGGAGTGCGTCTCTGTGGCCGACAACCTCTGCAAGGATGTAAAGGAGCTCGTCCCTAACGTCAAGGCCCGTAAGTTCTGCCGCCCAGAGCAGAAGAAGGTGTGCGCCCTCGAGAAGCGGACGGAGCAGCGCCCCATCAAGGAATATTTCTACAAGCGGAACTGCCGCTCCGTTCAACGCCAGGTGTGTGGCGACGCCACCCAGTCGGCTCTCGCCCCGAAGTGTGTGCCCGTCATGGCGACTCGGTGTTCCTTCACCTCCGTGAAGTCCTGCGAGAAAGTTCCCAAGGAGCGATGCCTCCAGGTGCCGGTGAAGCAGAAGAGGATGGTGTGCGAGACCGTCGAGGTCCCAAAAAGTTATTGATGACACGTTTAGATGATTACTTATGTAACTTTCAAAGATTATCTGAGACAATAAAAGTTTTAAGAAAACTTCAACATTTGCCTCTTCTACTCGCTTAGACGGTCCGTCAGAGCTGTTATTCTGCATAGTCGGAAAAGAAGCTGTTCCACAGCAAGTCCTGTTCACGAAATGGCACTTGACATAATGGGCGTCACATATATTTCATGTCCTGACCGCAAAAATAATCGTATATTTATATATATATATATCTATTGTATAATGAAGTGCAACTTCGCGAGTATCGGCGTTAGCTAAAGGTCATTATTTCAAAAAAGTATTGCCGACTTACACGACGTAAGATAAAATTAGCAGATAACAAAACTACCTCTCATGCACCACAGCGCTAGCGGCAAAAACTATAACTACTGTAGCAAGATCTGTCCTTCAATCATCCCATTCGTCGTCGTCCTCATCGTCGCCGTCCTCGTTTTCACTGGATGAGAACCTGAGCGCGCCAGATCTTTCTGCCAAAGCTTTCTGAAGCATCCCTGCGATGCCGCTGGCCTCAGTGGCGGCGGTGGCCGCCGCTGAGGCCGCCTCCTCGTGCGGCTCAACCTTCTTGAGGACGACCCCCGTCCTAATCTGATCGAGTAGCTCGTCGCGAGTGTCGAGAGGAGGCCGCCGCCCGCCGCCTCTCTCCGAGCTCGTCACGTGACGAAGAGTCCCACCACCTCGACGGATTTCCTCCATCAAGTTGCTCCTATTCAGATGGACATTGCATGAAACTGCCATGACAGACAAGTACACGATGGCTTCATACCTGGCATCACTGACTGGAGGTAGAGTTGGAGGGGGTGGAGGAACTTGTGACGGTGCCACCGGGTCGGAGGCCATAGGTGGTGGCGGCGGCGGTGGTGGTGGAGGCGGCGGTGGTGGAGGCGGTGCTGCTGCAGCTGGTGCTAGAGACACTGCAGGTGCTGCAGCCACAACTGGCGGACTTGGAGCCATGCCCTTAGAGCTCTGATAGTGTTGCTGCTGCGACATTGTTGGCGCTGGCGGCGGCTGCCTCAGAGTTCCACCCCGAGAAGTTGCAGGCAAAGAGCAGCTGCTACCATAATCTTCCGGGAAGGCCGTTGACGAGATCCTTGGCGGGGGGGAGGCCTGGATCTTGCTGGGAGGAGGCGGCGGTCGAGACATGGAACTCTGTCTAGGTGGAGGAGCCGGTGGAGGAGCGATGCTGTTCCCAGCTGCCGTCACAGCTGCTTCTCCGCGACGGTCAACCTTAAAGTAAATAAAATATCACAGTAGCGTGAGTTAAAAAAAGTATCTTGTCACCAAGGTCATCACGACGAACCTCTTGTATGGCAGCCTCCAAGCCACCATGCTTGTCTATGAAATCATATATGAAGTCTCTCGTTTCCTTGTCGGCCAGCTCTCGCTCGCTGACTCCTGCTTTGGAGAAGAATTGCTTGAGCTTTGGATCGACGTTCTCCAGGTCGAACCCGCGGTTCGGGTCCCACCCCACATGGCTGATATGCTGAAAGTTGGTCGGCAGACTGATGTCTTCCTTCTTGAGCTTGCGCCCTTTGCCGTCTCCTTTCTTTTTCTTGCCGGGCTTGCTGGAGGTCGCCGGGGTCGGGTGAGAGGGAATCATAGGCACCTGTTTCGAAGAGACACCGTGTTGAGCTCCCATCACGCGTGACGCAAGTCCAAAATGTCCTACCTGTTGCGATATGGGGAAGCCATTCAACCCCGTGGCGGTGGCGTTTGCCGGAGGTGGTGGCGGAGGCGGTAAAGGGGCTTGCTGGTGCACCGCCGCCGAGCTGTTGCTGCTGTTGCCCATGCTGCTCTGTCTCTTCATGGCGTTTCTTCTCTCCTTCCGCTGCCTCCTCTCCGTTAGCTTGTTGTCCACAATCTTGTGAAAGTAGGCGGCCTCGCCCTCGTCGGCGAAGTTGAGGCCCACCTGGCACTCGTCCGCCTCAAAGGTGTGGAAGTACTCCCGCGGAGTCTTGTAGCGGAACTGATTGTAGATCTCCTGCTCGAAGACAAGCATGTGTCGATCCATGTCGAAGACGCGGAGAAAGTACGAACGGCGCCCGTTGTCCTTGACGAAGCAGCAGACGCCGCATGAGCGCTTGTTCCAGCGATGGTGGTGCGTGGGCTCGGACATGTAAATCTGTACAGAATCGTTTGATATTTCGTCACTGTCGTAGACGACAATGGGCAATCTCACCTGGACGACTGCGGTGGCGAGCGAGACGCACCTTGGCCCCAGCAACTTTATGAGCACGGAGTTCTCTGAGGCAGACAGCTGCAGCGAAGTGTGCGACGAGGCGACCGTCGACGAGGACGCCGCTGGGGGATGGCGCGTCATCGTGAGATTCTTCTGTTTCTTCTACGTGTGGGAGATTCTGGGGTCTCTGTTTCTATGGGCGTCCGTCAACGAGTCCTGCTACAGCCGCCCCTCCTGGCCGCCGACGAGTGGCTTCTTCGCGCCAGAGAGGAGGAGGACGAGGACGATCGGGGCGGGACCGACCTCATCTCTTCACAGGGTCCGGACGATCACGAAGAGAGAGGGAAAGGCTTTTCATCTTCAGTTTTCACACGCGCGCCTGTCGTCTACCGTCTCGCCCGCTCTCGCCAGCAGCCTCTCGGCAGTCGTCGGCACGCTCGCGCCCACACACACCCTGACGGTCAAGCGGAAGCACACGCGCACTCAGGAACTCTCGCTCTCAGCTCTCTTCTCTCAGAACTGCAAGCGGAGCAGCCACCGGAGCCACATCTGCCCTCCTCGGCAGAGGGGCTGCCGACAATGGCAGCTCCCTGAAGAAAGCAAGGTCGACGTTGCGTGCAAGGAGAACACGATCGTTCCGTGTGGAGATCCCGGTCCTGGAGGGAAGTCAACACAAACAAGGAGCCGACCACAGCAAGTCCACCGCCCCCTAAAGCATGAGCGCCGCCGCTCCTAATAACGGCGCGGCCGTTGCCGCCACCTCCGAGGAGTCTCTGATGAAGACGCGGCTTCTGATCGACGGCAACGGGGACGATCGGAGGTTGGCGCTTCTGCTCAAGAACGTCATCCTGTTCTGCAACTCGTGAGGGTTCAAGCCACGTCAGTACCGCTCCTTCAGTTGTTTCACCTCTCTCGCTTGCAGGGAGTCGACGCCGGAAGAGACTCGGCGAAGCTACGACCGAATCTTGGCGCAGATGGCGCATTGCGAGTGGATCGACTCCAAGAGCAAGCTGGTGCAGAAGATGAACCAAGTGGAACTCAACAACTACCAGGAATTGCACAGGTCTGTTCTTTGGCTTCTATTGTGGTCCTGGCCTTCACAGTAAGTAATTCCTCGTCAGTGACATCGAAAAGGGCATCAAGCGGGCGCACGAGGACATCAAAGCAGCCAAAGAGGAGTTGGTTGAGGCCAAGAATATCAGGAGAAATAAAATGGAATACGATGCCATGGCCAAGGTAAGGACAAACTGGAGCAAGCCGATCCCAAGGTACTGAAATAGCCTTCAGCGCAATATCCTGGCTCTCAGCCCAAGCAGAATCACACGTGGATTCTGTAGCAAGCTTTCAAGTCGTGCGCAGTCCCGGAGTTATTTAGTGATCCTGTGACAGCTGTAATGCAATTATTAAAACTCTCCTGACTTGAAGGATGCTCAAATTTCTCCATGTTGAGAGGTTCTTTATCACATTCTGTCTCAAGAAAGTTGTCTTCAGGTGAATGAAAAGGTTTTTGAGGTCATCTTGATCTTCGTAACATCTGTTTTATTCTTCTTCCAGACGATCTGCGAGATTCCAGACCGCGAGACGACGGGACGAAAGCTCCAGGAGGTGGAAGAGGAGCTCGCCAGGCTGAAGCGGAGAGAGGAGAAGCTTGACGAGAAGTTGGAGCTGAGGAAGAAGCAATGTCACCTGCTAGTGCACACCATACACCAGCTCCAGGTGCGTCATTTGTATTCTTTCATCCCAGTGAGAAGTTTTGGACAAGTACTTCTCATGTTCAGCAGTTGATATATAACGTGCACAAATAAAAGCGCCTTCTGTCTCTAGGACCTGTTGAGTCAAGACGATGACGACGACGAAGACATCAGCGACGCTTCCAGTACCTTGACGAAGGACGTCTTGGTCTCGGGAACCTCTGTCGCCAATGAGGAGGCCTCTGGTGCCAGCATGGACGTGTCAGAGTAGTCCGGTGTTTCTTGTGCTGCCCACAAAGACTAATGTGTTTCAACTCGTGTAAAGAAATGTCATCGCAACCATGTTCATCGAACTTCTACCACGTAAAAGCAAATTAAAGTCCGGATTCACAGAAAATTCACATAAAACAGTTAAAACTGAGGTTTACAAGTAAAATCAGTTGACGCAGTTGAGTGCGCATGTGCAATGGGAAGTGTGTGTCTATGCAACTTATTGCATTACACAGTCGAGTCACTCAAGTCCACTATTTTGAAGTTATCAAGGGGTCTTTTTCACTACGTAACAGCCAAAAGGGATCCTAAATGGGGGTCTCAAAAGTTTGCTAAAAAAAAAAATTTTATGAAACGTGTGCATGGCCAAGGTTTTTTGTTAAATAAGTTTTTCTTCTGGATCAACCAGTGTGGTACAACACAGGAGCACGTTTCAGGTCAATTACTACATATGCAGCCATTTAGGCAAAGCTTTGGGGATTTGTAGCATGTTTTTTCAAGGACTTCAGAAGATCCAAAGCCATGCAGCACAATTGGGGGTCCATGACTACGTTTTGGTGCGTGAGCAAAGTGATCACCAAATTTGGACCACCCTAACATGCAGCATCGGTTGAATATTTCGAACAGGTCTAAAGTGTTCAAGCTTCCTATAGCCGTTACATCGGCCTCGAACAAGCTCGATCCTTTTTGCCTTAGCTCGCGCTCGGCTCGACTCGAAAAATCACCGGCTCGACCCGTTCCTAGTCATAAGGCCAGAGATTGTCTATGCGCTGTTCCAACTTAGCCGGTTAAACTATTCTTCAGTCGCTACCGGATAGTGGATGGTCCACTGGCGTGAACCCGATCCCGGACTGGCGCTATTGGAGCACTGGTACAAAAAGCGCTTGGCAAGAGGCAGGATTCTTTTCTGAGCATGTGACGAGGCCACGGAAGAGGTTGTGAATAAGTAAAATAAGGAAAACAAGAAACCCAGGGCGACACACACGGTCGTCATCATGTTCCGTAAGCTGAAGGACGTAGAGGACAGCGCCTCTAAGAATGCCAACGTGTCGGCATGGCTGGAATCATTTACCAGCGACCCCCGTCCGACCAAGGCTTCCGATGTTGTGGCGGCGTGGGAGGGAATATTGGACTGCTACGGCAGGCCCATGGCAGTATTGAAGGCGCAGGAGCTGCTCAGGGATTGTAAGGCTGTCTTAAGGTTACGTCAGTGGTCACTGCAGTTTAACGTGCCCTCAATGTCCTCACTAGATGACAAGATTGTCATGAAAAAGGATATCGCTTGGCGCATGGCCATCGGCGTTGAGAAGGGCACCGTGAAGAAGACCCGGTTCCACGTACTCGATGTCCAGACCTGGGTAAATACTACGGTAAAAACTGTGGAGGGAGACATTGAGGACCTTGTCGTCCCGGCCGAGGTGGGCAATCCCTCTTTAATTCCCACTCACGCCACCAAAAGCAATATTTTTATCTAAGCTCGGTCTAGTGGAGATCACTCTGGAGGATGGGGTGGATCGCGTATTCCACCAGCTGGTGGATCCTGGCAAGCTTCCCGTGGGAGTTAAGGGAGAAATGAAGTTGCACTCAGATAGAATTCATCGCATCTGGCTCAACCAGGAAGATCTGGGCAATGACTATGTTGGCATAGTCAACGCCATTGCCGAGATGCTTACCCCACGTCCGGAAGAGACTCCAGCAGGCAAGGGAGTTACAGTGAGCGGTTACGAAGATCTGCTGAAGTCTTACCGACGTGGCGGAAACGAGGGTCAGGTACTAGACAATGAAGCACGTGAACTACGTCTTTATCCCACAGACGTTGCTCATTGGATTTTCTGTGCAGAAGTTCCTCCCTCTCTACGTGATGCCCAAGAACTCTGACAAGTGTCAGAAGGCTATAAAGTGGTTACTTCAGAAGGCCAAGGTGGATCAAATTGCAATTTACCGGTCTAAGGAACACAACTACTGTCGAATGTTACTCTCACAGGTCGACTATCAGTTCTGCTACTACGAGCTTCCTCAATTATTTATCAAACTCCTAGATGCCTCTGGTGCACCTCTTGGTGTCCCAAGCGTTGCTATTGCCGAGGCGACGCTAAGTAGGGAGGTTTTCCTTTACACTCCTGGAGTTAACTGTCGGTAAGGTGACTGGTATTGATTGAACGATATAAAAAGTTGTGGATTTTTACCCGGTGCTCTTTATTCCATTGCTTCACGTGCATTACAGGTATCACCACTCCATTGAGTGTTACCACTGTGCCGCAGGTAATGCCCTTCGCCAGGCCCTGCTGTTCTTGGACGTCTGTGTCCAGGTGTGTGGCGGTCGGCCAGTGGAGGGCAAACACTTGCCGTGGAATGTCAATCCTGAGCAAGCTGTCCCCAAGAAAGCAAGGACTAAGAGAGGGGAGTCGCCCAAGGAAGGGATTCCTTTTGCCTCAACTAATGATTCCTCAGCCTCTGGCTACAATACAGCCTCTGGCTACAATTCAGCGTCTGATCGTGCCATGTCATTAGTCTTGGAGGTAAGGGTGTTAACACGTCAGGTACAGGCTATTTAACTTCAGTGATCTGCTTCTTATCCATAGAAATTGAGGGTTGCTGCTCTTTCTGCAAGCAGTTGCAGCCTTGATCTTAGTGGAGAATCTGCCCTGAAAGATTGTCGAGAGCAAAGGAAGCTTGAGGGATATCATCCAGAGATGAGCGGCACTGACGCAACTGCTGATTCTGCCTCCATATCCACGGCTTTTGAGACTCCGCAAGCCTCCGATTTTGATATCGCAAGTGAGGATGAGTGCAAAGGGGTAAGCAGGCGGTCGCTGCATCGGATGCGCTTGTTGAGGAACATGTGAAGGTTTGTAAGAAAGTATGCAAGTGTACATAAGAAGGTGTTTTGGACGCTCTATCCAAAAGAACACTCTCAGTTAAAGATGGTGTGTCCAAGAGAAGCAATGAGTTACTGCGATCCTGAATAAATTCTGAAGAATTTACGAAACTATGTGTTGGATAGCGCAAGTAAATTAACACTGCCTGCTGTTCCAACCGAAGACAGCAACCGCCCATGAAGACCAGACATCTTGGGGGTCAGAGTGAATCTAGTTCTGGCAACAGAACAGCGACGTCTTTGGGGACGGAAGAGCAACGAGTGGGAGGTGGAGCCAAAAATGATGAGTGCCCACGATTACTACATTTACGGTGGGTGCAACGTGCTGTACAACCTCGCGCTCAATCTCTTCAGCGTCGACACGTGCATAGCCGAATCCAAGTTTTGGTAGTGTCGCATCAATTGGTCGTGTTCACGCGGAAGAGCTTTTCATGTACGTAGCACAACAGGGCCATAAGGTGAGGTCGTAACGGGGGAAATACGGTATTTTCACATTTTACCAAAGCCACTCGGACGTAGCGTGCTGTAACTATGTACACAGGTTCAAAACCCACTAATTTTTCTATTTGGAGGTGAGAACTTAGGAACCTTTTAACTCTAACTCATGACAAAAAGCTTACAAGAACTAGTTCAAAAGTGACGCTTTTCAGTATCACGCCCCCAATAACTCCTGACTGAACTGTTTGCATTAATCACTCACACATTGCAAGAAAGTTATTTCAAAGTCAGGGGAGACGTTGAGGACGGAAAGTGTCACCACATCGATGTGGACGACTGGAGAGCCCCAAAGTTTCGCGCCAAGTGTCTCGACCTGATCGATAAGAAATAGGCAATGTTTTGGTGAAGCTGGTGGTGTTTGCGAGGTTGTCCTCTCACGTTACCCGCACACAAGCTGTCTACTTCGGTGTGCGCACAGCGCTGCAACGTGAAAGGAGTACCTACCTGTGTGGCAAGGACTGCGCGTCCACGTCCGTCTACTGGACTCGGTTATGCTGTAGCTCATCGCACTTCTCCACTACGCACTCCCCTCCTACTCTAGCTCACGTCATTGTGCCTCTACAGGTATTGGAGGTAGGCTCGCCTACGCCGGGAAGGCGTAACATTCAGCAGGACGCTAACAATGTGCTTATGAATGCAGCTTTCAGTGTGAGTGAGTGAGATCGACGGCGAGGGAGAGGAGAAAGACTGCTCAGACTTTGTTACATTGCTATAGCAACCTGTGCTCCCTGACGAAGGTAAGTTTATTGAGTGTTCAGTAGCGTTAGAGTACAAGTCATGGGTACAAGTGCTAGTGCTGTCACTAAACAAGACCATTCGAGCAACAGTTTGGAGAGCATGCGAGTGTCACAGCAAGTGAGTTCGTCGACAGCTGCATCAGCGCAATCGTAGCAAGTGAAACGTATCATAAACAGTGTTCACTTGACTCCAAACAAGACTCAAGTCGAGGGTTTTATCACACGATACACGTGTAGATGGCGCTGGAGTAGTCATGAACATGTGTCGATCTCTCTCTTACCCAATAACAGACCTTGTACATTATTGCGTGAACATTGTAAATGAAATGAACATTGAAAATAGGTTGGTTGTTAGAAAGTGCAATTGTTGGGCACTGTAGATGCTTTGTCTCATTTAATGGGATTTCGCGGTGCGGGATAAGATCGTAACATGCATGCAACACGACGTTGGTGCAGGTTGCCAACTGATGCTAAGATTAGTCTGGGAAGCAGGTCCCTGCATAGGATATTCCTCTTCTAGGCCATGGCTTCCTCCAGCATGGAACTCTACACCACCATGGAGCCCCTTCAGTGCAAATCCTATGCCTATCGAGGTCTCATCATGGTGAACAAAGTGAAGACCAGGAACATGTTCCAAGACATTGGGACAGGCCTCAAGAGTCTCGTGGGCGGAGAGATCAAGAATCTTTCGCGCCTTACAGCCGAGATGAGAAACGAACTTATCCAGATGGCTACTGACCAGGTTTATAGTAAGGGAATTTAGTGCTTTCTTATAGTGATCCTTTATTTAATACCCTTAGGCTAATCATCTAGGTGCCAACGCGATTGTTGGCATCCGCTTTGAGTGCAACACGATCTTTGAGGGAACTCTGGACATGGTCATGTATGGCACAGCAGTGCAGGTCTTTAGAGACTGAGCAACAAAATTGAAGGATGGAACTGAGACTATGATATTGTACAAACACACACACCCATGAGACTGTTCGAGCTCTGTACACTTTCCGATTCAATTAGAGATTTTATTTAACAGTTAGGAAATATGTACAATGTACGTACAATGCATGTGTGATTAACATTAAATTCTCTGCTGAACAGTTCAGTAACAGATGACTCTGTGGAAGATCAATCTCTGGTAGAGGTTCAGGACTCAATTCAACTCGTCATCACATACTTTTAACTCGAACTCAATTGACTCGGGGGTTTGGAGTTTAGAGTGTTTCGCGTTGGCTGCACGGGGACAGCATCCTTGAGGAGAATAACCTCACAGAGCATCCGATCCAAAAGGATGTTCTAATGCTTTCTGATGACTTTCTGGAGATCACGTAGAGTTGTTATAAAATAGAGAATACAGCCTACTCCATTTATGGTATTGACTAGGAACCGGAGCCATTTGGACGACAGCCGGCTCGCCCGACCTGTCCAGCCCCCTTGTACCTCTTGCCAAAACTGGCGACACGGGCAGGATGCCCACCGTGACCATGACACCCAACCACAATTGCAACAACTTCTCGAAGAAGTCATTGGCTTGCAGGATCACCTTACTGACACCCAAAGCTGAGGGATTAAGCAATATCGGTACTTGTAATAAGGTCATATTTAAAGAGAAGACCTTTTGTAAGGATTCTGTTGGGCCGGAAGGACCCTATTCTAGCGTCCAGCAATGGTAGTTTGACATTAAGTGTTTTGCATTGTGGCTTATCTCATAACTATATTGCGTACTAAAAAACATTCACTGCCTTTTTATGCAATAACACATTCTTTGCATTCAGACTTGCTCCACTAGCTTGAAGTATTGGTGCGGTTGGTCAGGCACAATGTGCATGTGCAATCTGAAGATGTTTCTTCCTCTTAAGTGAGCAGGAAAGAACTTCTCCACCTGTGGGATGCCGGCGTCGTACTTCGGCTCGCATCGCTCGGTCGTGATCATGACCCGGCCAGGGACGACGGCCCGGAGATTGCTCATGGTGCTGAAGCGGACCTGGATCGAAATTGTCCCAAAGTTACGTAGAGAATACATGTACATATACGATAGACATAGAAAGATGCAACCGTGCACTGATGGGTCACTCACGTTCCACCCCGGCAGCACTGAGACTCTGAGCTGCGAGCAGAGGAGATGGTCCGCCGGCACCCTTTGGCCGTCGTACACCTTGATCCCGTACTTCTTGCCCGCGGGCCTTCCTCTCCTGTTGCGGGTTGTGCCGCCGCCCAGGCTCCTCTTGCCGCGGGAGTCACAAGGGTTCGTGGCTGAAAAAGAGCAAATAAAGACGTGATCACAGCAGAGCGACTTCTTCGCTGGTCTTAAGACTCACCGGAGACGTTGCCGGCGGCGCCAAGGAAGAAGGACTCCTCCGAGGGCCTGCGAGCGGCGTGGAGGACGCTCCGAGACACCGCACGCCACAAGAGGGACATCGCCTTCCGCCAGAGCTACGTTTGTTTTTATTTAGTCTTGTCTTGTGTCATCTTTGTCGTCAGGAAGTTCTTCGAGACTGAGTCACGCAACCCCTGCATGAAGTCTGTCCCGGCGGCAGCACCCGCTGTGCCGTACAAGCGACGCTCCTCGAACGCCTCCACGAAGGGGTCGAGCCGGCAAAGAACCTGGCTGATTGGGCCAACTTCGGCGCGAGTAGCGACCTCCAAACAAGCGAAGAAGCAGCTGCTGTTGTTCTTTACCTTCTCCTTTTAGGACTCCTGATCGTCCGCGTGCTCCCACCTCAAGTTTGTTCGTTCGCCGAGTCCGCGCCAGAGGAGGCAAAGGAGGAGTCCTCTCAGGACGGCGAGGACCGGCTCGACCAGGCGCGACCTCGAATCTTGGCGCCGTCGTCTACAGCAGCATGGACGGAGGCGATGGTCGTTTGGCGGCGGCGACTCCCTCGGCCGGCGCTCCCGGGGGCGGCGGGTCCTCCAACAGCAAGACGCTGCGCCCCAACTACGCGCTCAAGTTCACTCTGGCCGGACACACCAAGGCCGTGAGCGCAGTCAAATTCAGCCCGAACGGCGAATGGCTTGCTTCTTCCTCCGCCGACAAGCTCATCAAGATCTGGGGAGCCTACGACGGAAAGTTCGAGAAGACCATCTCAGGACACAAGCTGGGCATCTCGGACGTTGCGTGGTCTAGTGACTCCAGGTAATTGTTTCATTCCAGCCTGTATATTCAGTATAAGGCAGTGGACTTAGTGTGGTCAAGTGGATCTTACGACAAGGACCGTCTGTTGATGTGTCCCGGTACTCTCCATTACTTGCCCGTTGCTATACCCCTGCTTCATGATCCCCCTCAGGTTTGTGGTGAGCGCTTCCGACGACAAAACGCTAAAGATTTGGGAGTTGAGTTCTGGCAAGTGCCTGAAGACGTTGAAGGGCCACTCAAACTACGTATTTTGCTGCAACTTTAACCCACAATCCAACCTGGTGGTCTCGGGTTCGTTCGACGAGAGCGTTCGCATCTGGGACGTACGCACGGGCAAGTGTCTCAAGACGTTGCCCGCCCACTCTGATCCTGTCAGTGCGGTCCACTTCAACAGGGACGGGTCTCTCATTGTCTCCAGCAGCTACGACGGACTCTGCAGGATCTGGGATACCGCATCTGGGCAGTGTCTCAAGGTACTTCTCGTGCACTCACGGTTTGTTTGAATTCGCGTGAAGAATTACTTCTTGACGATTTCAGACCCTCATCGATGACGACAACCCTCCCGTGTCGTTCGTCAAGTTCTCTCCAAACGGCAAGTACATTCTTGCCGCCACCCTGGACAACACGCTTAAGCTATGGGACTACTCAAAGGGCAAATGCCTGAAAACCTACAGTGGTCACCGGAACGAAAAATACTGCATATTCGCTAATTTCAGCGTTACCGGAGGCAAGTGGATCGTCTCCGGGTCGGAGGACAACATGGTCTACGTCTGGAACCTCCAGACGAAAGAGGTAAGCGTACTGAAGTAAGGAAAAAGCGACGGCCACCCAAGCTTTACAACGGCCAATCTGTTTTTTCTCACCAGGTCGTGCAGAAGCTACTTGGTCATACAGATGTGGTCCTCTGCACTGCTTGCCACCCGACGGAGAACATCATCGCCTCCGCAGCGTTGGAGAACGACAAAACCATTAAGTTATGGAGGAGCGACGTGTGAGAAGGCGAACGTGACGTATTGTGTATGTACCTGTACAATGAATGTTATAGAAGAAAGAGAGAATGAAAGTTAGGTCAGTTTCTTTTGAAGAGAAAGGGATGATTTGACTGCACGAATGGGGTTTTCGTTGTCATTCGAAAAATAAATTGTAAGCAACGATTCATGTGCATCGTATATTTCGCGGATGCGCCCGCATTTTGCATTCACTTATGCATTTGGCAGCCCAAGATAAGGCTCGTTTGCGGTTAATATTGCTGCCAAATTAGACGATCGTTAGTGCTAATTGGTCGGGACGCCGCAGTGATTTAGAGTGCGGCTCAGTCGAGGACTCGTCCTCGTCGAACTAGGACAGAGAACTGAGCTTCCACCAAAGCAAAATGAGGCTGGAATTTCGGCCTCTCGTGGTGTTTCTCTTCCTCAGAGTCTCTGGCGCCAACAATATGAGATTTCCTGAAGGTATCAACTATAAGTGACCCTCAAGTACGGACAATTAACTCCTCAATGCAGGGTGTCGTGCCAATTGAGTCACTTATCAAAGTGCTAAAGCTTTTATTTGTTTTCTGTTGTCTCATTTTGAACCTCATGTATATCATCCATTTTATGAATGTGAGTCAATGAAGTGTTGGCAGTGGATAAGTTGTTGGACACGTCTTGCAGGACATCTCGCTTTAAATACTTGTGCTGTTAAGCTCATTAAATAAGGTCGACACTTAATAGCTTCAAAATGAGATGTCAGATACAAATTAGAGAACAGATAAGAGCGTAGCACTATACTAAAAAGTGACACGATTCGGGGGACCCCTGATAAAACCAGCATTATACTAATGCCGCAGACGAATGGAGGAAATAAATTGTCATGAATTTTACCACGCTCGTATAGTTGTCCATCAATTGTTAAGGTTGCGTTGGCGTGCCGCCTCCCCCTGCACACGGTACACAGCAGTGTTCCGTGGTCTTCGGCTGCAGGGTGAGGTGCGCCGAGGGATACGTCCTGCCCAATGGGAAGATGTCCATGGAACTGAAGTGCAGGAGGCCCGGCTATTGGGAGGACCGATTTAATGAGTTTCAAGGAAAGATACCTGGCTGCCAAGGTGAACCTTCTGGTTGTTTCTTTCTCCACTAGTAATCAAGTTCTGGTAGAGATCAAAAGAAGGCTTTACGGTTTGGGGTCACTGGCAGTACGTACAGGTGAACTGAGGAAGCTTCTGATTTGTCACGTCTCCTAGCTGCATGCGAGCCTCCGTGCTTGAACGGGGGCATCTGCGTCGGTCCAGGCCAGTGTCGCTGCTCGGACAACTACGAGGGGCCTAACTGTGGAGCTGAGAAGGCCAGACCATGTCTGACAAGACCCGCTCTCATGACCAACGCTGCCTTCCAGTGTGATCAAAGGTGAACAAGGAAACAAAGCAGAACCGTCCTGTTCCATTTTTCTAGCTTAAATTCTGTAGCAAGTGCGTCGTGACCTGCTTGCCCGGACACGAGTTCTCCAGCGGGAAGACCTCCCTGGAGTTTGAGTGCAACGATGGCGACTGGCAGGTTCCCCCGGGGACAGAGCGCGAGTGCAAGCGTACGAAAGGCTCACATATTACTCACGCACAGATTGAAGTTAAAGTTGTACTGTATCTTCCCAGCTGTCTGTAGTCCCCCGTGCCAGAATGGTGGACGGTGTCTCGCCTTCAACCAGTGTCAATGTCCCAGAGATTACAAAGGCCTGCAATGCCAATACCGTAAGTAAGTTCGTACTGCACATCTGCACTCATCACCTCAGACAAAAAGCGTCTAGGAAAGAAATGCACAGTTTCACGGTATTGTAAGAGTCCGGTGGACTTTAATGCGGAAATTGGACCTGGTCAAGTTGAAACGGGCTCAACGTCGTCAAGAGCGATACGTAGACAAATTTTGTCGACATATAATATGGATGAGCTTATTGACCTAGATAGTGTAACATTAACACTTTTTCGCCCTCAAACATTGCCAAATTCAGCAAAGCGTAGAGGTAGTTAAGGTTGGTGATCTTGAAGCTATCGGACTCGTTCATGGCGACTTTGCAATGAGCAACATAACTAGCAGACTATCAAAATGTATACTAGGAGGTGGGTTTTCTTTCTTGCAGCGTCCAGTAACTGTCGCTCAGACATGCTCGCCTTCAACGGGGGCTTCCGCTGCACCTCCACTCAGACAAGGTACGAGTGCGCTATCCACTGCCCGACTGGGGTGGACTTTGAGTTCGAACCTGCTCCAGCCTACCGATGCGACTACGAAACCGGGACGTTTGATCCGATGCCGGCACCGAAGTGAGTACTGACGTGTCATGTGGCACAAATATTCATTACCTGTTTTGTAGTACTGCAATTATTCGATTGAGTCACAATCACTATAAAAAGTGCTAGGGTCCGTGTGTACTCTGGCAGTGTGCCTGTGTGTGTGTCTGTCAGGTCATGGACACCACTACCGCTGCACTGAACGTCACCAAACTTGGTCAGCAGATGCTACTTTTCACAAAGTCGCAAGCGATCTCATGGCCCTTAACGTCTGAGGCCGTTTTGAGGCCAAAGTCGAGCAAATATCAAACCAGGGCATTCTGAGTCAACTACTGGCAATCTCAGCCTTAAATAAGAACAGAATAGGCTTTTGGAGAACTTTTATTGGTGATTTTCACTGTTCAAGGTTCCCGTGAAGGAAAATGTGCATTTCTGCTGTCTTCCGTCCAGTCTGTTCCTCCTTGCTGTTATAATATGGTCCATATTTTATGGACTACCAAATTTCCAGCATTACTAATAATTTGCTTGCTGGGCACAGATGACCCCTGAACGCAGAGATACTTCATGGCAACATTGTACAAAAAGGGATAACTGTTCTTCCCATCTCCCATCCACCACGCAACAGGGTTTGTTTTCCGTGCGACATTACGCATTTCATGGAAGCCTTAACTTCCACTGAACTGCTGTTCGTTGATGAGTGTGCTAGTTTGGACTTCACTTTTTCGTCAAACTTCTCCCAGAGGGAGAAACGCATGGTCTTCGGAGAGCTGATGGATGCACTTGGTGATGTCACCACTGATTCTTCGCTCTTTCCTCACGACGTCTCCAAAGACTTCCTTATAAACATCATCCTGCATCATAAACGTATCCACAGTTACAAAAGCTTAGACTAGATTACAGCTACGTCTACAACTACGCGGATAGCGCCAAGCTCGTGTAGAGTGACGGTGCTAATGTCTTTGAGGGGTTTGGGGACGATCGGTCCAGAGGTGGGAGGCGCAGGCAAACACACAGACATAGTGCGCACATGCACACGCACGCACACACATAACACTTAATGTTTTTGCTACTCTTCCCACCCAGCAAAGAGAGTCGGGCCCGCTAGTTTGCTCTACAAAATTACAATTACTTGATACCAGGCACAATTTTCTCTATGAAACCACAATTATTCGACAGATTCATTACTGGGCTGCTGAGAGACGCGTTGACGATGTGAAATAGTCGTTGTACTGACAAATCCTACCAACACTCTGCATTTGAACAGGTGTCTCTATGGCGATGGTGTCCAAGTTGTGGGCAATGTGACCAGGACCTTCGAAAGGTATTCCTACGGCAATGGAGGATTTCTCAATTGGACGTGGGCATTTAGTGGAGGTTGGTCCTTTTTCTGTTGCTTTCACCTAAGGTAGATTTGAAGAAATGACGCAACAGAAGCGTCATTTGTACTGGATAGAAGGACAAATCGACGAAGTCGTCCTGTCTTACAACAAACTTTCATTTTTCTCAGGCCGGCAGATGACGCATCATTGGCAGTCCACCCTCGGCCAAAGCTGGTTCCTAGGAGCCGGCCTGCAGCACGGGGCCTCCTTCTCTGACGCTGCCCCCGACATCAGCCTGTTTGACAGCGATGGCGACGTCAACGCCCTTGCTGTAGAGAGGTATCGCAGGCAGACGCAGGCGGGGGGATGGTGGTTCGGCGGCAGACAGAGGTTCCCGAGGATGCCAGGTGTGTGTGAGTCATAGACATCAATGCTAGCATCATCATCACGTCGTCCATCTTGTTATGGTCGGGGTTGTTGCAGCTGCAGTCGTTTCAGAGTCCGAGCGCAGCGTATTACTCCTACTTATCGAGCGCCAAACACGCCGCCGTGGGGTGTGTGCACTCTGGGGCAATGCACACCTGAAGAACTTGGACGGCGCCCTCTTGTCACTTCTGCCCAGGAGACGGAATTGCAGACGCGAGGTTTTTCGCCATGTGGACGGAGACTTTGGCGTCTCCGTCGAATGTGGCGACGCAACAACTGACGCCAGGAATTCTTGCCCGCTCGTGATCACGTTGGTTGTGCAGGAGACCGTGTACACACTTAGACGAGGTGACTTCAAAGACTATGTTGTACATACAAGGTGGCCAAATTTACTTTCCACTGACGTCCACATCACTTTAAATGGCGATCAAACAATAGAGCCACGCATCGTTTTCTAATACGGACCACCTTATACGTACAGTGCATGCCATAATGTGGACTCTCTCCAGAGCATGGCAGAACCGTCTTGATGGAAGGCAACCGGCAGATGCTCCTCCCTGGGTTTAAGGCCGGAATCCTTTTTGAGATCATTGGACAATGGGTCTTTGTCAAAGCGGATGGATTGGGCTTTCAAGTGAAATGGGACTCACAGGTTTGTGATAATTCGGCCTAATGCCGCTGCCGCTGACCGACTTCAACGCTTTGTCGTGCAATGGTGATTTGACTTCATATCAGTCAATATGGTCAGTGTAATTCCTTCCTTCTAGGACGTCTTATTGATCGAACTCTCCGAGACTCTCTGGTCCAGCACAACCGGATTGTGCGGCCGTCTCGACGGAGACCCGTACAACGACTTTGTCGACAGAGACGGTAACCCCGTCGACTCCGTGGACGACTTCGTCACCGCCTGGAGCAATCAGGGTTGCTTGCATGACTCAAGCACATCGGAGAAGACTTGTGACGTCGACAGCGAGGCAGAGACGAGAGCTCAGGATTATTGCTCCAAGTTGCTTAATGCGAATGTTTTGGAAAATTGCAGAAAGGCAAGAATCCCTCTTTCTCTGCGTGTTCTCGCTCTTTAAGAGCAACATCTCCTGTACAGGTTCTAAACCCACTCCCGTACTACGAGTCGTGCAAGCAGGACTACTGCGCCCAGGAGTCCTCTGCGTGCGATTCCGCGGCAACGTTTGTCAGGCAGTGCGCACATTTGGGAGTCGACGTGAGCGACGGCTGGAGGAGTGTGGATTTCTGCCGTGAGCATCAACGTCGTGATTGGCAATTGCAGCAACGAGGGCTTAATGTACGAGTTCTTCCACAGCCATGACCTGCGGAGAAGGCCACAAGTATATGGCATGTGGGTCCGGCCAGAGTCCGACCTGTTCCTCGGTCGGCACCGCTGCTGCCGTCACCTCGATCAGTGACTCCAACTGCATCGAGGGCTGCTACTGCCCCAAGGGCACTTTCCTACAGGAATCTGATGGGCGTTGTGTCAGGGAACAGGAGTGCGGCTGCAAATACAACGAAAGAGAATTTATGCCAGGAGAAGAAATCAAGCAAGACTGCAACACATGGTAAGGAGCTTTTACTCCTAGCAAGTGTGAAAGCATGTACTGGGTCACCCAAATGACAGGCAAATACCCCCCAGGGTCAGATACCTCAGTCCCCGAGCCCTTACGGCATGAGGCATACGAAAGTAGGAACAGTCAGCCTTCGATTCAGTGTAGATTGGAAACTGACGCCCTATGTATTGAGTGCTTTTTGCACCTCACCCATTTTTAGCATTAGAACCATAGATATAGTGAAGAAACTCGATACAGTAAAGTCATGCCTGACTAGACTATATCGAAGCCTGACTGTTCAAATCAAGAGCAAACAGAGCTGTGACACGCTTAGACAGACCGTTCGTGTCTCCCAAGGCTGTACTGTCGACCTCTCTTGCAGCCGATGTCACGTTTTGTGACTCGCACCTCGAACGAATGTTGCGTCATGCTTTTTTCTTCATGACAGTATATGCCAAGGTGGTCGGTGGAAGTGCTCCGAGGAGTTGTGTGGAGCTCGCTGTTCTGCCGTCGGTGATCGACATCACACCACGTTCGATGGGCGTAATTTTGACTTTGTCCGTCAGTGCAACTACGTTATGGTCTCAGACAAGAGGGACACTTTCAGCGTAGAGTTGAAGAACGTGGCTTGCTCGGGCGACGTCAGTCAGGTGATGTCCTGACTCTCATCCTGAGGGAAAAACTGTCTGGAGGATAGTCTCATCTTTTTACAGAAGTACAATTCCCCAGCGTCCCTGTCGGATGGCTTTCCCTCGTGCACCAGGAGCGTCACTGTGCGTCTTCAGCACAAGACTGTGACGCTCAAGTCGGGCGGAGAGGTGACTGTGGATGGCCAAGAGTCGAGCGTCCTTCCCAGGCTGGTGTCCACTGACCAAGGACACGTGCTCATCAGCAGGGCTTCGTCATCCTATGTCACAGGTGACGGCCAACAAAGCTTGCGTACGTACTGTTGCACAGCGTCATATACGTACGCCTGCGTGTAGTGCTGCTACCGAATGGACTCCACGTTTGGTGGGATGGACACGCTCGTCTGCACGTGGACGCTCCCGCCAGTCTGCAAGGAGAGGGACTTGGCGGACTCTGTGGGAACTTCAACGGGGACCAGAGAGACGACTTCACTACACCAGAGGGGTCGAGCGAACAAGAGCCAGCAGCGTTTGTTACCAGGTACTCAATCGTAATGCCAGAACGAAGTTCTGAAGACACACGACTTAGATGCTCACAAGAACCGTTTCACCTTTAATCCGCAGTTGGCGTGCTGATGACGGGTGCCAACATGCCAATGGATCAATGCTTCAACCATGTTCAGCCAATCCCGAGAAAGGAACCAAGGCTGAGGACCTTTGTTCCAAGCTCAAGGGCGAGATCTTTCGTGGTAAGACGAATACTTATCCCTCTATTCTATCGCGTAGGTTATCACTGAGTTTTTACCAGCGTCGTCACCCTGACCGTCAAAGGAACATTGGTCAAGGGCGGGCCTGGACCTCTGGATTTAATCTAGAGATCCGTGGCCTGCGCCAAATCTCTAATTTCGGATAGATTACAGGCGAAGGAACCTGCTGACTTCTTCCTCCATGATCATTTTAGACAGCTGAGTTTGCGTCGTCGACTGTCACTAATTGCTGCTACCACAACTTTTAAGCAGGATGCGTAAAATGGCATTGGGATCATTGGATATTTGCTCTTGCAACGTTATGTTCAGGATCTCTCATTAGTGGCTTTTAACTTCGAGCCTACCTTATTGTATGATATTTAGCGCTACGGCTTAATGCTTATGATCCTACTGCACGAGACCAATCTTCCAGTGCTTCCTCACAAAGTGATGATGTCTTGTCGTCCCAGACCTTACGGAATTTCTGAATATCACAGCTTTCAGAAAAACCGCAATAACTTTAAATGTGCAATATGGAAAAGGCGCCAAATTCGAAAGTTAAGCCACTTTTGAAAGACCCTGTGGACAACATACGGCACTATACAGCTTTCTTCCATCCCCGCACATTCCGAAAGTCCTTTCTTTCCTATCGGAAAGGAACGATTTGCAGAATATGCAAAAAAACCCGCCAACCCTGCGTCATGTGCACTGTCCATTCTGCAGGTCGCTGCTAGTCTCAGCGCTCACACATTGTTGGAACTGTAAGTAGCAATCTACACATTACGGGTACATAAAAAGGTTGAGGTTGATACTTGGTTGCAACGGCACGACTCTTGTTGCGTCCCGATCACGCTATGAACTTTTCCGATGAACACGTACACACAGCTGCTTCCGTTTCCTCATTCGCATCTCGCGAGACGCGAACGTTGCGGCCACTTTTGCCGTTAAAGGAATTGTGCGTGGCAAAGGTCCTCGTAAACTGGGATAAAGTCCATGTTTTCAATAGTGTGCACGTAAAACAAAATCCCGGAGTTCCTAATCCTCGTCTCCGTGGACGATGCGTCACTCGTGCGTCAATGGCGGCGGTCAAGGTCAACTTCCTTGTTTTCTCCGTCACCGATCACTCAACAGGTTAAACATTCTTTCAGATTGTCAATGGCAGCTCGATCCCGATGTCTTTCATCGCAACTGCCTCCATGATGTCTGCGCCTGTCAGTCTGATGCCGGACGAGACCTCCTCGACTGCCTCTGTCCGGCTCTGGGTCACTACGGCCAAGCCTGTGCGGAGAAAGGAGTCATCATTAAGTGGAGAGAGCGTGTCAATGAGTGTGGTGAGTGCTCGGCACGATGGAGCAGCACACACTGTCTACACGTGACACAAACGCATAATTTCAGGCGTGTCATGCCCATCTGGTCAGGTGTTCAAGACCTGTGGCAGCTCATGTGGTCTTAGCTGCGCCGACCTCTCGTTGAACTCACTAGTGAGCAGCACCCCCGACTGCTCGGAGAAGTGTGCTGAAGGCTGTCAGTGCCCGGACGGGATGGCGTGGGACCAAAAAAGCTGCGTGCCCCTGGAGGAGTGCACTTGCCTCAACCCGACAACGTCCAGAAGGCACGAGGTGAGCACGTCATGCGTTCATGACAAATGTCACTTGGATCAGTGATCAACGGTGAAAGACTAAAAGTTCAATGCCTGACCAGCTTGACATTCTCCGTAGTCCGGATCTGTGATACTTGTACCAGATCGGGCAAACGGCGCCACTTATTGCACATGCTCCAATGGTCGTTGGGAGTGCAGGCGTCCCACAGAGGCTGAAACGGAGGAGCTTAAGAGGAGGGCAGAGCCAATATGCAGAGAGGACAAGAATGAGGTCCTCGACGAATGTCCAAAAGAAGTTCGAGAGACATGCGAGGTGAGCCTCAATTAGGTTTCTGCTCTTTGTCGTGTGTATTTTCAACGATGATAACTTAACGCGAACAACGTTTGTCACTGTAGTTTCATATCTACAGTGGCAAGTGAATAGGGGCTGGGTAGGGGGCGGGGGGCGGTGCAGGAGGATGGTAAGGTGCTACTTGCACCGGGGCATGGAGAGGAGCGTGTGGTTTGGGTGGTGGCGGATGGTAGGGGACACGTGGAGCAGCTGGTGGATGATATGGCTGGGCTTTACCAGAGTATGACACATCAGCCACGTAGCCGGAATAGGCGTCGTCGACGTGGTACTTGACAGTTTGAATGCGGCCGTCCGGTAGCGCCACGTGATATTCCCCCTGAGTGGCGTAGCCATCACGGGCTTCATTGGCTCCGAAGTTGGTGCCGTGATAGTCATCATGGACCTGATAGCCGTACTGATAATGGGCAGGCTGATCATGGTAAGGGGCCGGAGGAGGGTGGCGTGGAGCCGGAGCGGGGTGGATGGGAGCGGCGTGGACAACGGGAGCGGCATGGACGATGGGAGCAGCGTGAACTGGTGCAAGGTGAATAGGAGGTCCGTGAATTGGGCGCACAACGTCTGGACGACCCATGGTTGCCGCGACGATGGACAGAAGCACGATAAAGGTCTGAAAATGTAATACTGATTATCCCAGATCTGAATCCTTTATGTGACACTCGTTACCTTCATCCTCATTGCTTTGGCTCAGAGAAAACTGATAGATTCTCTGTTGGGCCAGGGCTCTTTTATACTCGTGGAGGGTTGTTATTGTTGGTTGTTGCCACAGACCGCGGACGCGTGCGCTGAGCGCAACAAACATGGCACATTTTTTGCGGCTTCCCTGCGGAAGGAGGAGAAGAAACTGCCCTTATTAAATACAGTGGTCTCGCTGACGTCCGCGTGTGCACACATGACTTAGCAGGTGGTCCCAAAGCTGTGCTGAAAAGGTCAATGGTGCAGCAAGCTCGCCAGTCTTTATGTCGAATCTTTTTTAAATCGCTTTTGGCGCAACATTTTGCAGACGGGGAAGGAAATGCGCGGACTGCGGGATCAGCCTTAAAGATGTGCATCAATTGGTGCACTCAGGCGACCTCAACTCTTGCTGCTAATCCTAAGATTTGGTCTCAATTTTCCGTCGCTAACGCACAGTCAGGGACAAAAGTCATCATCCACAGCAAGTTTTGCCCTTGTTTGTGCTTGCGTCAGGGCTGCATTTCGATCGTTCCGGTCTGGAAGGTTCCGTTGCAACCTGCTCAGCAACAGTTTCGTCCCGAGCGCCAAACTTCGAACCAGAGGTGATGAACGTAGATCGATCCAGAACGTCCCAGTAACCGCACCAATGTTCCCGTATATTTCGACGGGCTTGATTTAAGACTGCCCCACGGCCCCGGCCGAACAAGTCCGGACAAGTTAGTTCGGATTCGAATTCAGATCAGCGAATCCTCCGCCGAGTTCAAGAAGCTCAACGACACCATGGCGAAAGTGCCGGTGACCCTGCGTAACTTTTTCTTCCGTGACCCGCACTTCAGGTCCACTTGGGAGCAATTCGACGGCCTCCATCGTGCGATGGCGAGGGAGTCGGAGCAGTTCTGGAAGCATCTGGAGAAACAGATGGTCTCCATGGAGTCCAAGGGCAGGGAGACAGACCAGCAAGACCAAGGACAGCAGCTGAAAGAGAAGGATGACGAGTACTCCCCATGGTTCTTCCCCCGCCGCTGGATGCTGCCCAGCCTCTTTGACAGTCCGATCTTTGACGAAAAGATGAGATCACTCGATCTTTTCCAAGGCGAGCACTCCGACCAGATCAGGATGACCGACAACAAGGACAAGTTCGAGGTGAGCTTGGCCCTGCATGACTTCGAGCCGGAAGAGGTCAAGGTTAGCGTGAAGGACAATATGCTGAGGATCATGGCTGAAAAAGATGAGAAGAGTGAGGGTCACTACAAGAAGATGCAATATTGTCGCCAATATGCTTTGCCCCCGAATTGCATCACCGAGGAGGTCGAAGCCAACACCAGCTCTGACGGGGTCCTCGTTGTCACGGCACCCAAGAGACAAGCTGTCAAGGCCATTCCCGTCGAGAACAAGTGAAAAGAAGTAGAAAGAAAAAAATTGAAGAGTTATCCGTTGTCATTATACCGCATCGATGCCGATGCTGACCATTCAAAATCCCTACTTATGCAAGTTTCTCCTATTTATGTAAGTTTGTCCTGAAAAGTGTTGAAATAAAGAAGATTCACTTTTCAAAAGGAAAGTGTTGGTTCAACATCTGTTGCCTTATACCAGCCTGTAGGATCTTCTCTGTCAAGAGGCATCAGCAGTATTGGCTGGAGCGCAGGCCAGCGCGCAACCCTGCCTTATATACTAACTTTCATCCAAAGTGAAGAAAATCAGTTTAACTGCAGAGGCTTCAAGCTGTTCAAAGATGTTAACAGAATTCGTGCAGTATTCAGGAAGTTGTGATGTTTGAAATAGGTGTATGTTGAGGGTCTCTGGGCTCACCCCCAGCAGAGTTCCTGGGGTGCAGAGGGAGCCGAGCCCTTCTCCCAGGAAAAAAAATTGCATTTCACTACTAAAAAGTGGCATCAACGTGCGATTTTTTGCCTTTCAAGCAGATGTAGGCTCACTTTTTCCCTCCACTGTACGTGCGTCAGAGCTGGAGGCGCGTTTCACGTTGTGCGCATTCCATAATGCCTGTATCCTGGCAGGACTTCGTGTGGCAGCAGTCATGGGGATGTCCAAAGTAATCATACCCCAGTGCGTAACAGTAGCAAAGCTCCTATTACTTGATCACAACCAATTTTTGAGCATTTCTAAAGTCCTACAATCAGATAAGTCCGCAGTCACACTGGCAGCAGAGCACCCCAATAGTATCCTGTTTTCATCCCCAAGCTTGACTGGAGGGGCGGTCTAGGGAAAACGTTAGAAGCAGACAGCTTCTTACTCCTTGCACATTTAAGAGAACATTTTCTCTGACTGCATTTGCTGTACAGTGTACAATTGATGCGCAGCGAATGACTCATCAGAAGCATCTGTATGACCAGCTTAATTCGGAGTAGCTGTGCTGCGCCTCTAGCCCTGATCTATACCCAAGAAGTGCGAAATGCTCTGGTGGACGCTGACTCGTCCCTGACTGCACGCGTTGTCAGCGTTGACGGACACAGCGAAATTTCGCATCTTTCCATCATTTTCGCAATGAAAAAAGCTGGTAGTTTTTTGACGTGCATCCTGCAAGTTCATAGGTGTACGTACCTTGGCAGTAGTTAACGTGGAAGCAGTCGTGATCCACCGTCGTGTTCTTCCTGCCTGAGCAATCTCTTGATTTTGCTGTTCCGCCACAATTTCGCCTCCTTGTCTAATTTTTATATACATTTTGCGCGTGTCTCTGCGCACGTGCGTGCGCTGCACGCTACAGTACATACGTGTGTGGCAACGACATGAGTGACTGAAGAAACTTCACCTTTCAATTATGGCCAGTGATTTTTCACTTTCTGATGACTCCGGTACGCAGAAAAAGGGGTAGCATAGAAGAGAGGACATTTCCTGGCTGGATCTTGACGCACTGCACTTTTCTCCGAACACAAAGAAACACGTGAATACCATTTAGATGAGGGGGGTTCAACCTGGGGTTGGCAAAAAGGGCCTTCTGGCATGAAATCTGCTCCGCGTGCTGCAAAGGGATGTGCAATTTTGCCACACCACTCTTATGCGATCGAGGCAGGCACAGTCCACACGTGGGAGTATCTTCGACGGAGAAATATTTTTCCAGTCCTTTAATATACATTCATCCTTGAATATATATAAAATATAGGCTTAGGTTATGCATGGTTTTTTGCCCTCGGGGGTTCGCGGACTAGGTGAAGTTGAACTCTCCCCATTCAGATCAAGCGTGCCGATAAGGGAAGTAACTGATCGCTAGTTTTTCAGGACAGAACGTAACCAACGTTTCTTCTTCAGAACATGCACTTTCACCATGACTTCCCGCCAAATCCAGTCTGCGAGCCACGCTGTGTCTGCCGCCAAGGCTTCGTCCTCGACCAAGAGCAGGACCGCTGCGTCGAGACCTCCAAGTGCAAGTGTCACCACGCCAGGAAGAGCTACAGCGAGGGAGAGACCATCACGAAGGACTGCAACACGTGGTAAGTCTCACGATAAGGAAGTCATGCTTGGCAATGGCCCCCTCAAATGTGCGTACGTCTGCAGCTCCTGTGTCTCCGGCCAGTGGGTGTGCACGGACCGCCAGTGCCCCTCGACCTGCGCCGCCTGGGGCAACTCGCACTTCGTCACGTTCGACGGAAGGTCGTTCGACTACAGAGGCAGTTGTGAATACATCTTGGCCCAAGGAACCGCCTCAGAGACGTTTAAGGTCATCATTCAGGTGAGAAGCCGAACAAGTAGCGTCCAACCGAGGAAAGCACCGTCATCACATCAGTGGCGCTTCAGCTACATCCTTCTTGATGAATACGAACAAACTTTCACGAACGTGAAACATGCGTCCATCGACTGCTTCACGATTCAGTCGATTCAGTTGACCGATATTGGCTTCTCTTTTGGCATTGGTTGCATGCGTCGACCGAGGTTCCACTGCATCCACTCGTCCACGCCTGACTTGAATACAGAAGTTGAATCTGGTCAAGGTGAAACAGACGCAACCACATCAACATGGGCGTGGAGCAGAAGCTCCACATTTTGGAGGATCATGATGATGCTGGTCATGAAGATGCTCCTTTACTGTACACTGCCATGACTCTTATGCATAGATTCGACTTGTGGTGAATCATTCGAAAGCAGTCATACTCGTTCTGGAGATGGAGTTTCCCATTTAGCTACTTCTGCTTGTTTCTAGGGCTGAATTTTCACCCCGGTTGTTACTTGAAGTGGCAGCTTTGAACTACCGATCGGACTCCTAAATTTGCCACCTGGTTTCAGAATATCCCTTGTGGCGCCAGCGACGTGATTTGTTCCAAAATGATCACTCTCAAGATCGGCTCTGAAGTCGAAGATTCTGCAGAGAAGCTGATCTTGGCGAAAGGGAGGCCGTTGCCAAGTCAAACGGAGCTGCAAAGGTAGGAATCATTGCAAACTTTTCACCTTGTTAAAAGTCTAAATGAGCTAGACTGACTTAGATAGAGTTGGGCACAAGTCCACCTTCATATGCGTAGCGTGTGTATCGCATATGCTCTCGTACATGCAACAAGGTAACCTTAAGTTGTTTACAACTATTCTAAGCCAACTCCGTTCCGTTCCGCTTTTGAACATAGTCTGAAAACACCTTCCTAACCTTGTACAAATACTTCTCAGCTAGAGCCTTGGTTTCTGCTTCTTGAGGTCCCCTGTTTTTCACCATCCAATGAAGTCTGACCCACATGAGCCTTGTCCTTACTATGGCCGCCATCGTCCGCTGGAGGTCCAACAGCTGCTCATTTTGGGTCTCTGCCACAGCCTTGCCATTGATATAGGCAGATACGTCTAGCAAGTAGCGGATAACATTCTCCTGGTTCCGTCGTATATCCTCAAAGACGTTTCTTTTCTAAAAGAGTGAACTGCAGCTGTACACTTGTGGCCAGCTGGATCATTCTGGATCCCGCATCCTCACCGTCGCGGTCAAGCTGCTGCTGTCCTCGTACTGCTCTACCCACTTCACTGCGGCAGGGAGGGTCACGTTGGTGTGCAGCTCCAGATGTGGCGAAAGACGTGCCAGCTTCTCGGCAGCGGCATCGCGCTGGCTCTGTTTTTCCTGCAAAGTTGTATAAAGTTTTTATGCTGGTACACCAAACCTTGGTATTATCGTGCATAATGCAATGTCGAGCATTGACCTGGGAAGTCGATTCTCCTTCGACAAAGTCCTCTCCAAAGATATCCTTCCTCACGCCCTCTTCTAGTATGTCGTCTTCATAAAAATTGTATAGCTCATTGAAGTGTGACACAACAACCGAGAAATTTCGTTCAGTTGTATTCCTGACGGCCTCTTCCAGAATTTCATCCACTGTTTCGTTCAATAGTTCAGTGGCTGTTTCGTTCAACACCTCCGTCGTTGAATTTTCAACCTCTTTAGGATGGATCAGAGGATTTCTCAGCGTGGTGAGACAGAGCAACGTTGTAATCGCTAGGAAACCCAGGACCACTAAGAGAGCCTTTGTGGGGAAAAAAGGGCAAAAAAAGGCTGCAGTGTGAGCCCTATAGAATGTCCGATATAGGCGTCAGAGGAGAGGTGAACATTTGTTGTTGCACTCACTTTTAGCTTGACCGCATGATGTTTGTAGAAGGTTCTTCCACTGTGGATAAATGAGTAATGGACTTCCTCGCCTTCTTCTGCTTCCTCCTGGACTGCAAAAGTCGCCCTGTGATTGCTCACACCGTCTCCTCTGGTTGGGGCGGCCGAGGAGGAACTCGTCGAAGCTACTTCTGTTCACGTTACAAGTGTCAGTTTGAAATTTGGGCTTGCACTATAAACGTGCAGTGCGGACAAGACGTGAGTTCATGAAAAAAGACCTTAACGCACGATTCCTGGAATATTTCCCCGCTTATTTACTGTCCAGCGGGAAATATTCTTGCACTATATTTCCCTCACTACTATGTTCCCCCCTCCCGAGGGACATATTGTGAATCACCACTCTTGGACTTGCCCAAGGTGAGGGGGTGCTCCATCCTGAATCCAATTCTGCTGACCCGCGTTCAGTTGACTCATGTGCAGCTGACACAAGTTGGTATTTCACCTCTTTCAACTATTTGGGAAGTGTCAAGAAAGCGGGAAAACATTCCAGAAATCATGCGTTAAATCGCAAAATAACAACGCATAATGTGTTCTATATTGACCCTCTTTGGACTTGACAGCACTCGGGTCATTTTGTATCCCTCGAGCAGAAGTCCAACTCGGGTTCATATAGTCCTCATATATGCGTCGTTAATACGTATATAGTTATTTTCCTTCGAGAAACGTGCCTTTAACCTTATCTAAATCGTGCTAAGAACTCTTGCACGTGCAGACTGTGACAACCACAAGCACTTACTCGTATGTACGCCTTAGGTTAAAAAGACGAGATATATCGACGCTGTCTAACCCTGTTGAATGCACTCACAGCCAAATATTGATCATCCATGAGTGATCTGATCGTAACTGAGGTTTTCGTGTATAGCTCATCTCTCAGACCCATGCAAACTGTTGACCTCAGCAAGCTGTGAGCACGTCATGGTTGTGCTTTAACTTTATCAACAAATGCTTCTCCTAATGGTATTTGTATCATACGCACTCCACCACTTTTATGGATCCTGCATGCAGGACTATTGTTCACCTTTGATCTCCCCCGTCCAGATGGAACTCGCGTCGGGTATTGTGCTCACATCCTCGGAGTTGGTTTTTCCTACCTTACGAGTAAATTTTAACATTTTTAAATTTAAGCTCTTTTTGGCGTTGGATATCAGTTCAGTGTGGACCCTGAGGAGGCGGAGCGTGAAATCATACACGATAAAAGGGTGACGGCAAACTCACACTGGCTTCATACAAAGTTCTCATAATAGCATAAGCCACGGGGAAAATGCTTGTATATGCCGACTTGACTACATCGAAGTTTAGTACAATCAACGGCAGTGACCTAGAAGACCGTGTTATATTAGCCTTTATTGCACGCTTACCGAATGAAGTGCTGGAACGTGTCATTGGGACTTTCTACGTTGTACCGGGATGTCTCGATTGCATGGATCTCTATTTTATCATATATTGTTTTCACAAAGAAAAGTATGAGAAATTAGAAACAGTGGCAGCATCATTGTAGAATGTTGTGGCATGGATAAGGAACAAAATAGTATTTCTCAAAAAATAACGGCTGCCCTCAAAAGATAGCGGACCTAAAGTGAAAGTCTTTCCAAAAACTTTAAAAGCCGCCTATTAAATTAAATACCGTGATTTTATGGTATCGCAGTTGAAAGGATGATCCTATATGAATAGTCAAAGTGAAAACGAAATCGTCTGTCTTGGTATTTTCATCAACAGTTTTAACTTAAAATCTTGCTCAATAGAAAGACATAGGGAGCAATGAAAATATACAAGTATGAATACGACTTATGTCTCATTGGACATTTTGGCATGATTCTTCAACTGTGCCGAATGCAGTGATGGCATAATGTTAATACAAAAAATGCACATACATTATTGAAGTGCAGCCATAATAAGTAATGCCGTTGCGTTCACCACATGCGGCAGTCACATATCTCTTGTCTAGGATTCGCCTGCGAACAGCCGGCCTCTTCGTCTTCGTCGAGGTCATTGACCTCGGCTTGGTCCTCCAATGGGACGGATCTAACAGGGTCTACTTGAGACTGAAGCCAAGCTGGAAAGGGGTCACAGAGGGACTTTGTGGGGACAACAACGGACAACAACAAGATGATTTCAAGTAGTATATTCCATTTTTTGCCCCTGCTATGTATGTTCGTACATTTGTACACTGAGGCATGTCTTTCTTGCAGAACACCAGCCGGAATTGTTGAAGCCTCTGCCAAGCTCTTTGGGGATAGCTGGAAGCTTTATAAATATTGTCCTGACGCTCCCGTGTTGGAGGCAAGACGTGTTACTCTTAGGTGTGCTTCATGCTAAAGTCATTTGTCTTGACAGGATGCTTGCTCCTCGCACCCTCGTCGCCGGCCTTGGGCGCTGAAGCGGTGCGCGGAAGCCCTGGTCCACTCGCAGGCGTTCTCCCGCTGCCGTGCGGTCGTCCCAGTCGACATCTGGCTGGAACGTTGCTCCGGCGATGCCTGCGCCTGCGACACAGGCGACGACTGCCACTGCCTGTGCACGGCCGTCGCTGCGTACGCAGACGAGTGCGCGGCCGTCGGGGTGCCCGTCAAGTGGAGGACCCAGGACCTTTGTCGTGAGTAAAGAAGTAGCAGCACGTAAAAAAACATACGTCATGAACGTCCATACTGGTCTCGTGGGCAACCGGATGACGTGGCGGAAATTCCCTTCCAGCGCTTCAGTGCGGTCCTGCATCGACCTATAAGTCTTGTCTCTCTACGTGCCCACCGAGAAGCTGCGAGAACGCTCACACCTATAAAGCGCAGCTCCTGTTTTGCCAAGAAGAGCCATGTGTCGAAGGTGACGTGGGCGATTGGATAGCTGAACTGCAAAAAGTGGAACGAGTGAAAGCAAAACGTTTCCATGCTCAGGTTGTGCTCCGGACTCCTGCGAGGACGCCAGCGCCGTGTACGCGTCGTACACGGACTTCACGTGTACGAAGCCCTCTCAATGCAGAGTAAAGTGCGCGATCAGGTCAGATGGCACGCAACTCTACGAGGGAGATGTGATTGATTCTAAAGGATGTGAGACATGGTGAGGAAATACACATATGCAGATATGGACATTCATGGACATTTTTACTGTAGCATGTCTCTTTCTCTCGCGTACGCCGTACATACTATTACGTTTCTGCAACATGACATGGCCAAAATGTTCTTCTGATTGCAGCGTGTGTTCTCGTGGAAAGATAAGATGCAGCTATCAAAATTGTGATAGTCAAGGAGGAGGAGGTACCAGTGGAGGCGGCGGCCCAGGTTATGGTGGCGGAGGCAGTTCTGGTGGAGGCGGCAGCGCTGGTACTGGTGGTGGCTCAGGAAGTGGCGGTGGCTCCGGCAGTGGTGGCTCTGGCTGGGGAGGTGGCGGTGGCTCAGGTAGTGGTGTCTCTGGCTGGGGAGGTGGCGGCGGCTCAGGCAGTGGTGGCTCTGGCTTTGGTTATGGTGGAAGTGGTGGGTCTGGTGGAGGGGGCAGCTCTGGTGGAGGGGGCAGCTCTGGTGGAGGGGGCAGCTCTGGTAGTGGTGGTGGCTCTGGCTACGGTGGTGGAGGCAGCTCTGGTGGAAGCGGAGGCTCTGGCGGAGGCGGTATCTCTGGTGGAGGC
>JAAUXU010116105.1_pt1 | contig 62036 bp, 60 predicted proteins | sample 7278151 | NCBI WGS metagenome assembly JAAUXU01 (sample SAMN14350113, study PRJNA611818) | marine sediment metagenome | isolation source: surface marine sediment (1.8m) | place: French Polynesia: Moorea | collected 2018-08
GGCCGTGCTTTGTTTCTTGTCGTGCTGTCTGTGTCTGTGTCTGGGGGCGTGGCCCGTGTCGTTGCGCGGGTGGGGGGTCCGGGGGCCGGGGCGGGCGCCGGGCCCCCCGCGCCCCCCCCCCCCCCCACCTGCTTGTTTTCCTGTTACTGGTAAGAAACTATAGAATCTAGTGAGTGTTGCCATAAAGTCCGAAACTGATCAGTGGGGTTGGGATTTTTCTGACACTGCTTATGCCATTGCACTGCCCGTCCGAGGTTGCAGTGGGCTCCTCTAAATAGAGCATCTTCAGGTGGCCAAACATGTGCTCTAATAAGCGGGGCACTCCAAAAGCAAGTGTAGAGACCAAAATCCATCTTTTTTCTTTAGAAAAAAAAAACCCTTTCAATGGTTGAAAAACATGGACTTCCCACTGGAACTCTCCAAGATTCGCAAAATGAAAGTTGTGGACTCGGAAGTCTTGTTCCAGAGTGCGCGTGAAGCAGCAGCATTTTTAGTGGCACCGTTTCGTTCATTCATTTGCAAATTTCTTACTTGCTCTACATATTTTTGTGCGCTTTTTTGACCGTCTCTAGTCATGATACATTGTAACTTCGACCGATTCAGCACGAGTTTGCAGCCTCGAGTCGCAGATCACGAACAGCTGAATTATGCGACTCTCTTGGGTGGGCAAAATCTTGACTCGAGTCCACCCGAGTCGATCCGGTAGAAACAAAAGTCAAACACTGAAACGAATACGTTTCATATGGTTAATGAGTATTTTGTAGCTCAAATGGCTGAACCGGCTTTTTGCCAACCCGAGATAGCCACTGTGGTCATCCCCGTGCCCGAGGACTCGAGGCCCGGAGTCTTCTACTATCCCACCTGTACCAGGTGAAGTCATGGCCACTGCTTGTGGATGTTGAGCGCGGTATTGTCAGAACTCTCCCTCTCTTACTCCAGGATCGAACGCTGTGCCGGATGCTGCTCGCATAATCTTCTGGAGTGCCAACCAAGAGAGGTGACAACTGTTAAAAAGCTGCAGGATGCTGAAATGTTCCTCGTTCTGCCCTGTGATTTGCTGGCATGAGAACAGACTTGCCAATCTCCTTTAGTCAGTGTTAGTGGGGAACGTGGACAGTCTCGGTTGGGTTCATCAGAGGAGGACGAGACATTGTTCACATAGCTTGTGATGGAACGGCAGGAAGAATGCAACGGATCACTTCCTTCTGAAGTTCTTAATCTTGCCCCGTGCTCCTGCCCGCTGCCGAGCCCTGCAGCACCTGCCCACTTTGATTGAAATAGTCCTAATGCACTTTGCGGGCGTATCTCACGTTGAAAAGCAGTGAGACCACTTGCACAGAGCCGCCGGTGAGCGTTTGACCGGACCTAATGGCGTGGAAGCATTCGATGTGGTCGCAGGGTCCGGGGCAGACGTAAGAGGGAAACGCAGCTTGCACCAAAAAAGGAAAAAAAGAATACGAAATCCATACTTTGGGATGTTTTGCAAATATGTAACGTAAGTTTACCGTTAACCACAGACAGCACATAAGGTAGCCAAAAGTGGTTATCTTCCAGAGCTGCTGGCCCAAGTTCATGCATTCAAATCATCTGATATTTACCTGGTAATTAGGGGTCTCAGTATGTGTATTTACTCGAGTTCTATGCTTGTTCAAGGCCAAGGCTACTGTATAGTACGGGAAGGTTCAAAATACTTTGTACTGTAAGCATGCCGTCAATATGTACGTACTCCTTGGCCGCTGCGACCCTGGACAATATCGAAAAGACCGCAAACGTCTTCAGAATTCACAACGCTTCTTCAGAACGCACAATTAAAGACAGGTAATTATAAAAGCCAAATAACTCAACCAACACAAGGGCAGCCGCTGTTTGCAACAAGGCCAAAGGCTGCACGTGCATTTCTTTTTCTTGGAGAGAAGTTGACAATGGGGGAGGAATAGCTCAAAGAAGCATCACGCGATTCTTTTGAAATGAATTGTAAAGCATGAAATAGAGTATAAATACACTAGTTTTGACGACTTCATGCACTAGTTTTACAATATCTGCTGTATCACATGTCCAGAGTTGCTTGCAAGAGAGTGCAAAGTATTTAGACCCCGTTCATTTAATCTCTTTAAGAGTCCGGTTAGAATGACAACTAATAGTGCGTAAATCTGGAAAGGTTAGTCAAGTCTACACGAATGACATTCAGACAGTTGCTTTTTTTTATTTCTAGACTGAGGAAATTGATCTGAAGGTGACTAGAACGGAGTTCGTGATGGGCGAGCTCAAGTTCGCCGGCGAGGAGATCATCACCATGGAGAAGCACACGAAGTGCGCGTGCGACTGCAAGATCAAGGAAGAGGTGAGAACCGGAGGGGAGAGTCACAAAGCCCAGACTGTATGGGTTTAACTTTACGACCCTGTATTTTGGTCATGTACGTGCGATCAGCAGAACTGTCACTCGGGCCAAGTGTACCTCCCACACGAGTGCCGCTGCCTGTGCCGCAACACCAACCAGGAGCACTTGTGCAAGGCGCAGCCAAACCTGCGGTTCTGGGACCCCTCCGAATGCCGCTGCAGGTGCAAGAGGGTGGTGGAGTGTTCCACCGGCATGATCTATAACAACAAGACGTGCAAGTAAGAAGAGAAAATTGAGTTTAACAACGTTAAGGAGGAACCAGAGCTTGAACGTGAGCTTGTTTTTTCAGATGTGAGAGGAAAAAAAAATCCTTCGGGGGCAGAGCAGTGGAATCATTCACTTATGAGGAGACACTCGAGGCTTAACCGATGACGTCAAAATACAGCGTGAGCATTCGAGAGATTTGCAGCTCCCCTATCTTTTTTCCATCTTCACAATAACTTGTAACTCTCCTCTGAACATGTGCAAGTCCTTGAATGTCGTAGTACAAAACCATGCATATTTTGTCAGGGAAAATTAAAAAAACTCGTCGTGTGTACACGTAGACACCTGCCCGCCGTCGGTGCATGGCCGTAAGTAGTACGTGTGACGTGCAGGACCGGTCCGACGCCTCCTTCCCCAACCCCTTGGCCTCCCCCAATTTCCTCGCACTCTAGATACATGAGCTGCTGTCATACCACACATAATCAAGGTGGTGAAAAATTGATTCGACCTGTGCTTGGAGACAGCGCAGTCGGCGACGAGGACCCCGGACGCCACGGTGCACAAAGACGCGTCCGTGTGGACCCACAAAATGGTGGAGGCGGCGGGCATTGGCCCCATTGCTTCGGACAAGTTTTGTGTGACTCACCCATTGCAGTCAGACCTGGATTTAATGATATTTTGCGACGACGCCACGGTTAAATCAAAACTTGCTGTATTCTCGATTGGAGACTTCATTCACTCCAGTCTTAAGAGAGATGATAAGGACTCTTTATGCAGTTCCGACGCTGGCAACTTTATCGTCACTTCTCCAACATCACCGACGTTATTGTCGGCTTCATCCATCATTCAGATTGCAAACACCTCACGTACTTGGTTCAATTAAGACTTCTAAGAAGAACTTGAGTGTTTCACTCGGACATAAAGAGACTTAGGGCAGATATTATGTCATAGTGTTTTTCAATAGAACTTTTCTCCTGTTTCATGCGTGATCACATCTTTTGGGTCTACATACATTGAAGACCATGAGGAGCTTTTTAAGAACTGTACAGACGCTGCTTTTCAGGCGTGATCCTGATTTTTGCCCCACAAATTGTCTCTTGAGCTCAGGTAAGAGAAGTTGCCGGTCAGGTGAATGCGGCGGTGAATGAGGCGTTGACGCTGCCCATTCTTATTCTCATGGGCCTTGTACATATTGTCCATTGCACGTCGAACTAGAGCTGATAAAACAAAACGAGACTCTGCAGTGTTGCCACTTACAGGCGCAACATTCAGGCCAGTAGGAGACATCAAAAATTAGAGTGGTGTGAGAATTACTTAAAACTCTTTGAATTAATGCTATTTTCAGGCTTGTCCGATCGCCCCGAATCGACTTGAAGTGTCACCAAATTTTTCAAGACTACCTCCAGCTATAAGCTGGAAGGGTGTCATTACATCGAGACTTTACTGTATTGCGTGTAAGATCTCCTAAATGTTTCATCAGAAGTGTCTTCCCCACTTTTGGAGGAGAGGAAAACCCTACGCAACTAGTCTACACTGTAAATATGCAATCCTCCCGGTCGCCCATGCAGTGTGTACGTTTGGACCACGTCCATTGTTCATCAGTCCGCACGAGTCGGAAGTCGCGCTTTTCCACGGATTCCGGAATTTCTGGTTCTGCTGACTGTTGAAACTGCATCCCTGTCGTGTCATTGGCTTTTAGCCTCACCACAAGCCCCAACCCAGTGTGGTGCGACGTCATCGCGTACTTGTCGACGTCGTCGTACTACGTCGTGTGCCATTTTCACACCCAAACAAAGCTATTTCTTGCATAAGACGAGAGCTGCGGTCTTCTTTCTCTGTGTGATACGTAGAAAAAGTCTTTCGATTTCGCGTCGTACAAACTGTTTGTCTCTCAGTTGTGTGTTTGTCGTTCCAGCGTGAAGATCTCTCCTCTCAACACAGAAATGGCTTCTTCGAACCACAGAAAGCCTCTCTTTTCTATCAACGGAACAGGGTGTCCAGCAGGATATGGGTAAAAATTGAAGGAATAGCATTCTGGCTGCATGGAATATGATATAGTGGTTTCATGTACAGGGTATTCATAAGTGGCGGACTGACTGAGACTTGTCTCAGAAACGAGTATATTATGAGATTGAAAGTGTTGAAGCCAAAAATATTGTGAAACGTTCAGGTAGCCATAAGAGAGTGACTTTCGTCATTAATTATCATTGCCGCATGCTTAATTTGGTTCTTATTACGTAGAGCCAAAGACTGCAAGTGGCTCACCACGTGCTGACAGCTCTTCCGTGGAAACTTTGATGGACTGGATGAAGGTGATTCTTGGTGCTTGATGCTGTGCATTTATTGTCCTTCACATATCACATGTTCATAGAAATTTCAGAAAGTTCCGTTTACCTGTGATGAAAGCTGTTGGAAAAAGCCAAAAGCTACAATGCACCGCTTATGAATACCCCTGTAGTTAGAACGTAGATTCAAGCTACGGTGTATTCGTAGTGCTTAATGCGCATGGAAATTAAGATCAATAGAATTAAATTCTAACTGTACCGAACTAGTTTGAGTACTACTTTATTTAAAAATAAAGGAGGTGACTTTTTTTGAAATTGATTTTTTGGCCACTTATCCATTTCTATTAGTCAAAAAGCATTGTTACATTCTCATCTTGTATTATATGACAAAATACAGTTGAATCCGGATATAAGACGTGCTCACCCTTTTGTTAAAAGTACAGTGCGGCCTCACTCATACGGTGCCGTTGATACAGAAGCTTCAGGCGTGTTTTTGTTCTAATACCAGGAGACTCCAAAGAGCACACATGGAGACTAAAATACATCTTTGTTCCTTGGGAAAGAATTTCCCAACGGTTGATTGTTTCATAGAGTCATTTGAAAATATGTGGAACACTGTAAGCTTTGCAAAGTCACAATTATAGTCTTGTAGGCCTTTCTCAATAACTCAAATGTGGGGATAACTTTGCAATTCATTGTAAGATGGCCTCCCCCTTGGCCTTCTCCAGCACATGGTCCTGGTGCGCTGCGGTGGCCACAGTGACCCTCGCTAGGAAGAAGACTGGTGACGTGCGCCTCGACATATGAAGTTTTTCATCTGACCACGCCATGACTTTCTCCTTGTGGTTCTGGTGCCAGTTATGCAAGCTTGGGGCCTCTCCATCCTCTTGATTTCCTGCCCCGGGAGGACGTCACTCAGGCTTTCGAAGCCAGCCTTTTCGACCAGCTTGGGCATTGGCGTCCAGGACTTGTCCATTTTCTTTGCCAGATGTCTCATGGAACACGCGGCCTCCCTCGTGGCCTTCTTCTTCCTCGGGACATCGGCATTGCGCTGCGTGAACTCCTCCACCATACGACCCTGGCCTTTTCCACAACTGTGATTCCGCCACGGGTGCCTTGGGCCTTCTTCAAGCGCCAGACTGTTTGGAGGACAACCCCAAAGCCCCTGACACGTCTATGATTGGCGTCCCGCCAAGTGGCATCCCAATGATTATGTTTCACTGGGCTTCAGTCAGGCCGGGTGGCGTGACGATTTCTCATGAGGTGCAGAACAATGTGGATGAGAGGAGGTTATCAAAAGGATGTTGTCCTCAGGTTTTGAACCTTTTCGGGAATCCGCAGGTTTGACCTTGAAACTGTAGAACCTTTTTCTCTTGCTGCCTTGTGCCGCTGGAGGATCAAACAAAGTCTGAGCGATTCAGGGCGGTAGAGAAGATGTTGTCCTACTCCGACAAGAGCACAAAATAAATTGTTTTCGTTTACAAAAACCAAGAACATCTCCTTGCTTGAGGAAGATGAAACTGCAGTCCAAACTACGAAGACAAACCAAGATTGACAGACGTACAGTATGTAGTACATCATAGAGACAGAGAAAACCGCTTAATCTCCCATCAAAAGATGGGAAAATTCTGGCGTATTAAACGGGTTAGAACAGGCCAAATCTAGATTATTTTGGTGCCAAATACGTTTGCTCGATATTAACTTGCATGCCAGCGAAAAAGAAGCTTGCTTCGTCTTAATACTGTACCTTTTTCGTCGGAAGAGGTTTTACGGGATGAAACGGGTAATTTGTAAAAAGGCTAATTTATGTTCAGGCATAATAAGGGTTCTTGGGCAATAACTGGATGACGTAATTGAACTGCCCAATTTTGGGACCAGAGAAAATTGGCCTATTAAGCTACGACATCATAAGTGACCTTCGCTGTACTTATGAAGTGTAGCCATTATAGTTCCGGTGGTGGCGTCCAAACGTCCGTGTCATCAGCACGACCCGTGCCCGTCAACCGGGCTAGGATGAGCCACTTGAGAGAGCGCAACTTTTCGAAATCTCTGGACTCGAACCTCATCCGGGACCCGGAGCAGGTGAGCGGCGGCAACAAGTGCGTTATCGGCGCGGCGGTGAAAGTCAAAAGCTTTCAGGAGGGAGTGAACATGCTGGTGGAGGCAGGCGAGAGCGGCCTGTCCTACGGTCGCTATCTTCAACTGGACAAGATGCTCAACGCCCAAGAGCTGCAGTCGGAGAACGCCGGCAGTCCCGTCCACGACGAGCATCTGTTCATCATCATCCATCAAGGTGAGGACGCCTAACTTGTGTCACGCTGTGCCATTGAAAATGTGCACGCGTATGTAGTGATGAAAACAGTGATGATGCATACTTAACTCATCTTTTATTTTAACGGAAAAGCCTACGAGCTGTGGTTCAAACAGATTCTTTACGAGATCGACTCTGTACGCGATCTGTTCATGGGTCGCGAGGAGGTGTTCAAGTCGCCTGCGGCTGCGACGGCTGCTGCGACGGCAGCATCTGAAGCGGCAGTCGCCACTAGGCGAGACAAGGCCGCGGCGTGGGCTGCGGCGAGTGCTGCTTCGGCGACGTCGGCGGCGGCGGCTGTGGAGGCAGCTGCTGCAGCCGCAGCGGCCAAGGGGCCGGTGGGAGCGCTCGACGAGAGGCGGATGCTGGAGATCATCAAGAGGATGAATAGGGTTGTCCTCATATTAAAGGTGAGAACTTCACTGCTCAGTTTAAACACTCGTGATTATGCCGTGGTCAACCACCACAGCTCCTCGTGGATCAAGTTCACATCCTGGAGACCATGACCCCAGTGGACTTCATGGCCTTCCGAGGCTACCTCTCACCAGGGTCTGGCTTCCAGAGCCTGCAGTTCAGGCTCTTAGAAAACAAACTAGGAGTCAAGAACGTAAGGAAAAATGATCGTCCTCTTCACGGCCCGAATGATGACTTCCGTTCTTTTAGGAGTACCGAGTGCGCTACAATCAGAACAACTACCGGACGGTGTTCGGCGATAATCCCCGTCAGCTGGCTGAGCTCATGAGGTCGGAGGAAGAGGATTCTCTCAGCGACTGTGTTCAGGCAAGACATCTTCATTAAGAACCTTACCTCGGATGACAACTAACGAACGTGTTGACGCAGAAATGGCTTGAACGGACTCCGGGACTGGAAGAGGACGGATTCAACTTTCAGGACAAGTTCAGGCAGGCGGTGGAGGCCGTGCTACAACGAGATATGGACGAGATTGAGGGAAGCGTCGTGCTCACTTCATTATCACGTTGATAGCTGGTGAGCCTCTTTTTTTCTTATAGGCTGAGCCCAATGAGGCCAAAAGAACTTATCTGATGAACAACTACAAGATCAAAAAGGACCAGTTTGAGACCATCTTCGACCCAAAAAGGTGAGAAACAAAACTGATTGGGTAAAGTTTCACCCCATGATAACTTTTTCTCAGACATGATGCCCTGAAAGCCCGTGGAGAGAGGCGCTTTACGCACAAGGCTCTGATGGGCGTCATCATGATCATGCTTTACAAGGAGGAGCCTAGGTGGAATGGGGTTAATAAAAGAGAAGGCTGTGCGTCATTTTTTTGGCCCTTAGGTTTCACCAACCATCGATGCTGATTGAGGAACTCATGAACATTGACGCTCTGATCACTAAGTGGAGATGTGAGTTCTTTTTCGCATTGTTGACATTGAAGACCTACGCATTGTAACACAGTCTGGCTAATGTCTGTGCAACATGGTTCTAGACAACCACGTGATCCTGGTTCAGAGGATGCTGGGCTCCCAGCAGCTGGGCACTGGCGGATCCAGCGGCTACCAGTACCTCCGATCCACGCTCTCCGACCGCTACAAGATCTTCTTGGACCTGTTCAATGTGTCGACCTTTCTAATACCTAGGGAAGACATTCCTTGTCTCACTGACTCCATGAAGACCATGCTCAGAACTCACAGTTACTCCAATTGAATAACGGGCTACAGTTTATAGTTGAGTCGACATTTGGCTTTGTTAAGTTGTTTGTTGCAAAAAACGTTTAAGAGGTGAAATTGCTTCCTTTAAATCCTTTAACCGCAACACAAACACACACAATGCGAATTAAACTGACAAAGCAAAGTATAGAAACATGCAGAACACTAAACAAAAGGCAAAAAAAATGGATGACTTTTCTTGCTATCATGAAGGAGCCCGAGAAAGATGTTTTGACCATGGAAAGTCCTGCCAAAGTCGAATGTCGACTGTAATTTTGCCTGTTTCCAGCACTTCTGTAAACAAATAAATACAACACATGTGTAAGGACCGTCACACTGAGCATGTCTCTTGCCTCTTTCTCGAGCTTAAAACGGACACCTCATTTCGCTTCTGCCTTGGACTGGAGCAGAGATTTCTAATGGGGGAAGATATCATAGCTTAACTGCAGCAATAGTTATTGGAGGGCAAAAAGGACTAGTTATCTATGCAGCAAAGACATTGCTTACACCACTGTAAACATATGTACAGACATATGTAGTATACTAGCCTAGTCATCAGTCGGTATGAAAAAATATGTGGCGTTGTCATATAGCGCGAATACTGCATTTGATGCTGAGCGAAGCTGCTGAGTGGGCTGGAAAAGCTCGGTGGTTCATGGGCCTTACGGGCTGTCGTAATGGTGGAAATGCCCAGTTAACTGGACATTTGACGCATCATTTTGAATATCACGATAGTTGGTCATGTGGAATATCGCCGGAATATCTGCCTTAAACGATTGGTTATTACCGTATTCCGACCCATATAGGGGCACTTTTTTGACTATATTTTCCCCTGTCGAAGGAGGGGTGCGTGCAACACACAGGTATGGAACTCAGACGCGACGAGAAGCCACTGATCAAAGTACTGCTGTACTTTAAGGTTAAGGTATCACTGTCCCCCACGTTCTGAATGAGTGAAATGAGAGTTTTTGGTGCGCGTAAAAAACACTTGTAGCGTTTTTCCGTTGAAGTGTGGGCCAAATTGTGCTCAGCGCTCAATACTGATTGGAATACGGTATTCATTTTTACTTCATTTAATTCAGATTTCGCGAATTAAGTTGGGGAGATAGATCATTTGCATCATGTCACACTTTACGTAAGACGAACTAGACAATTTGCTCCTCTATTTAACAGCTGCATCACGTCGAGGCCGCCTTCGCGGTGCCGAGCCTCGCAAGGGCTGGATAAAGGCCTCCCTAGTGGACTCCACTCCACTACAGTATCTCGAGGGCGGCCTGGATGTCACATCCTAATCTTCTGCAGAATGAACTCATTTATTGGATCGGTCAGTGAAAAGTTCTACACATGCATTTAACGGTCCCTCACCAACAGGTAATCCTCGATAGTATAGTGGTAAGTATCCCCGCCTGTCACGCGGGAGACCAGGGTTCGATTCCCTGTCGGGGAGATACTTTTTTTTCTTTCTCGACTCATTGCAATATTAAAAAAGTGGGTTTTTTTTCAGGAACAGGGGCCATCAGCCACAGTGATTCAAGAAGTGTGCACAGTTATTTTCTCCTCCTTGTTATCGTGACTATGAATTCGGCAAGTCAGCAAAAGTGTTGTTCACTGCCAGAGGCCCATTTGCCATGCGAGCATCGTTGGTTCAGTGGTAGAATGCTCGCCTGCCACGCGGGCGGCCCGGGTTCGATTCCCGGACGATGCACATTCACTTTTCTTACCGCTACTTCAGCTTGATCATTCCAGGGGTCTATGAAGAAATTCCCAAAAGCATTTCGGAGACAGGTGAACTACATTAGATTGTGTTCCTTTTTTGTTCCTGAACTAAAGACCAAGACTCACATAATAATTTCTTGTCTTTGTCTTTTCACAAATATTCATAATCTTAGAAACTGACCTGGGGAGATATGGAATGGTTAATGTAGGGTTTGTTTTCTTCCTGGTCACAAATCTGTACTCAGACCAAATATTTCATACAGGGTGCGCCAGCGGAAAGTTAACAAGTGTTTTTTCACATTGAAGCGGGGCATGAAGTCCGGGGTCCGTCCCCCCCACGCCAGCTCCTCACCCTGAAGAACACGCAGAGCAGGACCTCCAAGCCCAAGGAGATCATGAATTGGCTGGAGAGTCACGGATCGACGGTGAGGATCTTCTTCGACAAGAAGCTCTTCACAGCTGACCAGGCCTACAACTGGCGAAATGATCGCTGGGTGAGCAAGGCCAAAGATGACATCAAGTGCACCAAGCATCCAGTGAGTGTCATTATGCTTGGCATTGTTGAGTCCAACAGCTCCAAGATGCCACCATGTCTCTTTGGGACAAGGGACTGAAGATGACAACGAAGGTCTACCCCAAGGTCATGAAGACCACTGTGAATCTGTGGCTGGACGCAACGTACAGTGCTGACAGAAAGTATGTCTTCCAGCAGGACTCAACCCATGCCCTTGCTTCAAAGAAGATGCAGAAGCCGGACTGGGGCAATCCACGCTGAAAGAGATCATTCAAGGCTCTGTCCTTACCTAAAAAGTATCTTTTATAATTATGCAATACATTTCAAGGTTGCTCCTATGATCTCAGGGTTGCATTGCACCGCAGGGCAGAATAGCGCCGTCATCTTTTTATTTACTGTGGACCTTAAGTTACAAGTTTGCATGCAGGAAAATAAGCATACACTTGCCTTCAGAAGTCACACACACCCAGGTCAAGAATACAGAAGATAAGAGTGTATTTTTGGTATTGTTTATAGCAGGGACATTGCCAATAGTTTTTGCATATTTTGCTAATGGGGGGGGTGGTGTCTTCCACCTCTGGGGGCTGTTTCCCCTGGACCCCACTGGGGGCAAGTGCCCAGACCTCTGTTCATAACTGTTAAAAAGTCACTGGTCCCCAAACATAAAACGATTTAACAACAGTTCAACACAATCCTCACCGACACAGCCTTTAATGACACAATCCTTACCAGCACAACCAATACCGACACAGTCCATTGGGACACCACACCCTTACCGACACAACCGTTATCGACACAACCTATCTTCTCCAAGTATACAGGCCTTGGCACAAAGATTTGCCGCGGGCATGACTTCACCATGCGCGACGCAGTGACGTTTTGAGGCAGAATTTCGAAATGGGATGGATTTTCAGGTGGGATCATTTCCTGGGCCAAGGAAGTGAGGACCATCTGAACTGCAAAGATCTGGACTGTCTTCTCTTGCTACTGGCCTTTGCAACCCTGCAAACTACATGCTACATCCTGTTACAAACTACATGCTGGCAAATAAAGTGTGGAAGATTTGATGTGGTGGCATGCAGTTTCATATGCAGTTGGTGAGACTTGTGTCAATGAGGGCTGTGTCGCATCGGTGAACACTCTGTGTCACAATGTACTGTGTCGGTATGGTTGGGTCAGTAAGGATGGTGTCGACCTGTCATGACATGACATGACACATTCCATATTGGGTGACGGGCATGTGGACACACTGGGGCAAATGATGTACCCATGCATGAATGGGAGGCTTAAATTGTGACCAAATTCTAATAATCTATACTAAAGTCACCATTTTTTCACCATAACTTTTACAAGGTGCTTCTGTAATTGACAATGTATTTCTTACAAGGGTCTGGAGATTGGCTAGGCCAATCCAGAAACTTCAGCCTGTGGACCCCAAGCCCCCCATTGACGATAATTCTACTTACTTATTCCAATTAAAATGAAAATTTTAAGCAGGAATCTTTAAAATGAGACTTTTTTCTGTTGAAGTTGTTTGGGTCACTTTTTAACACGCCCTGATTTCATACAAATCTTATTAAAAATAAGCAAAAATTGAACCCGAGAAAACTTTTGCGCCATACTGTAGCGCTGGGGCTCTATTGGCTTGTCTCACTGAATGAGACTTGATACTACACAAAAATAAGTTTTATTGAATGAGACGTAGAAAACACAAATGGATAATTCAAGGTTGTAAAAAGCTTTTAAGTGCAGGTTCTACGAATTTCATAAAATTTGAAATCAGGAGAATGGTTGAAGTGGCTCCGAACTAGTGTTGCCAATTAGGTGAGTCAAAATCGAAGTAATTTCGAGTTTTTCTGCAAAAAATTGAAATCGAAACTCGAAATGATAATTTCAAGTTTCGATTTCTGACAAGCCTAGATTCAATCCAGCCCTAGATGCAACCCTTTTTGACGTCAAATGGCAAAACAAACCAAGTGTCTGCCCAGTGGCGGCAACAAAAAGAGCTCCAAGTGTCTGCCCAGTGATGACTGCAGCTTCAGCTAGTTTGCAAGGACTAACATCTGCTGATGCAGGTTTGTGTTCTCATTTTTCTCTTGCTAAAAATTGCCATTTATACTGTAACGTTTTGTATCATATCGTAGCTACGACACAGAGTACTTTTGCACAGTGAGGGTAGCAATGATAGTGACAATAGAGATTACTATTTTCATTTTTTAAGGTATGGGTAGGACCAGACGTTCGGAGATCTGGGAACATCTGGAGGAGCTCTCCACCACCAGCGTGAGGTGTAAGTACCTCAGAAAGGTGCTGAGGAGGGCCAAAGGGTCAACCACCAGCCTGACTAATCACCTCTCCAAGGTTCCCAAGGTTGCATAGGAGAAGAAGGATGATGACAATTATGGTGCTGGCAGTCCTTTTGCCAAGCTGTCAAAGCTAGATAGATGGCTTTATTAAGGAAGAAACCTTGGAGGACATCCTGACTGAGTTGGTGGCCTTGAGTGGATTTGCTTTGCATTCAATTTGCAATAGCAGACTCATTAGGCAATTACTTCTGAACAGGGGCTTTGATCTGCCTATTGGAATCTGGGCATGATCCCAATTTCAGGTTCTCTTCCTGCTACCAAGATTCTTGAGCTTGTGGATAAGATGTGAATGGAATATGATCTCAAGGACACAGACATCATTGCCTCATGCACTGATGGAGCAGATGTTACGGTGAAATATGGCAAACTCAGTACAGTTGAGCATCAACTCTGTCTGGCCCATGGCATTCAGTTGACTATCTGTAAAGAAATCTATGAGGAAGAGGCAGTATTCAACCAGGATGAAACAGAGGATTCTAGCGAGGACATGGAAGAAGATGACCCCAGTCATCTGTGGTCTGAATAGGAGGAAAAGACGATTGTTCTGACTCCTGCAATTAAGCCAACAATCAGGAAAGTAAGAAATCTTATTAAAAAAGTCCGAAAGAGCCCTTTGAGCAATGGAGAACTCCAGGACTATGTCAGGAAGGAACACAACAAGGAGTTAATGTTGATCAAGGACACAAAACCAGGTGGAGCAGTCTCCTACAGATGCTATGGAGGTTTTGCAAGCTCAAGTCATGCATTCAGAAATTTGTTGTTGATTTGCCTGAGCTAAATCCAAACCTGTCTGAAGAGGAATGGGACCTCCTCAATACTCTGGTCAAGGTGCTCAAGCCTCTGAAGATGGATGTGGAGGCTCTATGTTGCAGTGAGTCCACAATACTATCAGCAGAGAGAGTGTTTGGTCTTCATTCTGCAGTCATTGGATAAGAACAAGTGACATATTAGCCAGCAAGTGTACATGGCCATTGAAGAAGGTCTCAGTGACATGTGGTATGGTGATGTTGTAAGTGTCATGAAACATCTGAATCGATCAGATGCTTTACAGGATCAGGGTAACTACTCATTCCAAGGCATGCTTAAGCTGAACCAACTTAAAAGATGCTTCTGAAATTGTTAACTTGCCTCTTTCGAGTGACTGATAACAGCAACCAACTGGATGAAGATGAAGGGCTCCCAGATGAACCTTATGAGAGACAATGTTCTGATGACCTGGCCAATGAACTGATGAGGTCAATTGAGCAGGCTACAAGTTCAGAACCTTCCAATTGGAGGTCAGATAATAACTCAGTTCTAAGGAAGGAGACGGCCTTTATGAAGCTACAGGAGACCTATCCAAAAGACTCTGTCTCCTGCAACAAGCCTTGCTCTCTATTCCACCAACCAGTGTAGAAGCTGAGCATCATTTTAATGCAGCTGGTAACATGGTAACAGAGATGCGGAACAGAATGGGGACAGAGCTTCTAGACTCTTTGTTTTGAGAGCTCATTCCTCAAAAAAAAGAAACAGTTGTAAAGAGTTTAGCATTAGTTATGGTGTATTATCTATATAAACAAAGCTGTTTGGCTATTTATGTTTGTGCCCCTCTAGCACTCTCAGTTCTTCACGGAGCTGGCTCATTTTTGGCAAGCAAGACCTTTGGGTCAACAAAAAGGACATAGTCTATGCAAAGTTGCATTACGAGGCTGTTTTGAGGCCAAAATCAAGGTCAAATGCTGCATTTACTACATAGGTCATAGATAGCTATGTCAATAGGTATAGCTAAGCCTGAGGGACTTAGCTGTCTGGTACCAGTAGTTGTCAGTAGCTTTCTGTGGCTGGAGCAGGGGAGAGAAGGAGTCATTTGAAGTGGACAGTGAGCTCGACAAACATGGCAAGCCCAACTGGGGCTAGACCTGTTAACTGGTGGCCTGCTGTCATCACTGCCATGAGCTGGGGGGAGCAGGAGAGTGTCTGGATCAGCCAGTTCCAAAAGTAACGACAGAAATAGTGCGTGGTGAGGTCGAGGCACATGGACAGAATGAAGTACATGGTGGACAAGGAGAACTTATAGAATTGTCCCAAGCAAAGCCAGGTGCAGGTGCAGCTAGTTAAGAATAATTGTGGTAGAAATATAACTAATGAGTTCAAGTGAGCACGATTCACTATTGAGTATTCCACCTCCTCTTTCCTCCTATGCAGAAAAATTCAGAACTCGAATTGAAACTTGAAATGTTCCTGAAAGTCGAAATGTTTACTACATCCAGATAAGATTTTTCTTACTTCATATTTGGCCTAACAAAAAATCTCTTGGAAGAGCATGATGAAAATTCCACCTCAATTGTTTCTTGTTGCAACAAAGTTGCATGACAAACCCCTTAATGGGGAATTGTCATTTAGGCCCCATGTGCCCATATCTGACTGCAAAGCTCCCCCAAGGTTTTGCGAAGGCTTACACAAAGGAAATACTGAAGTAATGATGCAATGCAGGGGAACCTTTTATTTCTAAATCATACAACTCAACCAGTTGTGAGACAATGAATAAGAAGGCAAACAGGAATATAACCATTTACAAAACCAGGAGACAGTGATCTGCACCAATAAATTGCAATCCTGGACTGTTCACTCCTTGTAGACTCCTTAACTTGTAGACTGCAAACATAAGGAGACTTATTTGAAGAAAAAAAATATTAGACATCACCTTTTCCTTTATGGTTGTCTCACTTAAGGATGGCTTCTCAAATGATATGGAGCAGTTGGACAAGTTGGACGAGACCAAACTGGAACTGTTTGGCCATAACACCACCAAAACGGTCTGGCGCCAGGCAGGGGCCAGACCGGGCAATACCATCCCCACAGTCAAGCATGTAGCATTTGTTTTGGGCCAGCCTGATGAAGCCACGAAGACAACCTGGAATGCCCCTCACATTTAATGTCTGTCCAGATTGACTGAAGAAGCTCACTTGTGCGTAACTTTGGGCATCCAGGAAGAAGAGTACATGGACATTGACCCTCGCAATAGTCCTGAGGCAAGCAAACAAATACGAAACATTTCAACATTGCATAATTCTATGGACTGCAGGAGGTGGAGGCGAGAAAGACCAAAGTGAGGGTCAGAGAAGATGTCAAGAAAAGCTACATCGAGTTCTGTCACAAAGGCACTGAGGGAAATATATCACATGACTCACCTACGTACATGAAAGCTTGAGTTTAATTTGTACCTTTTCATAGCAATCTGCATACCAGGAGTTTGGATAAGTCTCATTGTCCGCACCACACACTGACTCATGGACCTCCAGGCATACACATATGGTTTGACATGGACCTTCACCCTCGCACTCAAGCTGATGTAAAATCACTGAGGGCATTTATTTGGTTCTGTGCAATGCATACTCATTAATACCTCTGTCTCTATCTCTGCCCAGCACGCATTGAGGTAGGTGAGGCCATTTTGTCCACAAGCCGGAACGTCTTCATCCTCAAAGCCACACACACAGGGGTCAGCGGCAGGTTGACTCCCAGCACTGATCACAAAGACAGGAGCTGTGGACAGCAACAAGTGTGCCGAGGACTGATGATGGCAGCATCGCTGTGTTGAAAAAAAGGGGAGTGATCTGTATTGGTGGTGATTTACACGACCATGTCCGATTTTTGCAAAGTTTCGGTCAGAAGGATAATCTTGCAAAAACGGAGAATTTGGCAGATTTTGAGAGTGGGTCTTTACCATATAAAAATTCGGTGAGCTGCAAAATCTTGCAAAAAAGCAGTTGCAAATTTAAAGCACTTTCAGCCCTGACTGGTAGAAGTAGTAAGTACCTGCTGCTTAGATACGCCTTCTTGGAGTCTTCTAAAGCTTACGATGAGGTGCGGAGGGTTTGACCTCCACTACTTGGCATCGAGATTTTTGGAGAATGCTTTTATAACCGACGAGAAATCCTTGTTATTTTAATGTTTAATTTTAATTCGGAACTGATTGAATTTTCCGTCAGTGTCAAAAAGACGTCCTTTCTTTTGAGAAAGACACTTTAATAGATCTGAAGTACACATTTCACATACAGGCACATGTCAACAACTTGGATGACAATATTGATGACATGACAATAACTTATGTCATCATAATTGTGTAGCAATGTCTACACAGACCAGCGACGGTGGATAACGCTTAGGTCATCACCGTTCTACATAGAAAATGGCATTTGTCCTCGTACAAGCAGGAGACTTCGAGACCCCGTACCCATCCACCCTCCTCTGACAACCTACATTAGTGCTTGGTGACAGGGTTACCCAGACCACAAGCAATATTAAGCGTGTTGCGCAATATTGTCTATTTACTGTGAACTTATTGCAAACGTCCACTTGCGTCGTGCAGAGCCGCTCAGTCGCCACGGCGCCTTTCCACCCTCTGGTCAAGAATGCGGAAAACTGTATGGGCAATTTTATATTTGTGAAATTGCCAATTTTTTCGTAGGGGAGGCTTTGCCCCCCTTCAATCACTCCCCCCCCGGGGGGGGGGGCTCCTCCCCATGGACCCCCGGTGGGGGCAAGCCCACAGATCCCCGTTTGGCCCCCATTCAAAAGTCACGGCTCTATATTTAAGGCAGCGCTGGCCATTTTGCTTCTGCTCTGTACCTAAGTGAAATGTTGGTAACTTCCTCTCTGTAATGCTGCAGCTACATAAAGTCTGTTTATATCGTTGGAAAGCTGGAGACCCAAGCAGTTTGGCATTAGCTTCACTTTTGGGCAATATTCGATTTTAGAGGCACGGCCGGCAAATAACTTGTGCAAATCTGACACATTAGTACAGTACAGAGCAGTAGACGAAGTGGCCAGCGTTGCCTCTAATATTCATTTTCATTTACAGTTAAGTGAAAAGGTTTAACTGCCATGGCTTTAAGGTTTCCAATGACCTAAGGTTTTTTTGTAGTTGCGGGATTAAGGAAGTTATGGTGGAGGGCCGTGACTGGGGGCCAAACGGGGTGTCTGGGAGCTTACCAACCGGTGCACAAAATTTAGTTCCAAAACATGGTCACTGTGCAGAGCGAGGAGCTCCGAAAGTCAGCCTTAATTTACCTGTTACATCCTGTTTTATTCAACGTTCTTACGATTGTATCCCTCAATGTTGTTTGCATCTCCATAAATCACAGCCTCAAAGATGGTTCTGGGGCCGTCTATGCCTCAGGCCTGGAAAGGATCCACAACCAGCAATTAGCCGATGGACACAAGCACAATCAGCCATACCAATGCATCAATTCGGCCCAGGTCGAGGGACGTGAACCAAAGCACCAAGTCCACCCAAGGTCTTGATGTTAACTTCCATTTGTCTGGGAGAGTCAAAGCACTAAGAGAAGATATGCAGCATGGAGACAGCTGGTGGAGTGAATGTGCGTACCAGGGGACTTGGATGAAGGCAAATACTCTTAAAAAACATGATTTTAGCTGTTTTTAAATGGCATTTTGGTTACTTGACGTTTTTTGCGTCATTCCAATTCTTAACATTACAAAAATAAGCAAACATTAGTGTACTTATGAACACGACAGGTGCAACCTTGACAGAAAAAATTGCTGGAAAAATCATTGTGCGTCTTGTAGATGGTGACGGTCCTGCGGCCGTCGTGGGCCAAGGCGTTCAAAGTACAGTAGCGCCAATTTAGACTAGAGGACTTCTTCCGTCGGCAGCGGCTAGATGTCCGCTGAAGTGGTCAAGACCCAGAGAGGTAGCACAAATTGGCCAGCAAAGTTCACTAACTTGACCAAATTAGTCAGAGTGCAGTAAATTGGCATCTACTGAACTTTAAGTGCGTTGGAGACTTCCGCAGTCCTTTGGCCAACCATTTCATGCACTGGAGTGCATTTCTGAGCGCGCCCCGTCGCAAGCTGCAAAATACAGCCTATAATGGCGTCTTTTCAACAGGAAAAGTGCAGCTTTTTCTATCGGGAAGCCCCTTTTATCCCGCCCCCTCGGGGACCCCACCGGCCGCGGAGAAGCCGGACCTCCGCGACTTTTGTCGCGTCAGCAACCCTTCGAATTTGCCCTCTTGACCAACAGATGAAAGACTCGTGGCGGGCATGGGCATGAACTTTGAATGATCCACGAAAACTTGAGTGGACTGGAAAACAGTCCGAAAGTACCCTCGATGCTTTCGCGCCGTGTGAAGTTATTAAACGTAGTCAGCTCACCATAAAGTATTTGGTTAAGCTGTAAATACCAGGAGGCGGCACCCTCGACAGGGGTTGAAGGGGGGCAGAGTCGCCCCCCCCCCCCGAGACAATTTTTTGGGCCATTTTACTACTAAAAAATCAGCTAAAAAGTGCAATTTCCCTCATCTCAAGCCGGGGGTGGTGACTTTTGGCTTGCCTTGTGAACTCTAGTTACTCCTCTGAAGATGAGGAAAGAAGTCATGGTCATTGAGACCTGACAACAATTTTCATTTCATTTTCTTATTTCTTCAAATACATACAGTATTCCAATCACTGCGTCTCTAGCAGAGCCTTTATTTCACCCAATTGTGCCATGACTAAAGTCCTGAGCTTGGGGCATTTTTCCATTACAGTCGTTCACCGTAACATGGAGGAGGGGGGAAGAGCTGTGCTCTGAGCAGGAGTCGGGGATCGTCGCCCCCGCCCTTTAGCAGGAGCCCTTTAGCATACGTATGGAAAAATTGCATTTCCCTTTTTTGAAAAGAAGAGATTTAAGTCTATTTCTGCAACTTTAAGAGGGGGAGTTTGTCGCTCACTGGTGGACGCCAGTATAGTAAGAGCGTCTGCTTTTATCCCTCACCCAGTACGGCAAGTCGGGCAAGGATTTCCCCCTGCACCTCCGAAAGTAAGCATACTTGTTGTTGTGTGCAAGGCCTGATTTGGCGACGAACATCACGCGGCCTTGAGTGGGCTTGAATGGCAGATATGCCAGTGTTCGCACGCCTATGCTGCAAACCCTGTATGCAGTCAACATATAGCCTACATTACCCCTCCTGGTCACACCCATCAAACTGACTTCAGTCCTCAAGGCCGACGAGGCCTTCAACGACAGAAACAAAATATGATGCCTCACGTTCAACGCCTTCAACGTTTCTGTTAGCCTCTCTCGTCGCATCGGGCAGACGTTTTTCTCTCCGTATCGCTCGGTCAGACACTTTTACGCCCAGCCCTGCACCTACCGGGTGTGAAATTCGTCGTGTGTTTGTGCATGCATATGCAAGAAGTGCACTTCGACTTTAGGGACGCCTGGTATCGACAGGGAAGTGACAAAGCTTCATCTGTGTTGAAGTTGACGGAGCAACCTAAAGTCTTCGGGATGCTCAGGTGCATGTTTGACAGTTGAAAGCGTCAATTCTTCAACCATGATTGTGGTTATAAAGGATAAGTACAAGAGTTAGACTTGCAAGTGCGAGAGATTCCACCTGTACTCACACTTGTCATCTGACTCGTCACGAGCTCAATTGACATAAGTTGTTTGGGATGGTGGACTAAGTAAGTACTTGTGCTTGACTCTGTGAGGCAAAGTTTGCCAAATTGATGCTTCTCAACTTGGTACAGGTTGATGACGTTGAAGCCACAGTTATTGCTAGAATGTATTTTAGGAACCAATAAGATTTGGACATAGTTGCAGCTTTAAGGAAGGAGCTTTCCGAGAGATATCCCAGGACCGGGAAAAGATACGAATGCTACTGAGAAAGTGATCACACGACAAATGTCCAACACTGTCCACGTTTCAACTTGCAGAAATATTGTCTTCTGGCTCGCGCTCCTCGTCCTCTTCTATGATTCCCATGTCCTTCGCGAGTTGCCTCGCCTTTCCGATGATCTCCTCCTGGACGAGGTTGATGCTCATGGCGACAACCGCTAGGCCCATGAGGACATAAACACAGGCAATGATAAGCTTTGCCTGACCCTGCTTGGAGCTCACGTTCAGCACTTTGTCCCCGGGAACGAAGTCTCCGAACCCGATGGTGGTGAGCGTGATAAATGAGAAGTAGGCACCCTCCAGGAAGCTCCACTCCTCCCACTCGGAGAAAATGATGGCTCCCAGCACGATGTAGCCAAACACGAAGGCGAGCACGGGAAGAACGGGTACGCGGTCAGGAGCAGAGTCTACAAGGCAAGGAAAGCATCACTAAAGAGGACATTCAAGAATCCGCACAGTCACTGGGAAATGAGAGAAAAGAAAGGGTTAAATACGTCAGTACACTTTTTACTTCAGCTGCATCTGCGTCAATCATGTCAGGGTTCGTTCCGAATCAAGCTCTTTACTCTCCAACGTGAGCCGAGCGTGTCTTTGCTCTACCCTAACTTGGTGCAAACACTCACCCTGGACGAAATGCGCCTTCGTCATGGACAAAGACGACGTGGAAGAGTTGTCTTCTGCAGGCGTCTTCAACAACGACGTGACGACCGCGCCGCCGCTGTTGTTGGACTTGACGACGAGTCGATGTCCTCCTGCAGTTTTCGTCGGACTGGAATTGACGCGCAGCACTTGGTCACTCTCGTCCAGGACGTTGGACGATTTGATCTTGCTAATGGCCTCTGCATGTCTGATCTCCTCAAGTATTTCTGCCGAGTACCCGCGCTCGCAGTCACTGGCGCCCTCGTCCAGATTGTACTTGGCGCAGGTCGACAACAGCTCCTTTACTCCAGGATCCAGGATATCCTGGTCCATGAGAGTTCGCTCCTGCTGCTCGGCTGAATCGGTCTTGGGGGACGGTTTCTTGCTCTCCAAGTAGTTTTTCTCACTGTACAGCAGGAGCTGCTCTTGGTGTCTGGTTTTGGCCGCCGCCGCGGCAGAGGCCGCGGCGGAGGTCGCGGCGGCCTCGCGTCGTCTCTTTCCTCGGGTGCACACGATACAGCAGACGTTTCCGTACAAGAACTGGAAAGTCCTCGCCAGCAGCGTCCCCATCTGGCTGGCCCACATGAGGAAAAGCGGCATCCCGAAGATTGCATACACCATGGTGACGATCCGACCAATCTTGGTCTTGGGCGAGATGTTCCCGTACCCTGAGAGGACGAAGGCCCCATGACTATGCAATTCATAGATATGGAAACAAACTCTCTCTTCCTTCTTTTTAGCACAGTAGACTATGGACATAAGCTTGTGGAAATCTTGATATCCATACAGTGTTCTAAAATCACCGTCTATGTAAACTGCACATCTGAACAAGGAACCCTTCTATTACGTTATCAGTCATCTTAAGAACCTTTAGAGTGGAGAAAACAGTCGAGTCGAGTTTGGGTACCACAGGTGGTGCTGCTCACTGCAGCTTAACCATGAGATCGTACAGACTGAATCTGCAGTCCAGCTGAAATATGCTGATGGTGCAAAAGTAACGTTAGTACTCAGTGACAGGACTCCCTTTCTTTGCAAGAACCATAGAATACTGACCTAGAAATCACGGAAAAGAGTTGTCTCTCATGGAACTTTGATGCTTACGTTCGTTTGACGGCCACCTGAGTGGTGCTTATCTCATTTCCTGCACCAGCGGCCTGTTTTAGGGGTGGGACAGGGGATTCGCAGTCCACAGCACTGAGCCGAAGGTTAATCAACGTGCTTTTTCTCACCTATGGTAGTGATGACTGTGACCGAGTACATGAGGGACCCGCTGAAGTTCCACTGGACGTCGTTGTCGTTGTCGCCCTCTTTTCCGTCGTATCCCTCCGTCTTGGCCGCCACCACGATCTTCCGCTCGTAATCGAGCAAGATCCGCTCGGCCGCCTCCGTCCAGCTCTGGTACCAAAGGATGTTAAAGTGCTCTAAAATAGAGAGAGGGATGGGATGGGTGAAAAGAGCTCGTGAAAGGTGGCCCAAGATTCCTTTCTTGACGTCATCGGCACTCTGTGGGTCATCTTTCTCCTTCGTTCTATTTCTCTGAGTGCGCAACCTTAGCAAGAATCTCGCAAATTGCCGTGACACAAATGCACGCGAACACCGGGGAAAGCGAATGAGACATTTTCCCTCGCGGCCGCGCGCAAATCTTTTCGCCAAGATTTTTTTTTTTCTGCAAGTCGTCTGTCTGGATCGAATTTCATCTATTTTTGCACCATCTGACGAGTCTTTCATGACCTCAGTCTTGGTTCCACTTATGCGTGCATTGTAATTAATGGATTAGTTGGGGCCATTCTGGACTTCCGCGTACTCCCAGACTCCAGCAATTTGCGGTCAGAGAAGTCACTTGTGTTAAGGACTGATAATTTCTTTGCTGACTTGGGACAACAAGGAGAGGCCACAGACAGTGATATGAGAAAAACTACTGTGGGTAATCTTTTCTGCGTCTGTCCCGCTATTTCATTTGTTTTCGTTAACTCCTTGTATGCATGCGTTTCTTTTGTAAACAACTGTCTGTTAAGCCTGGGCGTGCGGAAAGCTCGACCTATTCAGAGAAGACTGCACCTTTTTTGTCATTCGTGCAAAGGATGCATTCTTTTTTTCTCCCCAGTCATTGTTTGGCCGGGCGGAACATTTAAGGTACTCGTCGTTAGTTTTCAGCTGGTAGTAGAGTAGGTCACACCCAACAGTGTCAGTTATTTCTTACTGTCTTCGCCTGAATTCTTGTTCGAGCCCCTCATCTTTCTGTACTTGGTCTCGTCGAGGTCGTGGTCGAGGTACCTGAAACAGACGGTGGCCTTGCGATCCCCGGAAAAGACGCAGCTGATGCGCTCACATTCGAGCAGACGAGAATCAGACATCATCCGCGAGGTCATCAGGGGAGCGTAGACAGGGACGTTCAAGAATGCACTCACGGGAGCGTTCATCTCAGGGACTCCGCGCTTATGGCGGCGGACACCAGAAATCACAGGGTTTTCATGTAACAACGATGGCTGCTTCGCGGCTGTTGCAGTCGCCGCCGGTGCTGTGGCAGTCGTGGTCGCCATTGAACGTAGGGTTCTGACGGACACATTTTCTGCTCCCTCCTCCTCCCGGTCCCCCACCTTGTTCTTCTTCTTGACGCTGCTAAACTGCCAGTACGCGCATGGCTTCTGAAGCTGCCTGAAGTCCGTGCAGAGACGGTTGCACTCGGTGTTGTCCATGCCGCTCTCGGCGCACTTGCGGCCGCAGACGAGCGGCGAAAGTGGGACGTTGTCGCCCTGCGCCGACCTGATGAGCGCGGACAAGAAGCGCCTCTGTCGCGCTCGCGCCTCACCGCACTCCCGATTTTCGCGACTGAGAAAGGTGATCTGTTCCATGAGGACCTCGATTCGAGCCTCCTGCAGGACGAGCTGCGTCCTCATACGACCTAGTGAATTCAGACAAAGCATGCAGATCCGAAGAGATATTTTCCTCCCTAACGTTACTAACTCCAATACCCATTACTCTACTGTATGTACAAAAAAGTCCTCCTAGCAAAGACAGCGGGGATGGTACGTTCATACATACTGCATACTACGAACTATGTTAAAAAAATATAATCAAATGCATGAGCAGAATGGGCAAAAAGGCGTGAGCAATAGAAAATTACTGTACTACATGAATATGATTAGTCTAGAGAGCGGAAAAAATGCGATCCACCTAAAGATCCGACCTCGGGCAGTAGAGTGCACTATGAGGCAAAACCAGGGAAAGCCAGTACTAGTAATATACGTGCGTCTGGTCAAGCGGAACTATGCGCACGATTTTCGTATTTTGAAGCTCGAGGGCATTGACAACCCGAGGGCTGGGGGTTGAGGGTGGGCCCGAGGGTCTTGAAGGGGTCGAGCTTCAAAATGCAAAAAGAGTGGACATTGGCCTTGCCTCTCCACGTTTGCAGTGCAACGTTCACTTTTTTACTTCTACAGCCACGGAGTTCCTGCAATTTGCAGTGTCTTTGACTGAAAAGTGAAGGTGTCATTAAGCATGCCTCATGTTGACCCCCAATTCTGTAGCGTGTAGTACTTACAACTCACTGTGGGCATGTACAGTAAGAACTGTTTGTTAAGTACCGATACATGAGTGGTGACTCAGTTCCAAAATGTCTACGATGCACTGCATGGTACAGCCTGCTTCTCGGGAGAAGAGGTTTCTAGTTGAGTCACATCTTTCTCTGCCCACAGTGGAAAGTGATTCACTGAAAGATCTGGAGAGACACCGACTGCACTTTGCGGACAACAATCTTTCAAAACTAGACTACGATTGAAGAAGCTCTTGAACTTTCTCTGGGCTGAATAGCACAACTGCACGCTCATCCCGTCGGATTTTTAGGTGAACCACGCATTTCTCGGCACTCCCTCGATTACGCATTTCGCAAGTTGAGTCGTGCGTTGTTAGAGCCAAAGAAGAAGTCTCAATTAAAGCACCCCCACCAAGCTCGTTGCCATTTGGAAAAGCGTCTCTGGGATTGCTTTTTTTTCGGACGAGGTCATCTGAAGAACAATTGGAGCCTGCCTGAGGTCGTCCTAGGCCGGGTTAAGACAGTGCGGAGGTCACGTCTTTTTTGTCGGCAGTGAACACATCGATTCTTATCTGGCTGCTGCAAGCGTGACGTGACCTCGTTTTAAATGCAAGCCTGAGTCACAAGTAGGACTCTCGACGATTTTCGAGGAAGAAGGTCTGACTGAGAATGACCAAGTTCTGATCATTTCTTTTTTTCTTACGCAACCGACGCCGCCGCCGCAGACGCCGCAACGCCGCAGACGCCGCAGACGCCGCCTTCGCCCTCGCTGTCCTGACAACAACTTGGCAACAGCACAAGAATTTTTCACTACTGCACGATTTCTAGATGACACAACCCGTTTAGAAATAGCAGCACAGGTACAGTAATTTCACGTCTGAGAAGCGAAGATTAACCCTTTCAGGCTTATCTGAAAGATGCTTCAAAGACTCATGATTTGTCGCCCAATCCACACTTGCGTGGGCGGAAACTCACGCCTTTTTACTCGGTTCGCGAAGAAAGAAGGAAACGCAAAAAGAGTATTTCTGCAGCTTTCAAAGGGGCTTCGTCGTTGCTCTCGATGAGAGACGAGAAGATGGATGGACATGACAGATGCGCCAACGCCAACGCCAACGCCAACGCCGGCGGCACCAACCATGTCAATGAGGAGCGTCGCAGACTTAAAGAGAAGTGTGAAAAACAAGGGGGGAAAAGGTGTTGGCTGCGCCTCATAGTGCAAAACAAGTTCGATGTCCTTAAATGGAGAAGCGGGACGCAAACATGGATTGCTAGAAATTCTGGATGTTCCATGCACCGACCGTAAAAGTGCAACCACGTTTGCTCCGTCAAGTCCGCCTGCAAGTGCTGCCTGGAGGACGACGTGCCTATGTAGGAGCTCCAGCTCTCATTTGATGGTGGAAGAAGTAGGGTAGTGAAAAAACTCTGTTCTCTCTGGGAGAATGAGCAGCAGCCATGTTTACACCCGCATAAACATCGTCAGCGACTGAACAGGCAAGAATCACATTCAGATTGAGGCATGGAAGGGGGTTATTTGGGCAGGGGATCCTTATGTAGTAAGTTTTGGCAGACATTTTGGAGTAATGAGGACAAAACAAAAGTTGTCACACTTTTTGCACTGAAAACAAATCTGTGCCGGAGAAAGTTATCCAAAAACGTTGAAAGAACTCAGGACGGCTAAACGGACACAGGTTTAAAATCAGGCTGGGATAATGCCTGATCAACAACTTGGTCTACACCTCTGAGCAGCCTGGTGCGTTTTCGAAATTTTTGAAATTGGAGAAAGAAACGAAAATTTGTCGTCACGGCAAAGAGATGGGGGCAAGTTTTGCTCAGCATCTACCTCTCTAAAAGGCCCACTACTCCATAGGAGTGCAAAACACTGTGTATGTACAAAAGTTAGTCAGGTATTCACTGAAGAAGGGCTCAATTTTGCCATAACAGCACGTACCAAAGCTAGGGTGCCACCTAGGGTGCCAATCTCTGACCGCTGGGAGGCTGCTCTCCATAACTTTTATTTAGTGACACCATGCCAAGTTGGGTTGTCCCCACCTAATATTTGCCTCTGGAGCCAACCTTGTCTACTATTTGAGACGATGTCCGACAACCTGCGCGACGTCGACATGGCGGAAGACGCTAACTCGAGCAGCTTGGAACCTGGAAAAGTTGCGCAAGTGGCGACTTTGCTTCATGCTTTAGGGACCGGGGACAGCCCGATGTTGCGCGGGTTAGCGAGTTGCACGATCAAGGAAGTTGCACGATTACGTGCGTCCCACTGTAATGAAAAATCAGTAACGTCATAGTCCCGACTTCAATCATAAAGAAAGGTGTCTGATACAATTTTCATTGACTCACTGGCGGGGACATTTTTCAACTTGCTTTCCCTTCTCTCCTCCCCCAGCAACTAGAATTTTGACAACTCTTAGTCGGCTTCGGCGGCTGCGCCTGCGGCTGCGGCCGCCGCCGCCGCCTTCACCGACGCCGCATGCAAAAAAACCCTGGCCGGGGACAAAAAGTGAGCGAGTTTCTGCATGAAAAAAGTCGCTTAAACAAAGTCCAGATATGTGCGGCCTCGGCAGCTCTTGCAAATCCCTTTTGCTCATGCGGATGAGCGAGCTGGAGATGCTGCATTTACATTTAGTGCGTCCCATGATGAATAATGACCTGTTTGAGAGGGAAAGAATTCCCCCAAAACCTTGTCCTCTGGGTACAAATGATGAGATTTCTCATGAGCAAGAAGTAAAAATAATCATCTTGACCTCACCTGTGATGTTGTAGAGTTGGTCGAGAGTCTGTCCTCGGAGTCCGCCCACCTGGTTTCTCGTCACCAGCTCATTCTCCATCTCCAGGAACTTGAAGATGAACGCCCCCATCACGGAGTAGCCGACGACCAAGGCGCAGAGGCCCACGTGCGAGAACAACTGCGCAAGGAACATTTTGAGGCAGGACTTGACCCTGGCGGCGGTGCAGCGATTAGCGTCGCCCTCTCCGTCGGCGTTGGCGCAGCTCACGCCGCAGCAGAAGCTGGCCGCGGAGCCCATGCCTGCCGTCTGCTGCGTGGACGTGGAGCAGCGGCCACCCGCTGCGCCGCCTGAGCCACCCACGCCGCTGCCACTGCTTTCGTTTGCGCTGTCCATCCTCAACATGCTTTGTCGCCTCTGCTCCTCCGCGGACTCGCTGCGCCGGAATATTCCACTGCTCTGCGAGCTGTAGTCAAATCTGTAGGCTGCAGACGCCATGGTGGAGAAAGGCCGAAAGGCCTCTTCGCCCGCGACCGCCTCTTAATAAGTGACCGGCCTTCTCCCGTCTTCACTCCATCGTCCCAGAGGTTCTTCTGATGAGCGGACTCTTTAAAGTCTGTAGCTTTACTGAGGCCTTTTTGACCCACCCAACCCCCCCCCCCCCCCCCCCCCAAAAAAAAAAAAATCTTGTTTTAATCCTGTCCACAGCCTCGAACGTGGGCAGCAGAATGACCCATTATGCTTGCCGAATGGAAATGAGAGGCTGAGGGCGCAGTTGCAACATCAGACTCTCTCTGACTTTGAGCACGAGCGAGTGACACAATCGATGGTAGAAGCTCCGTGAGTACTTGAACAAGGTCTTCCAGGCCACGACACTGGACTGAGGACCTCCTCGGGAGCTGCACTACTTTGGTTTTGCTCGGCTGCAATTTTCGATGACTTCTGTACGCAAACTGGAGAGGCGAAAGAAGCCAGCGACAGAAAGCGCGAAAGCGGCTTTTTTTTCCTCAGGGGAGGAGATTAAGAGATCTTTCTTTCCCGCCCGCGCCCGCACGAATCCGGCGAAAACGATGACGTCACGAATCATCTGCATGTAAACACATTGACAGGGGCGCACACGCTCCTGAGGGCCTGCAGCAGGCGACGGACGGACGGAGAAATGTAGCATTCGGGGGCACAAACGCTTGTTGCGCGGCCAGGGGGAGGGAGATCCTCCGGGCGAGTCAACTGGGACGAGTTCTGGGCCCAACCTGGACTCCTCGTCAGGAGGATGTAAGCGCGGCTTTAGAGTTCTGAGATGAACCCGTAGTCGGGTTCATCTTGACCCGGGTCGAGTCAGGTTCGGAGGGACACTCATGATCCGACGATCTCTAATGTGTGACTGGAGGCTCCCAGCTCGTGTTCACTGGATCAAGCCTTTGATCCTGGACGATTTACAACTTCCAATGTTACCATATCCATGTGATGAACCCTCTTTTTACAAGATTGGACGGTGCACTAGAGTCCCTTATGGGCGACTGCAACCTTATGGCTGCCTTCATTGGTCTCCATGGCTTCTTACTCAAAAGATCACGTGTTGATCCAAGTCTGCATTTCATCATGACACGACTGAGAAAACCTCGACTAAATTGTCAAGATGTTCCTTTGTTGACGTTTGAAAGATGTTTGATAAATTTCAAAGAGTCACCTTCACATTCTCAGATTCTCCCTCCCTTTTTTGTCCTATTCATACCCTGATACCCTCTCCCTGACGGCTCATTCGACCCAATATCTATCGGGCTTTCCCAACACTATTTACTGCTTTTCTCTAGCGGCATGCAAGAAGTACGATATCGTGATATATATATATATACTTTTATATAGAGATACTTTGCAAATACAGTGGTTCTGCTCTTATAAGCATGTTGTTCTTGTAATGTACACAATGGGGCTAGAATGGGAATAAAATCGGCCAGTAAACCATTATTATCGGTAAATGAGCGCAAAGAAGACCTTCGCGAGGGCCAATTTGCTTTATTGAAGCTATAAGTGAGAGAATAGCTAACCGCTGTAGAATGCAATAATTACTTTATTTGCCTTGAAGTGGTAAGTAGTGCATTATGCGGTTTCTTTGAGCTATTTGGCAGCATAAACGGTATTTATCGTTATCTGAGACATTTTTGCCTTAATGAGGGTCTTGTTCTGCGAGTCTTCAAACCCACGGAGAGGGTACAGAAACCCATAGTCACAGTGCCTTTGTCTCTGCCAGCAATGGGGGAGGGGATCCTTTTCCTGCTCCTCCTCCTCATTGTGGTCCTGGACGCCTTCGGACTCATTTTCCTCATGTCCAAGGACCGCCAAACCAAATTCCTCTCTCACCTTCCCAGTGATGTGATTATCAGCATCGGGACGACAGGTTGGAGTGTCAACATTGACACCATTGCCGAGAAATGGCTCATTGTCCCCACCACCTCCTGAGGCCCCACTGTCAGTCCGCGCGAGCTCCAGCAGTTCCTGATGCCTGGTGGATACCTTCTGCCTAAGTCTGCTCCATCATCAAGATGCCATCCAAGAGGCTTATCTTATTGACCAGATCAATGGTTGTGTTGGCTCTGATGATGCCTGTGTCGCAGGGCTGGAGGCTGACCCAGGACAGTTGTCAAGGAGAAGGCAAGATCTTTCTCCCTTCCATTCCCAGCTGGTGGTCCTAGTCTTGCAGCTGGTTGCAAAAATGTTACCCTTTATCCATGCCTTTTTTATTGGCCACGTAGTCCATAGGGAGTGCTTTAGAGGACTCCTCTAAAGCAGTGAGATTTGGTTGACGTCCCAAGGATCAGCAGCGTCTTCTTATCAGTCAGGGAACAGGTGACCTTGGCAGTGATCTCGTCCTCGCTTCGCTTGCCGCCCTTGTCCAGATTGCTCCGGAATGTCAGGGTCCCATCACGCGTTGCTTTGTACAGAAGAGCAGTCTCATAGGCATTCCACATCTCCTCCGCCGCATACTCCCGAGTGATTTTCGATAGAGTCGATCACGCACGTCTCGCCAGCAGTGACATTGGAGGATGTCTGTGGAGCCCCTTGTAGACGATGCCTTCTTGTATCTTCAGTCGTGGAGCCATCCTGTGTTTGACGAAAAATCAATGTCCAGCATGCAGACGAATTGGTCCGCCTTCTCCATGATGATCTGTCCGGACAGAGCAGCACGTGTATCCATTCAACATTGGCCAAATCCACCTCGGGGTCAGACCAGGGACCACCGCCGGACCAGGCGTGTTCTCTCTCCGCGACACCGTCCATGTTGTCATCGATGTCACGGGGGAAGCAAAAGCTTCCCGAGAGAGTTCCTGCTGACGGCCAATTTGACAGCGGTCTCTGTGCGGGTCATCAGGGGCAAGATACACATTGTCTGCCTGAAGCAGATCAGCTTTCGCCTTCATTGACAACTCTTTCTTCTCGCCATTGTTGTGGAAAAAGATCCTTTCGTTTTCAGGAACTGCAAAAGATTCGGCTGAAGAAAGTCAGGAACTTTAAGTAGAAAAATGAACGAGGACAGAGATCGTGGCTCTTACATCCGTTATGAGCAATTTTTTGGCTCATATACGTATGTCCGAGGTAAAAATTTACCGCATAAAATGTCTGTTTGAATTGGAAATTCGGGTTTTGGCAGAAATAAGGGTCTGGCTTTTAGGAAGCTTGTCTCTTATGAACGCGTTCCACTGCATTGGGATATTCGATATTACTACGATATATCGCACAGCCTGTGATACAGGGTGTTACGGAGTTCTGGAACTCCCCGATATCTTCCTATTGTATAGCACGAGCTATACAGCTTTTGTACAGGGACGACAGATAAATCCGACAAACGTGGTGACAACGAAAGGGCCTAGATGATCTCCTCCTTCCTATCCAAGCGTTTCTGCCGCAGACCTTTAGATCCAGCTCTTCTCCTTCTTCCCCCTCCTCCATAGGGACGTTCACTGCAGTGTGGATTCATTCCAGGACATTGGTCTTGTTAGCGATGTCCTTCGCAGCGATTTTTTGACGAAACTTTCGTGTCAAAAACCACGGCTTTGACACTTCAGAAGAAATTTTGAGATTTGGCCACAAGTTCATGTAATCACGGTATTTATTGATTTAACATTTGGCCATCACATAGAAGTTAACATAATCAAGATTTGTTTATATAATCAGAGTTCATATAATCGAGGTTCTACTGTAATTTGCTACCCTACTTTATCTGCTATGCTTACAGATGTCGCGCAATAATGCACTCATGTACAAGAATCAAGCGATTGAGTATTGTCTGATGCAGTCAATATGGACCTCTTTTCTTTATCATCTCCTGCCTTGTCATGTCTCTCCTCGCGACCTCCCAGATGTCTGGCAATGGCACTTTTCTCTCACAACTCTTTATAACATAGCTGGAGTGATTTGCTGATCTCTGTACTAGTTCTGCAGTGCTGAAGCTAACGCAGGAAGACAAAGAGCTCTTGGAGGGTCTGATGATAATTCAGGGTATGAGGTGGGATAGGAAAAGGGAATATAACTTATCCTACCTGTCACCTAAACGTGTCATGATCCCATGACCACTGACCATGTCTTGAGTCATTCTAGGCATTGCTACAAGCATCTGGAAGTGTTGAAACAATAAATCCTCCCAATTGGTTCTTTGGTGGCAACACCACGTCACTATTGGAAAACTCATTGGTATTGACATTGTATTGCAAGACCTCAGGGTAACCATCTGCGGCTAGGTAGATGACGCCGGTGCCACTCACCATGGTGTGCGTGAGGGTGGCTTCTTGCAATCCAGGACTGGGGAGTCTGATATACTCAAAAACTGAGTCTGCATTGACATCAGGGGGAATGAGGAGTCCGCGATAGTCATTCACACCCACATTCATCACCACCATGATGGAGCCATCAGTGCTGGCGGCTGTTGCGCAGGGGAGGTTGCCGTCACCGAGCAGACTCTCATTGAGACCAGCATCAGTGATCGTGGGCAGCTGGATGGAAGCTCCGCTGTTGCCGAGGCGTAGGAAGGAGGCAACGGTGTTCCCGGGTAGCGCCGGTTGGTCGTCTTCGGTGTGCAGTGCCGGTGTGGCATAAAATGTCATTGAGTTGGGAAGACTGAATAAGCAGCCAAAACCACTTTTTAAGTCCGTAGGTCCGTGGAAGTAAGAAGAGAAGAGGATAGATATGAACTCATTTCCAACTCTGCTCTTGACAAATATTCTGTCGCTGCCACTGCGTACTGAGTTCCCAATGACGATTAAATCGCCAGTGGAGTTGTCAAAGGTTCCTGCACAATATTGAAGTCCACCAGAAATGGGCAGGACACCTGCCAGGTGGATGAATTCTCCACCTCCCGTGGAGTGGAAGCAGCTTCGTCGATTAGGTTCACCTCCACAAATCCATAGGGTGTCGGAGCTGCTGTCATATGCGACGGCGGCACTACGAACATTGGGTTCCCCCCTGACGTCCAACTGGCAGTCCGCGGCACCAGTCAATAAGGAGTAGTAGGTGAGAACGATGTGTTCATCAAATGGGTCGATCATCACCATCATCAAGTATTTCGCTTCTTCCTGAAATATGTGAGTGCTTGAAGTCAGACTTAGATAATGACTGGTGAACATGATCCACGCCACTTTAGATGTCACAATTTCGATCTTTAGGTGACAAAAAACATCAAAATTAATCTAGGAGTCCCTTCATGTAACTGGTAACTATAGATAACTACTGGTGATTAACAGCTAAAAATGTTGCAAATGCAACTTGGACTTCGATTTAGGCCTCGACAAGGCCTCATCGAAGCCCCTTTTGGACGTCCTGTGAAATGTGGTGTCATACAGACAAATATAGATATAAAGCGCGGGGGCCGCATACGTCTGTCTGTGGGTCTGAGATTCTGTCTGTCATCCAACAGCTGCACCAATCGTCCCCAAAGCTGGTCAGAAGACGTGACTTTTCGAGCGCCGTCCAATGGGGGGGGGGGGGGGGGCAGAAGTGCAGATCGAGGCCGTTTCGAGGCCAAATTTGAGGGTCAACGTTGCATTTACCACATAAGCGGTAGTACATACATACTCAATCCCAACAGGCGATCTAGCTTGAGGAGTCCAGCTGTGCAGCGTCAGTATTTTTAAGTAGTTGTTCATGGTATAACCAGGAGAGAGCGAAGAGAGGAAGAGTTGCCACGCTCTGATCAACGAACTATCTCATACTCGCCACTTTACTACAAAATTTTCTACAAATACCTTTGACAAATAAGCCAACTTTGGTCGCGCGGACGAAGTGCAAGACAGACAGAAATAGCACTTTTTGATTTCATGGTACGACTGCGGCTAGCATATTTCTGAGCTTTCTAAGCTATGGCCTTGGAGTAAGAAGCGGAGGGGATGAATGTGAACTCATTTGCAACTAAATGAAGATTCCTGCACCGTAATGAATACCCCAGTTCCAGTCAGACGGTCCGAGACATCAGGCATTGGGTAAAATTCCCTCTGCCTGTATGACGAAAGCTCCCCAAATCCCCTCCATCTCGATGTGACCAAAGGAAGTCGGAATTGCCATCGCACACGATGCCATTACCGACCTCCGCGCCAAATCCAATGTCCAGCAGGTAGGCAGTGGTGCCAGCCAAGAAGGAGTGGTGGCTGACGCCAAAGCAATGCCTTGGTGGGTTCTTCACCCTCTTCAAGAACTTCAGCTTTTCCCGAAATTTACGTCAACTATCGCACAAGCAGACAAAGCCAGTGTGATGTAGAATGAAGAACGACACGTAAAAGTCACTTCACCTCCTCGTCCACGTCCTCATGCTCAGTGTCATCCTTTGTGCACCAGTGCTTCACCATCGGCCTCCTCCGGCGCACCGGGTTGACCCTGGACGCTGTGCACACCTCCTTCGGGATTTCCATGCAGTGTTCGACGGGTTCCAAGGTCGGGATGACCTTAACAGATTTTTCATATTATCCAGTCAAACGCAGGTGTGTTGGCATGCTGCATACCTTCGACACGATGTTGCAGACCTTGCTGGGCACCAAACTGCACACTTCCTCTGGAACGTTTTGGATGATCTATGTGTATGAGGACTGCTGTTCGTTATCTTCAGCGTATACATACTTATATCGTTCTAGGTCGAAAAAGCGTCCCTTTGAATTTGCCGGAGTGCAGTTGGGGTTTATTACGTGATGAAGGTATGGTCAAAGACTATCTCATAGAGTAAATTTTAGCCCTACCCAGCAACACTGGAGAGGGTGGTCCTGTACCACTGGGAGGATGAGCATGATATTTATAGCAGGCTAAATGGCAACCAACGTGCCTTGTGCAAGGGGTCCAGCTCGATTCTGCTCTTTCTGGCATGGTAGACGAGATAGAGAGCTCAGTCCATAGTGATCAGTTTCTCCTTGGGATATACCTAGATGTCAAAGGGGCCTTCGATAATCTCAGCATCGAAGCAGGCATCGAGGTGAGAGAAAGATCTCCCTCCCTATATTAGGAGGTGGAACACACAACACCTTGCTAACAGGTACGTTTATACCGAACTGAAAGGGATAACGGCTAGCCGATCTCTGACCAGGAGTACACCACAGGGGGGCATTCTGGCCATAATGTGCGCAATATTTTCTTCACTTGGACTGAGATTTTGGCCTGGTCTTGACCTTGCGTATATATTGTCCTGAGGCCAATCTAAGGCCTCGGACAGATCAAAAACCACCTCAGTCAACACCTGTTGTAGCAAAAGCATGCATTGCCCAATGATTACAACTGAGTCAGCCAATGACAACACACAAACCGTTTTGACAACGTCCCTGCAGATCCTCTCGCCCTTGACAATGGGACAGACCTCCGGACCACAGACCTGGGTCTCCTCCTGGCGGCACTCGGTGATGGGAGTCACCTTTGTCACGGTCTGAGACTCAACAGTACAGTCCTCACGGGGAAACGTTTCACAGGTTTCCTAAGTACGGATGTATGCGAATTTGGAATCATCTCATGACTGTATAGGTTGGTGTGGAACGTTGATCAATAACAGTCCCTTATCTGATGTTGCTGATTGACCATCACTACAAAATGAATAGTATTAGGAAAGTCCTTCAAAGACTGACCTTGACTTCGTAAAGAGATATTTTATTTAAAAAAACGAGAATCAAAGGTTTCTCAGAGAAAGATTAAAGTATTTGACAATTTCAAGTCTAAAATGTAATGGAAGCTCGTCAAAATGATATAATAGTATTGCTTTTCCCCTTTTCCTATGACCGACGACTAACGAGATCGAGGCTTCACTGTACAACGGTCGACTTACGGTGCACCCACCAATGGCGGCGACCTGTGGATGCATCAGCCTACTAACCTTTCCGTCTTCATCGACTTGACAGGATTCCTCGGCCACGATCTGGCAGTTGGGGACGTCCTCGTTGACCTCGATCTCGGCCAAGATAGTCTCGCAGACTGAAAGCATGGCAGTTACAGTCTGCTTCGCTGATAGTCATGCACAAAAGATCTCTCACTTGTCTCGTACTCGTTGGAGCACACGATTTCTCCCTCAGCGTCGCAGTCCCTGTTGAGGTGTTCATTACAGACCTGCGCGTTCTCCTCCTTGGGCACTTTGCTGTACTCGATATCGCACTCCTTCTTGAAGCTCTCCTTGCACTCGCGAGTCTAGAATGAACAATTATTGTGCAGTCAGAATATGCGCAGCGACATCAGTACTGGGATCGAACCCGCGTACAGGGTGTCTAGCGACTTGAGTTCCTTATCCAAATGATGGCGCAGATTTCATTTGTTTTCCAACTATTGTCTCTGATAGCCAATTTAAAAGTTCATACATGTCGATTTCATTCATTTCATGAATGTACGTAAAATAAAAGAATTTGAAAGTCTTATTGAATGTTTAAAATGGCTGTCTTTTTGTTTTTTCAGGCTCACTGAATGTTGCCGCACTTTTGCAGATTGTCTCTTACGCAAGGCCATGGAAAGTATGCCTTTCATGCCACTGGGCAACGATGCTCCACATACCCATGAAAAACATGTTTTCGCCATCTTTTGGCGAGTTGCATGTTATGTAAAGTCTGCGGGCAACGGCGGGGATACCTTGGCATTCTTGAACTTGGTGGTGAACGATTCGAAGCACGATCTCATCTTGACATGCTCACACGTGATGAGTTCGTCGAATGCGATCTCCTCCACCATGACGACCTTCTTTACGCACTTGTGACCCGCAGGGACGTCAGCGTCGGCGTCGTTGTCGTCGCGGAAGAAGCCCTCGTCAGGCGAGTGCAACGCGTTGCTTTCGATCGAGTTGACAGATTTTTCAAACTTAGGAGCTACGACTTCAGCCACCGGAGGAGAGGCTTCGACCGCGACTGCGGCGGCCGCAACGACAGAACCTTCCACGGCCTGTCTCAGAGCCTCTCGTTGTTGCTGGAGAAGGCAAAACGCTCGATCAGTCGATGAGGACTTGTGTAGGTCCGGATACTCTTGCGTAACAGAGGGGGGGTGGGGTGAAATCCGATTCATTGTTCGTCAAGCTGTGCTTGACAAGCTGGGATAATCAGTTTCTCAGTTGGTGGGCAAGTTGGTTATGCAAGTTTTGTTTTCCCCGTTTGTCGCTGACCGAAAATATTGGCTTCATGACTAACAGGGCCAAATCTCGGTATAGACGATAAAATTGTTATAAGTCTGCTATTGCTGCTGTTATAAGTCTGCTAATGCTACTTGGCAATGCTTCTTTTCTGCCGTCGTACCCGTTCTCGTCCATGGGACTGACACTTACTTCAGTCAGCATTGAGCGTCCACTGAACTTGAGAGGTCTGGGATCTCTGGCGGTGACCTCCGGAAGTGCAGGCACCAGACTGAGCGTACTAAGCTGTGAGGGCGAGAAGAACGTGGCCATCGCCAGAGTGATCGGTGGACTACTCAACCCTTTAAAGAGCTTCTTTACTCACAATGATCGTTGGGAGCCTCATCTTTCTCCTCGTGCAAGTTCGTATGTGACCTCCTTCGCGGCAAAAATGCGACTGCTGGCTGGAGGCAACTGGTTCCTGGGAGATTTCTCCTGTCAGCAAGGATTATGTTAAGCTAACTTGAGCAGTTGGGCACCCTTGATTTCCAGCCATCTCTAATCTTCTTCCATCTCCGCCTTGGCACTCCCTTGACCCAGAGATTTTCTTGCCCATGATGCGTGTCTCTTGAATTGCTCAACCACGCGTCATTTTTGCCATGGCCTTATTGTAGCGTATACAGTCAGACTCGTCAGTATTCGTAGCACCTCAATCTTTTCTACCGACATGAACGAAGATTCTTCACCCAGAATTCCTCACCGGTTGCTTCAAATTTAGCTGGCAACAAGGCATTGGAGAGCTGTCAGTGTCCTTGACAAGGTCGGGTTTAGAATTTTTGGCAAAGTTAGCGTTGGTACAAGATTTGAATGACGTTAAGCGCTAAGTCTGAAGCGTGCGGAAATTTCTTCCACAGCACGCGAGTGATCACCCTTCCTCAGCCGTTTTTCAAGAGCCACCTTGGTGTGACTGGTACTTTATTATGCTTCTTAGTATTATTGATTAACATACAGTTGTGCACTTGCTGCAATACTAGACCTTTAAGTGCATGCCGTAGTATAGTGCTACAGGCAATTGACATTACTACAACTTCTGCTAAAAGTGTTTAAGTCTTGCAGTTATTGCAGGAAAAGTGAGAATTTCGATGCGTTATGAATGCTGTCCAGGGGAACTGCTACTGCCTTGTTTTCGTCTCGGCGTCTGACGTTGAAGAGGCCTTGGCAGCCAACATCACGGAGAAATCGGGCAAAGGCTATTGGTGACCTCAGGAAACAGGCCCAGAAGTGTCTCGAAGAGATCATTGCCAACAAAAGGTGCGAAGCGCATTAGTCTTTTGTCGCCAAAATCTGTTTTGGGTACTTGTACAATGATAGTTTTGCACCTCTTGTTTTAAAGTAACCATTACCTTAACGTCAAGCACATCTTATAAAGTGGATATTTTTGACCCGAACCAACTGCCGTGATGTGAATTAGCATCTGAAGAGCCACGTGCGCAACTGTGACGCGTGCCGACATCGCGCACACAACAGTATGTACCGCGCAGAACGTGCCAGATCTCCGCTCTACATCCGCACGTGCTGTGAAATACCTATGACGACTCGTTTACTTAGTTCACAGAACTGTGGCTTGGCTACTACTCTCATTTATTCTTTTTGCACTGTACGACAATAAATGATTAAAGTACATCATCTATCAGCTTAAACTCATGATCTGCGTGTACTGTACAGGTAGTGAAAAATGCTTCGGTTTCCTTTCTCTTCTCAACGTGACAAAAGTTAGAATCAGACCTGCCACAACAGCAGGTGATTGGTTGAGTCCTCTCGGCCGATCATTTCGGTGGGTCCAGTTTTGCCAAAGTTCTCGTAGCCGTCACCACCTGAGATCACTAACATCTTGGAATTGGGATGGGGGACGCCTGAGAAGGAAACAACAGTTCAGGGTTGCCATCGCATTTGACGAATGTAGACTTGACATACTTGCTTGGGGTTCACTGACTGGCCCATTTCCTCCTTTTCTCCCTGCGAATCTCGCGCGACTGTTTTCTGGCGTCATCTCGACACTCGTCAAGAACCTTACGTGTCCGGAGTGACCGTGAGGGTTGCCTGTGACAAGACATGACACTACTGATCAGCACTTACTGTCCGCCGAGGCATCATGACTGGACGAGGCTCCCCCCTCCCGGTCGTTAGCAATGGGCAAGTCCGCAACAGTTTGCATCGTCTTGTTCAAGGGAGATACATGCCAAGCATCACACTGGGACCCAGAACTTTGCAGCTGACGTGCGGCACTACTAAGGTCACCCTCACAATTGCAGGAAGCCACTCTCTCTATGTAGTCCCGACGATGACTGTCATGATCATGGTCAAGTCAGGGTCGTGATCTTCAGAACAGAAGAAACCATCAAGTCGGGGTCACTAGCTGTGGTGCTGTTTGCCACAACTTTAGATGCATTCGGACTAAACCGTGCAGCCGGATGGCAGAGGTAAAGCTCACAAGTACATGCGATCATCACTTCGCTTCTCTCCTGGGTAAGACAACACGGAAGTTGTGTGTTGCGGAATCTTGATGCTTACAGCGCATAACAGTCACCATTTTACTACATAAATGGCCAGCTTTGGTTGGGGATTTTGATGGTAATTCGGACGTCTACATCTGTTATTCACTGTATATGTAGAAAGAATGAGCCTACACCTTTGGAGAATAAGCAATTGATGTAACAAAGCTACCAAAAGACTCGTAGGACTTTTTCTTGGAGAGAAAGAAGTGAATTGGTTCCCCCCCCTCGGCCCAGAAAGCCCTTCAACCGCAGGGACCGCGCACCCGACCTTCATTTTGGTCGCCACGTACCTAAGAGCGGCGGCAACATGATAATCTTTGTAGTGTGTGGCGCTATGTACGGCAGGTGCATGGTTGCGATGACTCCAGCGCTCGTTCCAATCCATAGGATGTCCTTGCACGCCAGGATCGTCGTTATCCGTAGGCAGGCGGCCTTATGCTGGCGGATGATGTCGTCGCAACCTATATGGATGGTTATTTTATGATGCATTCAACTTTACAGTAGCAACCATCGGCCACATACAAGGGCTGGATCGTTAATCTGGAGTGCTCCAAGTGTGTTTATGAGTTTGATCCTAAGTTCACTGAGTATTCCTTCTCTGACTCGCTTACCGGCCAACACCTTGTTGACGACTCCAGTGACCCTGATCTCCACCAGTGGTTCCAGGTTGTTTTGTGCGGCCAGTGCTCGAGTGACGTGGAACGCCAGCACTTTAGCACTCCTCTCGACGGCGACCCAGACGGCGAGGCCGCTCGAGGTCATCCCGACCACGGGACGGATGTCGTCGGGGTGTCGATCACAGTCCTCGCGAACACAGACTACGAAGCTGGACTGAAACACGGCGGACACAATGAGGCGAGGCGCACCCGACAAGCACTCACTGGCATCGTCCTACCCGCAGTTCCAATTCCTTGGTGTCGATGATCTTGATGACGTTCCTGGCAGCACACCAGAGCATGTTCCCGCCGACCACGATCATTCTTCTCACGGGATGTTCGGGAGTGCCCACGGGAAGACGCTTGGCGCATTCTTTGTCCCAGACCCCTGGATGAAATTCGAAAGTTCATTGACATGAATTCTACGTACAATGGAGGAAGGAGCTCTTAAGGCAAGTATGAGGGCTTTAATGCTCCATGGTATAGTTTCTGACTAGTTATACATATGTGTCACCTCGGCGACTCATCACGGCCCGAGGCGTTAAATGAATAATATCTGCTTATTATACGCTATTTGCACATTTGGTGCTAATCTCCTGGGAAACTGGCATTTTCTAGAGTCCTACTTTGCCACGCATTCTTTATTCGCCCCTGCTAAGTCACATATGAAGACGTTTCCCCTAAGGTAGTAACTGCTCAAAATGTTGATGATGTAAGCCACAGTACGAAATGACAACATCCTCAAGTTGCATTTTCGGTTTCAATTTCCCAAAGAAGTGGCATTTCTAATGTCTTGTTTTGCTTCAAACTGTCTTTGTCCTCTATTGGCGTGCCTTTCACACAACACTTGTTGTCACTAGTGATGTCCTCGAGCCACAAAAGTGACTCAATGTCTGTTCTTACGAATATCACCCAAATTAAGTTGTGAGTCAGTCTTTGACCAGACTTTGTTGAGTGAATGAGTGACTTTGTTGAAAATGTCTGACTCCACTGAAGACTTCATGAAACAATGGCTGCCACTCCTGTGAGTGACTGAAACGAGGAAATTGGACGAACTCTGTCTCAAGACTGCATCGAGTGTCAATTTCAATTGCAACTTCTGCCACATGAAGAGAACTCCTTGCTCAAGTGCATGTTTTTATGTAGCAACGCCTCCTTTTTGTGGATATCCAGAAAATCAGTCATTTCTTTGCTCAGTCCTTTGTTCTTTTTGACGTACTTTCGTCATCCCTTTTTTGTTCTAAAATCAGGAGTACGAAACGATGCATATTTTATCTCCTCTTCCAGGGAAAATGTGTTGGAAGCTCTTCTCATTTCGTCCTAGCTGTGGCTCTGGAGGAGAATGAATCTTGGAAAGGCATTTTGCAGCTTTGTTGCAAGTCTTGTCGAAGATGCCCCAGACTTATTTTCATTTTTTTACCCTATCATTGCATACATTTGTTTGGTTATATGTGACTTTGTCAAAGCTAACCTCATTTCTTTTCTAGCCTCATACTAGAACATAGCGTGAAAGTTTATCTTACTGATGACTCCTCTTGACACAACTGACTGACGAGAATTACGTAACCTCGTGTTCCTGTTATTTTGGTCTCATTAAGAACAGCCTAAGCAAAACATTGCTAATATTGGTGTGAGTAAGGCCTGACAGAAGCGTTATCTAACAGAACTTACATGTTACGCAATCTAATCGGACCTGCACTCACATGAGGTAGCAGGAGTATTGCAGTCAGTGTGCGTGACAAAAAACAAAACAAAGCATCGTACCAGTTCGTAATTGATTGAAAAGGTATTGCGTAAGCTTTCCACTGTGGCGGGGAATTAGCTTTGTCAAGTGTGCGTAAATCTGGCAGAGAGCAGCTTTGTGAGGAGTTACGTCGTTGCCCACGAGTGCAGACTTTCGGGCTACAGATCAGTGATGTCGAACTCACCTCCTAAAGATCTGGAGTAAACCACGATTTCGCCGCTTCCCAGGGAGATGAATGCTTTGTTGTCGGCATATCTAAATATACGCGATCAGTGGGCAAATCCTGACTGACTTCAGCTGCTAAGACTTACATGATGGCTAAGACCGGAGAAGAGTGGACAAACTTCTCCTTGTTCTTCTTGATGCGGATGTTGTCGGAGCAGTTGTACACGTGTATATGACCGTCCTCAGTTCCCAACCACATTGTAGCCTATATGGACGACCATAAGAAGAATACAGGTCAAACGTCGATCATTCTTGTCCAGACACAAACGTCATACGCATCGAGTCAGGCAGACCTTGAAGTCTTTCAATGAGTTTTGCTGTACCTGAGTGCCTTCTTCGTCTGAGGCAACTTCTGTCCCCGGCTGCGGCGTCCTCCCCTCGGCGGACATGGAGGGCTGACCCCTTGCAGCAGCCGCGGATGCTCCGCCGCCGCCGCCGCCGCCGCCGCCAGGCAGAGCAGACGTGACCGTGGAAGAAAGTTTACTCCCAGATGCTTTTGTCGCGAGATCTTCAGCGTTTTCATCGTCGTCATCGTCGTCCTCATCCGAGGATGAAGAGGATGAAGATTCCAACAGAGTTGGGGGGTTCCTTGCAGCCGCTGCGGTTCCGGTGACATCGAACTCCGACGAGGACGAATCCACCTGAGAGCGGTTGGACGAGTCTGAAGACTTTGTGATGTTCGGGAGGCTCTTGCAGGAAGAAGACGTGACCGCGTTTCCGCCAGAATTGCTTGGAACAGAGGTGGAGAGTGGAGAAGAAGGAGGTGGGGATGAGCAGTTAAGCCCTCCGTCACGTGTCCTGAAGTGGAAATGATTGAGAATTCTTTCATGGTCGAAAAGTTTTCATCATTGTACCATACGTGTAATGACAGGAAAAGCAGCTTAATGTGCAATCATAAGCGCTGGCCGAAGTTGGTCCATTAAGCGGTTTAGGCATATACATATGGCGATGTCTTAAGAAGCTTTTCCTTTATTTATTGCTATGTTTAAGCTGACGGAGCCACAGACGGGCACGACCAATTAATGCAAGTCAGTAACGCCACAAAGAAGAAAACTGCAGACTGTTAGTGTGTTACTACGACGACCCCTTCGTCTTTTGTTTGCTCTTCCTGGGTCATGCTTACTTTTGCATCCCTGGCACTGATGCGATCGAGAGGATCCTAGCGTTGCAGACCCCATTGCAACAAACCAATGTGGGCTCCGGCAGGAGACTAAGCACACAAACCTACGACATGTAGAATGTACAGACCAGTAGCAGCATCACACGTTCGCTGACGTTCATCCCTGGACTGACTATATTGATTCGCTGCCAAAGGCGATCTTTATCCGCCAAACAGCCGCTAATTCCCACTGGGTACGAAGAGAAAAACCCTAGTTTTGCCGGAAACCCCTGTTCCCATTCATCTGGTCTCGTCTGCGCTCCCCCTGACTCACCTGGCCAACGTAACCGTCGCTGTTGCAAACCCACACGTCCTTCAATTTGTGCGCATTGATGCCCAGCGTGGGGGCGGCGCAGGTGAACTGGAGGCCGGCGCGGGTCTTGCGGATCGGAATCAGGCATAAGAAACCCGGAGGGATCTTCTTGGCTTCCTTACGAACTACAAAAAGAAACACTGCTCTTAGGTTGAAGGTAATCATTGCTATTCATCAGCGGAGGCTGATCAAAAGCGTTCATTGGCCCCATCATCAGGATTGATTTATCGGACACACAGTTGGTTGGCGCGCTCTGAGCGACGGATCACAGCTTAAAGCTGCACCAGCATGGGAACTAGAGAAGTGCAGCGCTGAAACTGTCTTGCATGTGTGTTAACAAGAGCGCTAATTACGACTGTCATGCCAATAATGACAGGTAATAATGACCAGTCACTTTCAACTTGGGCGTCTAATACTCATATGACAATCATTAATTCGCGTATTGACGGTGGCATAATAATCAAATACGTACAGGGGTGATCTTATTCAGCGAAGCACTTCAATTTTCATTCCTTCTTTGCCAAGTATGTAAGGAAACATCGCCATTGAATCTTTTTTGAAACAAAACATCATCGGACCCTTCAGAGCTTAAGGTGCCTTCTACGTGCAATGAGTGGCAGAGTGTTTCGGACGCTCGCTCGTAATGGAAAATCGGGCATACGTCAGTGTTTTTTTTGCCTGAACTGCGAATGCTTCCTTTATTATGCAATTTTGCAAAATCTGAAGCAACTGTCTGAAATCACAGAGGTCTCAAGCTTTCCAAAGATGTAAAAAGCTGCAGCTCCTGGTAGCTGCAGCATTAAGAAAGCTATATTTTTATCAGAACTGGGGCTTTGTAGCTTGTTGTTCTGTTACCGACGTTTTCAATATGAAGGTCTACCAAGGCATTTAAAAATGATTGTGAAAGAACTTTGGTCTAATACTTCTTACTGACTTAAGTGTAACGATATCGCATTTTTTGACCGTCCGAATGATTCTGCCACTCGGCGTACATACTTTGGATGGATGTTATAAGATCATCCGTGCGCTAAGTATGAGTGTCCTCTTCTTACCCAGCTTCTGCTTGGCCTCTGCGAATGCGTCCTCCCACCTGGCCCTCCTCTCTGCGTCCCCGAACACGAGCGTGATGGATTCGCCGCCCTCGACCTTGAGGTCCAGGTACATGGCCTGCTGCGAGTCCGCGTTCTGTCTCTCGGAATGCTGGCGATTCAGCTGGGCGAGCATCTGACGAGTCAAGTCGGTCAGATCCTTGTGTGGACAGTGCAAGCGAGAGGTGGCATCGCCTGTAACCAAGTTAGGACTAAAGGCCTGGCCAAGAATATGACCTAGAGTAGCTTCGTGGCCAGCATTGTCATTAAGTGACTCAGCGCTATCCACTGTATTAAGGTGTTGTTCACCTATAGTCCGCAGCGTGTTAATATCCTCCTCGATTTCTCTGTTTTCCTTGATGATTTTCTTGAGTTGCTCCTCTTTCGCCTTGGAGATGTCTACCTCGTCGAGGGCGGCGTACATCCAGACCTTTTGGCGACAGTGATCAAGCAGGTTGCTCAGGGTGGACACGTTTCTGCGAAGAGAGAAAGGACATTCTCGTCTTACTACATGAAATAACCAGTCATGCCCCGTCTGACATTGTAAATGCATGACGTTACTGTACGAACGGCACCCCTTGGATGATGATGATGTTTAATATTTAGTACTTACACAGTTCCTCGTCGGACATCTCTGGCCGTTCTCTTGCTGATGGAGGTAATGAGGAGGAGGTCGTTGAAGAGGTAGAGACATCGGTCCTTGCGGGTCCACGGGCCGTTCGTCATGGTCACCACGTCGTATTGGATCAGCGAGCGCGTGGGAGAGCAGAGGTCGTTAGCACTCAAACCCTGGATGCCAAGTTCCAGTTGACGCAAGACCTACGGAGATAGTGTCAAAAGTGCTTTAGGGGACGACAGAGGTGCCAGTGAATGCTCACTTTCTGCCTATTCTCGTTCTCGTTCGTCTCCTTCTGGATGGAGCTGATCTTGAGCGCCAGCTCGTGGATCTCTTTGTCAGCTCTCCTCAGCTGAGGAAAGTCCGGATGGTCGGGGTCAGTGTGCTCCAACAGGCGCTGTGACAGACACACACAGTAGTGCAGGGGCAGAATTAAGTAGAAGCATGCAAATATGTACTTTGCACAGAAAGGCAAGTGCCGTCAATGACCTTGAATTTCAACTTGGCGCACGATCATGCTGAAAGTTCAAACTGTGAGAACTTACCTGAATGAGCAATCTGTATCTGGGTATTCGCTGGTGAGGCTTGGCCAACAGATCTGTCAGACTCAGTCTCTCACCCTTTCTCTCGCGTCGCATCTCCTGAGACGACAGCACAAGTGTGCTTTTTGTCATCAGTTTTTTTCCCTTCATTTTCACCTGTATGAACCGGTCGAAGGCAGGCTTGGTCTGTCTGGCGATCCTGATGGCTTCGTCGGCGCGCTTCACGTTGCGGATGAAGGCGGTGTAAGTGTCAATGACTCCCTTGTCGGAGAACTGCCAAAAGAAAACATACACGAAGTAAAATACTGTGTTCACCGTTTACAGTCAAAACTTCCGGCCGTTTTAGGTGACTTTAACCGTATTGTTCGTGCAACCAAAATGTCCGTCTTGGGCCAGAGAATTGACACAGGGCTATGTTGAAACAAAAAACGAACTTTATTTTCTGTCTCTTAAGGTATTATTTAAAAAAGGTATAACAGTCTCAACCGTACGTGTAGTTAAAGCTAAGGAGTTCAGGCCTCAGGCGTAATTTGTGATCTATCTCAACTTGGATTTATGTTGGTGTGTTTGGTGGATGAGATGTTGCTTGATCCTCTAGTGTCAAAGTGATTCTCATAACCGATAAGTGAGGACGTTCTCAATATTCGGGGTTGAAAATTTTCATGACCGAGAGCGGATGATGACTGCAACCAGCGTCCACTTCTCGCCATGCAATCTCTTTGCCTCAGTGTGGTGCGCAAAAACGCACAAGTCAAATTGCATCATTTCCTTACCGATTTGAGGAACCAATCTCCGATAGTTTGCGACGGCTCCCACTGATCCAGCCTTGTCTTGAGATCGCTGAGGAAAGATTCGTGGTGTGCCAAGATTTGAGGGATTTGGAAGAAGATGTCGTCAATAAGCACATTGCTCACGATCTGATTTTCCTGATTCTTCAGTGGCTTGTAGTATTTCTGGAGACCAATAAGAGATTTTCATTGCTATGTGCATGTTCAAGTAGGTCCTTGTCATGTGCTGTGGGCAGAGCCGAAAAAGGTATGGGACAGGGAGGGGCGCAAGTTGGTTGGGGAGGAACAGCCAGGTGACCAAGATGACGATGCTGTTTGATGATCGAAGGGGTCAAAGGAGTTGTGAGGACATTTCTATGTACACTGCCAAAGTCATTTTCTTACCGTAATCAAGAAATGAAGAGAGTCCACGTAAGATTTCTCCACATTGAACAATTCCTTGACAATCAGCGTTCTCGTGTCCTGCAAAGGTGAAATCGTCAAACACTGCACATTGCGGGATATCACATATGGTACAAGTAACACAAGAGCTCATCAATGAACTGTCTCTGGCAGTGGGACTGGTGCGATTCGAATGTTCAGTTCTGTCAAAGATCCTACAAGTGCAGCTAACAATGTACATGCGTAGAGCAGTGAATTTGCTTAACCTCATGATGCTTAAGACAGGATCCGTCAATGTCGTGATCAGCGGACAAGTCCTCGTCCTCCTCCAGCCTGCCCGAGCTGTTGTTGTTGCTGGCGGAGCTAAAGGACGAATTCGAGCTGAGGGAGAAATCGAAACTCCTGCTGCCAGAGGACTCTCGGTGGCTTCGAATCGCAATGGGCAATGAAATCTTTGTCTGAAACAAGTCCTCCAGACTGGACTGTTTGGCGTCGTCGCTGCTGCTGCAGCTACTGCTGCTGCAGGTCAGGTCGGAGGAGCTCTGTAGCGAGGCGGAGAAGAGCCTCTTCCGCTCCAAGTACTTCTTGGTCTTGGCTGGTGATGCCGACAGTTGCTTGGTCAGACCTGACAGAACAATCATATCCAGGACTAAGGAGACACCTGTGGATCGCTCGAACGAAGGAGTTGAACTGCTGGATGAATCGCGCCAAACGTTCGTTTTGAAAGAAGAGCGAGCGAGAGAGCGAGCGTTGCAGAGAAGTTGGTCATGTATTTGTGGGTGAGAAAGCAGGACCGCCTCAGGCGCAGAAGGCTCGAACGTGGATGTGTTGCACACACGCTATGCTCGAACAGAGTATTATGTCACAGCATATAAGATAGAAAAGCACTGTAGTACAAGAACAGCAAGTTCGTAGCTACCGCACAAGTACTTCCCCTGCCCGTGCAGGCATGTCCATCTAGGTATGAACTCGATTTTACTGCCTGATGTTGCATCTACCGCGAATATCTAGCTCATTCCAAGCACGTGCCACAATCCGTTACCACTGGAGCCGGAGAACCCGCAGCTATGTGCGTACCCCACAGGCCAAGTATTCCGTCAAGGCCATGAGCGCTGATAGCAGCAAGGATCGGTGAAACAAAGTAAGAAGTGAGTTTGCAACCGTGCACGACTTCTGCAGGCGGCTCCACGAACCAGGATGATCAGCGGAATCCAAACGTCACCACTCAGTGAATGATGCACACGCACGGCGCAGGAGGACACGCCGACTAAGTACTGAGGGTGTGACGAGATTTGCGCTTACTGTAAATTTCGTTAACAGAAGCCCTGGGAGACTCGTGGCATGTGTCTAATCACATTGTAGACAGTGTTGAAGGAGCAGCGAACAGCCTCGGCAGTAAAACCTCTGGTGAGGCATCCACGAGATAAATGTCAACGACCCTCAGGACAAACATTGGTGTCGTTGTCGACAAACATGTTTTTTTGTTGTTGATATGTATGATCTAAATGGAGTACTGAGAAATATTTACATCTTAAATGAATATATCCTACCGCTCACGCCATCACTGACTCCAATATCCATTAATTTCAGCCATAATTCCACTTAAAAAATGAATGATAAGATGTCTTCACGCAACCTGTCCAACGAGCATATAGACTGCAGTACTCGCACTTGCTGTACGCATTAAAGGACACACATACGGGCCTGCACTTCTTTCTCTACGCCAATGCATCCTGCTCACGTTCAGCCGGTGTAACCTGTGACTCTTGTCTGTGTGCAGGTACGTAGACATACAGCAGAGCAGAAGCTCGTGGAGTTGGAAACGCTGCTTACGTACCTTTCTTCTCCTGAAGGATCCGGACTTGACCGGAGTCTCTTCGGTCGTCGTCCTCAACGGCCCCCTGGCCACCAACAGCTCCTGATGGACATTGAGCTTGTCCTGGTTGAAGTCGGCAAAGTTGCAGTCCGAAATATTGCCGGACTTCTTGTTCTGCTGCTGAGGGTCGATCAGGTCAGAAGGACTGGAGCGCGTTCTGTAGTGACTGTGGCCAGCCTGTTGCTGTTCGCTGTCTGCTTTGAAGTCTAGTTGTTGTTGCCACCTTTCGCCCCATTCATACTCTATATAGCATTAAACGATGACGTGCATAAATAGGACGCGCGTGGTATGTTCAGTTGATACCGTCTCTAATACTTACGTTGCTGTGCTAATCCAGGGTAGTTCTGCAAGAGCTCCGGATCCAGCTTGACCCACTCTTGTCGCAATCCTCCTTGGTGAATCAGTCTTGCAGCCGCCCCGAGCTGACGCGCCTCTGGCCCTCCCCTGCTGTCGTGTATGAAGGAGATGATGCTCGGTTCTTTTCTGTAGTTGGTCTTGCTCATCTGCGCATCCAACATCTGCCCAAAGGGACCGCGAAGAGGATTGCGGCCTCGGGGAAGACGAATTAAATGCCGAACAGCAGGGGTACCTAAAGAACAAGAGCGCTGTGAACGTTGAAGATTCATCGCCATTCACATTGACTTGCTCACTTGCGGCGCTAGGATCAATCATAGGAGTCGAGGCCACGTTCCTCAGGGGCGTGATCCTTCTCGGAGCCAAATAGACGTTGGCGGCGGCTGAGGAGGCTGAAGCCGTTTGCTCTTGTTGCTGTGTCTGGTTGAGATCCTGGTTTGTCTCACTTCTCAAGGCAGAAGAGGAAGAAGAAGCGACTGCGGCGGTGCTGCTCGGTGAGACAGTTGGCGATCGTCGGACGAGAGGCAGCGACGTGATCGTCTCATCTCTCTCTTGTTGACGCTTGATGGCCTCCTGATCAAAGAACACCATTTATAGTCACTCGGCCCTCCCTAGTAAGTCGGTTCATACGTACTTGGATAGTGTGTCCACTCTCGAAGGTCGAATGCATCTCATCCTCATCGCATGAGTATAAGTATTCTTCGTCTCCCACAGATTGTCTGGACGAGTCACAACTTTAAAAAAGCCATCACTCGTCAAATCATCATCGTACCTGTCCGTGTCGGTGTCGTATGCGATCAGAGGTGAGTAATCCTTTTTTGGGTTCTTGCTGAAGCCTCCATCGGAATCGTCGTTTCTGTAGTCGGCAAGAAACTTCTTCTCCACTCCCCTGGGGAAAGTGGTGGACTTCTTGAAGAGCTTCCCCTTCGTGGCAACGAGATCCCAGTCAATATCTAAGGCCTGACCTGCCACAGGCTGGGAGAGTGGGGAAAAAAAAGGAATGAGAAGGTATCAGTGATGACGATCCCTCAATCCTTTACCTTGTGCACCAGCCGTCCGGACTCATTCTCAGTGAATCGGTGTTGCAATCTGTTCTGCTTGAACTCATTGACTGCCTCTTCCTCCTGAAATGCCTCCAACCCCCATCTAATCTGCTGGGGCTGCTTGTTCACCTCTTGGTGACTCCCGTACATGAAGTCGGTGTCGTCGGAGCTGATGGAAGTGGACGTGTAGAGCTGAGATCGCTTGTCACCCTGTCTAACCAGATAGAGCTCTTCAGCGGAGTCCTCGGGATAAACCCGATTACCCTGCTGTTGCAGCTGTTGCTGTTGCTGCTGTTGAGGTTGTTGTTGTTGTTGCTGCTGCTGCTGCTGCTGCTGCTGTTGCTGCTGCTGATGGTGATGGTGGTCTCTGTAAACATCATGCTGCAAATAATCCTCTTGCAGTTGCTGCTGAGGCTGCTCAAACGTTCTGTCGGCAGCAGTTTCTGTGGTCTTGACACCGTAGAAGTCACCTGTGCGCTCGCTCGTTTGATCAAAGTCCTAAAAAATATACGTGGTCCGCCAATCAGGATGTGATAGTTGTCGGACTAAAGGGACATATTTATATAAAAGCATCTGCCCCATCTGCTATATCTGCCGATTTGTGGGACAGCCCTCACTTCTCGACATCATTCCCACTGGAAGGCGCTCTCACACAGACTCAGCAACAATCCGAACAAGCCAATATTGATGTATCATTGCTCATGCACCCCCGACGTGGATCCAGATGTGTACCTGAACGTAACTGTTACGTGCTGTGGAGCTAAACTGCTTGGGGAAGGGCCATTTTATATATTAATCTAGGGAACAGTAGGTGCGTAACAACGAACATAAAAACAAGCTTAGCAAAGGAGAAGGATGTGTATGGGGGGACGAGAATCTTTTTGCGTAAATAACGTGTCTGGCAGACACATTACGACGTTGTCTGCCAGGAATGTGTCGAAAGGATCAAATAATGTCGGGTCAAGGTCGAACCCGGATCGTGGGGTTCGAATCGGGGTCGGTTCCTTGGCCTTTGCGGTCAGCTCAGTCACCCAGTGGAGTCAGTCGGACCCCTGCCAGTCCTTTTTCGAGGGGCATGCCAGAAAGTGACACTGGTCTTTGGGCTCGCTCATATGAAAGAAACCTCCAGCCCTGAATTTTCTTTGTGTCAATCTTCATGAGACCTTTCCAAATAAATTCTTTTTACACGGTGTCAAGTGACTTCTAATACAAGGCACTTAAAACCCTTCTATGCACGAGTAGAAGAAGGTTGAGTGCATAAGGGACGTGAAGTCTTGATTAGGGAGAACATTTGAGGTTGTCGGAAATGTTGTCGACCAAGATCAATGAGCCTTCATCAATGATTTGTGTGAGGCAATTACAGAAGAGAAGGTTTCTTCCTCAATGAAGACCTGAATACGACATAAACTGCGTTTTTAGAAGTAGTCGAGTGGAAAATTTCTCTTCGAGTGCTTGTGGTTCGCCTGGCGTTAAAAATCAGTGGACACAACGTAAATTGTCGTTGTTTATAAGGGTGTAAAGATTGTTGACAAAAATTAGCAGGCGGAGTTTGTCATACAAGTGACTCTTGGCAAAGAGCAGAGTCACTTTCCAGGCACATCACTCATATTATTGAGAAGCTATTGCGTCTCACCAAAAAGCTACAACAAAGGGCTCAAATGCTCCGAGTAAGGCTGGAAAAAAGATCCCGGACCTTGGAAGATCAGGCGTAAAATGCAGTCATGTCAATCCAACAAGAGCTTGCAGCCTCAAGTCACAGATTACGGACCATCAGATTATGAGTCTCTCACTGATTGGCAAGACCCTGACTCGACCTGACTCGATCCCGATCACAGTCAGTCCGAATGCGTAGGGAGAACTGCACGACCCCTCAAAAATGCCACTACTGGCAGCTGCCTTTGTCCAGATGATGGAAATATCAGCTTTGTTAAATTGCTATATTGATGCAAGTGACTCTCTTGGGCATCTAAGGGTGTCTCTACTAAAGTCTTCAACGACAAAATGAAAGAATGCATTCGTAGCATTGCGAAGTTCAGCGCCAGGTCACAGCTGTCTTCTGCTACGCGTCCATCGCATTTTTTTTCTTTTCTTAGTACGACACTGCCGCTGAAAAGGGTCGACGTCCGGACTTCATGGCAGCTCAAGGCCTCTTTTGGGTCAGACGGTATGCACGATTGGAGCAGGGTTGCACCTTCTTAAGCAACACCGACGTTCAAGTCCTTGGCAACTTACTTGCACGAAGAACTCAACTGCATAGGCGCTATTGGTGTTGCCCTCTGCAGTGTCCTCTTCTGCGTCAAGGTCCGCCATCGTCGGCGGGTCCACCAACTTTGGCATGTGAAGAATCGTGCTCTGACCCTCCTGAATGAGCTCCGCAGCTGTGATCGGGGCCGCGGGGAAGTCCGGGTCGAATGTGACCATCTCGTCTATAGACAGGCTGTTGACGGGATCGTCGTAAGCAGGAGAAAAGCTGGCGAACTCTAAGAGGGAAGAGAGCAGAGTCATGACTCTGGTTGGTCCACCCTATGGACTTTGTCACCGTAGAGTGAGTAGGGCGTCTCCTTCCCTATGTCCCAGTCTTCTGCGTCGGCCTCGACGATCTCGGCCACCTTGATTTCTTTTGCCAGCAACCCTCGCTCCGTGAAGTGATCCAGAAGGCTGTCGGCCAGAGAGGCAGACAGCTCCAGGGCAGCATCAGTTTCTTCTTGATAAACAGTCATCTGTGAGGAGAAGAGAGAAAGAGAAAAAGACTGAGTAACCGGCACATGCCTCGAAAACGTGGACTTCTTTAACTGTTGACGTGGTGGGCGCGTTCATGAACGGCTTGGGGCCCAAGATAGCGTCGTCCACGTTTATGAGCGTCTCCGTGCTCTCTCCCGATCCCTTGGTGGACGCTGCCGGCGACAGCGTGTCTTCCCGAGATGAAGCTGAAGCAGAGCGAATAACGCCTCCACAGCCACCGCCCACTCCAGCACCTCTTCCACCGCCTGCGCCTCCGCCGCCGCCCCCACCGCGCCGAAGAACAGCCTAGAAGTTGAAATGAAGTATAGCAGCATCGATTACGGCAGTAGTGCTTCTGTCACTGTAGCAGGATTTTCAGGCCGTAACACAACCCATTGCCAATGCCTCATCTCTTCTCAGCTCAGAAGTCTTGTCTGCCAAGCACCTTCGTAATTTTTCAATTTTGTGCCACACGTGACGCTTCGACCACGTGCCAACTTATCGAGCGTAAATGGCAGTGTCATAAGATCTTTGAAGTATGACATAAATTTTGGCCTCCTTCTTGGCACGCTCGAGGCTCCTCTAATGTCGAATCTACGATGCGATTAGCATCTACCTCCATAGCGCGACAGGTGTCCTACAGCGTCTTGTTCGTGTGTCACTTGTTCGAGTTCTACGTCTGCAGCCACTTGAGAAATCTTGTGCAGGGTGTCAGTTACTAGGGTGGTTAGATAACCTCTCGTGCCACCTCTGGAGCACGAGTTGCTGCAGTACGCGACGGAGCCGAGGACCACACGAGCTTGTCTGCATCGGTTGCAATTGTGTAAGGGGTCATCCAACATTTACTTGCCTCTGCGTACTAACTGGGCCAGACCGAAAAACAACAATTGGGGAACATCGGTGAGTGATAATCTAATGAATATCTTAAGAGTTGTTAAAACGGAGAAGATGTAGTCAAATTGCAAGAATAAAATTTGCAATGAAGCTTTTAATACATTAGTTCAGTGCTCTGCAAGGTGTTCATTTGGAAGGCAGAGCTAAACACACTTTCAACTTCATTTCACTGCACTTTAGCACCTGGAAAGTGAATTTGAAATGTTGACCTAACATCCCTACGCAACTTTTAAGGTAGAGAAGAGACCCTCAAACTGATCAGTTCTTCGTTCAGTTCTTATGGACGAGCATGCCTTGGAATAAATGAAGCTGACAGAAAGAGATTGCGATTTTTTGCCTATCATTTACCTTTGCATTTGGCATCCGCTCTTCGAGGTGAAGATGCTGCAACGACCTCCGGATGTTCCTGGTCTCGTCCTCCTGCTTGCTGTGCCCCCTCACCTTCCTGCTCTCGCTGGCCGCGCGGGTCAGCTTGCTGCTCTCCACGTCGAACTTGTGCAAGAGCTCACTCACTTTCCGATGGCTAATTTCCTCTTCTTCGCTTTTCATTGTTTTTCTCTCGTCAATCAGATGCACCGTGATCTCTGGGGAGACATCCTGACTCCTGCTGCTTTGGCTTCTCCTCACCTCGATTTTGGCATCTTCTTTGGCACTTCTCTGGTAGCCGGAAGAAAAGGAAGCGCTCCTTATTGGTATGACTCCCTTGGTGTAGGAACCAATGAGACTTTTCTCTCTGATCCTCACCAGTGGCACGCGGGCTTCGATGCTGACTGTTCCATCACCCTTTGAGTCTTCATCGTCTTGCAGGTCAGAGACCCAGATCTCCGGCTTGAGCATGTGGCACTCCTCCACCTCCTCCACTGTAGCGAACTTCTCTTCTGCGGAGGCAGGAGAGACTGCCCAGTTCTCCTCAGTCTTGTGTTCGTAGCTCTGACAGCAAAGATCAGGCTGAGGGGAGGAAAATTGGTAAAAAGATGAGCACTTTTCAGGGAAATGTGTGTCAACAGCTTTACACTCGTGTTCTTTCTCACCTCCCCTAAAGCCTCTTTGGCCGTCGGCTCATTTTCGTTTCTCTCCACCTCATTCGACGCCAGCTCAATAAAATTCTGCTGCTTTTCCCCTTCCTCCTGAGCTTCCTCATCCTCCTGCTGCTTTCCAAAGGAGGACGACGTCTCTGATGGCCTGAATTAATATTATTTAGTAAGTTACGTCACAGGTAATGAAAAAAAGTCTGATGCCTCGCGCAACACTCGTTCGGTGGCGCGCGCACTCGTCAATACCGACACGTTGCAGATTGTCAGATTGCGCAATTCTTATTCGATTGACATCTCACCCACCCGCCGCTCGTCCTTCCCCCTCCTCCGCCCTTGTGCTCTTGTTTGAGTCTGTACGCATACGCCCGGAGTCGTCCGCTCATTCGGTCTGTGGCGTCTCGGAGCTTCTTGCGATTAGGGGAAACCGCTGCTGAGGACGCTGCAAGTCAAGGAGGCGTCACTTTTACCATCAGCACTGACGTTTCAATACCTTTCTACTTAAACACCCTGTTCATTTTTTTGTACGCAACAGCTTTCTCCGTTTGCCAGCCGCAAAGATCATTTGCTGCAGAGAGAGAAATTCAAAACTAGGAACTGTTATATCATTCATTTCGACTCCCTCCTCAAAATCTCGATTCATCCCGAGTTGTAAACGGCCCAAGTTTACATTTGATGCTGCTTTCCCGTCCTTCCCTTGTAGGTAAATATTGCCTTAACCTGCCCGTCTTTGCTTTTGAAGCTTGCACGCCCAATAATGTCACCGCGATCTGCTCAAACATCGCAATAAAATGAACGAACGAACGCTCAGGATTATCTTTACCATCCAGCGTCTCTCCGGACTCACTCAGACGGGTGCTTCGAGTGGGGCTTTCGGACCCGGAGGAGCACAAAGAGCCGCGGCCGCCGCCGCCGCCGCCGCCGCCGCCACCTGGATATTTCTCGCTGCCGCCGCTGCAGCTGCCGCCGCTGCCGCCACTACTGCCGCCGCTGCCGCCACTACTGCCGCCGCCGCCGCCGCCGCCGCCGCCACCACTGCCCTGAAGTCTCCCCCTGAACCGCGAGAGAGACGAGAAGCTGAAGCTCGACGTGTGCTTATGCGCGGCCGCCGCCGTCTTGGCTGCCTTCGCGGCCGCTGCAGCCGCGCGAGCGGATCGAGCCTTACGTTGTCGTCCCAGTCCAGCCAGACGAGGCAGACGAGAGCCTACGGAGAGGAGATGTGGATCGTACAAAGGGCGATTCTACTCCTTTGTTGAGTTTGGCAATGTGGATTTGACACGCCCGACAGATTCACTTTTAGCCATGGAAATGCTACACTTTCCTCACTTCCTTCCTTCAGCACGTACAACAATGATGCGGGGAACAATCATTACGTACAAAGCAAAGTGTCACGCTTGTGGAACAAATATTGACTTTTATGGTTCATGTCCTGAGTGAAGGCTTCATTCGTACTATTTGTACGATGCGTTTCACATTGTACGATGCTTCACACAGACGCCTGAAGCCGAGTAGAACGAAGCCGCCAACTAGAGACTCTACCTTTGTCGCGTCTCTCGGCCTCGTCATCATCGTCATCGTCTTCCTCCTCTTGTGCCTCCCTGAACTCGCTCTCTTCCGTCTCCGAGACGGTCCCACCGGGATGACGCCAAGAGTTTGGCCTTCGAGGGCCGCCGATAAAAGGACGGAGTGAGCGGCCGACGCCGACGCCAGGACCAGCCGCGGCGGCAGCGGCGGCCGCGGCTGCTGCCGCTGCTGCCGTAGGTGATGGCGGCGGCCGCGGCGGAAGAAACCTGAACTCGGGATTGGGGTCGGGCTGCCCAATGGCCGAGGGCGACGGCGAAGGAGCGGCTGCTGCCATAGTCCTCACGTCACATTCTTGACTTGATCAAGGTCATGCCGATGGACACTGCCTTGGCAGCAGCGCAGTTTAGCTTGTTGGGCAAGTACAACAAATGCACAGAATCATTTTAGCTTGGACACCGAGTATGACTTCTTGCTCTTGTTGCATACTACTGCGCATCGAGAAAAGCATTTTGTTGGGCAGCAGCAGCAGCAACAGCAACAGCAACAGCAGCAGGCGGGATAGCTGCGGATGTCCTGGACGGAGTCGCTGCAAACGCATTCTTGGACGGACCCCCAACTTTCACTCATGTGTTTAAAGGAAGAAAAATTCCATGACTGAAGGCTTCAGTCGTGCCTGAAATAGAGCAATCTGGACAGTAACTACTTCTACGTGTGTGTGTGTGAGTATATGTATATACATGATATCTAAAATCTGCATACATATGGAGTGTGTGCAGAGAGATAGTTGGCCTTGGTCCTTGCACCTCCCACTACTGCAGAATTCTTGACGCTGACAACACCAAGAACATATTATGTAGCACAATGGCCTCCAATTTTTCGAGGCCTGGCTCGTGGCCAAGACGTTCTCCTCTACCTCGGTCAAGAAACAAAAGCAGTACAGTGAAAGCAGACGCTGGCTGAGCTGGAGCAAGAACAGAGATCGTACAAGTGCTCGAGAAAGCGTCAAGGAAATGACAAATGACTGAACCCAACCCCGGATCCAAGTCTCTCTCTCACTTTCTCACCTCACATTTGCTGGTTTTTTCTTTCCTTCTTTCTTTCCTTAACCACTCAACCCCTTGCAGAAAAAATTGCGCACTTGCAAGTTTCGCGCGTGGGCCTTAACTTTGGCGTTTGGCAGACGTTGTGCAGATGTAGGAGATGTAACACACGCTTGTGACTTACGTACTGTCCGCGTACCGGGTGCGTCTGAAGTGGCCCGGGTGTAAAAGCCACACCTCAAGTGAATCTGGGAGCAGTTCATGGCGTACAAAACGAACATGCTTAACTCTTATAGTTTATAAGCATTGTCTTAAGGCACTGAGTGGAGCTGACGCGGGACATGAAGCGCCACCTCATCTCACGGCAAGTACTCTCATTTTCAGGTGTGACAAACAAATGGAGGCGACAGGAAAGTAAACTTATAACTTAAGCATGTTAGACGTGTTAAAATGTCCATGCAACTACTTCGTTGGGGCATTCATCTTTCATTTGGCAGCTACATAAGCCTGGAAGGTGTTCAGTACAGTGGAATGCAAATTTAGTAAGGACCATTTCGCTGCTGATGCAAGAAGTCCACTGTAGATTCCACTGTACCCAGCAGGGCAACTGCTTGACTTTTTTCTTGCAACCTCGCTGAAGTAGGGACTCCCCTCCTCTGGAAAGTGACTGATGTCTTCATTGCTTTCCTTCAGCTGTCTCACTACACAGACTACTTTTACTCCAAACTATGTCCCAGACCTGGCAGCCAGACAAATTCAGTTCGTACTAATATCAGTGTGTGTGTGTGTGTGTGTGTGATGCTTTAATAGTTCATTCCTAATTCAGACGCACCCGGTGCATCATGAGAAGCTCAAGTCGACGGACTCCACACACGAGGGCGGCTCATAAATACAGTAGTTTAGGCAGGCCTTGCGGGTGAGCGAGAGCGCGACAACGGAGCTCAGCCAAAAAAGAGACGATTTCAAGCCCTTTTATCCTGTTTATATAAGTGGAGTAGCATTCTCTTCTCCCCTCAGAGCCGTATTTACTCTTCGACGTTCATCTCGCCCAGTTAGAATCAGCATCGGATAGCGTGAGCCTCCTCATTTCAGGCGAAATAGTAGAGTCTTGGTCAGACTTATCTTGGCGAATCTACAAACTATATAACTATCATATTGCCTGCTCGTATAAACGCACTTGGAATCAGGAATCTGTATGAATGCTCCTAGTTCTGAAAGTATCAATTAGAGGTTGCTGAAACTTTATATGGAGAAAGTGACAACCTCATGCACTGATTGGATAAACAAAGATTTGGGACAGCGGCGATGTCAACAGAGGAGATGGCGAAGACGTGCGCCATCAGAGGGCTGCTGTCCTCTGGCACTGCTGGGTTTTGTGGTACGATATCCCCTAAAAAGACTGAAAAGTTCTCTTTCACTCCTGACCTTTTTAATTTGAGTTCGATTTTTAGATAGATTATTAGATTTGGAGATTTCAGCAACTATTTAAAGAAGAGGCCCCTACATACGACCAGATCCTGGGGAGGTGGGGGGTTCACATCAAATTTGACGCTGAACATTGCTCGGTTGTGAGGAAGCTCTGGATGATTTCAAGTGTTGCCATTGGTAGCTGATAACTTTAGTCGACATCTCTTGGTGTCAACGTGGGCTGATTTCAGTTCCGATTCCTGGTCTGAGGACAAAACTTCTCATGTGGACCCCCTAGAAGATTACACACCCTACTTTTTTCAAGTGTCCCTGAGGACAATTTGACGGGCAAGAGGGGGGGGGGGGGGTTGCCTGTCAGACTTTGAAGGTGGGGGAGGGCCGGATGGTTCCGTTTGGCGAGGTTTCGACCCGAGGTCAAGAAACCCGTCAAGCTCCCGAGGGCGACAAAAAGGAGGACGGCGATATTGGCTTCATGACCCCGGCAATTTGTGGCTTATTGCACGACTGTGTCAAAACAAACAGAATACTTTGATATGTGATAGACTTGCTCGGTGCTTTTTCTTAAAAATGATCCCCCGGGGGCTTCCGCTTTCGATCAACGGAACACCTAGAACCTCTCGTAGAACCGAAGAAATTACATGCACCTCACTCATTGATTCAAAGCACAGTCCAGCTTTAGCGTCGTAAACCATAACCTGTCCGCCACTTTGTGGAAAGATCATCAAGCAAGAGTGTCTACAAGAGGCCGCTTCTAGGAAGAGTCCTAGCGTTCAGTGCAGGAGTGAGCTCAATCCAGTCAAAAGTCATGGTCAAAAAACGAAGTACTTTAGTAGCTCATGGTCACAGTCACAGGTTCTTGTGTAACTTCATGTCAAAGCCGATGATGCGAGAATGCTTAAGGCAATATCATGTCTGGTTAACAGATCGTCTGATGAACTCACACTTAAATGCCAATCTCAGGGTCTTGAGTACCATTTGTCCATATACCTAAAGTCACAGAAGTGTCGATAGCCAACCCTGAATTGTGAATGCTTCTGAGATTCCAACTTGCTGCGCTGCAGTCATCACTGTTCGAGATGTAAAATGCGTCGTCTACTGATTTGGGACCAACCGTGAGGGTAACAACATGTAACAAAAAATATACACCAATTGGGCAAAAAGAGCCACGTAGAAAGAAATCGAACGTTTAGTGCACCAATACAATGCGTACGGTGTCGGGGGCCCCTCAAATTTCCCCCTTGCTCTTGAATGACTCTCAGTGGATTGCATGGAATGTCATGTGCCACGTGATCAGAGAGAAACGGACCTGGAGACAAAAAATCATGCAATTTGATCGTCAAACACCAAAGTTTGGGACAATAGTTTTTGCGCCACACGTTTGCCTTCTGGTGCTCCCAAAGACGTTGAAGTGGCACGTCGTCCCGGCCAGGAACACTGGTCACAGGGTGTAAGAGGTCGCCAAGAAGGTCACTGTTCATGGTAAACAAGAACATGAGAAAATAAATACAAGGTCCATGTCTGTCAAGCCGTCTCAGAAGTGAGGTGTTAAAAAGAGACTTGATCTCCGGTAGCAAAAAAGTTTCCCCAGTGCTATCGGATCAGGTGCGACGAATAAGAGGTTGCGAGAACTCGTGCAGAGAAAGCAAAGCGGAATCTCTCAGAAAGTTCCATTTTGTGCTCCCTGAAACCGTCGGTTCCGCCTGCTAAAAAACGGAAAGTTCCTCTTCAAAGACGCATAAAGAATTTCCATAAAGTGATAACTCACGGGGACATTTTTTGATTCCTCACCTGGCCGTCAATTCTAGCCTTCAGTAGCTTAAGTTATTTTCTTCACTTTCGGTGAAAATGCATATTTTTGTTAGTGCTGGTGACTGAAGCAAAAAGTTCTCACACCTCTGGTGTGAGAACTGCTTTTGCAACTCTGCTTTTGCAACTCTTGATCGTTGCTTTCTAAGATCTACATATATCCGTACTCACGCACGCTGGAAAAGGGACTGATTTGCAGTGTTGCTATCAACGTTGCCGTGATGATAACAGTCAGACATGAGCACAGGGGGTACAAAATGCTCATTTTTCGGGGGGGGGGGGGGTACAGCTTTCCCTGTCCATTGCACGGAGATGTCTATTACACAAAAGTGTCATATTTCTTAAAATGAGGAAGTTCTCTGGGTCCACCTTTAAATATAACTAATATTTAAAAATTTTTTTAACATAATGACACATATAATTAATATTATATTTATTGGGGTCTCAGGCCTGTAAAAAATATTTTTACACTAAAGTTGTAGTCCTTTAGATGCTGAATGTAGGTATGTGTGACTTAGTGAAATGACTATTATTAGGTGAGTTATTAACATTTGAATATTGAAGGTTATTGGCTCACATAGAACTGCCAATGCTGCACATAGAGTCATGGCAAGAACACAAAATCCTCCTAATATCTAAGCTTTGTCCAAATCTGGGGCCACACTTGGTCCGAAC
>JAAUXU010151907.1_pt1 | contig 61714 bp, 42 predicted proteins | sample 7278151 | NCBI WGS metagenome assembly JAAUXU01 (sample SAMN14350113, study PRJNA611818) | marine sediment metagenome | isolation source: surface marine sediment (1.8m) | place: French Polynesia: Moorea | collected 2018-08
CTTGTCTTACATTACACGTACTGAGTAATATGACGAGTCTGTAGAGAAGCCCCCGCAGCAACAAGTGCTTAAGACTTGGGCGAGGATGAGAAGAGGATAGAGGCAACAACAGCAGACAGGAGGGGGGAAAAAAAGGACGCAGAATCCGCGGGGGCGGCCAAAGTTCCTCTGCCATTTTGCTCAGCTGCTTCTTCCCCCCCAGTGAGGGAGTGAGAAGGACCCAATCGTTGGCAACGTGACCCGCCCACGCAGCGCGCGCGCGTTCATGCAAGGCCCCAGGAAGAACAGGTTCTGTTCCAACCCTGGCTCTATTTATCGACTGTTTGCTGCTTGTCCCCGCGCAAGAAATGCTGAAGAAACACATGGTCGAGATTTTTGCCGTCCTTGGACAAATGTGTGCCAATGCGAGCTCCTGCACAGCAGAAGCTTTTGAGGGGGGGAACAAAAAAATCCTGTGTCTCCAGCGAGGCTCTTGCAATATTGTAGGAAGGACACATGACGTGCTCAGGATGATGGTCACATGTTGCAGCTCGTCGTCAATTAAACGGACCAGAGATGACCGTTCCGGGAGAGGCAACATGAAAAATGCCGCCATCACGGAAATCGTCTTTGCTGTCGTTTAGTTCGATCCCACAGTGATTGATCTGCCGTCAATTTAAGAAGGGGAGACAGAGGGGCTCTGGGTGGAGTCGGACCCCTTCAAGTCTCCAGTCCAAGAGCGCTCATATAGAAAAAAAAAAGACAGAGAGAGAAGGAAAAAAAATACCACCTGACATAAGAAGGTCTTTCAGATCTCTCTTGTGCTTGAACCCCCCCCCCCTCAGGACCAAAAGTGACCCCGGACGAAGAAGAAGCTTGATGACAATTGGTGGTCAGAGGCTTTTTTGCCTGGTGAAAAGTCGTTTTTTCCACGCACGTCTTCGGCCGGATAATGAACGGCCCCTTGGAAGTAAAGAGGAAAAGAGCCATGGAAGGCGCCGCAAAGGAGATCGTTTGATCGACCGGAACAGTGGCGCGGGCAGAGAACTGCAGATAGACTGATCGGTTTCCTCCAGGTGCTAAAGTTTCCCCTCAGCGATGAAAAACGCCCCCTTCACCCTTTTCAGCGCAGACTTTTGTGCTGAAAGCCCTCGCTTCCGCTCAGCATCGGAGCGTCTCGACTTTTGACGTGACCTCCTTCACCTCTGGCGCACTCGACGTGAACGTGGAAAAAGTGTCCCGGGACGAAGAGCGCCTTCCTCTGGCAAGGGGGATGGAGTTATTTTGCCGGAACAAGACTGATGGGAACCGGGCAAGCGACTGACCCTTGCTTGCCCTTGCGCCGCCGCCGCCGCCGCCGCCACCGCCAGCCCCGGCGTAAAAGAGCGGTATGCAAGCAAGAAGGGCGCCACTGAAGGTTAGGCCCCCCCTATTACGCTTCTTGACCAGCGCCGGACAGACGTGCGGTGAATTTGCCAGTTTTTAAAAGTCCGCCGTCTCGAGTCCTCGGGGCCAGGACCCCGGTCGTCGTATAAACACTCAAAGAGAGAGACCATTTCTTATAGGAGATAGTCCGAACAGGCTATTAATTGAGGAAACTTTCACCCCGAGGGCCGGCTGAGCCGCGGCGCCTCTAAATAATTTGTCCATGCAAAGCGAAAAAGGTGCCCTGGCTAAGAGCCAATTAATGCCTGTGGGGCAAGGAGGGCTTCTTTGGAGGGTGGCGGATTTTTTTTACAGCAGAGCTTGTTTGTATTGGTATGGAGGGTACTGGCGAAGTCGACTTGTAGACAGAGTACGCATAGGCCCAATGTGGGTAGGCCCAGGGGCATTAATGCTACGAGATAATGGCAGTGGTGGCCACCTGTAACAAGGAAATGCATTCCGCCTCCTCTTACTGCCCAAAGAAAAGAGAAGGATAAACTATAGATTGAAGGAACGAGTGAGTGGGCTTTTGCTTCAAGCTGGATTTTCCGCTTTTTCGTCGATTCACTGACGCTAGACCTTTTTTTCAGCTGGATGAAAGCCTCCGACGTGAGTAGAATAATGTTTGGTGTGCGCAGTTACCCACCTTTTTTAGCTTACTGTATACGAGTGATTTCTCTCACCAATGACACAAGCCCAAAATTCAGTCAGCCGCGTACTGAAGTCTCTGATCACGAGTGACCATAAGATTTCCCGCCGAAAAATGCAGAAGGTCAACCGACACAATAAGATGGAATTCCATGGAAGCATTAAATTTCAACGTAAGATCGCGGCTCGAAGAAACACCAAATTCCACACCTTGGAACATTGTGTACTACTCATGTATGTACTCCGCCATGAGCCTGACCTGAGGGCTGGCTCGCGCGTGGCAGATTTCATTCCTAGGAGACAAGACAAAGGAAATCCAGGCTCGGGTGCGGCATCAGGAGCGCGTGCAAAGTGTGGCCATCTTCACATATGCCAGAACATCTCTTCGCTACGCAGCGATTGGCAATTTGGCGAAGACAGCAGAGTGCCAATGCAAATACTTGAGTGCAACCACTTTCTGGAATGACCCCCCCCCCTTCACACCTTATTACCCTTATGTGCCATCTCTCCCCTCCTTGGGCGTCATTTGATAAGCCTGGGAACATTTTTATCTTCTCACCGGAAGCCATTTCGCCGGTTCCAAGGGGGGAAAACAATACAGGACACTCTGACCGGAGCCATCAAGGGGGAGCGAGAGACCCTTTGACAAACAAACGCGTACGTATTTAAGCCAGACCAAAAGCCCCCATTAGTCAAATCAAGGTCGCCTGGATTCCTTTCTCCGCTTAACAGAATTCCTCATTTGATCGGGGGACGCCTTTTGTGCAGTTCCCTCTTAAACTGCCTTCATTTAGGCTGACCGACTGCGTATCTCTGCATCTGAAAGTGGGCAGATCGATGAAAGCAAGATGTGGCTGTGGCCACACAAATGGCTATTTGAACTGAGCCTTGTCTCGTTCAACACAAGGTCACGTCAAAGAGTCCTGACAAACCTGAAAAGTTGGCACATTTGGCGCGTGGGAAGCCTGTAATCCATCAATATTCTACTCACAAGTGTGCAGCGGTAGGTAATGTACGCATGAGGTTCAGGTATATGTGCACGACGGGATATCTACGTATGCAATACTGTTCGGCAAACAGTTTCTTCAATCAGCTAATTCCTTTCTGTCTGTCTGTCAGTTCGTCATTCCGGCCTTCTGCTGTCAGTTACTCGTACGTAAAATGAAGCATTGAATGTTTGAGGTACAATGCAAGGTACGGTCATACCGTAAGGCAAACACTCGTACGTTTTTTATGCATAGGAAAACAAATGCGTACGAGCTGTGCTTGCAAACGCTAAGTCCGAAGACCATTCAGTTATGAGCATGCCGAATTTAGAGTCCAAAGTACGTAGGCAGTACATGCACTTGAAAAATACAGGTAAACAAAGCACTGCCTGCTTTGTGTGCACTGGTGCAAGTGCTCTTCACATAGTAACGCAGATTTGCATGACCGCAATTTCCTCCGCAGCCCAAAACCGAGGCTTTGCCCCAATTTTTCTGCAAGATTGAGGTGCAAGGAGAACGGGGAGGGTAATTTCTGTACTAGAAACTCAAGGCCTCCGATTGAGCGGCAATGCCACAAGCGCTCGCCAAGTTTGCAGGCAAAGGAATTTGCTCGGCGGAGCAGCTGAATTCTCAGCTATTTCCCCGAAGTCAGAAGCCAGCGCGTAAACTTCATAACAGCGATGTTAGCAAAATCGTGACTTATCCATCCTTCATCTTAACAAACAAGGAAAACAGCTTCTCACAGAGGGGTGCCAAGAGCTGGCGGTTGTCATTTACCGCACATGTAGTGGTAACCTCGTTTCGCCTCATCACATTTTGACACACAATTGTGTCAGCCGCAAGCGTGCATACGAAGACGAAGAGGTACAAACGCCCATACTTCTCTCAGAGGAAGCCTCGAGCGAGATAGCTTCGAATGCCGACCTTGGACTACTGCTGGGGCCCCTGGCAGCCACAGCAGCAGCCTCAGCGGCAGCTACACCAGCAACAGCGGCGGCGGCAGCATTTGGGCATACTCCTCCTTGGGCATGACAGGGCAGTTCAAAGCAATTTTCCCGCCAATCGTCATTCCTACTGCTATGCCCTGAAACGGAGGGAAGCAAGGAGGCAGTTTCCTTAGAATGCACTTTCTGCAACTGGTTCTCGTACAAGTGGCGAGCGAGTCACATTTTACAGCTTATCCTCCTGGGCTTTAGGCATTCCAGTAAAAACATTTATGCAAGGCTGGAGGTTAAGTATCTCATATCCGGGGGAAGAAGGGCTGCGGCTAAAACAGGATTACTTTTCCGTAAAAAAATATGGTTAATAGTTACCCTCGGTGGCTGGGCTGGCCGGCGAGCTTTGAAACACGATCGACTCTTCGCTCTACAAAGCAAGCAAAAAAGAGCTGCTGAGGTAGGCCTTTCTTTCCGATCTGTCTTCTACTCCCAACTCCTTTTCAGGACGATGAGCCTTTTGGCATGCAACTCTTTAAAGACAAGTCCTAACATTGAAGCTGTTGTAAGTAGCAATACGCGATTGTCTTCTCGACGCAGCATAGACGCATTCCTCTAGGCAATGGCAACAGAAGTCGAACCGTGGGGTGTAATTTTAGGCCGCTCAAGAAATACCTGCTGCTGCTGCCGCTGCCGCCGCGGCCGCTGCCGCCGCGGCCGCCGCGGCCGCCGCCGCCCTGCTGCAGCTTAACGTTTTGGGCGGCGTAGGCGAGGAGGAGGAGGAGGACGACGGGGCCCACGCAAAAGTCGGTCTCTAGGATTTTTATCCGACCTTGAGAAGGAGGAAGGATGAAAAAGAGAGGGAGGAAAACGGATTGGTCGCTTCGCCTCTGCTGACTTCGCCCCTCTTCATAATGAGGACTGAATTATCTCAACACTGAATCTCACGGCAAGATGTTTAAGCAATGATGGACGCTGATAGATGAAAATGAGAGCTCCTCTAGTACCTACTGGGATGGTAGCTGCTCAGAGAAACAAGGCAAAGTCCCTCGCTTCCCAGCAGTGGAAAATGACTGCAACTTTCGATCAGCTGTCTTAAAAGCACTTGTTCATGTGCGCAAAATACGAAATTCCACGGAGAAGAGATAATGATCACTAAGACAGACGTGATCTGTTATCTCAACTGGATATTAGAGGTTTCTTAATGACGCCATCACCATGTTGATGATGACGTCAGTACCGCGGTGTCAGTTGGACGCTCAAGGAGAGGAGAGGCTGACATTAAACTTGTCAAAGGATAAAGGCACGACGACGACGGCGTCGACGGCGTCGACGGCGTCGACGACGTCGACGACATCGACGACGCACCACCTCTCAATCGAAAATTGGCTTCCCGGAAATGGGCGCGTCCTGCACTCGCAACAAAACGCGTCAGCCTGCTCGTTGCTGCTGCTGCACGCGGAAAATAATAGGAGCGCGGCCTCATTTATTAGTAGCGCGTGAGGTACGAACAAACCGAACGTTGTTCTAATCGCTAATAATCCATGTGCTCAGTGACCAAGGCTGTAGATGCCGATTCACAAGGCACGGAAGTTCAGCGCTCATTGGCCATCTTTGGGGTAAAAATCGGGTAGTCGGGCCTGAGGAATGTATGCGGAAGTACGTATACGTTTAAGCACTTGCATTGTTCATAACCCCTACACGAACGGTTGAGCGAGCAGCGCAGTTAAGCACCATCATATGACCTTAGATGATCTTCGCTCGCTCCCAGCATTTTGAAGTATGAAGCAAGCATCTCTGCGACGACGACGAAAATGAAGATAGGCGGTCGGGGGCCATCGAGAGCGCAGACAAGGTCAGATGCGCAGCGCAGATATCACGGAATTACGAGAGAGGAAGAATCACACGGAGGCTTCAGCGAAATTCTGGGCATCGACGACTTTCTTGCAAAACAAGGAATACTGGAAGGCATAGTTGGAGCTGCAGGAGAAGAAGCAGCTCGTAGGTAGAAGGGTCTCTGTCTGTCAGTCTGTCTGCCTGCCTGCACGAGACGATGCACAAATTTCTGGGGGCTGCCACACAGGGGGGGGAAGCGTCTTTTTTTACAGCTCAAGCCTGTCCATTAAATGGCCTCACAGCATTCCTGGCATACTCAGGTCTTCGGCGTAGGTCTGCTACTACTGCGGCTACTCGCCATTTCAATCCGGACGACGTGAACTCCTTCCCAAGGCGTACCACGAATCTCCGGTGACCAGCAAGATCCGCACTCGTGGCTGCCGGGAGTGAAACAAGGTTATGAACAGATCTCGTGAGCCTGCATCAGTCAGCGCCCTTCTAGTCAGCCTTCATTTCTCTGGGCAGTGCGTTGAGAAAAGCATTAGTGCTTTCTACTCCCTTTTCTAGAAAACTGATCCGCATTTTAGGAAGCGTTTCTTTTGGTGACACCCTAATTTGCCCAGAAATTGTGTTTATTCTAGCAAACAGGCCGAGGAATGTTTCTTCTCAGAGGGAGGAAACCGTAGCTCGGCGGCCTCTGCGCTACGCGTGAGCAGCATATGGAAGCTGGGGAAATGAAACATGACGCCTGAAATAATCTCTTCTAGCTTTCGCTAGAACAGGGTTATGCCTGCCTGCCTGCCTCCCTCTCTCGTTGCATGCTCGGTTATAGCACTACTAATGTACTACTCGAGCAGTTACTGCGGTTACGCGTACAGGGTCGCGCAAAAGTTTGGCCACACACTCATCCCATCAGTGGCAGGACCGTATTTTTGTGTACTGCAATTGATTCAAACGTAATCCATCTACCGTCGATTATGTTCGAAACAAGTCTTCAATCGAGTCGAACAAAAAATGTGTACAAACTCCATCATGTCGGAGCGAACCAGACACAGGATAAACCTCCCCAAGATACCAGCCGCGGCCATCATCGAGTGCCTTTCTAAAACTGTTGTCAAGTGCCAATGGGGACACGTCAAAAGTGCTTGCGCTGCTTCTAACATTGAAAGACTTGTGCAGATCACTTCAGTTGCTCGTGTCGACTGCACTTGGGACCCAAAGTTTTGCCGGACCCTGTAGTGTATTTACTGCGTACTGGGTGCACTACACTACGCAGTCACACGCACAGTTTTCTCCCCTGTTGAAACTCTCCCATTTCTCGGGGATTTTAAACTGTCTATGTAATGAGTTCATGAACTCTTTCGACACACATTTGAGTCAGCCGTGAAACAATAAGATTTATGATGTCTCACGACGTCGCGGGTACCCTGACAAGGTACTTTAGTAGGCGAGACGTTGCTCTCTTCTAATAACAAAAGGTACAGGTGTATTACGACCTCGCACGCGAGGTGCTCGTAACCCTCTTCTGCTCAGCCATTAACGTATTCTCCGATAAAAAAGTTTCCCCTCGGGGACCTCCGAGGACCACCCCCTGCCCAAAATAAGCGTGTCCATCGAGTATGGAAAGTGACCGATCAAACCCGACCGCTTCCATAAAAAGCCTCCCCGCCCGTCAATCAAAAGGATCTTCGCTCAAGTGGTGCGACTTGCGGTTCGTTCCTCACGACATCAGGTCAGTCAGGTTTCCTTTGTTGCAACATTTGCTCCAACAGAGGTGGGCCTAAATAGTCACTAATGTCAAGATCGTTGAAAAAGGAATAGTGTCAAGTCTAGTCCACCGAGAGGGGAAGCAGCTGCCGTCAGATAAAGTTGAATGCCCACCCAATCAGCCCGAGCTGGCGGACACGCCTACACGCAACACGCCTCTCAGCCCACACCGCTAATGGTGGTGCTAACTCTGAACAGAACGCAAGCGATGTACGTTGCTTGCTCCTTATACCCTCTTTGAGGGTATAAAGGGTCTCTCTCCTTGCATGCGCTTGAGGTCAAAAGTTTGTATGGAGTCGGTAGAAAAACAAAGTCATTCAGCAAGAGGCAAACCTGACATTAAGGCACTATGTCCTGGCCGGCTGCTGGCATCAAAAGTGCTGACATGCATTTTACCTTACATGTTTTAATGAAGAGATGCAAAAATGAGGGGGCCAAAACATTGCATGCAGAGAGCTTCTGATGAAGTTCGCTTGTTCATCCGCTTGAGCAGTGGAGTACCTTGCTCTGGAGGAGTGCAGTGTTTCCACTGTGCATTCTCACAAGCTCATTTCTGTTCATTAGGTTAAAAAAAGAACGCTGGAACTTGGCGTACGCAAACTTTTGACTCCATCTGCATGCATGCGTATACATACACTGCACGTCCATGTAGGACGCAGAACAGCTCAAGAAAGCAGTGTAGTCAAGTTGAACCAGACTACGCCCACTCCGAGATTATCATTGGCAGTGTCCAAATCAAGACCTCCCCCCCCCTTCCCTTCTCACGCATATTAGCCAATTTACGACCCTCAGACCATGTGACAGCTCGAGCGAAAAGTACAATCCCTCCTTCCCTCCCTCCCAGTTCGTGGCCCACGAGTGCTAGGCCGCCGCCGCCAGCGCCTGCTTGCTCTGCCGGAAGTTCGACCTTCACAGGAGCCTTGCACTGAGAGCGCTGGCCCTCCCCCTGGCTCAGCTACTCCAATGTGCTCATGAGTGTGAGCGCTCTTCCGAACTGGGGCTCCGGACGGCACACACGCCCGCCGTCGAGTGGGGATCGCTTTGTTTTAAAAAGATCTCCTGACGGTGATTTGTGTCGACAGTTTAGAAGCATACGCCTGAATAATTTGAGGCGGGCCAATAATGAATGCGCCTGTGACCGTTGCTCCAGTGTCTGCTTATGGGCGGCACTGAGGGTGAAACCCGCACTTGTCAGAAGTATCATGAGATCTGAAGGGCCCTCACCGTATATGCTCTGAATGCTGATACCCTGTCTTGCACGCTCGCGCTCTCGGTGGCCAGTCTGATTCATTGGATTGGACATAGACACGGCTTTTCCCATTATGTCTCGCGATGCGTGTAGAACAACCCGCATCATAGCTTGCCACACACGTAACAGGTTTTACCTCTTTTTATCCGTCGGATGCTTCAGAACCGAAGGCCTGAACATTTCGAGCACTGCTCAACGAGCAGAAGAAAAACCACAGGACGAGAAGTGCACGTCTTTGCTTCCCCCAGGCGACCTACGAATCTGGCGGGCTAGATTTTTGGCGGAAAAATCTTGTGTTGAAAGTCTTGCCACGCTTCAGCTGATGCCCAGAACATGCCTCTTCATTGGACTGAAGTCACAAAAAGTCAGCATCTTGTCAGCGGCACGCATCCCTCAAAAGGTTTTGCTTATGAGATGAGGGCACGAGAAGATGAAGAGTTAATTCAGCCGGAGGAATAATCTGCAGGCGCCAGAATGTTCCACCCATAGAGAAGTACTTTTCGGCACTGAATTCTCCAGCAGTGAATCTAATTCTCTTTCATATTCCTCCTTTTTCACTTGAACAGCTGCTCAGTGCTAGAGATGCAAATTGCTATTAGTTGCGTGTCGAAGATGATGGAGAGGGCATTTTTCGTTACGCTCGTGATGATTTTCTGAATCTCCTGGCACATACGAAGAAAAAAAAGAGATAAGATTGCAACAACTACTACGCTGTTAGTTCTACAGCACACCTGGAGATGCCAGAACCTATTGTGCATGCAGAGCTGATCCTCAATAAATCTTACTTAAAAGGTATTACGCAGAAAATGATGTACCCTCTTTGAGCCTGACGGTATGTTTTGATGTCTCTTCTACGCAGACGCATATAGACGAGGTTGTGCATGCCTAGCACTCAAGCGTACAGCAGCAGGCACATGTGCGTCACTTGCCATAAAAATGAACGACGCATACGTGTACAACGCACGGTTCTACCCGCAGCCGTGGGAGAGGAGCTACACTGTGACGGTTCTCTGAACTCTCCTCTCATGATCACGGCGTAGTAAGGTTTTAGGGGAGAAAATTCGTTCGGCGTGACTTGGGGCCGTGTGCGTTGAGCAAGGGGTCCGGGACCAACTCACCAGTCTTGGTCTGCAAGATGAAACATCTTAAAGCTGTGCTATCGTGACACTTGAGCTCTTTCCCCAACCCAATGCCTTAATTTAAGTCGATTCTTTCTTAAAAGCTTACTGAAATGCACTCCAGAAAAATGCCGCGTGGAGACTTCAACGACAAGGAGTGACTCAGTTGTTGAAAAACAAAGCCCCAGCAGCACATTACTTGCGTATGAGAATATCACATGCTGTACACGAAATGATTTCATTGATTTGCATACGTCTACGAGTCCGTCGCATCTACGGTGCATTTCTGCCTGCACCGAGGCGTGCACCTGTACATACGTGCCACAGGGCAGGCCAGTGGTGCAAGCCAGGCACAAATGCTACACATAGGAACGCATGCAGCACGCACGTGTGAACAGAGGAGGAAAAGGAGTATCACACTGGCAAGCATGTGAAGAAGAGATGAAAAAAAAGTTGGGGGAAGAAGAGCTCACACATTACAATTTTACGGCTGTGAATGACTGTCATTTCGATGTAGTACCAGTGGTACCGAGAGAATTGACCGCTTGAAATTGCTCCTCTCCGCCTCCTTACCCCTGTCGTGTAATTGCGAGATGCTGCGTGTCGGTGGAAAAAATCTTTTGTTCTCTCCATACGCGTTTACGGCCGCATAAAATGGCGGGCGGGCGGAAGGGCGGAGGGCAAAGGGTCCGAGGATGCCCCAAGCCTCGTTGTGCCTGGCAGTAGGCACTTTGTATCCAGGAGGAGGAGACCCGAAGAAGATGTTTGCACAAGAACGAGATGTAGCGAAAAATAATCACAGGGGGTGGGCTGCAGGCGCTTCATATCCACTTAGAAAGCGTGCGTGCGTGCGTACGTTAAGTACACATCCATATAACTATGTGCGAATTCCAGCAGGCTCTTGAAGCGCTGTGAGCCCAGCTGAGTTGTAATGTTATTTGACTAAAAAAGGCCGCTTATCTCTGCTTTATCATAAAATTCAAAGGTCGCCGCTGACTCAAATGCGTTTCCTCCTCAATAAACTGATCATATGGGTGACACATGGCGATACTGAAGCGGCTTGTTCACGTGACATTTTTCTTTATTTATAACGTGATTAACCTTGGGTCGCATCAAACAAACCGCGTAGCTGTTAGCAGATCAAATAAAGAGAAGAGCGTTTTATTCGGCCATATGAGAACGTACGCAGTCGCACAGGAATTTTTATGCGTCCATTTTTCATATCATGCTTTTTCCCCTCTCTTCTTCTCAAGAATCATGCTCTTATATTTTGTCACTGGTGTAAAAAGAATCTGCATGCATATGGTACCTATCGTAAGTATCTGGTAGCTAGACCTTTCTCATAGTCACTGTCCTATATAACTGTGCTCCAAAAAGTGTACAGTGACGAAAGAAGCCTCGACTTGCGTCTCTGCTCTACGTTATGTCGAATGTGCGTTCAAATCTTCTTGTTGTTTGCACGCACGCACACCTTGAGCATATTTTCCTTCACGCCCAGGTGACGGGAAGATGACACTTGAAGCCAAAGCCGCCAAGCAAGCACTTGTGGGTGACGACGAGGCACGCAAACAAAGCCGGAGGCAAATACAAAAGTGCGCACCGCGCCAAGAAAGGCAAGGACACAAATTGGCAAAATTTTCAACTGCCAGACTTCTGTCACTGGTTCGACGAGTTCCGCCTGGTCCTGAGCGGCGGGGTGGGGCCTACGACGCTGGGACTTTTAGTGCCTCCCGCAGCAGCAGAGATCGGAGTGCGTGAAGGCGACGTTCCGGAAGACTTCTTCAGTCTCATGGACGAGTATGGAGACGTGCCTCTGGAGAAGGACATGTTGGCGTACAACACCACGCCCACGTCTCTGTGACCGGCCTCCATGGCCACGGCCAGCGCAGTCAGCCCGTCGTTGTCCTTCGCCAACACGTTGGTCTCAGGCTGCTGCATCAGGAACTTGACGATCTCCATGTGCCCGTGCTCGGCAGCGCACATGAGCGCCGTTGAGCCGTCTTCATCGCGTATGTTGACTTCGGCACCGGCCTCCACCAGCAACTGAGCCATGTCCAAGCGACCGTGGCTCACGGCTAGCATGAGAGCAGTTTGACCATGCTGAGTTGCTCTCGCATTAACATCGCCCAACGAGAAGAGGCGGGAGACGATTGCCCGATGGGTAGGGCCTGCGATGTGGGCTAGCGAAATGAGCATAATGCACGTGTAGCCGGCCTTATTCATCACGTTAGGATTGGCCACCTTGGAATCAAGAAGTACAGAGACCACGTCAAAGTTGCCGTGGGAGACCGAGTAGTGCAAAGCGGTGTTGCCGTTCACGTCCGTGAGGTTGACCACTCTTGCTAGCAGCTCTGAAGACATGTCTTCAATAGCATCGAGGTAGTCCTCCACATCAAGGGGATTGCTCTGCTTTGTGCTGGAGGCTTTGAACCACTCCTGCTGAATGATGTTAACTGCGTTGGTCACTTGTGCATTGTTGCCTCTGACATTAGTAGTCCCTACTCGTGAGATTGAGTCGTTCAAGACTTTGAGAGCTGCCCGCATCTCTTTAGAAGGCTCTGCCTTTTTCCTATTCTCATCAATCGGAGCAAAAAGTGCAGCTCCTGGCAGTGGGAACCCTGCCGAGCTCAGGCCTCTCTTTGGCTTGGCCCCATCCTCATCAGAAGATACAGAGTCGGTGTCACTGCTTGATTTTTTAACAGAAACCTCCTCAGATTTCTTCTTAGACTCTTCTGCGACAGATGGAAGATGAGAAGAGGTAGTTGACGCTGACGTGGCGGTGGCATCACTAACTGGCTTGGCCTTGTCCAAGTCAGGATTGCTGACCCCCACGGTAAGCTTAGTAAACGTGTTCTTTCTCACAACATTCCTATCAGGAGTAGCCAACTTATCGGCCGTCTTGGGATACATTTTCCTTAGAGCTGGAGGTGTCACGATCCGGGGAATGAGTGACTTTGAGTCTGTAATTGGAGAAGGCAGACCCGAACTGACAGGACTTGATTGTTGCTGTTGCTGCTGTTGTGGCTGACTTATTGGAGACTGAGCATTTCTTCGTATTGGTCCAGGACTCAACTTAGGGATGAGACTTCTTTTATCCTTGGTGTAGGGAGACTGAGACCTGGCCAGAGGAGAGGGAGCACGCTTGCTTCCAACAGCTGGAGGAGTAGCAGGATGAGGAGGAGGCGTGCCTACATCTCTCATGCCACTCTGAGGCAGCGGACTCTTTGGAGAGGGGCTGAATCTTCTGCCCGTAGTAGGAGTCAAGTTAGATTTCGACCTTCCTTGCAGAGAGAGATGTTGGTGCGGAGAAGAGCGATTTTCAATCGAGAGATTGCCTATGGACGAGGCCGATTTGAGCTTATGAACATCGGGATTTTCAGGGACAGGCCGCGGTATTTTCGATAGCCATGGCATATCAGGAGACGGTGGAGCAATCACCTTCGCAGACACCATGCCTTGGGCGACTTTATGGATGTCAGCATCACACTTGTCACATAGATTAACTTTTTTCTCCTTTTCCGGAGTCGAGAGGGGACTTGCAACAGTCTTCAGGGGAAGCGATAACTGCGTAGGCGAATTGATACCCACAGATCTTGTTGATATAGTCGGCCCTCCGATCTTAGCATCTCTCGTTGGCACCTTCAACTTCACTTCTGTGTGTGTCATGGTCCCCTGGGTCCTCATTATCGGCTTACAAGCCGGTGCAGCTGACGACTTTCTCGATGGCCCAGGAGAAAAGGCTGACGATGACTTCCTCGAGAAACTTGGAGATTCAGCACCTTGACGCCGCAGACTGCTTCTCCGCTCTAGCACCACTCGCTCGGGTGACGGTTCAAAGAATAAATCTGCCACTCTGGGAGATTCCGTGTCCTTGAAGGCAAAGTCGTCTGTGTCTGTCTGCTTTGAGGCTTTGATCACCTCGACCCACTTCTCAGTGCAGACACCAATTTCTCTGAACTTTTGAGGCTCTGCTGGATCTTCAATGAGTTTGCAGTCACCCACTCCAATCGATCTGACAAGCTTTTCAGCATAAGGATCGATAGAACGTGCTCTGAATCCCTCAGGGGATTCTTCTCTCTGGTCCAGCACGATAGGTTGAACGTCATCCAACTTGCACTGCAGACCCACAGAGATCACAAATGGCTTCAGATTATCGTCGCCAACTTGACAGCTCTGTTCTGACGTGTCAACATATTTGCGGGTCTTTGGACCTCCGTGCATCGCCTCTTCCTCCACCACTGCCATCGCTCGCTGCAACAAGGGACAGCCCATGATCTCCTCTTCGGTTTTAAACACTGCCTCCTGCACCCTAGACTCGAGCTCATCACGAGTGAACAACGCGTCCATGGACAGGGACGTGCCAACGCCGCGAGAGTAATTCCTCGGTTCAAGGGTATTGGTAGCCTTGGAAAACTTGCGTGGTGGCGGTGGCGATCTTGGCGGTGGATCAGTGTTCATTGACCGGTCACGCTTTCTGACTAGTGGGGGCGGCGGCGGTGGCGGTGGTGGTGGTGACTTTTCACGAGGTTTCTCTACTATAGGGTCAGTGTTCACGCCAGTTTCTTTCAAGTCTTTTTTGGGTTTTGGAAGCACTGCCGGTTTTGGTGCTTTGGCGACAGTTGGGGTAGTGAAGATGTTCATCACGGAGCGCTCAATGTGCGGAGTGGAAAGATTGTAGTGTGCGGCAGATTTGGCCATGCGAAATTTGCCTCCTCCGAAGTTATCATGCTCGAAATACCTGCTTCTGCCACTGACCAACGGCGACACCACCAAATCAGAATCCGAGTTGTAGCCGCACGAGGCGGAGCGCTTCTTCCTGACTGAGATGAACTCGTCTGGATTGATGGTGCCTCCTCTTGCGTAAGGACTCTCACTCCTGGCTCGACTTGACGCCTGAATTTCTTGAAAGCGATTCATTCTTACATTTTTACTCATCCTATCCACTTTCTCGTCCAGATCCTCATCGTCTTCGGTGTCGTAGAAGGCATCGGACTCTTCGAAGGTCGTCGTCTCTTCGTTTCTATCCCTTCTCAACTGCATCTCTCTCTGCTTCAACTGCAGCATCAACAACCTTTTTTCCTCCTTCAGCACCGACAGCCTCGCCTGCATCACTGGGATGGCTTCTACTTGCTTCTCATATTCCCGCAGCTTTTGTAAGCTCCGGGCCATCTGCTCCCTGATGTTTCTTAGGGCTCCAGTGCTCATGTCAGAAGTGATGCTAGTGATGCTTTCAGTTTCTGTATTGTTTTCTGCCCGCACAGACGATGGCAGATTAGCCAATACTGCATCAGGAGACGTGGAGGCAGAGGATATGGAAGAATTTGACGGTTGGCGAAACAATTTAAAGGTGGAGATGTTTGTGCTACTGCTGGCATTGCCCCCGCCCTCATCTGGCGAGCTCAGAGCCCTCGGAAAGGTGTTGAAACGAGCGCACTTGGTCGACGATGATGAATCTTTAGGTGTGCTGCTGTGCAGCAGATCTAAGCCCGAGAGACCTAGAGCACTCCTCTCCTCTTCCACACGTGACCGCTCTAGGTGACGTTCAAAGTCGCAAACGGCGTCTCTTAAAGCTTCGGCTACGAACTCCGGCGTCTTCACCAAGTCAGGCTGCTGAAGCGGTTGCCCTACGGCAGAGGGGGCAGACACTCTCGGCGTAGAAGAGCTTCGATTCTGACCAAGTTGCTGCGGCTGTTTCCTCATCTCTCGCTCTTTCTGCTCCTGCCTGATGCCCATGAGAACCTCCAACGTCTTACGCTGTTTCCGCCTTTGCCTCCTCAGCTCCTTCAACCTGTTCAGCGTTTCCCCATTGACCAGTTCACCAGAGCAAAAGCGCAGAAAGTCCAAATCCATGTGGTAGCCGAATGGCAGAGGGATCTCAAAGCGATCGTCAGCACGGGGGCCTTTGAAGCCGTACGTGAGATTGCCGTTCACCTCCTCCCTGATGTAGTGGTGGCCGTTGTTGCTTGTTTCGGGTGCCTTAAAGTTCATGATCTTTGTGGTTGTCGTGGTCCTCTGATGTCTATGATGCGTGACAGCGGGCAGGTTCGCCATGATGGCCTGGGCAGATGAGAGGTTGTGGCTGACGTTGTGGTTTTGGTTTGGGTGAGTACCGGTGTCAATCACCAGACTGTTACTGTTGGTGTTCTTCATGGCGAATGAATAAGGAGTCACACCAGTTTGCTCCAGCAGCGAATGATGTTGCTAGGTAATGTGTGTCGTACGTCTCTTCCTCTTCTTTGCTGCAGCCCGCATCACCACAAAGTATTGCTTCGTTAGGGCAATGCAATGTTGTGTGTAAAAACAGAAATCACCATTATGCAGAGAGAAGCCTGAACCTGTCTCTTGTTATTGCTCACGCCCCCATGTGTCAAACGCACACGGGCACGCAGGCGCCCAACACACGAACACAGACGCTGTGACTTCCTTCCTCCTCGTGATCTTTTCCCCAACTGACTACTCTAACTGGGCAGCAGCCGCTCAACCGACGACGAATGCCCGTCCGCTCTCGCCCTCCCGGAGCGCGTAGTTGCTGGTACTGCAGTATGTACTACGTTACAGCACGCCCGGGCGATCCATAGTACAGTGCGTATGTAGTGATCTTGCACAGTAGAAGACGGCATCGTGGCTGCTGCAGCCCCACAAACGAACACGCAGGTGCGCAGAGAAAAAGTGATTCTGTCACTTAGGCATTTAGGGGGAATTGCAGCGGATTCAGCTGCACAGTTGCGGGTTATGATCGTCAGCTATGAAAAGTATTGCTTCTATCAGCACCATAATGAAGCGGAGACTGCTATACTGACAAGGAGGGAGCGCGAGAGATGCCTGGGATCGACAAGCGGCAAATTTTACTCGACAGAGAAGCCTTGCTTCAAATCTCGTCGTACAACATCACTGCCACAAACTAGCCAAATCCTGTCAACAATGTTACGATCATCGAGGTTGACTTATCTCACCAGAGCTATCGAAGCGAGTGACCCGGCCAGTCAGTCGCAGTTGGTAAGATTAAGCATGTACGTTGCAGTACACTGCACCAACACAAGGAAAGGTCTTGTAAAAAGAAAGTCACAACAACATAAAAAGTCATGAACTTTGCTGTGCACGCAGAGATTTCATTAATTTTCACAGTGCAGTGAGCTATTTCGATGGATGCGATAGCTGCCCGCATGCCTTTGCAGGTAGAGGCGAGAATGTGGAGGCAACGATAACAACGAGAAAGGTGAATAACTAGTGACGCCGCGCGAATGCGCAGGAAGTACTTGGTGTGGGAACCAAGAGAGCTTGTTCCTTCCGTCAGTACGTGCATGCTGAGAGGTGCACGGCCAAGTGCAAGCAAAACACCTTGTTCAAATGAAAGGTGCAGTAGAAAACAGTCTGATTCCCCGCTGAGCTCTGGAGCACCGGCGGCTGCTGTATCCATCGGGGTGGGCCACGCCAAAGTCGAGCCATTCTGTGCTCGAGCAGAGGATGGACAAAAAGAGGGCAGAGGCATGTAGGGATGTACAAAAACTATTGACACAAGCGGCATGTCTTGAGCAATCAGCAGCAACATGAACACGTGTACTCGTAAGTCTCAACATTACGACGCGTTAGTCTGGAACAAAATAACGATGTGACTATCGCAGTAAATTCTAGAATACACTTTAGGGCCGACATGCAGGATAACTGAAGATTCCTATCTCGCCTGCCGCTGTCCGGGGTCGAATTTCACGAAATCGAAGAGTAAACAAAGGAGGATTTCATAGCTGCTGCAGCAGAGAACTCTAAGATCCCTCTTTCTCCTCTCCCACCTGGGCAACTGTTTAAACAGAAGCCTGACTCAAAAATGGGAACGAAATCCTATACGTACGAAGTGACTCGCTCGCACCCACAACCAAGTACAGTGCTGAGGAGTCTTGAAGGCATCTATGAACGGGCATTAATTCTACGTGGCTTAGAATTCAAGGCACGATCGAGTGTGCGGGGAATGAACCCCCTCGACAAACAAGGGCTGATGTCGCCATAATTCACGGATTATGCTCTCATGTTGGGAATGGGGAGCACGATGGCCAAGAGAAACCGAAGCCGCCGTCATGTTGCAAATAATTACTCTAAGAGTCGACACAGAAGTTTCTGGAGTTCCCCCCCCCCCCAAGCCACTTGGTCAGGTCTTGGTCATGACGACTCCAGAACTGCGCGCGCACTAAAGGCTATCGTTGAGGTCATTCACTATCTGCTCTCAATCTGCGGATGCAAACTACCTACGCCCACCTCGTGGGGAGAAACATATGGCACTTGTGCGCGTGTGGTTTTGGGGGCACTCTGTACCATCCGGACTCTTCAGACCAAAGCCTTAAGGAGATCCCCAAGTGTTCATTGTCCGTGATTGTTTCAACCAATATCTTGCTGCAGGGGGGGGGGGTATGAGTAGAAAATAAGTAATGAGTCAGAAGGAGAAGAAGGCATCGCTCCTTCACCTTGAGGCTGGTCAAAAGTGGTACCTTGGCAGACGCTCAAAACAATTATCCACGGTCACGCATCAATTCATAGCAGCTTTTGCATTCCTAGTGGTGGGGACAGGATCGGGAAAAAGCCGCCGCTATCACAAGTTCTTCGCCTTCAGAAGCACCCGCACTAGTCCATTAACGCTGCCCCGCCAGCACTTGGGGGAAGAGGGACTCTGAGACCATCCGACTGGATTGTCTCTGAGATCATCACTGGCTTCCTCATCGAGCTGTTGACGTCGGGCTTCAGCTTGGTGGATAGCCAAAGAGAAAACAGCTCTGCGTGGTGCTCGCTGATGAAAAGACGGGAAGATGCATTCAATTACTCATCGTTGCTGGCAAACCCAAGCGAGGAGCGAAGGATGGAGTCCAAAAGGTTGAATAAACAGGGCCCTGGAGACGATCAAGTCCGCTCCAGGCTTGCCAGCGGCATTTTCATATGGAAAAACACTCCCTGTTTCTCGCGCAGGCACGGATGCACCCACACTGGGAGCTCTCACGTAGGTGCGGCAGATTCAAAAAGGCACGACTACGGGCCCACACCAGCCTACTAAGTCATCACCATAAAAGATCTCTCTTAGCCATATAAAAGTTCCTCGATGCAGATTCGTCCACCAGATGGATACCGACTCTAGCGTCAATCTCATATCGCGAGACCTATAAAAAAAACTCCTGGCAAACTATGCGAGCAACAGAGACGCTAGTGAAACTCAATCTAGAGCTGAGCCTCTATTTAGGCGAAGGGTTAATCTAGTCGGACACATTGGCCGTTCTCAAATTTCTACGCTGTGCATGCATATGAAGAGGGGAAAAAGAGGGACACGTATGAGTACGTATGAAATCGATCATGGTGAGGGCATAATTTATCGCAAACTTATCAGACAATAACTGGACACAGGCGCAAGTATAAAGCCAGGGAGGCCGGCTGGATTGGCATGGTGGTGCACCAGACGTCTCGTTAAACGACTTTTGCATCATGTCCCCGCAAAACAAGTGCGTGTGCGTGTTTGATGGCTCCGCCGGGTTGATCGGCATTGAAAGAGAGGGGACAAAAAATTGCGCGAAAAATTTGATAAGGCTAATAGCGAAAAAGAGGGGACTGACACAGGAACGTGACATGTGGAAAAGGGCACCGCCCTTAACGAAGGACGAAGATATATGTAAAATCTGCTCCTCACTTGAAGCGGCGCCCGGACAGGTAAGGAGAACGCACACGTGCGTATATGACCACGTGTGCGCACCAGTTAACTTTCGCAGCCCAGTGCGTAGCAAACTAAGCGTCCGGACAGGGCTCAGGCATAAGGATGGACGACTCTCATACTTGCTGGTTGTCCGTATGTCAGTGAAATGGAAGGATCTAACGTTCCAGGGCCTCCCATGCGCACATGTCCAGACTCTTAAAAAAAGCACACCCTACTCGTGAGTTCCAAGTGCATGCATATAACTGCGACTTGTGTTCCAAGCCTCTCGTCACTGCCTATTTTCGCCGCTCGACTTTGGATTACTCGGGGAAGACACCTACGCCATCAATTTCTGCACCCAAGCCGGTGGTGGGTAAAGGATGAACCTCTACTAAGCCTTATCTCTTCTTCTGCCCCCGGACGCCAAGATGATTCCCGCCAAGTTCAACCTGTTTGACAGTAAATGAGTCGTCCTTCCAAATATAATGCATGACATCATGCATCTATCTCTAGCACCTTCTAATTCTACCACAGCCAGATACCATTCAGACAGCCCAGCCCCAAGAAGAAGAGGGCTGTACCGCATGTAGCAGGAATCTGAGCTGGCGCGCGAGAGCGCCAATTTCTCTCCATATTACTAAGATGGGTCGGGCGCAGGCGAGATATATGTCAGCTGGGAGAGAACTCGCGTGGGCGTCCCGCATGATGCAGCAGATGCTGCCCTCCGCACGCCAACAGCTGGGGGGGGGGCATTTGAATTCCGACCAACGCTCCATTGTTAGCGAGAGTCAATCTATCCCCATCAATCGGAGCTCTCCGTGACTCATGCAGCAACATCAGCCCGGTGCAAAGAGCATCTCATTGCACAAAAGGCAAGGAAAAAAGCTACTGAAAGGGTGACGAGAAGTCTGAAGGTAGAAAATGTGCTCCAAAATATACTGTACTAAGTAGGCGTGTGTCGAAGCCCAGATCACTTTAGGAGAGTGTAAAGTAAGCAGGGTCTTTTCGGCGCTCCAGGGCTTTACGAGTCGCCATAAACCTTTAAAGGGAAGCAGCGGAAACGATCTCCATTTTCTCCCTCGCCTCAACGTGTGTCTGTACACATCAGTCTTGCGGCGGCTTCAATGAAGGATGAAACCGCCGCTGGTCCAAATCTCCAATGCAAAGAAAAGGCTTATTGTTGGCGGTGAGTAGAGCTTGTTGGGCAGTCCATTTCGATTGCTCTACGACGCCTCCCGCGAAACCCGGACTGCTGATTCGGCCCGCCAAAGATCTGGCCAGCACTTGACGTTACTTAAGAATGAACTCGACGAGACATCGCGGAACGCAGCGACGGCGCCGCACCGAGCTGCGCACAGTATGGACGAGTCCAGGCAGCAATTCGGCCCTCCTGTGTCTAACGGAGGGGAGCACCTAAGATGCTACGATGTTCTTATCTACAAATCACCCCGCACTCGAACCCTCACCTTGCCCTACTTGAACTGTACTGTTCATTGGCCCTCTGGTCTCTAGAGAAGACTTCTTTGTCCGAGTCAAACAAAGGGAAATCCGCCGCATTCCTTGACACAACAAATCACTGACCTGTGCCACCCTCTCTCTCACTGTCTATCTCTATCTCTGTGTATTGAACTGCCATAGGTAGCGCAAAAAAGGAAGCCGAGAATGAGCATTGAGCAACTAGTAGACCAAATACGAATGGATAAAAAAGGAACCAGTTCCTCTTTCTCTCGAGAGAGCTAAAGACAAAGTAGACGTCGCTTGCTTGAAATCAACTCGCCGGTTTTTTGCCTCGAAAAAATGCTCAGCAGCAAGATTTTTTATCCTCCTTCTTCCTCTGCTAATGACAGTTTCCTGCCTGATCTCTTGCCTCCTCCTTGGAGGTTGACGAACGGGTGAGGGATGTGATCTTCTTCACTACTGCCGACCGCACCCCGCACCAGATGCTGGAAGTTGGGCTGCGCAAACGGTGCCTGGATACTCGTGCGTTACTTGTGTTGCGCATTCTGCACGGTTCGTATGAGATCATAAAGATCGGCTCATCACGTGATTTCTGCACGTCAGGCTGTGAAGATAGAAATACAGCTGGCTAGAGTTAGAATTGCTCTGCGCTTGAACGGCTCGAACAAATGGCAGTGCGAAAAAAATGTGAAATTCCACTCAGAGACGTCAGTCAAGTTTTTGCACTCTCTCTCCCTTCCCCCATCTCATTCTCAAAGACAGTTGGACAAAATTCGAGCCCACTGTACTACAGTAAGACTGGCGCGATCCTCAGACAAGTAGACGGGAGGCAGTGTGAAATTGGACGCAGATAAATTATTGCTAACGAAGAAAAATTATTTGACTGCACGCTTGTCACACAACGCAGCGGACGTTTCACTTCGTTACAATGCGTCTCTTGAGCCTTACAATTGCTCACTGAAGCCCAATGTAGTAGTACTTGATGTAGTTTAACGAAAAGAGAGAGAGACAAAACACATAACCTCGACAAACAAGAGGCGCATCGACAAACGTGCACTGCGCCACTGTGCGTTGGTGTCGTCTGAACTTGAATGGAAAAACAGCCCGCACTAGTGACTGCCTGCCAAAGGCCCCCAGGGCAGGCAGGAAAATCTCTCCACATTTGCGCAACCCCAATTACTGTAATAGGAATGGCCCATCATTTCCATGCACGAGTGCCTTCTCCGAGACTCCCAATCCCGATGAACTTTTACAGCGTCTCAATAAACGCGTGCGCACAAAATCTCCTCTCCAAGGACGCCTGATCTACGCAGTCCCCGGAAAGAATCTAGGACCAAATTAAGGCCATCCACGCCTATCTATGTTGTAGTATAACCTGCAGCTCTTCGCTCCTGCACACGCCAAACGCCGTGCATGCGGCGCACAAAGAAAGTGCTGCTGCCTTGGTCCAAAGAGCCATTCTAGACCCCGAAAATCATCCAGCCTCATGCGATCGTGCCACCGAGACCTGTCCAACATCTACTACGCACGAGGGTAGAAGAGACGTTTTACCCTTGCTGTCACTCCGATGTGGACAAGTTCTGCTAAGCAGAATAGCCCGAGGCTTTTTCGAGTCAACCCTCGGGGTTGATCCTCGCATGCAGGAGACACCCTCCACCTCTCGACACCCGGAGGGTGTGTCTCTGCAGCCCAGACAACACCTTTTATTGCATTAGTGTAGTACATTAAGCAAACCCATTGTTTTGACACTTCGCCCACATTTGGACAGCGCTGTTGTTGAGGGTAGGTGGGTGGGTTTGCTTGGTTCCCACAACAGTCCCCGGAGTCTTCCCCCACCATCACGCCAAGCTTTTCATTTAAATCGGTCCATTGGACGAGAACCAGATGCGATCCGGACAAACAAAGAGGTTTGAGATACAATACACCAATGCTTTGAGAGCTCAGTGGAGAGAGGAGACACCCATGAGTAGTGACTTGCTGAAAATCTTATTACGTGCACATCAGCTAAGTTCACACCAAGGAGGGTTGAGCCAGCTTAGCTTCCTACACCTCGGTGACTACCTAGTGACTAGGTGGTCACCTCGCAGTTGGTTCAGGCTACTGTCACACAACAGAACCACAAACATAATAAAAGTGAACTCTGACAGTCACAGATCCAATCGATCAATCGCAAAAAGTGAAGAAGATCCGCCGTTGCTGATTCAGTAAGTGATTGTTTTCCTCAGCGAAATATGAAGACTTCCCTGACAGCTAAGGCTTTTGACCACAGACTGCACTGCGTGCACTGCACTGCGTGCACTGCACGTGCATCCACACCTTCTTCATGACAACCCATGAGGCATACACTAGCTGAAGTACACATGCATGTATAGGGTCGCGCTTACTAGGAGAGATGGCGATCCCCTTTGAAGGTCAGACATCTTTAATGTCATCCCTGGAAAAAAAATCCTCTAGGCAGTAGTCTAAGCGCGTTTGCTTGCTTCATACAAGGCCCCCTTCTCTCCCTGGAGATAAATCTGATCCCACCTTGAGTGGCACTAAAGGCAGAAAAACCTTTTTTTGTTGGAGTACATACGGCATAGCTAGAGACCGGAGGCCGGGTTTTGAGTCCGACTCCCCGCAGCTAGAACAGAGCTTAGTATTAACTTAACAGGAGGGGCATAGTTGAAGCACTTAAAAGAAAGAAAACCAAAAGATCGCTGCTGAAAAGTCTCCCATTACAGTGAGATGTCTAAGCGTGACCTATGAGCCAATTGGCACATGTACGTGAGTTTCAGCTGGAACTAAAAATCCGACCTCAGGAGGAAAACAAATCGTAGGCAATTATATTAATCGTGAGTGCTTTGGCAGCCAACTACGTAGTCCGGCTGATGGGCAGGTGAAAAAAGGAGACCAGCCAGACGCGTACCCATGAACCCATGGTACAAGTCCGGGCAGAAGGAGATAAATATAGCCTATTAGAACGCTGAGGCAAAATTTGCAGGAATAAGGACCACACAAAGCGAAAGACTTCTTCAACTGGTCCAAGAAAACTTTTTTGCTCTTCTCAAGTGATTGTAAATAATTGTGTGCGTGTTGCCTCTGAAGTTTTGCCCCATTCGTTGGCCGTCACAGCGGTCTAATCATGGGCATGCAAGATTGGTGGGGATCAGTTGCATGTGAACGTAATGATCTTCTCTCGCAGCCTATTACCACGAACAGATGGGTGAGTTATCACCAGAAGGGGGGATAGACAACACGCGACGGCACATCTGTCAACATGCATAGGCGATGAATCAAAATTCTGCTGGCAGCTACGCCCCAGGTCTGGAGCTCTGTCAAGCAGCCACAAAGTCTTCTGGCTCAAGTAATGTCCAGGCCGAGCAATAACGCAGTAAGTACATTAGACATGTTGAGATCGATCGATAGCAACGACAAGTTTATCGGCAAATATGGACAGATGGCCAAACTCTCTACACATGACGTCATCGCGAATATTGCATTAATAATGGGGGCTTTCGGCAAAGTCTCTTCCACTGCCTCCACTCTTGGATCCCGAGTGACAGGAAAGGAAAAGGACGTTAGTGTCGCATCAGTGCGTTTCCCAGCAACTAGAGGGGAACGAAATAATCAATAAGAGTTAATTTGGTTGTTGTTGTTAGCTCAGTAGGGGTGAGACTCGGTGACGTTGGATTGTAGCTGATGCTTTGGTGTTGAATATATAGATTATAGATATATTTAAAAAAAAAGAGAAAATGTCTTCAACAAATTAACAGCATAAGCAGAGACAAGGGCCTAGCAAAAGCCATAAATTTCACAACCAAAGAACCATCACTGTAAAGTAAAAACTATTTGACAAGACCTTTACACAGCGCAAGTTAGTGGTATCCACAATCGCAATGCTTCTTCCCATAGCCGCCGCCGCCGCCGCCTCCTCCGTATCCGCCGTGGTCGTCGTGGCCATAGCCACCACCTCCATGGCCATAGCCGCCACCTCCATGGCCATAGCCGCCGCCGCCGCCTCCATGGCCATAGCCGCCGCCTCCATGGCCGTAGCCGCCACCTCCATGGCCATAGCCGCCGCCTCCATGGCCGTAGCCGCCGCCATGCTTTTTACCGTATCCTCCTCCTCCTCCTCCTCCATGTCCATAGCCTCCATGTTTCTTCCCGTAACCTCCTCCCCCTCCTCCGTGTCCATAGCCGCCACCGTGCTTCTTGCCGTAACCTCCTCCTCCTCCTCCTCCATGGCCGTAGCCGCCATGGTCGTCGTGACCATAACCGCCACGCCCGTGACTGTCGTGATCGTAGTCGTCAAAGGCAAGTACCACTGCAGCCACGGTTAACACCAAGATGGAGAGTAACACCAAAGGCCTCATTGTGGAAAGCAAGTGGAGCGCTCAGGGGCTTTGTGGTTCTGTCCAGCTTTGGCACTGGCACTGATCTGATGAGGTCGCTACACAGCTCAGGAGCTTAAGTACTTGTCCCAAGCATTAGGGCGTGTGCGCGTGCCTTAGGGACTGACTTTTCCTCTGTTAACTCATTGTTGCTGTTGCCCAGGAAATGTCACCCAGCAAGTCAGCACAAATTAGCCTGCATCATTCGATCGGTAGCATCAGATGCTACTTGTGACTGCAAGAAAAGAAATCCAAGGCCTCTTCATAATCGTTCCACTGACTTCTTTATGCATTTGCACTTCCCACGAATAGTACCAGACTAATGAAACAGCATAACAAAACACACATCAACTAAGCACCTTGAAGTGAGCAACCGTGCATAACGGTGTGGACAGGGCGTGAAATCGATTGAAGCAAAACTGCACAACCTAGGAAAACCGGAAAACTCACGTCGACTCAAAGAGAGGAAGTAAAGATGCACTAATTAACACTTACTTTACTAAAGAGCACGATTCGCAATCAAACAAATAGGTCAAGGGAGAAAAAAATTGCCATAAGTTGGAGAGTAACAGACACGTGATTTCTACTTGAGCACAGATATGTCAGAGAGGTAGGAAACGTCAATGAAGAAACAAGTGACAAATGTCGAAATTACCGCAATTATCTTAGAGAGTCGATGTTTGGAGCTTTGCAATGATATGCTTACACTCCAAAAGCACACAAGCGTTACCCAAATATCATCTACCGTGCATTTAGTCAGTAGAAACCCAGTTGTAACCAAGTTCTTACATTCAGTGTCAATGTAAAACCACCGTGCACTTTTAATTGTTGCGTTTGGATTGAAAAGTTAATGGGCATCATTGGACTACAGAAGCTGAGTAAAAATAGCAGCCACAAAGTTTGATGAAATGTTAACAATGAATGCTGATATAGCGACCTATGCTCATATACCAACTCATGCGAAAGACTGGCGAAACAATCGTAACCCAGGGTTTCTGTTTCAGGAAATATGGTATCGACATGCCCATGATCACTTGACCGGCATTGATCATGCTCAATGACCGCGTAAACGTGGTGAATAAGCCTTCCGTGAGGTTTTCTGACTAGTTACCAATGGGACTTTTTAGCAACTGCAACTGTACCAACTACATGATTCTGTTCTAATACTGACTCACTCGGGGACCACCGGATTGTAACGCAGACCCGGGGCCCGATGTCAGCTAGTAATTGCCCAAGTAGTTGGACCGCGACACCCGGAGAGAGGCCACGATATTGCGAGTTCAGTGAGATCAAATCGAATTCTCGGCAAATTTTTCAATTCTAGCGGGGTAATTGCAAAGACAAGAGGTCTGCTCGTTTAGAAGCATCTTTTCTGTCCTACCGTCTGTGGTCCTCCGATCCGCTGCTCTAGAACTTGGCCACGACGACCGCGATCCCGTTCCGTTCCTTCTTCTTCCCTCCAAATTTTGCCGCACACCACTCACGCACACAAAACAAGGCAGACGAGCAAGCAACAGCTGACGCTTCTTCATAGCCACCGAGAGCGGCCCCGCCGCGCCCAACCCGCCCGGGTCGTTGTCGACCACGTCCGCTAGATGGCAGCCCGATACCCCTGTGCCTGAGATGTCTTCGGTATGGACACGACCTCTGGCGAGGAGAGTGCGGACCCGAGGGGAAAGCTCTGACAACGGGCTCTGGGTGGCGAAGACCAGACGAGTCTGTACACTCAACCAGAAGGCCTCGTCACGCTCAAACTAGGAGGCCCCACTTTATAGAACTTTGAGACCATAGCAAAGGCTGCAAGCATGCATCATTATGCGCACACTGTCCGCACGCTGTGAGCGAAAGCATGACATGATGAGCGTGGTCTCCAACGACGTCGTCCTGGTGCATCACATCCCATCCCTCGGCGTCGTCTCTTCATTTCCGAAGAAAAAGGAAGGCATGGGACTGCTGCACACTTGAACTCTCTTTGGCCTTCTTCTCCCAAAGCTCCTCTTCTTAGACCTCCGGCGGAACTCAGGCCTATCCTCTCTCGTGCTCTTTCCTTGACAGCAGCAGCACGGGACGGGCACGTAGGATCGGGCTGGGGCGCATTTACCGTGTATATCTGCTGGTGCTCTGGTGTCACTTTTTTGTCTGGTGTGTCTGTCATGTGGTCACCGGAATAACAACGGCGTGAAGGAGTCACTGAGTCCGACAATGACGGCCCTGGAGGAGCCGGGGCCACCGCCTGACGTGGGAAACCCGGACTAGGTGAGCCGAGAGGCCTTTTTGCGTCTTTAATTTTGACAGTGTACGAGTGTTGGCAGAGACTGGGAGGGGGAGAAAAGAAAGTAAGGTAGCCTTTTGGGGAGGGGGGCTTTAGTGTGCAATACCAAGAATGTGACCGTGCACAGGAGGGAAGTCCGAAGCATCCCGACCATATTCACGGATTTCACATCCTTACGAAGAGCTGGGCGGTTGTCCCGTGCGTCGCTGCGCAGTCCACGGACTAGACGTTCCAGGCTTCATCGTCGTCCAACAATTCTCACCAGCCTCGCCGTCGTTGTACCCTGCGTCTTGCTGGCGATGAAGCTTTTACGTCACGAGGTAGTCGTATGCAGCAGTGATCTTTTTAGGGCTCGTTAGAGCATCCATGGTGACATGCTGAACAGTACGTTCGTGCTGTACAGATAAATGTGTTTTAAAGGGGCCAAGGGGAAGATGAAGGAAGACCAGTTTCTAGTCCAACCAAGCGACGGAGATGCAGCAATTGGTGTTGTGGCTGCACTGCAGACCCAAGTCCAAGTGCTCAACCAACGCACACAAGGTCGTCTCCACTCACTCGTTTAACAGAAGCTCGTTTCTTTCTCACCAGCTGAGAAAGGAAGAAAATACTATATGAGAAAAACTTTCTCCGCTCACTTCTGCCTTGCATCCGCAGCTGGTGGCGAGGTTGGAGCTACATTGACCTCACTTGGTGGTTCAGGCGATCTCCCTTTGCTTATCTTAGTTGATTGATACGCTACTTTGTGTGCCAAATGGCGAATGCGTTGGTAAAAACGATTGACGGCTCACTTCCACGGTAACTCCAGAAAGAAAGAAAAGAATCCCCTCAAGCTGTCAGTTGCCTCATACCAGAAGTTGCAGCAGCCATATTTCGAATTTATGTTAAAGGGGCACGAGTATGTGGTCTCGTCTAAAATAATACAGGATTAATCAGCTTTAAATTCAAATGGCCTTGAGAGCTTCCCAGAGAGTCTAAAACCGCGAAATCTTCCTCTATAAGTGAAAGGGGAGTCTTAAGAGCATGGCTAATCTCTGAACTTGGGGCGAAATTTGAAGAAGGGAAGATGGGGGATTATTTTTAGCTGTGCATAGACACATGCACCCACACGCTCTCTCAGCCACATGCACACGCGCACTCAATTGGGAGCACACTTTTAGAGTAGGTACAAAAAGAATGGCCATTCGGGATTTTCTTATATCCCCCAATGCTCAGGATGCAAGCCAGTCTGAGCCCCCCACTCTTTTGATCTTCGTACACTGCACTATTTTGGGCTCTCTTTGAGTCTTAATGTGTACGTACTTGGAGCACCATAATTTAGTGCATGCGTCAGATGCTAATTAGAAGAATGCTGGCAAGAGCTGTACAGCTTTCTGGGTTGCGCAACACAGAAAAGAGCGCAATATATCTTTTGTGCAGTGTGTAGCAGCCAAAATCAAACCCAGAAATCCTGCGAGAAACTTTGGCTAGATTCTCAGATTCTGAAAACTGTATTCAAATGAGACTTTCTGCACAGTTGGAGAAGAAATTGGGCTTTTTTGTTTCTCCAAATGATCCCTATCAGCCGCCACCTTCAACTCAATCTTCGTCCAGAAGGCCTTAAGGAAGTTCTTCATTTACCCCTCTGGCATGCAGGCCGGATGCTTCCCGGTGCGGATGGGAGGAACTTCCTTGACATGATGATCCAAGAAAGGGCAATTTTGTGCATTCCTGCCCTGGTCCATTGTCCAAAGCTTCTTATAGGAGAAGGTATGGGTGGTGGACGGGTGCCTCTTCACCCAGACCGAGGCTAGGAGTTTCTCCCTCCAGATCATCCTCTCTTCCTCCATAGGCAGGTGCCTCATCCTCTTGACACGCAAGTATGCTGCCAATTCCTTCACAGTCCTTCAGATCATTCATTCTGAGGTGTTGAGCTCTTTCGCCATGGATCACATGCTCGTCGTGGGACTGGTCTTAATCCTCTAAGCTACGTCAGGCAGGAACTCGTGCGTCCTGATTTTGTTCTGTCCATTTCCGTCCTCTCTATGGACCTCTTGTTCAGCGGCCTTTCTCTCTCTGACGTCACAGACAGTGGATTTCACACACCCAACGATTTTGCAGATGCAGTGGACATCAACCTGGGGTGTCCAGCAGATCAGAAATCCTCTCTCTTTGGCCTCTTGCGCGCGCACCCACGCTCAGCTGTGTGGCAAAGTTTGCGTACCAACGTCTGCACGTAGCTCAAGGTGGTGTCTAAGTTTCCTGAACACACACACACACACACCTGGCAAATTCAGAATTAGGAGAAAATGGGTCTCTTAAATTGAGTTTCCTTTTCGCTGCTGCGCATTGCACATCATTGCCCTACCACTACGCAGAGACGAATTTGTTTCCTCCATTCTGCCCACCCCCTGTGTAAGTAAGACTTCAAAAGTGAACAGCGTAGCCTAAAAAAGCAAAGATAATTCGCAGATCCAACAGGACCCTTTTCCAAAAAGTTTCAAAAAGCATGCAAACTGACCCCACCCTTCTCGACAGTCACATGGGAGAAATCCAATATCTTGTTCAGCTGTGCAAGAGAGTGAGTCAGTGTGTTTTGAAAGGTAGGTGGAGTTCATGCATACATAGCACTGTGTACCGTTCTGAAGCAGGTACTTGTGCACACGTTCAAGTCGATATTTGACCCACTTTTCTTTCCCTTATCTCTCATTCCCCTCACCCTCTTTCGACCCTCACGTCATTAGTCTTTTTTCCGCCTTCGATGCCTAGTTTAAACTGGGCGAGACAGGAAAAAAAACCTATTGGTGAAACGTATGATGTTGCGCGAGTGCAGGTACACTTAGGTTAAGCCTGACTCGCGAAGTATTTTAGCTTCTGGTACTTTCCAAGAAAGTCCGATTTCCCTGACTTTCTTCTCGCAAGTCGACTGTACTCAACTTACGCGGCAGCAGTGAGCAGGATGCATAAGTAGTACAGAGAGCTCTAGCAGAACGATTGCATGTCTTGCCTGCCCCTGGTGAATTCAAGACTCAGGGAGTACCAACTTTAGTTGATAAAGATTAGACGAACTCATGTCATTGTAAAGGCCAAAAGGCAAAGAAAGAGACAGTCCTTTCTTCCCTCGTCCTTAAAATGGCCACCGAAGAGGTGGTAAACGATATTAAGGTACTTCAAGCAGTCGGATAATTAGGTAGTGGAGCGACTTTCCACATCAAAATTAGCTTGTATAATGTTCAGATAGGCGTGGACACAGATGTCATGAACAGCTATTCGACCAACATAAAGGAGGTGACGAAGAACCTTGGCATGAGAGTCATCGGCGTTACAAGGTCCATCAAATGCCTTTGGCCACTTCGGCCAAGGAGTTGCTGGCCTTGAGCTTCCTCAGACTTGTATCTGATAAAAAGCACAATCTGTCATGAAAAGGGAACCTTTGGTGTGCCGAAGACCACCAGCTTCAGTAACGCCTCAGTGAAATTTCAACTTCCTCATTGTCATGTTGGTGAAGGACTAGGCCAGGAAGAACAAGGTCCACCACAAGACCGTGTCAAAGAAATTCCGGCCCTCGGTCAAAGATTTCCAGGCAAAAAAAGAATAAAGGTGTTTCAAGGGCGATCTTTCTTGGGGAAAAACAATGGCCTCAAACTGAAGTTTGACATGTAAACGTCGCTGGCGCACCCTGTTCAAAGTTAGCTGGTAGCAGGATCTACCTTTTATGGTTCCGTGACTGACGGCAGCACTTAGAAATGAGACTAAAAGAAAAGCCTTATCCTGTTCAACGTTATACTAATCGCATTTGCACGAGAAAGCCGTCGACCGTTCTCCCTGCTTTTCGGGTCGATTTTTCAGCCCTTTATATGTCTTCAGAAGACTGCCAAAGCTTCTGGTTTTGCAATCACCAGCTAATGCAATAGCGACATGTTTCCTGAGTCAGGCTGCCACACAATTGGGTCTCCATTTCTATTGCTTTTGCAGCAATGCAATAAGTTGTGTTAGTGTGGCATCGGCGTACCTTTGATCGTTTTTAGAGGAGACATTACGGTTGGACAGGTAGTTACTGAATCAACTATGGCCGAAGGAATCTTCTGAGGAAGACGTAATTTCGTTTGCGCTTGAAACGTCGTCCTGAGTAACATAACATACCGGGAAAGAGCAAAGGAAGTATTAAAGGTCGATTGCTGACCTAGACAAAAGAAGTGCTTGAAGTCCACCTCGTTACGTCAGCTATATCCCGCTGGTTGGCTTCGAGGCTCTAATATTGAACCATAACGTTATTACTGGCATGGACGCAACGTTTCGTCCGTAACTCATGCTCCTTTTGCAGAGCAAGGTGGAAGTCCGTTTCGCATAGGGACATAAATATTTGCTTTAGCATATAAATCAGAGTTATAATACACTCTATCTATATCTCTGCACTTTGGTGCCTCTGAGCGAGAATGATGTCGGCCCTTGATGTCCACTGGGAGCCGAGTGTTTTAGATGGTCAAAAGTCATTGAGGGCCATGAATTGCTCACCAAACTGCATATCCTGGTCAATCTTCTCTGCAGGTGAATTATAAGGAGTCCTTATAATCTATTGCCTCCTTGCATGCACTTAACCATGTGCTTCAAATACGTGCATGGCGAACGTAGTAGGTCTGACTTCCTGCGTGGGTGTCTATAATAAAATATTGCTATAGAGTGGTTGGTGGTTCGATCAGGAAACTCGCGCATTCCCCCCGTCTTTATTAATTTAGGGGGTCCACTGGAGTTGCTGATGGTGTTGTATCTACTTGTTCTCCACGTCATTTCCTGTACATAGCGTGCAGAGTACAGAGGGTTCCCCCACCACACGTCAGATTAAACAGTTGGACAAAAGAAAAGAAAACTGGCTACCGTACACAGTGCTTGCCATAAGTCACCGCAGTCGAAAGAAAAGTACTGGCAGTGTTGCACTGAAACACTTTTCTGTGGAAATTTCACCCAAAATCAATCATTTAGACGCTCAGACGAAAGCAAGAGTATGTGATGACAAGGTTGGGGTGACTCAATCTGAACTGCAGCACCGAAATGTGTTGAGTCACTGGGAACTTCACGCCAAAACAGACTGTTTTGAGACCTTTTTGGCTAAATTGGATGAAACTTTCTTGAGCCTTTTTTTTTTTGAAAAACAGTCTGTATCAGCATGAGGCCCCCCACAATTTAACACCCCTTGAGCGCCTCATCTCAGATTGAGCCACTCCAACCTTGTCATCATGTACTCTTGCTTACGTTTGAGCATTCAAATGATCGATTTCAGGTGAAATTTCCACTGAAAAGTGTTTCAGTGCAACTTTTCTACCGACCGCGGTGACTTATAGCAAGCTCTGAAAATGGATAAAGTCCTGATCCTTGCCACTTCTTGCATTTTTCACAAACATGAGTCCTGCATGCTGCCCTTTCTGATCTGATGAAAGTACTGGGTACGTAATTTCAATGAGTTCAGCAATTGTCTTAATATGTAAAAACGCGTACACATGTCTCAAAGATTCTGCGGTCATCAGTCAATTATTCCAACTCAATCATATTGAGCTTATGTCAATTTTTTGCCAAAACTTCTGGTACTTGCCTTGCCAAAGACAGACAGTCTTCTTTGGTAGCAAATGCTCGCACCGTCTCCGGCTCCTTCATTATCGTTTCTTGCAAAGACAACCTAGATTTATCTTTTGCGGTCTTTCATTACCGAGAAAGACTTGAAAAATCTACCTATCTTTCCTTAACCCCCCTAACTTACATTTACCTGAAATCTCTCCATCGCCACCACACATAAGCGCCCGGGCGAAGACCAAAAGGCCCAGCTCATGAGAGCATCAAAGGCGCACAAGATGAAGCTTATGGTGCATTAACGTGTCAAAAAGTCGTGTACGTCGTCATGAAGCTTGTCCCGCAGAGATTGGAGAAGTGCATGACCGGATAGGCCCTGTGAAAATTAAACGGTGCCTTGGCCCTTGCCTGGAGGTCTATGCAAGAGTAACTCGTCGAAAAGCGGAGCCAGAAGAGGTTCTTGGGTGAATATAAGAGGCCATCCCTGTCAGCGCACTGCTATTCCCATGACCTCCTATCGCGGGCATTTCAGTGTGTGAGACATTCATGAGTAGCACACGTGTCTGTTCGGCGTGGAGTGCGGACCAGCCAATGGCTGTCTAAACTAGAGATAGGTCAACAAAGGTGTTACTGAACCTTATTTTGTGAGATGGACGTATTCGATTTGATACTCGAATGATTTCTTTTCAGTACATCAAGACGTCATCCAGGGTAACGTTCATACCATAGGAACGAGTAGATCTAAGACCAAAATCTGCAACGCGACGACTTTGTCGAACTTTTGTCGAAACGCTCCCAAAGAGTCTCTTGCATTTCTCTTTCTCTGGACTTGCTCTTCTCCGGAATTTACACCCAAATTCACTGCACAAACGCGTTGGTTTAACCAGCCTCATACATACTCTATGCTGAGGCACACAGCTGGAGCATTAGGTGGGTTCTGCCCTTTGTCCACAAAGTCGGTCCTCTCTTGGTCCAGAAAATCGAGTGTGTCTTCTTTGCATAATAGGCAGTTGCAAGATCCACCCAGAGTAGTGGTTGAACTCTCGAATCATGATGAGAATCGGTGTATTGGAGTGCAGTAGCCGCTGTTTCAAGCATCCTTGGATGTAAGTTGCAGCATTCATGGTCTGGTTCGTGATGCGAATGAATCAAGCCTTTGGAAGATGAACCAGCCAATTCATTCGACACTCGTGGAATTTTGATTGACCACAGAAATTGAAATTTTCGTGTATGTCTTTCGGATTGACTACGTAATAACCCCGATTCCCTTGGATTCACCACTCAAAGTAATAAAAGAATAACATAGATTTATTCTGAATGTTTTCATCTCACTGAAAATTGGTCAGCTGTTCTCAGTGCAGAAAGTACCTTTACTTTCATCTGATTCCCGTTCAGTAGACACCTGGGGCACCTTTTGTCTCAGCAAGTTGTGAACCTTTTGATCATAATGAGTGTTCACACACTTACTGATTGCCGCCATGTCAGTCAGCTTTGCCCTACGGGCCCCCGTCGTGTTCTGGAATGCTCTCTTGACTCCCTTCCTAGTCAGGTCAGGCACTATGACGAGCCTGTTGTGGGCCTCAAGTCTTGTCAGCTACTGTATTCGGCATCCATTGGCAGTGATGTCTGCTTCAATCGTGGCTCTGAAGCCACCAGTCACTGCTGAACATTAGCAGTGTCCAGCTTGAGCCCAGAGCTACAGAACAATGGTTCTGTGGCAAAAAGTTTGCAAGTGACACATTCCTCAAAAGCCATTCCAAACACTTTGGTCCGATGGCGTAGCATGATAAATCTGGATATAAGACGGTCTAAAAGTACTTACGCCAAGAAGGCTCCTCTCATGTTGTCAGGTCTATTGTATTCTAAAACTGGTATGTCTTACCACCCTTCTGAAAGTCCCCAATGGCTGGCGCATGGAGGTAATCCACAGGTAAAGGTCTCGATATTATGATCTTCGTGGCGTTTTTTCCACAGTTGGTGAAGTGTACGACATCCATCAAATATTGTGGACTCCAATAAGCTTGTCAAGCACCAGTAAAGGCTGAGATACTCCTGAATCTTCATTTTTCATGTGGTAGATGCAAATGCAGAAGAGAGGGCTGTCAGTGCACTGTCATCCAGCATGTGAGCACCTACACTCTCATCAGAAGGGACGGGCATTTTAGGAAAATAAGGTTTGGCAGTAATGCTCGAAAAATATGCAGAAAATTAGGCAAAAGATGCGGTAAACCGGGGAAAATGTGAAAAAAATTAGTGGAGAAAAGAAAAAGATATTCGCATGTTGGACTGCAAAACAGCACCATCAAAGGCAAGAAGATCCCATCACTTCTGCAAACATCTCTGAAATTTGCGTCAAAATTAACAAATCCTTCAAAAAGGAAGAAAAGCCTAACAAGAATGATTGTCCTGTTGCTCTCGTTCACGTGACCAGATAAAATGTGTAGATATGGGCAAAATATGCAGGAAGTATGTGAAAAGGGTTCAAATATGCATTACGAGCATTATGCGGTTTGTTTTGCCCTAACTCTCATACGCATTCGCACATGCCCACCTTTTCTCATAAGGAAACGATTCTACCTCCAGCTGACTAATCTGGGTGTGGAATAATGAGTCAACTTTTCACGTGAAGCTCATTGAAAGAGCTTCTTCTGAGGTAGAGTCGTCCCCTCGTCTACGATCCTCCGCATTACTTGCTAATGGAGCATGAACGAAAGACAGAAGCTGACTATGGGGTGGGGGAGGTTCAGTTGTCCAAGGTTGGGTTAGGTTTCAGCTCTCAAATGGTTCAAAAAGATCTGATCTGTATTCAGCACCTGCTGACCAATGTTGGAGTTGATCCCAATAAGAATGCTTCAGTTATGCTAATGAAAAAAATAACTTTTCCCGCAAAATTGCCACCTTTGGGCTGCCAAAGCCAGACCCTGGGTTCTGGATGGAATTCAGAGGGGAACAAGCAAAAGCTTCACCTCGTTCGGTCTCTTGCAGGGATTGCCAGGTTCTGGAGCAACTGATCCGGCGACTGAGGCTAGGATTCGACTTTAGCTTGGATTAGTTAGATTAGATGTTAAGCTGTTCAGTGTATAAGATGTGCGCACGTGCGCTTAATAGCCCCTGAGGTAAAGGTTTACCGACAAAATGCATATAAATATGCAAATCAACCTTAAGAGTGCGTATTATGCAAATAAGGTGAATATACCAAAAATATGCATTGCATCATTTCGAGGGATCTAATCATAATACTGGCACACGTGGCACCCGCTGTGAGAAGCTCATGCTACATGCTCTACAGAAAGTTTTCAACTGGGACTTAGCTCTCGTTTCAATCTATACGAACAGAATCAGCTGCTTGATTGTCACTTCTCCAGTTTGTGTTACAAGTGTTCGCAACATGTAAATTGCGTCGCACAGCAATTGATGCAACATAACGGACAATCAGCTGCTTTCAGTCCCAAATCGGACACTGTCGTAACAGGCGATTCTCATACGCCATGGCTAATTCGGAAAAAACACAGGTACTTCACCGCACCCTACCTTAGCAACATACATGAGCATGTGCGCAAAAGTAGCTGCTTGTTGCACAACTGCAGCGTCGCTTTGTCTCAAACAGCTGCCCCTTTTGTTTAACGACGTTGTTGTAAAATAGAAATACCAGTCCACGCTGATAAATACGTGCGAACGCAGAATTGCGCAGTAAATGAATTGCTGCTGTGAACATTAGGCCTGTCTACAGCTTTTTCTATTTCTCTTTATGTACAATGCATAACGCTGCACTGCAGTTGTAGGGTAGAACAGAAAGGACACTCCGTGCCATGGAGACCCAGCCTCCGAAAAGAAAGTTTAATGAAGTTTTTGTAACAATGACGTTAGCTGCTCTATACCAGGTTGCAGTTCCACATGTCATGCAACAAGCTTGCGCCCATTTTCGCCATTAGACCCCTTCATGTATACCCTCTATCTCACGACTTCGTTAAATATTCCGAGAACGAGCGCATTAAATGAAAAGAGTCGTTGCTCTCCTTTCCGCCCTCTTCAAGCTTCATTGCTCCACAACCAAGCATGCACTACCTGCATTTCTTTGCATTTCTGCCAGCCTCCGGAAAGTCCGGCACAGAATCAGGAAGTGTTGGAGTAATCAGGGCGGACGCGTTATCGCAGTTTCTTTGTCCGTCGCTCTACGATACTTGACAAATGATTCTCCAAATATTTGTACGTCGCTCTACGCACTTGCATCTGCTCGTACCCATGCACTATCAGTACTCAATAATAGACGTTGATGCGTGTGGAGTTGGAAACTGTAGCGCAGCTCGTACGTTTCATCGTCGTTGTGGCCCCGTGCAAGGTCGCACGCTGCACGACGTCCTCGATTTTCTCCATAGGAGAACCTTTGACAGGTTCTGCTTGGGCATGGCCTGGCCAGTGACAACAGCAGCAGAGAGAACAAAAAAGCTGTCGACCATGTTCGTACGAGCCAGGCTTGCCATTGGTGCATGCCAGCTGCTTTTCTTTCTTAGTCCAAAGTCATCTCTTCATTTCTGTCGTCTTCTTCCTCTTGTTGCAATCTCTGTCTCTCCTTCGGTATTTCACCAATACAGCAACTACGTCTGCCGGGTAGGACAACTTTCGAATGGCTGTTAAGCGTGCAATGCACCCAAAGATATATATTTATATCAGCATATATGTGTACCAGCCGATCTTTTGAATGAATCGCTATATGATTCTTTGGGTGCAGAATGAGCATTTGTGCGTTTCGTGTTGCTTATGAAAAGCTCTGGTAGGCAGAGGGTGAAAACTCTCGACATTATGCTGGCGAGAGCTGCAGACAGATTGTTAATGAAAGTTTTATCTGCTACGAATTGCACACCATTTTTCGTGCATAAAAGTCATTTCTTCGTATAAAACCACTCTCGTCACGTGCGTGACCCACATTAGCAATCTAGGGCACCAACCCTCTCTTTCTATGTCTTTCCTCCTAGACAATGAGCTGCATCTGAATGTATGAAGAGAGCAGCTTCTTCATCTTACGTTGAGCAGTGTGGATGCGCCATAGTTTGTAGGGTTTCATAAGAAAAAGGGCCACTCAGTCGCTGTCGGGGTCCCTGCACTGAAAAAGACGGCAGAGGCGGCGGGATGACTCTGGAGGGGCCTGGGCAATGACTAGTTTTCCGAAGCTTCGCTCTGATTAGATTATCTCGGGTTAGCTTTAGCTTAAGCTTGGCCGAGGTTACCTAACTTAGGTTAGATCCGCAGTTACTCCCATCGTCGTCACTGAAGTCTAGAGTAGCAAACCACCTCTAGCGTCATCTCCCTCTGCCTCCTTCTCAGTGCAGGGACCCCAACAGCGATAGAGTGCCGAAAAAGCGGGCCCCACCCAATTCTTGACATGGCCCGTTCATTCAGAAGGCCTTGTGCCGTCTCTCTCTCCCCCTGTATGTGTGTCAGGCATGAGGGCTTGGATTGGAGAGAAACCCCGAGCAGAACCCAGAGAAACTTTCCAGAGAAAAAGAGGGTAAGATGAGGCCCAGCACACTGTCATTCACGAGTTAGCAGCGGAGAGGCCTATTACATGCATGTAACATCATGAATGACCACTTCTGCCTCTGCATTGCCTCGGCACCTCTCTGCTTCTGCTGCTCTCTGCAACTTTTCCCTTCTCGTCTCAGATTGATTTTCCCTTAGAGCCTTTTACACACTATTATGAGAGCATAACACTACGGGCATTTACGTAGACGTCCGTACACAAGTACTACTTTAATAACTCACATACCACCAGGCCATCAAGAAAAATCCAGGAAAAGTTTAACTTCATCAACAACAACGTCAAGAGGAGAGGGGAGGGGTGTATGGAGGCTTGTAATTTTTTTACAAAGAGGTTCAGTAATGCCTCCTATAAAGTTTCTAGTCTCAAAATTTGCATTTTTTCTTTTCCAAACATGAAGCACTGGCAGGGAACACCAGCATAATGCCAGTCATACGCTATCTCCAAGGGTCTGAAGGACCTGCCGTCAACCATCAACATGGGTGACGTCGTAAAGGTCCCCGACGCTTCTGGGAAACCGTAAGATCTGGGTTGACCAGAAGTGCTCCCTCAGCGTCTTGGACAGTCCAGAAGCTGGAGCACCGTCTCTAGAGCTTGCAAAGTAGAATGTTGTTGGGTTGACGAGCCAGGACGTGAAAAAAGACCTGCAGCTGAAGAGCTGCTGGAGGATCAAGAGGCACCACCTCTCAGACAAGATGAAGGCCACGAGGCTCGGGAAAAGCACATCAGTTGAAATATCTTAACCCAAGAAACATATTTTCAATCTCGCCACTGATCAGGTCTTCAATAGGAGAAATTAACTTTGTTGGCTGAGGTCAAAAAAGACATATTGGCCTTCATAAAGCAAATAGCCTCTAGCATGCATGGTCCCGGACGTCCTGACAGCACCAGTGGCAATGTCATGCCCCTCCTCGTTTGGAGTGGTGGGGGAAAAGTGAACAAGGGTGTGTACCCGAAGGTGATGGTAAGGATCCTCCTATTGTAGAGATCAAACAGATGGCAAATGGTGGGCTGTACGTGTATTAGCAGAGCCCTGGACTGGTGTACACGGCTAAGGTGATGGTGAATGGATCAAGGAGCATGTATTGCCATTCTGACTGTTACGAACCTGACCCTCCAACCCTCTTGATTACGATGTCATGAAGTGCTGTGTACAGACGAAGCTGAACGGGGCGTTGCAGGACTCACGGCTGAAAGTGTCACCACGGACCTGCCAGACATTGCACGGTCATAGGATCTTCAAAGCCACATTGGGAATGCGGTCAAGCACTTCAAGTAAACTTATGGATGCTGCAACAGACTACTTTTATGCAATGAACATTGTTTTCCTGCCCCCCACCCTTATGTTGCGCTGGACCAAGCTGAAATTTTCCAGACGTACCGCGACGGCCCTGTAGTATTCTTGTGCGGTCTTTCGCTAGATAATGGCGTTTTTGCTTGTTTTTGACGTCGCAACCCAGCATGCATCTCTAAGATCTCTTGTAAAAGCAATAGTACTAGAGCGTAACACACGGCTGTGCCTAGATGTGCTCGTGCCCCCCTTTGAACTCAGAGTACAAAAATACCGACGCATTGTCCTAAACCAGATCCAGCTGCTGTCGAGCACACAAGGGAAAGATAGGGTCTACAGGCCGTTAAAGAGGCCTTGACTGCCAAGCTCAACTCAACATTTCCCGCCAAAAAAGACTCTAGACAGGAATGGCTTATCCAACACGTAGATGCCAGGTAGCTTCTCCGCTTGATCCAATCTTGGATTTAACATCTAAAACTAACACGGGCTTGGTTTCTTATCGCGTACCTCTCCATTGTTATCGTACGTGTATTTGTAGCACAACCAGAAAGTAGCATTGGGCGAGTTCGAGCCCCATCGTCATGTCGTAATCAAGTTGGCTCCGTTCACTGTAGGCACTCTGTAGGCCTATCGGAACTGAGCAGGAGATGGGCTCGGGAGCTTTGAGCGAAATTGAAAGGCGCTACATACGCGTGCCAAGACACAAAGGCACACAAATTTTTCTTACGAGGCGATTTCCACTTCCAACCAGGATTTCATACGTACGATCGTGACCGTGAGCAACCCTTGCTATTGATTCGATCTCCTGAACTAAAGTTGGATCGCCGACTTTCCAAACAAAACTTGAAGTGGTGCACGTCGCTTAAAGAATTTATTCTACTACGCTCACACCTCTGCTAAAGTTTCAGCCTAAGAGAAAAAAATGCGCACGAAAGTCAAAGATCCGTTTAAACTTCTTCAACACGAGGACAGCGAATGCGTTGAACCTTAGAGCTCATCATACACGCATGCAGAAGAGAAATGAGGGGCTGGCAGGAACGGTGTTTCTGTGTTCTGAAGGTGTGTGTGTGACAGAAAGAGAGAGAGAAGAGTACGAAGCAAAATGTAGCTTCCTCCTCGTTCTCTCACACTACTCAACAACAGCTGACGAGATTCGCGCCACGAGATTTCTTCTGTCATTCGCAGTGGAACGAAGACGAAAACGTCCAGAGGAGAGTTTGCGGCAAATGCTGTGTCCAAGTGCTTCGGATGGACGCAATTTTTTGGCTAATCGCAGATTTTTTTGCAGTGTCTCCTGAGAAGAGGCCTGTTCCCTTAAGTAAACGTGTTCACACTCTGCTACCCTCGGACAAATACGATAACATACTTAAAAAGGCTGTTGCAGTAATCGTGACCGTGGGATTTACACAACTTCGGAAAAATCGCATGACGTTTCTGTCTTCCAAGCAATTGCATTTATCCGAAGTTACTGTAACGTTACGTACGTAAGCACATTAGGATGTCTGTCGGCATGTCAGGAAATGCCTCTGGAGCTGCGTCATAAATTGCATGGCAGTGCAGAAGTCTTTGCACTGCCAAGTTCTTGGTCTGCCACATACCCACTCCCCTTCTGTGTACTATGACCAACACTGTAAGCTGGGTGTACATGAGTGGTATTTACGCACGTGCACAGAAGTGTAAGTCCAGTGTTGCACTAGCAAGCGTGTGGCAAATTCCTTCACACTTTTTTAAGATGCCCTTCTGTGACGAACCGAGTGAAGACAAACACTTTCCAGGGAGATTAGACTGTAAATTCAGAGCTTCTATTTGCCACATGCTTGAAGAAAATTTGACGTAAAAAAACAAAATGTAGGAGAAGAGAAGGACAACCTAAGCAAATGAATCTGCACACACGATCAACAAGCCCAGTACCATGACTAACTGTGGAATCTCTAGACCTACAACATACTTTGTGAAGACATCATTTGATGAGACTGCAGAATATTCAAAGCATGAAAGTCAAGAGTAACGTCACAATCACCCATACCTAGTTCTGACGGAGGCTAGCGGAGGAAAGTCAAGGAGGAGTCCTCAACATCCATCAGGACTTGCCAAGGGACCACAATATGGCTGAAGGGATCACGAAGGGATTTTGGTGAAGTCAGTCTGGGCCTGAAAGGTATGGCCAAGGTGTCCATCCAGCTTCTGACAAGGAAGCTGTGTCAGAAGCTGGAGAGGTTGATAACCAGACTTTCTGAAGTCACAGCGATGGTACGAAATCTGTAGATAACTCCTTTCCCATCATAGTCTGTCATGTGATGATAGATGCTTTAAGTAACTATTGACTTTCACAACCAGTCACTTAGTAATCCAAGGTATCTTGTTTCTCATTTAGAGAAAGACATGTAAACACTTTAGTAGCTCATTGTAAGAGACACATTTTCTTCTATAACTTATAGTCAAGGCAGCTGATGCCAAATGCATCAGACAAATGCTCCACATGTATTGTAAACATTTCACCGGGTGGACTCACATGAAAACACCGATGCCATGGTCTTGAGTACCATAGTCATTTCCAAATCTAATAATAATGGAGCTTCAGTCTGTCTGTCTGTCGCCCGTCACCACCCAAATCACAGAAACCACTGGGGCAATCTTGACCAAACTTTCAGGGATTACTGTGACCCATAACTTTGACTACATGGGTTCACAGTATTGAAGTGATTCTGCCTTCCCTGGCCCACATAAATCTCGGGGTGGCACCATCTGAACCCCCTGACACCACCTATGGGGCCCATTTTTCTGTGTGTCAGGACTTTCTGTGGCAAGCGGTGAAAAAAAGAAGAGGAGGGAGTGCACACCAAGAAAAATCAATACCGATGTATGAAAAAATGGACCCCATAGGTGGTGTCAGGGGGTTCAGATGGTGCCACCCCGAGATTAAGGTGGGACAGGGAAGACAGAATTACACCCCCCCCCCAAAAAAAACAAAATGCACTGCACTTTTCACTAAACAAAAGTGGCCAAACATGGCCCAAAACAGCAAGTGCTGGCATGGGATCATCTGTGGGTCACCACAGTTTGAGTGTCCTAGTGTTACTATGGGCACTCGATACTGTGAACCCATGTAGTCAAAGTTTTGGGTCACAGTCTGAAGAACTCATTCCATGCGAAAATTCCATTCAAAAGTGTACATTACAACCTACACACAGTTTCTTCTCATTGGAAATTACTTACGAGGAGGTCTGTAAAATGCGTCATCTACAGATGTTGGTACAGGTTTTGATCAGATGATGAGAAACTTATCCTTATTGATGAGAAAATAACTGCAATGTCGCTGTTCAAATTCGACAAAAGACGTAGAATTTGGCAAGGCATGTGAGGGATAACTGATGCATATCAAAATAACGCAAAAAGAGTTAGACAGAGAACTCAATGAAGCAGACCTTTAGTTGTAGCAGATGTTATGGGCTCTTATTCATCGCCAATGTAAACGAGCTACATCACCAAGGCAAGGGGATCTTCTTGCCCAACTCCTTTCTAACAGGTAGATGAAGCAGCTGAAACTGAAACGGGACATAGACCTCAGACATAGATTCCACAAGGTAGTTATTCTGAGTGGTATCTACGTCTGAGGATGTGCACGAGTACAAGTTGAGGCTGTTCCAGAAAAGAGCAAGGCCTGGAGATCCCCTTGCAGAGGTTATGTAGCTTGTTTCTATTGGCAATGGATATAAGGTTTACCGCGAGGCAAATGAAATATGAGCTTGAGATGCCTCTGAACTCGATCGAATGACATGGGTTTCCATAGAATACAGAGAGTTGGGGGGATATAGGGAGTTTGTGTGGAATATCATAATTTCATATTCTATGCAAACATTACATAATAGAGAGCTCATATTTTGTTTGCCTCTTGGTAATGTCCCATTTGCTTCGGGAAGAATTGAAGCAAAAATGTGCCGCTTTTTGAAATACACTTCCGCTTTAATGTACCAGATGTGACCCCTGATATATACTGGAAAGCTAGAAACATTAATCGTAAAAAAGCGAAGGAGTACTCAAAATATCCACCCTCGCCTTACAGTGGTATGCCATGCTTTAAACAGAAAGGAGTACCATCCTGCGGGAACATCAAGTTCCTCCGGAACAAGGGCTGCACTTAGTCCCTGAGTATGCCAGATAATTGCTGTTGTTGACCTCGACTCCGTCAGACTGGGGATCAAAATTAGACGGTAACATACTGGTGACACATGGGGTCACCATCTTCTCTCAAACGAAAGTGATAATTGCCATAGACCTGACGACTTGGGATGCTCCTCTGGATCCCTACAGTCTCCTGCCCGAGTTTTATTTTTGTAGGCTCAGACCAACCTCTTCGTCACATTCAGGTCCTTGAAGGCAGCAACCATGTCCATGTCGGACTTGCCTCAGTTGGCCAAAATAGCAATGGCCTCGAGCTTGTTTTGCGGAAGACGGACGTGATGAAAACTGGCCGCAGTTACTTGTTCTGTTTGTTTTGGCTCGTGTCAACAAACGTTCCTACGTTTAGATGCAATTTCTGAATTATACCTATATATGAGGCTAGTTCAAAAATGTCAATTTTAGTTTTTTGGGTGGAATATTGGCATTTTTTGGAGTGCTGTAGCAGGCACCAGTGTCATTTATTGATGAAAAATGTTTCACTATCTACACTGTTAACTCAAAATTTTGTAACTTTCTGCACACAGTAAGTGTAGAAATGCACATGTCTTTTTCCAGACAGCTTTTGACTGGACTGAGCAACAGACATGGTTCACCCCCCATATGAAAAGCGGAGAAAATCCTTTAAATCTGAACTGTCATGCGCTTTTGCTCAAGGACCACTCATTTTTCGACAATATGGGATAAATATAAATAAAAAACACACACCACATACAAGTTCGACTGTACTGTGAAAAAAATGAGTGGTCCTAAAGCAAAAGGTTCACTTTTAAAGGATATTCTCCTCTTTCCATAGAGGGGTGAACCACTTCTGCAGCTCAATCCAGTCAAAAGTTACGGCAGAAAAAAGAAGTGTTCACTATACTTACCACATTCAGTATGTTATAAAACTTGGAGTTAAAATTGCCCACAGTGAATAGCCCATAAAATAAAATGTTTTCGCACCATCTCAATATTTTGGCAAAAAGTCAAAAACCAAGCCAGGAAGATACTACTTTCCAAAAAGTGTATTTTCAAACTAGCTTAGTGCATGAAAAATAACATTATTTCATGTTATCAAGCATTCGGCATATGAATGTGTTAAATTGCTCGATACAAAGAAAACTAATAAAAAAGCGTGAAAAACCATTTTTCGCTTAATGTTAGTAGCAGTTTTCCTTGGGCCCCAGGCTGCTACTATAAGTGGCGACCACTGCATAACCAACTTGCTGGGTCGATATACGTCTACTTCACTCACACCATTAGCTTGGCCCAAAACTTCTTTCACATATTGAAGATGCACTCTCCTTTCATGTGGTGTCAGGTCTCATCAAAAGGAGCCTGCAGCTCAGCTACATGTCTTGCAGCCATCCCTCGTCAGTGCTCCATATGGGGAAGTCCAGTGGGTTCAGGTTGGGTGATTGTGGCAACCAATGCTGCTTGGGTTAGAAGACAGAAAAGCCTTCCTCAGTCACACTTGAATTTTTTTACTTCATGCCCTTGAGTGCAGTTCTGCTTAAAGACACCGGACGTTAGCGTAAGTTTCATGTAGCTGAGATTTCACCTCAAATTTAATGCACACATCAGATGAGACCTTCTGCCCCACGGAAATCAAGTATGGGGGTCCTCGTCTTGACATGACTACCCGCCACTCCAAACATCATGATGTCGACTGCCTGCTTTGCTCTAGTCACTGGATTCACCACAGAGACATCCCTGCTGATGCATGGGTCATCCCCATAGCCTACCGTAAATGTCTCCTTGTCTGGCAATCTTCATGGAATTTTGTCATTGTCTGGTGGCCCTCCACCCACCCTTTCGATGGCAATGAACTTGGCTACAATATTGTGGACTACCGGCCAGGCAGACCCAACAATCTTGGCATGCCACAGTGGTAGTACTTGCATGTGGTACAAGACTAAAACTCAGCACTTTTTAACTTCCGTCACTGTTGCTTTTCGAAGCTACAGTAACATGCTGTGGATCAGCAGAGAGCTGAGGATCAGCTGTCAGGTGGTTGTAAAAAAAGTGGGGAATTTGACCATGCAGAGCTGAGGGTACTTGTTCTAAAGAATACTTTTCTAACCAGACCTTGAGCAAACCTTGTACTGTAGATATCCCTAGCAGTCACTGCAATAGGAGGTACTTGCACAAGAGTGCCAAAGATTTGACTGCACCATAATGCAAGTATGTCTCCTCTCCACAACCTCAGCCATTACACTGGGGCTGGTTTCCAATTCTCTCTCTGATCTGAATCGTGAATAAGGTACATGAACCCACCAAGAAGTCCATCCTTCCCAGGAGGGTCTTCCTCGGCCTCACTAAGACCTATAAGGCATTGGAAACTTGGTGTGGCAACAAAATGGGACTTTTTGCCGTACTTGTAACTTGATACTGGAGTACCTCCTCAGGAAGTTGGGATAGAAGAGTTCTAGGCCAAGGAGATGTGACTTCCGAATAGCCTAACCCTAAGTCTTCTTGAGTGTTATTTCTGAACAATGACGAAGGTGGAGGCAAGCTGCACCCATGTGGCCAAGTCAAAATCAGCTCTGAGCAGAACTGGGTGAGGATGCCTGCTATTGACTTGGTAGAAGTTCAATGCTCACCCTGAAGCCTGCATTGTTGCTTAAGGAGAACATCTTTAAGAAATAAGAAATGATCTTTAAAAAGTGGCCAATCTTTTCAGTGCCATGTTTTCCCTAGCTATCAATAACTGTTCTCCTTGTGCACCTTAATCAAACTTCCAGACAAAAGCATACATCGATTTTGGACGCACCCAATCTTGCATAGGCTGTTTCTGTGATACCTTTTACAGACTGCAGAGAGAGGTTTGCATGATGCACGTGATTCGTTGAGGTGAAAGAGCTGAGAGACCAGACAAACCTTTCGTACATAAATTCTAACCTGCGGCATAGAGGTAATGCCTGCTGTCTCAGGAAAAACTCCACCATCTTTTTTACTTCATAAGTTCCACCCATTGTAGTAAGAAAAGACCACTGCCTGCATTGAATGGGCATACTAGAAACGGGCAACCGCCACCCACTCACATGCACATTCTCCCACTAATATACTGCTCCATACTGCTGGCATCTCCGTTCATGCTGCCAGGTCATGCACTCTCAGCGTCCTACGCTGCGGTGCCTGTGACTTTTTCTAGAGGAGGGCCTTCAGGGGGCATAGGATGAACTATTTTCTTATACACAAAGATGTATGGTGCTCCCATATTCTAACGCTTTATCAAGAAAGGACCAGCACGTACTCAGGCGTGAGAGTGTGCTGCGGAGACTCAGCCTAAAGTCACCCTTCTATTCACGAGAGTGTTTCTATGATCGCTTCTTGTCTTGAAAATACAATGTAGGTGCGACTAAGGGTAGATTTGCGAAGTTTTACGGGCAGTTACTAATTTTGGGTCCGCACATTTTGGCCAGAGGAAAGGAGTTGCTTCGGCGGCGACTTTGTCGATAGTAGCCAACTTAGGGCTTATTATACTACACTAGGAACTGAAGTGGTTTTCTTTTTGCGTCGCAGCAATAAGTGCACGGTACACTACGTACGTAGTATCGCATTCTACACATACACTCGCTCCCCGAGGAGAGAGACAGAGAGAGTCTTTTGCTGCTGCTGCTGTTTCTAATGCAAGTTCTCTGCCGTCGCCGTCGCCACCGTCACCGCCGCCGCCGCCGCTGCCGCCGCCGCCGCCGCGCGAGCAAGTGGCTTCTTTACAGCCGCAGGATGACGGACAGCTCGGGCTGGGTCGGGCGGACGGACGAAGACTCTGGCACCCACACGCGCGCGCCTTTGTTGACGTCTTCTCAGGTCTCGCTCTTCGTCACAGCCCTGAACGAACTGGGCTGGGGTGAGAAATTCGATCCCGAATTTAGCTACCAATCTGCGTCGGATGAGATTGACGGGGACTTTGTCCGTACAGATCATTTAATGTAATCTAAGGACTTCTCTGTGTGCAGCAGCATCGGTAGCAACAGCAGCAGCTGGGCTGGGTGCGCGCACGGACTGACGACGACAGCGACGACGACGACGACGACGGCGACGACGACGACGACTCCGCGCTCATGCACGCGTGCAAGTGCGTGACCAAGCTGCTGCTGCTGAGCCGCGACGACCACGACACAACTCCTCTCTTTCTCTCTCCATTTTCTGCCGCACGAGAAGAGAGAGAAAGAGTGGAGCGCCAGCGCACGTCCACAACACACACGGAGAGAAGTAGTGCGTAGTCACAGTTAGCAGCAGCGGCAGGAGGAGCAGATCGAGCTAGTGTAGTGGAGAGCGAGAGCGAGAGGTGATTACTTCGTTTCTTTTTCGCGGCGGCGGGAGCGAGGTGAATCCGCCGCCAGCCGCAGGAGCAGCCGCAGTCTCCTCTTGCACACGCGCGCACGGGCTGGCACATATAGTTCAGTGACTGTTTCGTTCACGATGAAGTTGGTGTCGGTGGTGGAGGAGGAAGAAGAAGAGACTGCGAATCTCCCGCCAGTAGTTCACCCCCAGCCTCTGGATTGGCAACAACCGCTCTCTGCTATCAGTAGTCCAGGTCACACCTGCATCAGCATCTCGTAGCACTTGACTTCACGCTCTCTGTCACTTGCGGACTTTCGTCAAGAACAAATTGAGGAGTAACAGGCAACAGAGCTCCTGAGGTAAGGTCGCCGTATCAACGTGAAGGTGGGCGGGTTGTCCCTCATTTAGCACTTGTTGTGGGGCACTCCCACGGTCTGTGATTCCTGATGCGTAGAATTTTCTCTGCTGCGCGGCTGCTTGGCAGAAAGTTGTTCGTGCTCTGGCCACTGCCCTCGCCACAGTACATACAGCTGTCTCCTTGAGTACGTCCGTCCAGGCACATTCTTATTCAAGATGACATTTCTCAACCACTTGAACCGCAAGTGTATCCACAATCCATGAAAGTAGTCAACCTGCCACACTAATGGGATGGAGCAGAATGTCATTAGCAACAAAGGAAGATCCTATCGAGTTTTAAGTGGGTAGGCCCGTCACATGTTATGCCTGTGTGAGTTCTAAACATAAGCCCTTAATTCCCTCCGATGTGTGAAGACAGACAGAGAAAAGACTCCAGCTCCCTTTGACCCAGTTTTAAAGTGTGGAGGAGCGAAATGATGACGACGAAGAAGCGCTCCGGAAAGGCTTGCGCAATATTGGGTAGTCACGAGAAAGTGTAGGTGCTCCTCATCAGAAGTGCAAAGTGCACCTAAGGGCGCTTATTATTGTTCTGTAACGGATTAGAGAGCAATAATAAACAGTTTCGGAGTCTTTTCCGTTCAAATATGACCATACTATTAGCTTCCGTTTTCGTACGCGTCAATAGAATACAGTTTTAACATTTGGTCGATTTTTTGCTCGGCAAATTTTTCATCTCGTCGGATATATTCGCACACACAGATTTGCGAAGTAGGCAAGGCCTGCCTAGGTAGATATAGGTAGGTAGAAGGTAGAGGAAGAAGGCAGTTTGTAGGCCTGCCTGGCTTCTGCTCTAAGCAAAGAGGGGGGAAAAAGATGGGATGGGAGTTTGCCAACAAAAATGAAAGATGAAATAGTAAAGGAAACAGTAATGGGAACGAAAGCGAGGGGATGTGTGATTTGCGAACGTTTGATTTCCTCACAGAGGGGGGTTTCTCTCCATCAGCCAAGGACACGGATGCATAAGGCCACAAGGATGACTCCTAAGGCCAAAGTACGAATCCGTAACTAAACTCACCCGGATGTGTGGTCATCATAATCCCTGATCAGAGATCTGGGATCACGTTACCCAACGATAATTGACCTATGTTTAGCTGTACCGGATTTCCCTATTCCCCGTAAGTGTTATTGATATTATCTAATGATGAGATAACGATCTGGGAAAGGGGCTTTTTTTGGGTGGATGAACTGATTTCTGCGTCGCCACCCACCCTACGTATGCAGGTTTCCACAGCTGCTTGCTTTGTGCCAGCACCATTAAGCGCATTGTGACGTATGCGAATGAAAAACGCTCGTCGACCACATCACGCGTCGATTGGAAAAGAATTCCCCGAGCAGCAGCCTTCTTGTTGCTATGCAGCTAATGTGTTGTGCACTTTCAGTTTGTCGACAGATGTCTCCGGAACACTCATGCAGGAGTCAGCGCAGCCTCTGGCTTGCCTGCTACGGGCTACAAGTCGAGGCGCAAAAAATAGATTCGCATACTGCTTGGAAACCACGCTGCACCCCAAAATGCTGACTCATACGCTCAGTGCACCCATCTCTTGATTTGTCATATCAAATTTGCTATCACCTCACGTTGCCGGATGCTCTTTCTTTTTCTCTGAGACGGGATTTGTGGAGTCGTCCCACATTCGCTTGTCACAGTGCATAAAATGCGTCAGGGGGGGAAGAAATGATGCCCGTGATGAGTTAGACGAATCCAACCGTCACGCAGAAGTCAGCGAGAATACTCGCAATCACTGCACTGACTCACAAATGGGCGGCATTTGGGGGGGGGGGGGATAAAGGGAGTCATTTGAGCAGTTATCTGGGGTACGAGAGCACGTGAATTTACTAGTGACGTAAAAGTATGCACCGAAAAACAAATAAACATCGCCGCACGCTTTTTTCTTTCCTTTCAACAAAATGCTTTTATGTCTTATCAGAGGGAGTGTCAATTTCAGACCACATGTGCACACCTCTTCCTCGTCAGCAACTGGAGGAGCAACAGTACCAACGCTGCGTAGCTGCTTACGCACGTCCATAATATGATGGATGGTCTTGTGGGGGACGTCAGCAGCAATTCACCTTATTCATAGTAGCACATATTTACTCGTCAATAACCTCTCAGGCCCCCATTGGCCTACATTAATTCTCACCCACTCTTCTCTCAACTCTCTCCCTCAATGTTTGACTGCGCAGTATCTTCTCTCTCTGTAGCAGAAGAAAAAAAATCCTAGTCGTTCATGCTATTTTAACGGGGCTGGCTGGCGAATGGAAAAACGTGGCTGCTCGCACTTGCACTATGCGTGTGCAGTTATAAAGGAAAAGAGAGATTTATGCGTCAAACAATCTTCATCTCCCTCAGCTCTAACCAAATTGAGAGAACAGGCCCTTCTCTGTGTCAACGTTGCTTTTCTCCATGCGATAATGTAAGCAGTCGTGGTGGGGGTAATTTATGCTAGTCTCTCTTCCCTCACCGCTGTGTGTATCGGGCGAGGACGAACCCCTTTGTGCCGGCTCCCGGGCCTATTTATCTCTCTCTAGGCTTGAGGCCGAGACGCAATTCGGCAGTGATCTGAACAAGGGCCTCTGTCTGTGGGCGACAAAGATTATGAAAGAAGAAACCTTCTCGTACCTGCTGTAACCTAAGAGTGGGGACCTCTGACATCAAAGAGAGAGAGAGAGAAAGAACGCACATATTTGTATACCTGCGAGATGTGAATGCGGATACGTTCTAAACTCTCCGTATGCATGTATGGGTTCGTTAGGTGTGCGGATGTGAATCTTCTTCGACAACCAGTGCCCCTAATTTTGAGCCGCGCATTCACACACACACACACACACACACACACACACATGGACAAAGAAAATGTTCTTGCGGCCCGTTTAGATTGCATGTAAGGGAAGCTGCTGGGGCGGCAGGTAGGGAGGGCGAGGGCGAGCGCGAGGGCGAGGGCGAGGGCGAAGGCGAGGGCGAGGAGCTCTTTGCGAAAGTTATGACCGGGAGACGAAAGGCAACAGTCCAAATGTATGAATAAAATGCAAATACATATGCGTCTCTCCGCTGGAGCTGGGCAAAGTTAAATAATACATATAAAGTAGTAAGTTGATTACGCAGAACTGGAGGTGAGTCTGTTGTGTTCTTTCGTTGCTCTTGGGAAAGTTCCGCCAATATTGTTTATCCTGTTCCCTTTCTTTATCTGTGTGGACTAGGCCAATGATGATTGGGCTAGGTAAGTAAGCTTGAGAAGAATCACGACCTCGGTCTCCTTCCCCCCCTCGCCCCCCCCCCTCTCCAGGGCACAGGATGACGAACTTGCCAAGCGTTCGAGCAGAAAAATTTTCTGGGACAAAGCCTTTGTTTCTTTCTTGTTATTTAGGTGGGAAGAGGTAGGCCTGGTGGTCAGAGCTACGCTTTATGAGTACGCAGATAGTTAGGCGCTAAGATGGTATCTCCTCCCTCAGCATGATGCATGCGTGTGCTTCCCCTGTCCACCACTTTGTGTGTGCTGCGCATTCTGCGGGATGATTATGAAAGCGAGGTTACCGATAATGCCAGGATGATTTCTCCAGGCTTGCCCATTTGTTGAAGGTGAGAGAGGCACACAGATCTCCTCGTCGCTGGCGCGCGCGCGCGCGAGCGCACTTACTCATACGCACAAGAAAAAGAGGAGGAACTTAGGGCAGGTGCTTTGCAGCTCCTACACGCGTCTGTTTCAAGCTGTCAAGCTGTGTAACTTACGATGCACATGAGTGTGTGCGTGTGTGTGACCACGAGATCCTGGTCTTGAGGCTTGCTGCATTATGAAGTGAAGGGGGGCTTTTGCGTGTGGCCCCCATCGAGATAATAAGCTCTAATTCTCTTTTGGAAGGTCGTTAGTGCCACCTTTTAGAAGTTAGCTGAGTAACTTTTGTTAAAACTCCTCCACCTCGGGTGCATACGACGCCAGACCAGGCTCAATCCGAGCTCACCTTTGCGCTTGCGGTTCGTGTCAGCCATTTTCGCCAAAGATAATTCTTTTTCTGCCCGCCCCTTGTATGTCATGCCAGCCTCTGGAGCGGCGTCGAGCGCTGAGAAGTCACGTTGCAATGTACGTACATTTCCAGTGCCAGCAACAGCCATCGACTGCTACTTATCTAATTCTCGGTGCCTTGAGACGTCGCTACGAAGAGATCTGCGTGTGTCATAAAGGCGAAGAAGGACATAAAGCCGAATTACCTTTGCACAAAGCTCATTTTTCTTTCTTTCTCTTCTCAATCTCTTTGACGGCCTTTGTATCACGCAGCATGCCAAGAAACTAGACTGCTCTGCAGCCCAGAGCCAGATAGATAGAGAATGAGCGCGCTGCTTCTGCGTGCTGTGTTCAATGTCTCCGAGGACAGAAATCCTAGCTACTTGGCATTTCTGTGTTACATTATTTCTCTCTTTGCATTTTCTCCTCCCTCTTCTATCAGATTCTTGACAGCAGGTGAAGCAATCTTCCGTTATCACAACAGTTTCCACGTGCAGTGCGTGCCGTCAATGCGCATGCGAGTGCGCAGTTGACACACACGCACATACGTCTGTGGAGGACATGTAGTTTATCTGCGCGTAAACGTTACGCGCCGCGTGTCGTTGATTAGTCCTCGAATCAAGCCCGACATTACAGTCGATTTGCTGACGTGAGGAGGCCAGACTGGGGAAGGACATCGAGGCTATTATAAGCCTGATCTACTTTTCCTCGTTACGGTTTCCGTCCTACGCACGTATTCGTCCCGGAGATTCCGGAAAAGGTCCATGAAGCACGAGTAGAGGGGATGGCAAAACGGGCTAGATTCTCCGTCGTCCTTAATACGTCTCTTCGTCCCTTATCGGAGTGGGCGCCGGAAATTGTTAGCCCTTGGGCCTGTCTTAGCTAAAACGTAGGCCTAGCATGATCGTAATAGCAGCGAAGCAAGATGTGTTTTCCTTGAATTGTAATTTTTCTTCCAGAGATACGATGGGAACTTGGAGATTCTTTTCTCACTTCAGGGATCTCTTTCTCACCGATCTATTCTTTCACTGGTCGATGCAATTATATTGCACAAAGACGGGAAAGGCTCGAGCCAAAAAAAAAATAACGACGTTCGAGTGCAACGTGGCTTTGCACAGATAGTTCAGCGAACGTACTCGCCTCTTTGTATGTGCTTCAGGGTCAACCTCGTGCGCGTAGAAACGCTCGTGGATATCCTGCAACATCAAATTTTCCCTCACATTTTGCACGAAGGAAGCCAGCGAATCAACGCGGCAGCTACCTTGGTAGACGCGGCATGAAAGGGCTGTCACACGTAGGCACCACTTGACTCGCTCTCTCTCTCTCTCTGCGCCACCGCCTTTATTTTGAACACTGGCACGCGCTGGAAGAATTATGTGCCACTGTCAGTTTTTGTCCAATTTATTGCAAGCTCCTCACAGGCTTCTCGGGGAGATGCATAATACGCTCTCCATATTGGAGAACGTGAGCGTGCATCTTGCTAATGCCTAGTTGGGCGCCTAATTGCCGACGTGCAATTGGGAATTGCAGTCATGCGCAAAGAAATGCCATCGATTCTTACTCCGCATGCCAGCCTGATGAGAATTAATGTGCGCGCTAAATTGTACTGCTTACCTGCATAACGCCACATTACGCGTACATATGTTTGCATGCACACACACACGTATAGATAGTGTGCTTGCATGCATTTATGCGTCTGCACACATACATAGACGCGCATAGCTCTTACTCACATACCTCGAGCTGTACGAGAATGCAGTCATATTCTAAGCGTCATCCCTGTGGCGAGTCTTGGTGGAGGCAGCAAATGCCGTCATTGCATTGACGCTTAAGCTTAAAATCTGACAGCTGTCCGAAATGCCAGAGACTGAGAGAGGTGGAGGTGAAGAGTCCATATGCGCAGTGGAAGCCTCCTAAACGCCGTTGAGACGTCTGCTCGGCGTTGTTTCTCTCCTGGAAAGAAGCGACGCACAGTGCGATTTCTGCGGCAGTGTCAAGTGCTCCATTATCACTGCGTGTAGCGGCCGGGCTAAGGCCGGGCTAAGCCAAGATGCGACGGTCGGTTAAACGAGCAAAAATCGTCAGTGATACAACATGCTGTGTGAACAGAAACGCACTCAGCAGTGGATGGTATTTTTGGATTACTACTGTCAACGCTACACATGCAAGGAAAGCTACATAAACTTTGGAGAATAAATAAAAAAAGGGTGCGCCAATATTGGCTTCATTCAAGTGTATCGAACAGCAGTTTCTATGTATAACCTAGCAAGAACAATCTGAGCAGCCACGTAAAAGCCTTAGAGGAACGTTTCATTCACAATTTTAACAAAAGTGTCAATACAGTTGAGTCTCCCAGTAATGACAGGATTCTGTCGGTTTTGCAAGACCATTGAGAGACATTACAAAATGTGCGCATTAATGTTTTTTGAGTTGAGGCTGAACTATTGTCCCAAATAAGTGACTTTCGGCTTTCTGTTTGGTTAGGCTGATGACCATTTATTTGGTCATCAGTTCAGCTATCGATTGTTTCCTCAATGCAAGGTTGTTAATAGGAAAAAAGTACTGCTTTATGGAATCCTTGGCCAATAAATTAAAATTCGACTTTGTCTTGGTGACGAAATTGCCGGCAAGGAGGAATCTCCAAGCCCATTTAACTGTACAAGTGATGTTATCCTGTGATAAAAGTAGCCCCTCTGACGGGACACAAAGTAACTGATAACCAACACGCTCAAGGGGTTTCCCCAGATCTCACTCAGTTACTACAATTTTACGTGGAGTCACTGTCTGTGTCAGTTCACTGTAAAGTCTCAATATGGATGGATTTTAACGCGAAATTGTTGTTTTTTTGTGCGGAGGGGTAATATTTTGGGATCATATCGACTGCTTCCTGTAGAAACTGGGAAATATTGTGAAAAACGAGAAGTATAGTGAGAGCAAGTGTAAGAGAGAGAGAGACCAACCGCTCAGCCTAGCTCAGCCAATATTTTTCGTAGTGCTGCATAATTCGTCCAATGTCATGAATTTTGCGTTAGATTAGAAATTGTGTAATCTAACGCAACGCCATAATGTGTAAAATATTTTCCTTGTCTCGACTGAGGTTTTGACCTGTTCTCGGTCTTGCCAATATTGCCCTAGGGCTCCTGCACTCAGGACATTTCCACCTTCACCATCTTCTGGTATTCCATCGCAACTAGAGTACTAGTACTTCAAAGCGGAGTTGTCACTTGCCACCAGGCTGAAGGACATCACCCTTGCCAAGAACTTGGACTGCAGTGAGTAGCAAATTCAAGGACCCACTTTCTTAGGAATCTTCGCCTTATAGAGTGTTAGCATTTGAGGATAAAAAGTCCAAGCGACACATCGGTATCATCGGAGAAATGACGATAATGATCTTGCAAGTCCGGAGTCAGTTGAAGATCCTTGTCGATACAACTTTCCTCTTCTTCCTCTGTTTCTTATCTAGTGATGGTAGGGACATCACTGCCCTTGAGACCAGTTCCAGGCCCTTTGTCAACGTGTTCCCAATGGCGCTTGTTGTGACATCAAGTTGGTGCGCCAGCTTGAACACATTTTGTCTCAGATTTGGGTCGATCTTCCCCGCTGCATCGATCAGCTCTAGCATCCTCACTGATCGAGGCCTCTCGGGACTGGTGCTTGGCAAAGCTGCTGATCTCACCACAGAGTCTTTTGGTCATGTAGATGGTGCCCCTCGATGGATAAGCATGTCACGTGTGCATGTTGGGCTGTTTGTTGACTTTCATCACATCACTTTGGTTTGGTTACTATGTCGTCTGGTGTCTTCATATCCTCAACTTGTGAGGCTTACTTTCAGGTTGTTTGCTGGCTGTGCTGGCTGTGCAAGCCTATGGTCAGAGCAGGGTTTACCCTGCCGCACTACAGCCTGCTGTGGCCAGGGACATTTCTGGACTTCATACAATTAGTGCCTGGTTTATCTATGCGCAGTTATACTCTATATAGGCTGATTCGCACACGCCTGCACGGCAGAGAAAAATCGTCTTCTGCGCAGCTGGTTTTTCCTCTGGGTTCCCACTGCTCATGAGGAGGAGCACAAGATTGTAGTTAGGATGTGCTACTGATCTCGTCGCATCTGAATATTGGTGGCTTTCAAATACATTCTTACATATACACATATTGTACATGTGTGTGGACATTGCAACGGATAGTTTATAATAGTGTTGTCCTACTTCAGCCCAGCCTGAGATAAGGCCAGCAAATTGAAGACCACTGTCACCAATGATAACAGCAGCAGTGGTGGTGGTGTCCGGGGGCTTTTTCCCCATGTCAGGGGGCCTGGTCATAGAACTGGCCGTGAGAGCACTTGTACAGTCCACAAGAGTCAAAGAAGAAACTTTGATCATATTGGCAAATCTATTTGTTTACCCTGCTAGTTCTCTTCTTCGACTTCTTTCTACTTTCATACCTAAATTTCATAGAAAGATCCAATATTTCTTAATTGAAAATTATTTGTTTCTATCTTTTCACCCGGTGTCTTCTCAACCATATGCGGAAAAAGTGAGTGATCCTAGAGCAGAAATGCATAACAGTTTTGTTTCCAATTCCTGATAAAAGATGGTTCCAAAAATTATGATTTTGATGCATGGCTGGCCTTTTCTCTTGCAGCCACTGTAGCAAGAGTACAGTGGATGCGTCGAAGCTAAGCCAGGACAATTGCAACTGGCTTGTATGATCATTGCATAGATACCCGTGATATTTCATGACATTTAAAGCACCCTAACCGAGAAGGTACCTCTGCCAGTCTTGCAAATCAACGAATTCCTGAGAATGCCCTGGACATTTCCTACTTCCTATGAATTTTTTAGAATTCACAACAGCAGAGTACAATAACACCTGGACAAAGGTGTCGTGCCGACAGAATTTGTATATGTACACATTGTAACAACCTTTGTTCTACAATTGTTACATGTTGCACAATGAAATTGTATATCTCCGTATTCGAAATTCGTCCCTAAGTGAAACTATTGGTCAGAGCACGGTACTATCAGATACAGACGTGTGTATGTGTCCTTCTGAAAAAATCTTACGCCCTAAGCAAAAGTTGACATAGAAAGATTGAGCTGCTTCAATCAGGGATTCATAAGATTGACCTACTAAGAACAGTGGCGTATTAACCGACGGCATATTAAGCGAAGTCAGCTATTTGCCTGAGGAGAATTGAGTAAATTTAAAACTATTGATCTAGCTGAGGACAACAAGGAGAAGAACACGGATGATATTCTCTGTCTTGAACTGGGAACTTCAGACCATGAACTTTGATTTCACAAACTTCTGTCACTCTGAAAAGGAAGTTAAGAAGGCGCTGACCTTGTCCCCCTTGCAGTCCACCATTGACAAGTTCATTGGGAAGACAAAGTAAAGCTCTGTTGTACTTTGGATGAGCCATAACCTCGGCCAGTCTGTCAGCTTTCCCGTTCCCCGCGACACGACACGCCAGCTGACGTCCCCTGCAGTCACGACATGCACTTATTGCACAGGTGCAAGTTGGCAAACACTCCCACGACCCAGCTGTATATTCCAATAAGGGGTAACTCATAACTCGCTCATTTCTCCCACTTTCTACCCCTTTCTTCGAGTGGACCAGTTCGGATAAGTGTATGAGACGAATCGACCGCCCATGGCGACACTTTACGGGTGGCTGCTTCTAATGTTTCGCCGGATCCTTGGGATTGTTTTCGCTTGTTTTTGTAACAGCTCCGTTTTTCTTCCAGGTACCCTTGGCTGTGGGTATGATCTACTACGAACCCCTGCTCCAGACTATAAGCAGAAGCTCTACCGACGTCAAGGTGGGTAGAGGATTGGAACAAAAAGAGGATGGCGGAGGAGGGGGAAGAACAACAGCAGTGAGGTTCTTGGTTCTCCTGCCAGCAGACTACAACACGTTAGTAGAAACTTCAAAGGACTCCTCGAGTTGAACATACCTCTCCCGGTGATTTTTTCCACTTTCTGTCTGTCTCTTGCTTGTTCAGGAGAACTCAGAGGAAAGTGCCAGTGTGAGAAGACGCCGGAGACACTGCAAGCAACTTTGCATCCTACACAGGAGCTAAAAGTGCAACGCTCTGAGATTGCTTAGTGTTTGACTTAGCTCGGACTCTTAAAAGAAGAAGCTCTTAAGCTTCTTCAGGCTACTACAGTTTTAAATCCTCTCTCCTACACACTTTAAATCCAAGTTTCGTTTTTGTGATAACCAAAGTCTTTCATACCTGCGACTGCTACACTCGCAACATCTGCGTCTGTAATCATTTATCACTACAGGGTGCGTTAGAAGCATAAGTCTGATTGTGAGCGCTCTTGACGCCCTTTGCATGAGCGTCAAGCAAATTGTCAGCCTTTCTCAAGCCTTTGACAACTGAACACAGAAGAGACGAAGCTGGAGACTACGAAGATTCCCCAAGTAAGGCTATCCCCGATGGTCCCATGCCTTGCAACTTCATCTCCAGCTGCTTCTTCCTAGACTCCTCCTGGAATCGAGATCCCGATTGCGGCATTGAGAACAACGAGAACGGGCTCTGGCAGCTCAACAACAACGACACCGTAGACCAGCAGCCCAACCCCAACAACATGGCCGCCGCAGCAGCAGCTTCCGCGTCCGCAGCCTCAGCAGCAACCTCACAGCAGCAGCAGCAGGGGCAAGGACAACTGGCGGCCAACGGCGAGTCCTCGGCTGCTCAGAAGTCACCCCTGGGCAAGACGGTGAAGACGTTTCGCGCGTACCTGCCCTCCTGCCACCGCACCTACTCGTGCGTGCACTGCCGCGCCCACCTGGCCAATCATGACGAGCTCATCTCCAAGTCCTTCCAGGGCAGCCAGGGCCGCGCCTACCTCTTCAACAGTGTCGTGAACGTGGTGTGCGGGCCGGCCGAGGAGCGGGTCCTGCTTACCGGACTGCACGCAGTGGCGGATATCTACTGCGACTGCTGCAAGACCACCCTCGGCTGGAAGTACGAAACGGCCTTCGACAACAGCCAGAAGTACAAGGAGGGCAAGTACATAATCGAGCTTGCTCACATGATCAAGGAAAACGGATGGGAGAACGAAAGCTGATCTCCTATCACGAACAAGAGAGACACAGACTGCGCCGCCCCAAGCTGAACTGTAGTAGCACACACACCACATGCTATTATTACACGACACGTACGTACTAGTGCGTACATAACTTGATAGTGTAGTAGAAACAAATTGTCACGCGAGAACCCCTTTTTTCCTCTCAACGTACGTGTACATAAATGCAGCCATGGACTTATGTACATTACACCCATCCTTACGTCAAGGGAGGACGATGGACTTTCTTTTTCTCTGTTACTCCTCACGCGGTATCTTCACTGGTACGAGGAAAATAAAGGATTGCTTTGGCGTGATGAAGGGGAAGACATGGAGAAAGAGGTCCGTCTAAGAGGGAGGAATCGTGCAGTAGATTTTGATACATCGTGTAAGCTCCCGCGTATTATTTATTTTTGTAAGTAAACATTCTGTAAGCAAAAACCATGTTAATAACACAAACACACAATAAGAGACAAGGTATGAACGTGCGTTTTCTCCCGCTACCCTTCGAATAACCTTACACCCGTATGTACGTAGGTAGCACTCATACATCACACACACAGACACACTCAGACAGACAGTTTGACCGCCACTTTGTGTATTTGATACGCGAGAGTTCATGTCCCCCCTTCCTACAAAACTAAACGTAGTAACATGAGATGTGTGTTCACTGCGAAAAAAATTGCCTCGAAAGTCGTCTCCTATCTGTACAGTAGTGGCTGAGGCACACTGTATGTACACCACGTAATGCGTGCAGTTTTTTACCGTTACCAAAAACGAGTCCTGTTGAGTTAAAAAAAGAAAAAAACGGGGGTCGTTTCCTTTCTCATCTGGACATGGTCAAAATAGATTCACTGATTGAAACTTTGGTCTTTCCCCTGGAATCTTGGCATGTAGACTTGCCAAAACTGTCTCTCCTAAGCCACCAAAACAGGGCCTTCTTGATCGTGCGATTTCGTCTCTCTGTTTCATTTTTGCTTTTGTGTATGCACGTGTGAAAGATTGGGCTGTGAACCTTTGTCAAATGGAGGACTGATGATAAAACCGAAACGAGAAGTAGAAAGAAGAAGACCATGCTTCTGAGGACGATCTGTGAATAGTGTCTGAAGTTCATCGTGACACCACAGAGCAGACGTGCGTAGTATGAGGGAGAGAAGTAGAGTGTGAATGAATTGTTGCTTCTGTCATAAAGGAGTCTGTCTGCCTGAGTAACATGTGCCCATCTCAAGCTCTTTGAACCACTAATGTGAATGTGTTTAAGGCACCGAATACGCCGCCGCCAGTCAGTGCTAACCCCTCCCTAACAGCATTTTAAGACTCGTCTACCCAGCACTTTTGAAAACCGCTGCTACTATTAGCGTTCTAAAACAAAAAAAAACCCGACCCTTCTTAGACATAGCAATGTTAACTTGTCTCTCTCCCTCTTTGCTGAACCGGTCAGTGACGTAATAGACTTCAGTGAACTAATATTGTAACCAGCGTTTTGAGATCAGTAACAATTGGCAACTGCACTGGAGCTATGACATAGTATACGATGTCCTGTACTACACCTCCGAAACATAATCCCACTACCATACTTCTAACTACAATATATGTATCTGCTCTTACTCAGATTAAGTATAAATGTACAACCACCCCCCGCCCTGTGTCGTGCTATTGCAAGGTTCATTAATTCTGCATTCTGATGTAGTATATGATTAAC